>ERZ1674049.53-NODE-53-length-27392-cov-54.207960_pt1 | contig 27392 bp, 24 predicted proteins | sample MGYA00581127_ERZ1674049 | MGnify/ENA primary metagenome ERZ1674049 (study PRJEB41354, sample SAMEA4873323) | human saliva metagenome | biome: human-associated habitat [ENVO:00009003]; feature: mouth environment [ENVO:08000002]; material: saliva material...
AGTTTGGCGTAGAACTTGAGCGCGTGGGCGGGATGGACGCGGTCGTCGCTGAGGCTGGTGGTGATGAGTGCGGGCGGGTATGGCACGTCGTCTGAAAGATTGTGATACGGTGACAATTCGCCCAGCCAGCGTTTGCAGACTTCGTATTTTTGCGGATTGCCGTATTCGTCCGTCCAGCTTGAACCGGCGGACAGTAACGGATAACGGATCATGTCGGTCAGCGGCACTTCGCACACCAGCGCACCGATGCTTTGCGGTTCGCGCACGAAGGCGGCGGCGGTAATCAAACCGCCGTTGCTGCCGCCCTGCAAACCGATGTATTTGGGCGAACTCATGCCGCGTTCGGACAAATCGCGCACGACTGCCAGCAAATCGTCAACGCTTTTATGTTTGCTTACGCCTTGCGCCGCCTGATGCCAGCGCGGGCCGAATTCGCCGCCGCCGCGTATGTTCGCCAACACGAAGGCATTGCCCTCTTCCAGCCAATATTTGCCGACGCTGCCCAGATAATGCGGCAATTCGGGAATACCGAAACCGCCGTAGGCATAGACTAAGGTCGGCGTGTCGGGGGCGGCGTTTTTGCCGACGTGGAAATAAGGAATGCGCTCGCCGTCGGCCGAAGTCGTCCAAAACTGCTGCACGTTGATGCCGTCTGAATCGAACTGCTGCGGCTGACGGCGCATGACGGTCAGTTCCATCACGTTCAAATCCAATGCAAACAGCGTCAGCGGCGTGGTGAAATCGCTGGCGGCAAGGTAAACCACGTCGCCGCCCCACGGTTGGTCGGTCATTTCCAACGCACCCGAAGGCAGGCGCGGCAGTTCGACTTCCTGCCATTTGCCGTCGCTAAAGCGCCATGCTTTCAGACAGCCTTGTACGTTTTCCAGTAGGCTCGCCACCACAAAACGCTTGGTCGTTTCCACGCTTTCTAATGCCTGCGTTTCATCGGGCGCAAACAAAAGCTGCGCCGCCCCGAGTTCGCCCCGATTCAGCTTCACCGCCACCAGCGCGCCGCTCGGATAGCTTTGGTTCGCGCGGTTCCAGTCCTTGCGCAGCGTCAGCAAAAGATGCCCCGCCAGATAGCCGACCACGTCGCAATCGGCGGGCAGGTTCAACGGTTTTGCCTCGCCTTCGGCCGACACCTGCAAATAGGTTTTGGTGTAAAAACCGTCCGACGCTTCAATCAAATCAATCGGCGAACCCTGCGGATCGAGATAACGCCACGCGTTCACCATCATCCCGTCTTTGCCGATTTGGTAAACCGGCAGGCTTTCCTCGAAACTCTTACCACGTTCCACCAGCCACACTTCGCGCGGATAGCCCGATTCGGTCAACTGGCGTTCGTCCCAAGCCGGACACACCCACACGCTGTTTTCATCGCGCCACGACACATGGTTTTTGCCTGCCGGAAAGTGAAAACCGCCTTCTACCAATTCCCCTGCTTCCAAATCCACTTCCAGCGTGTACGCCGTATCACCGCCCGATTTGCTCAGTGTTAACAACGCGCGGTTGGGTTTTTCCACCAAGTGCGACACGCCGCCCAAATACACATCATCGCCGAGTAACTCATCGAAATCCGCCACCGAAAACAGGATTTTCCACTCAGGATAGCCGGAACGGTACGTCGCCGCGGTACACACGCGGTACACGCCCTTCGGATACTCCGCGTCCTGATGGAAATGGTACATCCGCGCGCGGTGTTCCTGACAAAACGGAATCTGCCGCGTGTCCTGCAACTGCGCCAAAATGCCGTCAGACAATTCGCGCGCCTTGTCGTTTTCTAAAAAACGGGCGCGCGTTTCAGCATGCGCCGCGGCGGCAAAATTTTGCGTTTCGGGAGATTCGAGGTTTTCAAAATGGAGATAGGAATCGGGGTAAGATTTCATAGGAAAAGGCCGTCTGAAAAGATTGGGAAACGGAATTATAACGGCAAAATCAAAAAAGGCCGTCTGAAACCTGCATTTCAGACGGCCTGAGACATTATTCAATTTAACGTCCGTATATTTTCCACAAACCTTCCTGCAAACCAAACGCAGGCTCGCCGTCTTGCGGCTGGGTGCGGACATAGCTGCCGTCAGGCTGCATCAGCCAAGCCTGGGTATTGTCTTCCAAAGCCATTTCCAAGCCTTCTCGGATCACGCGTTCTTTGAGTTCGGGCGTGGTAATCGGCGTGGCGACTTCAATGCGGCGGAAGAAGTTGCGCCCCATCCAGTCGGCGCTGGAGATAAAGGTATCATCTGCGCCGTTGTTATGGAAGCAATACACGCGCGAGTGTTCGAGTTGGCGGCCGATGATGGAGCGGACGCGGATGTTTTCGGACAAGCCTTTGACACCCGGGCGCAAAGTACACATACCGCGCACAATCAGGTCGATTTGCACGCCTGCCGCGCTGGCTTGATACAGCGCATCAATCACGCTCGGCTCAATGAGGGAGTTCATCTTGGCGGTAATCCGCGCCGGTTTGCCTGCTTTGGCGTGTTCGGTTTCCTGCTTGATGCGGTCGATGACCATTTTGTGCAGGGTAAACGGGCTTTGATAGAGCTTGTTCAGACGACCCGGCTTGCCCAAGCCTGTGATTTCCATAAACAAAGTGTTCACATCGGCAGTGATTTGTTCGTCGGCGGTAATGATGCCGAAGTCGGTGTAGATGCGCGATGTGCCTTGGTGGTAGTTGCCGGTACCGAGGTGGGCATAACGCTTGAGCACGCCGTCTTCGCGACGGATAACCAAAGCCATTTTGGCATGAACTTTGTAGCCAAATACGCCGTACACGACGTGCGCGCCCGCCTCTTCGAGCTGTTTCGCCCAGTTGACGTTGTTGGCTTCGTCAAAACGCGCCATCAGTTCGACCACGACGGTAACCTGTTTGCCAGCCAGCGCGGCCTTCATCAATGCGCGCACAAGCTCGGAATTACTGCCGGTGCGGTAGATGGTCATTTTGACGGCCAACACATCCGGATCGGCGGCGGCTTCGCGTATCATTCGGACAACCGGATCAAACGACTGATACGGGTGGTGCAGCAAAATCGGCGACTGTTTAACCAGTTTGAATACGGAGCCGTTTTTGCGCAAGGCTTTCAGACGGCCTGCATTGCGCGGCGGGAACTTCAAATCCGGCCTGTCCACCAAATCGGGAACGGCATTGAGGCGCACCAAGTTGACCGGCCCTTTGACCTGATACAGCTCGGTAGAAGTCAGTTTGAACTGGGCGAGTAGGAAGTCGTGAATATGCGCCGGACAAGTGTCCGCCACTTCCAAGCGCACGCCGTCGCCGTATTCGCGGTCGTGCAACTCGTTTTGAATCGCGGCACGCAGGTTTTTCAAATCTTCTTCATCGACTGTCAAATCACTGTCGCGCGTGAGGCGGAACTGATGGCAGTCTTTAACCTTCATGCCGGGAAAGAGTTTGCCGACATGGGCATGCAAAATCGAAGACAAGAACACAAAGCCTGCATCACCGCCGCAAATTTCAGACGGCATGGGGACGACGCGCGGCAAAATGCGCGGAGCCTGCACAATCGCCATCCCGGACGGACGGCCGAATGCATCCGTACCTTCGAGTTCGACGGCAAAGTTGAGCGATTTGTTTAACGGGCGCGGGAATGGGTGTGACGGATCAAGGCCGATGGGCGTGAGAATGGGCAACAGCTCGTTGTCGAAATAGTTTTCGATCCATTTTTTCTGCGCGGCCGTCCATTTGTGGCGGCGATAGAAATGAATACCGGCACGGCTGAGTGCAGGCTGCAATACTTTGTTAAACAGATCGTACTGCTCGCGAATTAAGGCCTGCGCCTCTTTCGCTACCGCTTCGATAGTTTCGGCCGCGGTTTTGCCGTTGTCGAGCAGTTGATGCGGACGCAGTTTGTTTTCGCGTTTCAACCACGCCATGCGCACTTCAAAAAATTCGTCCAAATTGGAAGAAACAATGCACAAAAAACGCAAACGCTCCAACAAAGGAACTTTCGTATCCTGCGCCTGAGCCAGTACACGGCGGTTAAACGCCAACAGGCTGAGTTCTCGGCAAAGAATGCGGTTTTGCTCGGGCATGGTTCACTCCTGAAACATCGGTCATTAAGACTATCAAGTATAACGTTTTGCCGCCGTTCCGTCAGGTTTCAGACGGCCTTGACAGAAAACCTTATCCCTATTTGAGGCAAGACAAAGTTGTTTTCTATGCCGAAACAGCGGTTTTTGCTATAATGCGCAGTTTAATGCAACCGCAATACCACTGCTAAAGGATAAGAAAATGGGCTTTTTGCAAGGCAAAAAAATTCTGATTACCGGCATGATCTCCGAGCGTTCCATCGCTTACGGCATCGCCAAAGCCTGCCGCGAACAAGGCGCGGAATTGGCATTTACTTATGTTGTCGACAAACTGGAAGAGCGCGTCCGTAAAATGGCGGCCGAACTCGGCTCCGAACTCGTGTTCCGCTGCGACGTTGCCAGCGACGATGAAATCAACCAAGTTTTCGTTGACTTGGGCAAACACTGGGACGGCTTGGACGGCCTCGTTCACTCCATCGGCTTCGCCCCTAAAGAAGCTTTGAGCGGCGACTTCCTCGACAGCATTAGCCGCGAAGCATTCAACACCGCTCACGAAATCTCCGCATACAGCCTGCCTGCGCTGGCCAAAGCCGCCCGTCCGATGATGCAGGGCCGCAACGCCGCAATCGTTGCCCTGAGTTACTTGGGCGCCGTTCGTGCCATTCCTAACTACAACGTTATGGGCATGGCCAAAGCCAGCCTCGAAGCCGGCATCCGCTTCACTGCCGCCTGCCTGGGCAAAGAAGGCATCCGCTGCAACGGCATCTCCGCAGGCCCGATCAAAACCCTGGCTGCTTCCGGCATCGCCGATCTCAGCAAACTCTTAGGCCACGTCGCTTCCCACAACCCACTGGGCCGCAACGTGACCACCGAAGAAGTCGGCAACACCGCCGCCTTCCTCTTGTCCGACCTCGCTTCCGGCATTACCGGCGAGATTACCTATGTTGACGGCGGTTACAGCATCAACGCACTGAACGACGAAGAGAACTAAACAGTTTTCACGCCAAACGCACTTTCATGATGAAAGTGCGTTTTTTATGGCCATTACATTATGGTTTGAATAACTGCATGACAAAAAAGGCCGTCTGAAAGTCAAATACGAATACGAAACATTACCTTTACAGACTTTCAATGATTATGTTTTCAACATTATTATATTATCATTCCATCTTAACCTAAAGATTCGATAGAGCATTGATTCTAAAGATAACATTCATATTATCTGATACTTAGCCACGGATAAAAGTGGTGCAAAAAAGTAACAAAAAAAATTCAGACGGCCTGTTTTTCATACAGAAGGCATAGAAGCCGGGCATTTTTAGCATAAAATACAAAATTTAACATTATTGAAATTTTCTTAACCGATAAAGCGTTAATATGCCTGCCGTTTTATTGAACTACATCTGATTTTGACTCAAACACATACAGGAGATTAATTATGTCAATCGCTTCAGAATTTAAAGAATTTATTATGCGTGGCAACGTGATCGACCTCGCAGTCGGTATGGTTGTCGGTACAGCATTCAGCGGCATCGTCAAATCATTGGTTGACGATGTAATCATGCCTCCTATCGGCTTGTTGATCGGCGGCGTTGATTTCTCCAACCTGTTCATTACGTTGAAAGACGGCGCACAAGCCGCTCCTGCAGAAGGTTACGCCAACCTGGCAGCCGCCCAAGCAGCCGGTGCCGTTACCCTGAACATCGGTCTGTTCATCAACACCGTGATCAGCTTCCTGATCATCGCCGCTGCCATCTTCTGCGTGGTTAAAGCCATCAACTCTGTGAAAAAAGCCGAAGCTCCTGCTGAAGAAGCACCGGCAGAGCCTAGCGAAGAAGTTCTGTTATTGCGCGAAATCCGTGATTCTCTGAACAAAAAATAATCACAATACCCAAACATACACACAAACTAAGGCCGTCTGAAACCATTTCAGACGGCCTTTTTTCATACCGATCTATTTATCGTCAAGCCCTTCCCATTGAAAGAATCACACCCCTCCCTTTCTCAGCAAGCTATCCTGCTTTTTAACCATGAAGCAACCACTCATGGCAAATATAGTGGATTAAATTTAAATCAGGACAAGGCGACAAAGCCGCAGACAGTACAGATAGTACGGCAAGGCGAGGCAACGCCGTACTGGTTTAAAGTTAATCCACTATACAAAAAATAAGTGGCTCACTCCCTCTCAACCAATAAAAAAGCCCGATGCGTTCAACATCGGGCTTTTAACTGGAAAACCAATCTTAGTCTTTGCGTGTTTCCACCAAAATCATTTCGACTGCTATGTCTTCCACTTCTACTTTAGGCACATCCGAACGGCGTGTTTTGGCAACCGGTTCGGGTTGCGGCTGCGCGGCAAAAGCGGCAACGGCTTGCGGATCGGTTTCAACAAAGATCAAATCGCCCAAACCTTCCGGCAAAACAGCGGCAACAGGAGCTGCTTCAGCTACGGCCTCAGTTTGCGTTGCCACAGTTTCAGTTGCCGCTTCAACCGGTTCTGCGACTTCTGCAACGGCTGTTTCATTCGGAGGCAATACTGCGGAAATGGCTTCTTTGACGTTGCTGACCGCAGAAGCCAACAAGGCTTGCTCGGCATCGGCGCTTTCGGTTTTCGCGACGGCAGGCTCGTCTTCGCTTTCAATGGCAAATACGAATGGCTCTGCGCTGGCAACTTCAGGCTCGGATACCACAATCACCAGCGGCTCGGCATGATCATCTTCCTGCGGCAAAGGCACATTTTCAGCTTCAACCGTTTCGTTCAAACCCAAAACATGCGCCACGGCAAAGAGGACTTTGTCGGCGGTGTCGGTAATGTTCAGGTATTGCTCGATTTTTGCCGAAGACGGAATATTGCGTTTTTTGCTGTTGGAACGGCGGTCGTTGCGGTTGTTGCGCTGACGGTTGTTACGGTCGCGTCCTTGACGGCCGTTGTTTTTCACACCATCTTCACTGCGGGCATTGTCGTCCGCTTCCGCTTGCGCCTGTTCGCCATCGGCTTGAACGTTTGCGTCTTCAACATGGCTTTCCGCATATTGGTTACGGTTGCGCTCGTTACGACCGTTGTTGCGGCGGCGTTTATTGCCGTTTTGTTCCGCTTGGTTTTCAGACGGCATCTCAGCCAGTGCGGCCACTTCTTGAACGTTTACGTCTTCAACCGCTTCCTCGACACGGTTACGCTCGTTGTTGCGCTCATCGCGGCGGTTGTTGCGGTTGCGGCTGCGGCGGCTTTCTTTACGCTCGTCGTTGCGGCTTTCGTTTGATTTGCTTTCTTCAAACTTACTGTCGGCGGCTTCGGTACCTACTTCGCGCACTTCAACTTTGCTGCCGTCGTGTTTGTTGTTGCGGCGCGGATTTTGACGGCGGCTGCTCGAACGGCGGTTGCCGTTTTGGCCGCGGTTGTTTGCCGTGCGTTTTTCGGCAGGCTCTTGAGCGACTGCGGCAGGCGCAGGCTCACCGCCGAAAATACGTTTCAACCAGGCTTTGAAGCTGTCCCACCAAGAGGCTTTTTTCTCAGGGGCGACAGTCGGCGCAGGCTGGGTATGGCGCACGCCTTTGACGGCAGGCTCAGGACGGGCCGCTTTGGCTTTTTCGCTGCCGAAAGGTTTGGCGGATTCGTCTTCTTCCGGCTCGGCAACGCGTTTGTAGCTCGGTTCGCCGTCTTCTTCTACGTCATCAATGCGGATGCGGTTGATTTCGTAGTGCGGATTTTCCAAGTGGATGTTTGGAATCAGGACGACGTTGACATCCAAACGCTCTTCCATCGCAAACAGCTCGGCGCGTTTTTCGTTCAACAGGAAGGTGGCAACATCGACAGGCACTTGTGCGCGTACTTCGCCGGTATTGTCTTTCATCGCTTCTTCTTGAATGATGCGCAACACGTGCAGGGCGGTGGATTCGATGCCGCGGATGACGCCGGTACCGGCACAGCGCGGACACGCAACATGACTGCTTTCGCCCAAAGCCGGTTTCAGACGTTGACGGCTTAATTCCAAGAGGCCGAAGCGGGAGAGTTTGCCCATTTGCACGCGGGCGCGGTCTTTTTTGAGCGCGTCGCGCAAGACGTTTTCAACATCGCGCTGGTGTTTCGGGTTTTCCATGTCGATGAAGTCGATGACGACCAAACCGCCCAAGTCGCGCAGGCGCATTTGACGGGCGACCTCTTCGGCAGCTTCCATATTGGTTTTAAACGCTGTGTCTTCAATGTCCGAGCCGCGTGTGGCACGTGCAGAGTTGACGTCGATGGAAACCAGGGCTTCGGTGTGGTCGATCACAATTGCGCCGCCTGATGGCAGGCTGACGCTGCGTGAGAACGCGCTTTCGATTTGGTGTTCGATTTGGAAGCGGGAGAATAGCGGCGTGTGGTCTTGATAGAGTTTCAGACGGCCTACATTGCTCGGCATGACGTAGCTCATGAACTCGGCAACTTGGTCGTAAACTTCTTGATTATCCACCAAAATTTCGCCGATGTCGGGACGGAAATAGTCACGAATCGCACGAATCAGCAGCGAGCTTTCCATGAAGAGCAGGTAAGGGTCATGGTGTGCTTTGCCTGCTTCTTCAATAGCTTGCCAGAGTTGCTTGAGGTAGTTCAAATCCCATTCCAACTCTTCCGCGCTGCGGCCGATGCCGGCGGTGCGGGCGATGATGCTCATGCCGTTCGGAATGTCGAGTTCGGCCATGGCGGCTTTCAACTCTTGACGCTCTTCGCCTTCGATACGGCGGGATACGCCGCCGCCGCGCGGATTGTTGGGCATCAATACCAGATAGCGGCCGGCCAGGCTGATGAAGGTAGTCAGTGCCGCGCCTTTGTTGCCGCGCTCGTCTTTTTCGACTTGGACGATGACTTCCATGCCTTCTTTGAGCACGTCCTGAATACGCGCCCTGCCGCCTTCGTAGTCGCGGAAATATGAGCGCGACACTTCCTTAAACGGCAAAAAGCCGTGGCGGTCGGTTCCGTAATCGACGAAACACGCTTCCAGCGACGGCTCGATGCGGGTAATGATACCTTTGTAGATATTGCCTTTACGCTGTTCTTTGCCCAGCGTTTCGATGTCCAAGTCCAAAAGGTTTTGGCCATCGACAATGGCAACGCGCAGCTCTTCGGCCTGCGTTGCGTTGAATAACATTCTTTTCATAGTCACCTCGTGAACAGCGGCCGTTTGATTTGTGAATATCTTTTTCAGACGGCCTGTCTGTCCGGTTGGCACTCTGCAAAGGCAAGATGGGGGAACCCCTGTGTAACCAGTTTTTGATTTGAAATCCGCAAGGTTGCATGCTTGAACTCAAGCCATGTGCGGACGGATTCGGATAAAGAAGGAAATAAAGAACAATGCGGCGGAAAGGTTGATGGTTCCGCTGCCGTCCGAATGCTGATGCTTCGGACAAAATGAAGGCAGCCTACATCTTCTTATTATCGTAGCGCCGGTAATTTCGGACGGTGCTGCGCGGACTGCGTCTTACGCCCGGCCGGACGGCAGGTTCAATTCAAACTTAATTACGGGATTGCGTTTGCCGGCTTTGAACAAACACAAGGAAATGCTTTGCGGAGTGCGTTTTTAATATAAAATCTCGTTTTAACAATAAATCCGTTTCAGACGGCCTGCGACGGCAGGTTCAAGTCCCGAAACGGACGTTTGGGATTATAGAGAAAATGCACGCAATACGCAAAGATTCAGTCAGCCTGATTGCCGTTGCCGAACACGAGGAAGGCCAACGCCTTGATAACTATCTGATAAAAATCCTCAAAGGCGTCCCGAAAAGCCATATCCACCGCATTATCCGCGCCGGCGAAGTGCGGCTGAACAAAAAACGCTGCAAACCCGACAACCGCATTCAGGCAGGCGATACCGTCCGCATTCCCCCGATACGCACCGCCGAAAAACAAAGGCCGTCTGAAAGCCGCGTTCAGGCCGCGCCCGCACGCGAATTTGACATCGTTTACGAAGACGATGCGCTTTTGGTCATCAACAAACCGTCCGGCGTTGCCGTCCACGGCGGCAGCGGCGTGAGCTTCGGCGTTATCGAACAAATCCGCCGCGCCCGTCCCGAAGCGCGTTATCTCGAACTCGTCCACCGCCTCGACAAAGACACCAGCGGCCTCTTGATGATAGCCAAAAAACGCAGCGCATTAGTGAAGCTGCACGAAGCCATCCGCAACGACCATCCGAAAAAAATCTATCTCGCACTGGGTGTCGGCAGGCTGCCGAACGACCGCTTCCACGTCAAGCTCCCCCTGTTCAAATACACCGGCGCACAAGGCGAAAAAATGGTGCGCGTCAGCGAAGACGGCCAATCCGCCCACACCATCTTCCGCGTGTTAAACCGTTTTTCAGACGGCCTTTTGCACCAAGTCGGCCTGTCCGACCTGACCTTTGTCGAAGCCACCCTGAAAACCGGCCGCACCCACCAAATCCGCGTCCACCTGCAATCGCAAGACTGCCCCATTGCCGGCGACGAACGCTACGGCGACTATCAAGCCAACAAACGCCTGCAGAAACTCGGTTTGAAAAGAATGTTCCTGCACGCTTCCGAGCTGCACCTCGCCCATCCGCTGACCGGCGAAAAACTGATTCTGAAAGCCCCCCTGCCGCAAGAATTGGCGCAATTTGTTGTAATGTTGGAAAATCAGGAAAAGGCCGTCTGAAAGGAAACCCATGAAACCCAAACTCATTATTTTCGACTGGGACGGCACGCTTGCTGACACCACCAACCCCATCATCCACACCTTCCAGCAAAGCTTTGCCGATTGCGGCCTGCCCGTTCCCGAAGCCGACCAAATCCGCCCGCTCATCGGATACAGCCTCTCCGGCATCATCCGTCGCCTTGCCCACAACGTCAGCGAACACGTTCAGGAAACCCTGATTGAGACCTATGCCGCGCACTACCTCAATCCCAACAACCGCAACATGACCCTGTTCCCCGAAGTCCTGCCCTGCCTGCAACGCTTGAAGCAACAAGGCTATTGGCTCGCAGTAGCGACCGGCAAAGGCCGCAGCGGACTGGATAGGTCCATCGAGCAAACCGGCACCCAAGCTTTCTGGCTGGAAACCGCCTGCGCTAGCGAATATCCGTCCAAACCTGCGCCCGATATGGTACTCGCCCTCTGCGACCGACTGGGGGTTGAGCCGGAAGAGGCCGTCGTCGTCGGCGACACCACCCACGACCTAGAAATGGCCGCCAACGCCAAAATCCGCGCCATCGCCGTTACCACCGGCGCGCACACCGCCCAACAACTTTCCGCCCTGCCCCATGTCGCCATGCTCAACAGCCTGGCCGAATTGCCTGACGTATTGGAAACCTTATAAATGACGGTATGCTTCAACTGACACAGATTTAAATAACTAATAGATTGGATTTGAAATGAAAAAATTGTTTTTTGTGTTATTGGGGCTGACAAGCCTTAATGTCTGCGTTGCCAACCCTACTTATGATGCAACCAGAGGCGCGTTGCAAAATGACCCTGGCTTATGCCAATACGGCTACAACCCAAATTGTGGCTCGTCTGGTCAGCGTCAACAAAGACAACCTACGAAAATTATCAACATCAATGTTCCTTCAAAACACGGGGCTTGGGCATTTAATCCTAAAACTGGCATTGCAGGTGGTGCACTTGATATGAATTCTCGTGAGGAAGCAGAAAGAGAAGCCATTAAAACCTGTGAACGAGGAGGAAGTAATGCGCCATGTAAAATAGAAGTTTGGGGACAAAATGGCTGCATTGCCGTTGCACAAGGTAAATTAGGCAAGAAATGGAAGCTTTTCTCAGTAGTAACAGAATTAGGTAAAGCTGAAGCTAAAGCGCTACAAAAATGTCGAGCATCAGGACTTCCTGAATGCAAAATCGTTGCTAACGAAGGTTGTTCACTACCTAAATTCTAAATAGATCAAAGGCCGTCTGAAACATCACAACATTAAATAAGCATTTCCTAGGAACATCCATGGCACTCCAATTTGAAATCAACGCCGTTACCCCCTTCCGTCAAAACTGCACGCTGATTTGGGATGACGAAACCAAAGAAGCCGTTTTGACCGATGTCGGCGGCGACGTACCCTATTTATTGCAACAAGTCCAAAACAAAGGCCTCAAGCTGACCGCCATTTGGCTGACCCACGGCCATCTTGACCACGCAGGCGGCGTGGTTGAGCTTTTGAAAACCTGCGACGTACCCGTTCTCGGCCCGCACAAAAACGACGAATTCCTGCTCCAAGCCCTTCCGCAAACGACGGCGCAATACGGTTTCCCCGTTTCTCCGTCATTCACGCCGACGCGCTGGCTGGAAGAAGGGGAAACGCTCAAGGTCGGCAACTACAGTTTCCAAGTCCTCCACATTCCCGGCCACACCCCCGGCCAAGTCGTTTTTTACAACGCTGAAAACGGACTTTTAGTCGCAGGCGATGTTTTATTTTATGAGACCGTTGGTCGCACAGATTTTCCGCGCGGCAATCATGATGACCTCATAAACAATATTCGCGCTAAACTATTAACCCTGCCCGAAACCACGCAAGTTATCGCCGGACACGGCCGTATGACCAGCATCGGGCATGAGAAAAGGTACAATCCGTTTCTGGTTCGTTAATATGAATGTTGTATAAAGCCACCATTCTGACATACTCAAATTATGCGTATAAAGGAAAACTGGCATACAATTTGCAGGGATAACACCCGAAAGATTAAGTACCTAATCTCCGGCAAATGCCAAAAAGAACTAAAGCACAAAGATAACAAGGTATTACGCAATACAACCTGATTTATCGAAAACCGAAAATCTCTAAACCCCAAGCCTGACTCGCAGTGAAATTGTTACAAAGTGACAATAAATGTCAGTCGGGCCGTCTGAACGGTTTTGCCGATTCAGGCGGATACAGCAGAGATGGGGCGCAATGTCCTCGGAATGTGCCGATGTTCTGTTTGTCAAACCGTCGGGTACATCTTTAAGAAGCACAACATTATTTGGGTAAACCGGCAAACTCGCTGCCGGCACTAACAGGCCGTCTGAAAAGTTCGGCCGGTAAAATCAATAAAAGGATTATCAAATGAAAAAAATCGCAAAAGTGGGCTTTGCCCTGCTGGCTACCGGCCTGCTGGCCGCCTGTGCTACTAAGAGCAAAATCACTCCTGAAGGCACTACCGACGAGCCTCGCTTCCCTAAACCTTACTCCCTGACCTTCAACAAAGACCGCGGTACATTCCCGACTTTTGACGAGCTGGATCAAATGCGTCCGGGCCTGACCAAAGACGACATCTACAAAATCCTCGGCCGTCCTCACTACGACGAAGGCATGGTTGGCGTGCGTGAATGGGACTACTTGTTCCACTTCTACACCCCAGGCGTAGGCGTTGACCCTGAAAACACTTCCGGCGTTGAAGGCATCACTACTTGCCAATACAAAGTGATCTTCGACAAAGACAAATTTGCACGCAGCTTCTTCTGGAATCCGGTATTCCCTAAAGATGCCGTATGTCCTCCTCCAGCACCTAAACAAGAGCCTCAAGTGATCATCCGCGAGATCATTAAAGAAGCTCCTAAACGCATCCGTCAATAAGGACAAATTTGAAACGGATCCTATTGGGTATAGCCTTGGCAGCAGGTCTGAATTCTTTGGCCGCTGCCGATGCTGTCAGCGACTATATCCAACGCAAAAAAGTTGTGGTCAATACAGCCAAGGCGGAGCTTTGCTTTGCCGATGACGGTCAGTGCCATCCGGTATTGATCGGCAAGACCACGCCGAAAGGCAAATTCAATATGACGCCGATGATGACCAGCAAACCGGGTTACGGTGGCGAGGTTATCGGCTTCAAAGAAGAAAATGACTTTTTGTTTGCGTTACACCGGGTATGGACGCTCAAGCCGCAGGAAAGGCGCATGGAACGCATCGCCTCTCCCAATGTGGCCGACCGCATCATAACCAATGGTTGTATCAACGTACAAAATAATGTGTACGAAAAACTGCGTCAGTATTTCATTCTGGAAATCATCTGATGTAAGTCAGTCAAACAAAGGCCGTCTGAAACTTTTCAGACGGCCTTTCTTCTCAAACGAAAATTCAACGGCATTTGCTTGCTCCGTCAGAGCCAAACGAAGAATATTTGACCGCTTCATTCTCTACTCATCCTCAAGCCATATCACTTTTTACCATATCCAAAGAACCAACGGTTATTTATGCCGTTTCTTGCCCAATGCTAGAATCGCGCGTTTATATATCGGCCCGCCGAGAAATCAAATAAATAATATAGCGGCAGGAATAGCTTTTGCCCCCTGTCCCTTACACACACAAACATCATGACCGATTCTTCTGCCAAATTACCCAATTTGTGGCTGCTGATTGCCGCTGCCGCCTCCATCCTGCTGATTACCATCGGCATGAGGATGACTTTAGGGCTTTTTGTCCTGCCCGTCGTCAACTCGACCGAGTTGAGCATGACCCAGTTCAGCCTGATTATTGCCGTTTTCCAATTGATGTGGGGCATATCGCAACCCTTGTCCGGCGCGTTGTCCGACCGTTTCGGCGCGTTTAAGGTTTTAGCCGGTGGTACGGTTCTGTTGATTGCCGCCTGTCTGATGGTGCCGCAAATGCCGACTTATTGTGGGCTGATGCTGGGTATCGGTTTATTGTTGGCATTCGGTACGGGTTCGGGCGGATTTTCCATCATTATGGGACAGGTCGCTGCCAAAACGCCGCCTCATCGACGCGGCTTGGCTTCCGGCTTGGTCAATGCAGGCGGGTCAGCAGGGCAATTTTTGTTCGCGCCGCTGGTTCAAGGTTTAATTGCCCTGCCCCACGTCGGCTGGACGGGGACATTTTATGTCTGGGCAGTCATTGCCATCTTGATTTTGCCGATTTCTTGGTGGCTGGCCGGCGGCAAACATGCTGCTCATACCGTCCATACCGACGACGGCGGCCAAACCCTGAAGCAGGCCGTCTGCAAGGCTTTCGCCAACCGCAGCTATATCTTGCTGCATTTGGGTTTCTTTACCTGCGGTTTCCACATCGCCTTTTTGGTTACCCACCTGCCGACCGAAATTTCACTTTGCGGCCTCCCCGCTACGGTCGCTTCGACCTCCATTGCCATTATTGGTTTGGCAAACATTGCCGGCTGTATTTTTTCAGGCTGGTGTACCGGCAGATTTTTGGGCAAATACGTCCTCTTCGGTTTATATGCTTCGCGTGTAGCCATGATATTGATTTATCTGGCCGCACCTAAAACCGATTTGAACTTCTATCTTTTCGCCGCCGGACTCGGTTTCACTTGGTTGGCAACCGTCGCCCCCACCGCCGCCATTACCGGCAAACTTTTCGGCACGCGCTACTTGGCCACCCTCTTCGGGTTGACCATGTTGAGCCACCAAATCGGCGGCTTTTTGGGTTCGTACATCGGCGGCATCGTCATCACGCGCTTCAACGATTACGGCTGGATGTGGTACGCCGACGCAGTCTTGGCAGGTGCGGCAGCCCTGTTGAATTTACTGATTCATGAACGGAAAGCGGCTGCCGCCTGACGCGGAAACTTTGGCATTTCAAGGCCGTCTGAAACGTTTCAGACGGCCTTTGCCTTATTCCATTTTTTGTGTTTTATCCACAATCGATATTCCTATCCATTATTTAACACTCCCTTACAAACCCGTTAAAATACTGCCTTTATCATGCTGATTGTCTGACTCTGATGAACTGGTCTTATCTGATCGATGCTATCCCAAAATTCGTCGATGCGGCAAAGCTGACGCTGGAATTGTCGGTATATGGCGTCGTTTTGTCGTTGCTGTTCGGCCTGCCCGTTGCCGTGGTTACGGCATACCGCATCCGCCCCTTCTACGCATTGGCACGCGCCTATATCGAGCTGTCGCGCAATACGCCCCTGCTGATCCAATTGTTTTTCCTGTATTACGGCCTGCCGAAAATGGGCATTAAATGGGACGGTTTCACCTGCGGCGTAATCGCACTGGTTTTCTTGGGCGCAAGCTACATGGCGGAAGCCATCCGCGCCGGTATTCTGGCCGTCCCCAAAGGGCAGATCGAAGCGGGCAAGGCCATCGGTTTGAGCCGCTTTCAAGTGTTCCGCTATGTCGAATTACCTCAGGCATGGGCGGTCGCCGTTCCCGCCATCGGCGCAAACGTATTGTTTTTGATGAAAGAAACATCTATCGTCAGCGCGGTCGGCATTGCGGAATTGCTGTTCGTTACCAAAGACATCATCGGCATGGACTACAAAACCAACGAAGCCTTGTTCCTGCTGTTTGCCAGCTACCTGATCATCCTTCTGCCCGTTTCGCTTCTGGCGCGCTGGGCAGAAAACCGCGTACGGAGTGCAAAATATGGTGTTTGACTGGCTGTTTGAAGGACAAAACGCGGCACGCTTGGGCGAAGGCCTGTTGCTGACGGCGCAGATTTCCCTGGCCTCCGTTGCCGCCTCCTGCGTATTGGGTACGCTGTTCGGCTTGGTTTTACGTTCGCGCAACCGGCTCATCCGCTTTATCGGACGGTTTTATCTCGAAACCATCCGAATCGTGCCGATTTTGGTGTGGCTGTTCGGCCTGTATTTCGGCCTATCCGTCTGGACAGGCATCCACATCGACGGATTTTGGGTCTGTGTCTGGGTATTTACCATGTGGGGCATTGCCGAAATGGGCGATTTGGTCCGCGGCGCATTGGAATCGATTGAAAAACACCAGGTCGAATCTGGCCTGGCACTCGGTTTGAGCCGCGGGCAGGTATTCCGCTACATCGAGCTGCCGCAAAGCATCCGCCGCGTATTGCCCGGCGCCGTCAATCTGTTTACGCGCATGATCAAAACCAGCTCGCTCGCCTCCCTTATCGGCGTCATCGAAGTCGTCAAAGTCGGCCAGCAAATCATCGAAAACTCGCTGCTGACGCAACCCAATGCTTCATTTTGGGTTTACGGCCTGATTTTTATGCTGTATTTCTTCTGTTGCTGGCCGCTGTCGCTGCTGGCGGCAAAACTTGAACAAAAATGGGAACACTGACATGGCTTTACTGAGCATCCGCAACCTGCACAAACAATACGGCAACGTAACCGCCATTCAATCCTTAGACTTGGACTTGGAAAAAGGCGAAGTCATCGTACTGCTGGGCCCGTCCGGCTGCGGCAAATCCACCCTCCTGCGCTGCGTAAACGGTTTGGAGCCGCACCAAGGCGGCAGCATCGTGATGGATAGAGTCGGCGAATTCGGCAAAGACGTTTCCTGGCAAACCGCCCGGCAAAAAGTCGGCATGGTCTTTCAAAGCTATGAACTGTTTGCCCACATGACCGTCATCGAAAACATCCTCTTAGGCCCGGTGAAAGTACAAAACCGCAACCGTGCCGAAGCAGAGGCACAAGCCGACAAACTGTTGGAACGCGTCGGCCTGCTCGACCGCAAAAACTCCTATCCGCGCGAACTCTCCGGCGGCCAGAAACAACGCATCGCCATTGTCCGCGCCCTGTGCCTGAATCCGGAAGTCATCCTACTAGACGAAATCACCGCCGCACTCGACCCCGAAATGGTGCGCGAGGTCTTGGAAGTGGTTTTAGAACTCGCCCATGAAGGCATGAGCATGCTCATCGTGACCCATGAAATGGGGTTTGCCCGCAAAGTTGCCGACCGCATCGTCTTCATGGACAAAGGCGGCATCGTCGAATCGACCGATCCCGAAACCTTCTTCTCCGCCCCCAAAAGCGAACGCGCCCGCCAATTCTTGGCAGGTATGGACTACTGATTTTATTTTCAGGCCGTCCAACCCTTTTTCAGACGGCCTCCACTTTCAACCAAACATTTGAAAAGGAAACACTCATGCAATTAAACGCCAAATTCAAAGCCCTCCTCGCCTCCGCCGCCATCGCCGTCGGCCTGACTGCTTGCGGAGGCGGCTCCGGCGATGTCCAATCTTCACAAAGCAGCGGCGCGGCAACCGTTGCCGCCATCAAAGAAAAAGGCGTCATCCGTATCGGCGTATTCGGCGACAAACCTCCGTTCGGCTATGTTGACGCCAACGGCAAAAACCAAGGCTTTGACGTTGAAATCGCCAAAGACCTGGCCAAAGACCTGCTCGGCAGCCCCGACAAAGTCGAATTCGTCCTGACCGAGGCCGCAAACCGCGTCGAGTACGTCCGTTCCGGCAAAGTCGACCTCATCCTCGCCAACTTCACCAAAACACCCGAACGCGCCGAAGCCGTCGATTTCGCCGATCCTTACATGAAAGTGGCCTTAGGCGTGGTTTCCCCCAAAGACAAACCGATTACCGACGTTGCGCAATTGAAAGACCAAACCCTTCTGGTCAACAAAGGCACCACCGCCGACGCCTTCTTCACCAAAAGCCATCCTGAAGTCAAACTGTTGAAATTCGACCAAAATACCGAAACCTTCGACGCACTGAAAGACGGCCGCGGCGTAGCACTCGCCCACGACAACGCCCTGCTGTGGGCATGGGCAAAAGAAAACCCGAATTTTGAAGTCGCCATCGGCAACCTCGGCCCTGCCGAATTCATCGCCCCAGCTGTTCAAAAAGGCAACACCGACCTCCTGAACTGGGTCAACGGCGAAATCGCCGCCATGAAAAAAGATGGCCGCCTGAAAGCCGCCTATGAAAAAACCCTCTTGCCCGTGTATGGCGAGAAAGTCAAACCGGAAGAATTGTTGGCGGAATAAACTGACTATTTTCTCGGCAAAAAGTCACTTGGCCGTATTTCAGCCATCCGATTTGTGATTGATTCAAACAAATATCATATCCAACGAAAGGCCGTCTGAACGTGTTATTGATACCTTCAGACGGCCCGTTGTTTAAAAACGAATAACATGATAACCTTTTAATAACGGATGAAATAATTCGTCCGATATTTCTACAAAGCAAAAAGGAAACTATAATGAACCGTCGTCAATTTATCGGCAGCGCAGCCGCCGTCTCCCTCACCGCCGCCGCCTCATTCGCCCGTGCGCACGACCACGCAGGCCATGCACACCATGCCGGCCACGGCGAACACGCACATTCCGCACCCCGTGCCTACGAAGCCGCGCGTAAAGCCGCCGCACATTGCGTTGAAGCCGGCCAAATCTGCTTGGCGCACTGCATCGCCCTGTTGAGCGAAGGCGATACCTCCATGAAAGACTGCGCAACCGGCGTTAACCAAATGTTGGCACTGTGCGGCACCTTGCAAAACCTCGCCGCCCAAAATTCACGCCTGACCCCGTCTTTGGCGAAAGTGTGCATCGAAGCCTGCAAACAATGTTCCGCCGCCTGCAAAGAACACGCCGGCCACCACGCCGAGTGCAAAGCCTGCTACGAATCTTGCTTGGCCTGCATTAAAGAATGCGAAAAAATTGCCGCTTAAGCACTATTGAAAAAAGGCCGTCTGAAATCTTTCAGACGGCCTTTTGTTTTGCTATTTTGTTCACGCTATTCAGCTGCAAGCTCTTGCTCATCCAACAGCTTTTTCTTCACAACCGCAGGATTACCCGCGGCCACGCAATAAGGCGGCACATCTTTGGTAACCACCGAACCTGCGCCGATTACTGCGCCCTTGCCGATGGTAACGCCGCCCATGATAATCGCACGCCGGCCGATCCAAACATCGTCTTCAATCACAATCGGGCGGATGTCCGTATAGCCTTCAAAGCGGCGGGTTTCAGGGTTGAATTTGTGGTTGGTCGAATAAAACAGGCATTCCGGCCCCATCATCACGTTCTTGCCGAGGGTCAGGCCGTGGCAGATTTCGCAATTGACGCCGATACCCGAATTGTCGCCGATTACCGTATCCGGAAAAACATATCCGCCTTTTTCAATATTGACGTTTTTGCCGATGTTTGGGGAAATGCACGCAGCCAAAGCGGCGCGGAATTTTTGCGCAATCCGGCCGAAGGGTTTGCAATAAGACGGAGGCAACATTCCTCCCCAGACACGCAAAATACGCGTCAATATCCTTTTTTGCATGGATTCCGTCTCCTGTTCGTAAAAGCGTAAATATTAATCAGACTATTATTTTTCTTAAAGTTTCACATCTAGAAGAGGTTTTACATCCTCTTTTCAGTTGAATTACAGCCCGATTACACAATATTTGGTTTGAAACTCTATTCTAAACTGTTCTCGCCTGTTGCGAAACTGCCCGCTACGCAAAATATCCGCTTGACGAAACAGCCAAAAATAGCGAAAATCCCACGCTTAACTGAAGTACAGGCAAAACCCCTGTGCCCGCTTAATCGAAAGGAAATCAAATGAAACAAGGTATTCACCCGAACTACCACGAAATCAACGTTACCTGCTCTTGCGGCAACAAATTCGTGACCAAATCCGCAATGGAAAAGGACAGCTTCAACGTTGAGGTTTGCTCTCTGTGCCACCCTTTCTACACCGGTACTCAAAAAATCGTCGACACTACCGGTCGTGTGGACAAATTTAACAACAAATTCGGCAACCTGTTCAAACGCTAATTGCCGCTTTGTCAAAAAGACTGCTTCGTGCAGTCTTTTTTGCATTCAGGCCGTCTGAAACCTTTCTTTCAGACGGCCTCGCCATATCGGATAAACATCCTTTCAAATACCCGAAAAAAACCAGCGGTAAACATGATTTTTACAAAGCTCTCCGTTCCGGCATATCGCGCAAACCCGTCAAACCCTGTACCATTGCCATTCAAACCAACCGTTTTTTGACCTTCCATGCTGACTTACACACCGCCCGATCCGCGCCGCCCCCAAAAAACCCATGAAAAACCGTGGCTCTTACTGCTGATGGCCTTTGCCTGGCTGTGGCCGGGCGTGTTCTCGCATGACTTGTGGAACCCTGCCGAACCCTCCCTCTTTACCGCCTCCGAATCCATGAAAAACGGCGGCAGCCTGCTGGTTGCACAAATCTTCGGCCAACCCGACTTTACCATCTCCCCAGCTTTTTTGTGGGCGGCAACCGCATTCCAAACCCTGTTTTCGCCTTGGGCGGCCGATGCCTATGATGCCGCGCGTTTTGCCGGCGTGGTATTTACCGCCATCGGACTGACCGCCTGCGGATTTGCCGGTTTCAACTTTCTCGGCAGACACCACGGCCGCAGCGTTGTCTTAATCCTTATCGGCAGCATCGGTTTGCTGCCCATCGCCCACTTTCTCAACCCCATGTCGGCTGCTTTTGCCGCATTTGGATTGATTTTGTGCGGCTTCTCACTGGCACACCGCCGCGTCATTATTGCCATTTTGCTGTTGTGCGGCGGCTGGGTTTTACTCTCCCTTTCCTCAGGCTATCTGCTGACCGCGGCCATGATATTTTTAGCATTTGCCCTGTCGTTCCATCCCACTTGGCAGAGCAAACGCTATCTACTGACCCTGATTGGCGCCATCGTCGTTTCCCTGCCCCTGCTGATTCTGTATCCGCTGGTTTTATCCAGAACCCATCCCGAATGGTTTGATATTTGGTTCAACCATTATTCTTTAGGCGTATTCGGCGGCTTCCATCAAATTCAGACGGCCTTCAACCTGCCCTATTATCTGAAAAACCTGCTGTGGTTTGCCCTGCCTGCTTGGCCGCTGGCGGCATGGACGCTCAGCCGCACGCGTATCCACGATAAAAACTGGGGCATTCTGAGCCTGTCGTGGCTGGTTATCATGACAGCACTGCTCGCCATCAATCCGCAACGCCTGCAAGACAACCTCGTTTGGCTGCTGCCGCCGCTCGCCCTGCTCGGCGCGGCACAACTGGACGGCCTGCGTCGCGGCGCAGCGGCATTTATCAACTGGTTCGGCATCATGGCATTCGGTTTGATTGCCGTGTTCCTGTGGCTGGGCTTCTTCGCCATGAACTACGGCTGGCCTGCCAAACTGGCCGAACGCGCCGCCTATTTCAGCCCGTATTACATCCCCGACATCGACCCGATTCCGATGGCCGTCGCCCTGCTGTTTACCCCGTTATGGCTCTGGGCGATTACGCGTAAAAACATCCGCGGCCGCCAAGCCGTCACCAACTGGGCGGCCGGCGTTACCTTGGCCTGGGCCTTGCTGATGACCCTGTTTTTACCGTGGCTCAACGCTGCCAAAAGCCATGCGCCGGTAGTACACCAAATGGAAGCCGCGCTTTCTTCCGAATTGAAACAGAAACTTTCAGACGGCCTCGAATGTATCAATATCGACGGCCAAGACCAGCGCACACGCATCGCGTGGGCACAATACAGCCGTATTAAAACCACGACCGACAACCCGTCCTGCCGCTACCGCCTCATCCGCCAAGCCGCCAATATCGGCGCACCTTCGGGCTGGCAAACCTTGTGGCAAGGCGCAAGACCGCGCAACAAAGCCGAGACTTTCCTATTGCTGGAAAAAACTGCGGCGCAGTAAATCACACCAGCCTCAAAACTGAATAACCTCAGTCCAACAAAGGCCGTCTGAAAGAACTTTTATCCTTTCAGACGGCCTTTGACTCACTTTAACACCGCTTCCCGTACAATGGCCCTTTTCCCTTATCTGCCTAAAAAAATGAAACCCAACCGCCTTTTGCCCTTCGTCCTCTTATTGACCGCCCTCTCCTCCCATGCCAAAGATTTCATCATCTACGACCGCATGGACTACGTCGGTAAACCCGACCTGACCGCCGACAAACTCTCCAAAGTGTTCTTGGTTTACGAAAGCGAGCTGGTCAAACCCGATCCGACGGGCAAACGCAAACACGGCGTACTCAATGAGGCGCGTATCCGCGAATTGGCCAAACAATCGCGCCGCGAAGGCTACCGCACCATTTCCACCGACATCGAAAGCTGGTTTGCCGAAAAAGACGGCCAGCTGCTGACACCCGACGAATTGAGAACCGACTTCGCGCGGATGTACCAAATCTTCAGAGAAGAAAATCCGCGCGCCGTCATCAGCAACTACGGCATGCCCTCCGAACACCTGCACGGCATCCGACACTACCGTCCCAACGTTGACAACGAAGCCATCTTGGCCAAATGGCGGCAAGTCAGCAAACGCCGTGCGCCCACCGCCGCCATCAGCGACTATGCCAATCCTGTGTTCTACATCACTTCCCCCGATTTGGTGCAATGGGAAAAAGACGTGAAAACCGCCGTTGACGACATCCATCAACGCTTTCCCAACAAAAAAATCATCGGCTACATCTGGCCGCAATATTATTCGGCCACCAACAGCCCTTATTTCAAACAGTTCATCGACCCCGTCCGCTGGCGCAAAATGCTCGAAATCAGCAAAAAATACACCGACGGCGTGATTATCTGGTCGGATAAGCGAGATGAAAACAACCAAATCGTGCGTTGGAACGATCCGCGCATCCAAGCCACGATGAAAGCGACTCAAGCCTTCATCCATGCCAATGCCAAAGAAATCAAGGTAGAAGGTTTGCAGAAATATTAAAAACAAGGCGGGCATGTTTGCCCGCCTCTTTATTTACCTACACAACTGTCTGTATGTTTGACACAACATACAACAAACGACCGTAGCACCAACGCTTCTGCATTCTTTCACACGTTTTTACCCGTTATTCCTAAGCGCAGGCCGTCTGAAAATTGCCTGAATATCCAATACCCTTTACAATACCCGTAATTAAAATACATTTTTCGACACCCCCCTCCTGCATGAGTTCCACACCCTTCATCGAAATGAAAGACGTTGCCTTCGCATATGGCGACCGTCCGATTCTGAACAACATCAACTTCAGCATTCCACAAGGCAATTTCGCCGCCGTAATGGGTGGTTCGGGCAGCGGTAAAACCACGCTGATGCGCCTGATTACGGGTCAAATCCGCCCGCAATCGGGCAAAGTGCTGATTGAAGGGCGTGATTTGGCCGCATTTTCGGCGCAGGAGCTGTACGAACACCGCCGTCGCATGGGCGTTTTGTTCCAGCACGGCGCATTGTTCACTGACTTATCCGTCTTCGACAACATCGCCTTCCCCATGCGCGAGCTGACGGATTTGCCCGAAGCAGTCATCCGCGATTTAGTATTGCTGAAACTGAATGCAGTCGGTTTGCGCGGCATTGAAAACCTGATGCCTTCCGAGCTTTCCGGCGGTATGTCGCGCCGCGTCGCCCTCGCGCGTACGATTGCACTCGACCCTGAAATCATGTTGTATGACGAGCCTTTCACCGGCCTCGACCCGATTTCGCTGGGCGTCATCGCCCACCTCATCAGCCGCGCCAACAAAGCCCTGCGCTCCACCAGCGTGATGGTAACGCACGACATCGAAAAATCGCTGGAAATCGTCGATCAAGTGATTTTCTTGGCACACGGCGAAATCATGTTCTCCGGCTCGCCCAAAGAAATGCGCGAACTCGACTCGCCTTGGGTGCGCCAGTTTGTCGGCGGACTGGCAGACGGCCCCGTCGCCTACCGCTATCCGGCGCAAACGACTTTAAAACAAGACTTGCTGGGCTGATGTTCAGACGGCCTGAATTTTAAACAAGGCCGTCTGAAAACCATTTAACCAATCAACTGAAACCTATGAATTTTATCCGTTCCGTCGGGGCAAAAACCCTCGGCTTCATCCAATCGCTGGGCAGCATTACGCTGTTTTTCCTGCAGATCCTGGCCAAATCAGGCACGGCGTTTGCCCGTCCGCGCCTGAGCATCCGCCAGGTTTACTTTGCAGGCGTGTTGTCCGTCCTGATTGTCGCCGTCTCCGGCCTGTTTGTCGGCATGGTATTGGGCTTGCAAGGCTATACGCAGCTGGCAAAATTCAAATCCGCCGATATTTTGGGCTATATGGTTGCCGCTTCCCTGTTGCGCGAATTGGGTCCCGTATTGGCGGCCATTCTGTTTGCCAGCAGCGCGGGCGGTGCCATGACCAGCGAAATCGGTCTGATGAAAACCACCGAGCAGCTTGAAGCGATGAACGTGATGGCGGTCGACCCCGTGGCGCGCGTGGTTGCGCCGCGCTTTTGGGCGGGCGTGTTTTCCATGCCTTTGCTGGCGTCGATTTTCAACGTTGCCGGTATTTACGGCGCGTATTTGGTCGGCGTCGAATGGCTGGGTTTGGACGGCGGTATTTTCTGGTCGCAAATGCAAAACAACATTACCTTCCATTACGACGTCCTCAACGGCTTAATCAAATCCGCCGCTTTCGGCGTGGCCGTTACGTTGATCGCCGTACATCAGGGCTTCCACTGCGTACCGACTTCCGAAGGTATTTTGCGCGCCAGTACACGCACCGTAGTGTCTTCCGCCCTGACCATCCTCGCCGTCGACTTCATCTTGACCGCATGGATGTTTACCGACTAAAGGCCGTCTGAAACGACACTTAAAAAGAATGAAACAAGGACAATAGCACATGAAAAAAAATGCTTTGGAATTTTGGGTAGGACTGTTTGTCTTATTGGGCGCGGCCGCCATCGGCTTTCTCGCCTTCCGTGCCGCCGGCGGACAATCGTTCGGCAAATCCTCTCAAACCTACACCGTCTATGCCGATTTCAGCGATATCGGCGGCTTGAAAACCAACGCTCCGGTCAAATCCGCAGGCGTACTGGTGGGTCGCGTTGCCTCTATTCAGCTCGATCCTAAATCCTATCAGGCAAAAGTCGCCCTCAATCTGGACAGCCAATATCAGTTCAGCAGCGACGTTTCCGCACAAATCCTGACTTCAGGCCTGTTGGGCGAACAATACATCGGCCTGCAGCAAGGCGGTGATACCGATTCTTTGGCAGCAGGCGACACCATTACCGTCACCAGCTCCGCCATGGTTTTGGAAAACCTTATCGGCAAATTCATGACCAGCTTTGCCGAGAAAAACGCAGATGGTGAATCTGCCGGTCAAAACAAACAATAAACACATATCCACTCAATATTCAGGACTCTATCATGAAAAAAACTTCTTTCATCTGCGCATTGAGCATCGGCGTATTAAGCATCAGCATGGCATTTGCCGCACCTGCAGACGCAGTTAACCAAATCCGTGAAAATTCCGTTCAAGTGCTGAAAATCCTCAACAGCGGCGATGCCAATACCGCACGTAAAAAAGCCGAGGCTTACGCCATCCCTTACTTCGACTTCCAACGCATGACTGCTTTGGCCATCGGCAATCCGTGGCGTACTGCGACTGACGCACAAAAACAAGCGTTGACCAAAGAGTTCCAAACCCTGCTGATCCGCACCTACTCCGGCACCATGCTGAAATTCAAAAACGCCAAGGTCAACATCAAAGACAACCCGGTCGTAAACAAAGGCGGTAAAGAAATCGTCGTCCGCGCCGAAATCAACGTTTCCGGCCAAAAACCGGTCAACATGGACTTCACCACCTACCAAAGCGGCAGCAAATACCGCGCATACAATGTCGCAGTAGAAGGCGCAAGCTTGGTTACCGTATACCGCAACCAATTCGGCGAAACCATCAAAGCCAAAGGTATCGACGGCCTGATTGCCGACTTGAAAGCCAAAAACGGCGGTAAATAATCCACCCGCGCACCATGCCGTCTGATGTTCAGACGGCATGGTGCCTTACATCATAAAGACACCATGCAAACAGAAATCCGCAACGGCACACTCTACATCAGCGGCGACGTTACCGTCAAAACCCTGACTGCCTCCGCCTTTGCGCGCTACGAACAACAATGCCGTCTGAAAGAAACAGACAGCATAGACTTCAGCCAAGTAGGCAAAGCAGATTCCGCCTGCGTTTCCCTGCTGCTCAACGCTCTGCGCCGGACAGACAAAAAACCGACTATTCAAAACATTCCCGATTCCGTCCGCGCGCTGGCCGAACTTTACGAAATCAAAGACTGGTTGCAATCATGAAAAAAACCACCGCTTCCCTCTGCCTCCTCATCAGCCTTGCCTCCGCTCCTGCACTTGCCGAACGCAATCCGGCCGACCCTTACGAAGGCTACAACCGTACCGTTTCCAAGTTCAACGACAAAGCAGACAAATACGTCCTTTCCCCTGTCGCACGCGGTTATCGCAAAGTAACGCCTAAACCGGTGCGTACCGGCGTGAGCAACTTCTTCAACAACCTGCGCGATGTCGTCAGCTTCGGCAGCAATGTTCTGCGCCTTGACGTCAAACGCGCCAGCGAAGACCTCGTCCGCGTCGGCATCAATACCACCTTCGGCCTTGGCGGTTTAATCGACGTAGCCGGTGCAGGCGGCGTACCCAGCAATAAAAACACCCTCGGCGACACCTTCGCCTCATGGGGCTGGAAAAACAGCAACTACTTCGTCGTCCCTCTGCTCGGTCCTTCTACCGTACGCGATACCGTCGGCAACGCCGTTACCACCGTCTATCCGGTTAAAAACGCCGTCTTCCACACCAGAGCAGGACGCTGGGGCACAACCGGCCAGCAAGCCATCAACACCCGTGAAGAACTGCTCGACCTGACCGACAGCCTCGAAGGCGCAGCCATCGACAAATACAGCTACACACGCGACCTTTACATGAAAGTCCGC
>ERZ1674049.64-NODE-64-length-22475-cov-41.500714_pt1 | contig 22475 bp, 18 predicted proteins | sample MGYA00581127_ERZ1674049 | MGnify/ENA primary metagenome ERZ1674049 (study PRJEB41354, sample SAMEA4873323) | human saliva metagenome | biome: human-associated habitat [ENVO:00009003]; feature: mouth environment [ENVO:08000002]; material: saliva material...
TACGACCGTCTATGCCGATAAAGGCTATGACAGTGAGGAAAACCGGCAACATCTGAAAGAGCATCAACTGCAGGACGGTATTATGCGCAAAGCCCACCGCAACCGTCCGCTGACGGAAGCGCAAACCAAGCGCAACCGGTATTTGTCGAAAACCCGTTATGTGGTCGAACAAAGCTTCGACACGCTACACCGTAAGTTCCGCTATGCCCGGGCAGCCTATTTCGGGCTGCTCAAAGTAAGTGCACAAAGCCATCTGAAGGCGATGTGTTTGAACCTGTTGAAAGCCGCGAACAGGCTAAGTGTGTCTGTTGCCGCCTAAAAGGCGGCCGGATGCTTGATTATCAGGTATCCAAGAGGGATTAAGGGGGGATTTGGGTAGAATCAGGAGTGATTGGAGGAGAAAACAGCTGAAAACCCTTGTTTGGATTTCGGCTGTTGGAAGGAAAGGAATTTTGCAAAGGTCTCGGGCGGTGTTGAAGTTTCTCTATCCCGATGCCGATATTCCTGTGGTGCAGCTCAGTCTTAACCGCTTGCAATCGGCGGAATGGCATTTCAATTTGGCGAAAAAATTATCCGCTTTGCGCGAACAGGGTGTGTTGATTATCGGCAGCGGCAATATTATCCATAATCTGGGCGTGATGAGCAGGGCGCATATCAATCAAATCGGCGCGGACTATGATTGGGCGTTTGCGTTCCGCGAAGCAATCAATCAAGCGATTGCCGAACGGGATGACGACACGTTGATTCATTACGAACGGATGGGTGAAAAGGCGATGCTCTCCGTGCCGACGCCGGATCACTATTTACCTTTTCTGTGCATTATGGCATTACGCGAACCGGATGATTCCATTACATTTTTCAACGACAACCTTGTCGCTGGTTCGCTCAGTATGACTTCGCTTTTAGTGGGGTAAAAGGAAAAATATGGCAACGCTATTTCGGTCAGGTTATGATTAAATACAGCATATTTGATTGAAAATGCTAGGTTTACTGACGCGGGCTATTTTTTGTTTTTCAGTCAAAGAAACCATTGCATCAGTTGGTTAAAAGGTTGTCTGAAAACCTGATTTGGCGTTTTCAGACGACCTTTGCTTTGCCGGTGAAGATTCGGGTTGTTTACGGACAGCTTGCGACAATGTGGTAGCGCATTTCAAATGCGGCTTCTTCTTCCGCGTTTAGAACAATCAACCCTAAGCCGTTGTTGAAGCAGTCGGGTGCGCTGCTGAGGTTTTCGATGGCGATGGAGTCGCGGGTCGGCGGAGTGAAGACTTGCAGGTAGGGATAGGATGCGTCAGGGTAAATGCTCAGGGTCAGTCCGTTGCCTGAAAGTGTGCAGGCGGCGGGTTTGCTGCGTGTCAAAACAAAGCTGTTGTCCAATTCGATGCCTGCCAGGCTTGAGGTCGTCTGAAAACGGGTGTCGTCGATGATGCTGCCGTCGGAAACTAAATCGGCATCAAAGCCCAAGCGTTTGCTGCTGTCGATTTCCAGCGACCAATCGTCGGCTTTGCTGCCGAGCGTGAAATAGGGGTGCCAGCCGTCTGCGAGCGGCATGGCGGTTGTGCCTTGGTTGCGGACGGTGGAGCGGATGCTTAAGCCGTCTGCGCTGAGGCGGTAGCGGACGGTCAGGCTGAAGGGGGGAAGGGATAGCCGCTGTCGTCTTGTGCGTAATCTGCGCGGATTTCGACTTCGGCGGATTGGTTGTCGGCATGGCTGTTGACGAGGGCGAACTCACGGTCATACATCAAACCGTGTGCCGCGTGTTCGGCGAGTTTGAATTTGCCGCACTGATACGCTTTGCCGTCAAAGCTGTATTTGCCGTAGCGCAGGCGGCAGGCGTACGGGCTGAGTTTGCCGCTGCGGAACCATTCGGTCAGGCTACCGCGGGCGTGTTGCGGGGTATCGTAGGCTTTGACGATGTTGAACCATGTACCGTCGGGGCGGCAGATTTCGTAGTGGTTGAGCAGCCCGCCGTAAAGATAAATTTCCGCGCGCAAATCGGGGGATGCGAGCAGCAGGCGGTCGTTGTCGGTTTTGAGTGTGAACATGAAGCGGCTCCTGATTGGGGTTGAGGCAGGGTGTATAAAAGGTCGTCTGAAAAGTTTCAGACGACCTTTTTAGATTTTACTCTTTAACTAAAGGACCTGATGTTCCTCCGTATCCGGCGGCGGTGCGCACCAGTTGGAGAAATTCGGATTTCAGACCAAACGGATCATCGCCTTGGACTTGCAGTACCATTTTTTCGATGTCGACCCAGCTGAGTTTGCCGTTGTATTCGCCGCCGCGCAGGGCTTGGGCGTAGGAGGCGGCGGCAAGGGCGAGCAGGGTGTCTTTGTCGGCTTGGTCAAGCGGTTTGCTGCCGACGGGGACGGCTTGCTGCATCAGCTGGCTGTCTTTTTGTCCGGGCAGTTTGTAGCGCACTTTGACAAAGGCGTATTCGTTTTTGCTGCCTTTGGCGGCCGGGGCTTTTTGATAACGTGATTCCTCAAGCCAGCCAGCTTTGCCTGTCGGAATGATTTCATAGATGGCGGTCACGCTGTGACCTGAGCCGATATCGCCTGCATCGACTTTGTCATTGTTGAAGTCTTCATTGCGCAGGGTGCGGTTGGTGTAGCCGACCAAGCGGTATTCTTTGACAGTGGCAGGATTGAATTCGACTTGGATTTTGACATCTTGTGCAACGGTGGCGAGTGTGGAGGTCAGCTGCTGTTGCAGGACTTTTTTCGCTTCTTTTTCGTTGTCGATGTAGCTGTAATTGCCGTCGCCTGCATCGGCAATTTGTTCCATCATGTCTTCGTTGTAATTGTCCGTACCGAAGCCTAGCGTACTGAGTGAAACGCCGGTTTTACGTTTTTCGGCAACCATGGATTTGAGCGTTTCGGTATCAGATACGCCAACGTTAAAGTCGCCATCGGTCGCCAGCAGGATACGGTTGATGCCGTTGGGTACAAAGGCCTTTTGCGCTTCTTCGTAGGCCATGCGTAAAGCGGATTCACCCGAAGTCGAACCTTCGGCTTTCAGCTTGTCGATGGCCTTCAGGATGGTTTCTTTATCTGAACCTGATGTGGGCGGAAGCACCAGCTCTTCGCCTGATGAATAGGTAATCAAGGTAACTTTGTCCTGCGGGCGTAATTGTTGGGTCAAGATACGCAACGTTTTTTGAACCAACGGAAGTTTATTTTCTTCATCCATACTGCCGGATACGTCCACGAGGAACACAAGATTGGCAGGCGGCAGGTCTTTCTTTGCCGTGTCTTGTGCTTGGATACCGATTTTGATCAGCTTGGCTTCCGGTTGCCATGGAGAATCAATGGTTTCAGTGTGAACGGCAAATGGGCGGCCATCAGTAGGCAGTGGATAGTTGTAAGGGAAATAATTGACGATTTCCTCAATGCGCACGGCATCTTTGGGCGGCTGTTTGCCGTTGTTCAGAAATCGGCGGACGTTGGCGTAGCTGCCGGTATCGACATCAATGCTGAATGTGGAAACAGGTTCTTGAGCAACGGATTTAACCGGTTGGTCGGGTTGGTCTTGGTAGCGTTCGGTGTTTTGAACCTTGACAGCAGGTATTTTAACCTTCTGTATGGCAACAATTTGGCTTTCCTTGAATCCTAGAGAGGGACCAAAAGAGGGATTTGAGTATTCTTTTGATTCAGAACACGCGGTTAAAGCTGCCAAAGTGAGTATGGAAACGGTTTTTAGGAAAAAACGGGGCATGATTCGAGCTCCATAGAAATATCTCTTGCTGATTGTTGAAAGTGTTGATGGCAGTGTATTGGCAGATTCAACGAGAGCGCAGAGTCACTTTTTATTTAGATTTTAATGTGTGAATAGTGGGTTAAGTTTAAATCAGGACAAGGCGGAGCAATGCGGTACTGGTCTAAACTTAACCCACTATGTTTATGACTTAGGCAAGATTTTGTCGGGCTGAGACGATTTTGTAAAGGCCTCAGCCCCGATTTATCTTACATTAACTTTTCTTTCTGCGACGTTCGCCAGGCAGCAGCATATCCGCCCATTTGATGATGTTGGCGACTTCTGCCGGATTGAGTTCGTAGAACTGGCCGCGTTTGAGGCGGTTTGGCAGGCCGATAGGGCCGAAGCCTACGCGGACGAGGCGGCTGACGGTCAGGCCTTGGCTTTCAAAAATGCGGCGTACTTCGCGGTTGCGGCCTTCTTTGATGACGACGTTGTACCATTTGTTTGCGCCTTCGCCGCCTTGTTCGTAGATGCGTTCGACTTTTGCCAAACCGTCTTCGAGCATGACGCCTTCTTCGGTCAGGATGCGCATTTGTTCGGTGGTCAACTCGCCCAATACGCGCACGGCGTATTCGCGTTCGACTTCAAAGCTGGGGTGGGCAAAGCGTTGAACCAGTTCGCCTGAAGTGGTCAGGATCAAAAGGCCGCTGGTATTGATGTCCAAACGGCCGATGGCCACCCAGCGGCTGCTGGCTGCTTGCGGCAGGCGGTCGAAAATGCTGATGCGGCCTTGCGGATCGTCGCGGGAAACGATTTCGCCTTCTTGTTTGTAGTAGAGGATGATGCGCGGCAGGCGGTCGGCCCATTTGAGTTTGATGATGCTGCCTTTGACGGTAACGTGGTCATCGGGCGTAACTTTTTCGCCCAGTTGGGCGACGCGGCCGTTGACCGTTACCCAGCCGTTGCTGATCCATTCTTCCATTTCGCGGCGTGAGCCGACGCCGGAAGCGGCCAGGACTTTTTGCAGGCGCTCGGGTTCGAAGCGAGAAAGGTCGCTGCGGCGTTCTTTCAAATCGCGGGCGTGTTCCATGATTTTTTGGTTGGGGTTGCGGACCACCAGTTTTTTGGCTTTGGCGGCACGTTGTTTTGGCACGGTATTTTGAGCTTTAGGGCCGTCTGAAACTTTTTGGCCGTAAGGTTTGCCTGATGTTTTGCGTTCGTTGTCTGGACGTTTTTTATTGGCAAAGGATTTGGCCGGTTTGGAAGGTTTTTTGGCGGTAGATGATACGCCGTCGCGCCATTGGCGTTTGCTGGAAGGCTGTTTGGACATGATTTTTCCTAACTCGCTTGACAAAGCGGTTCTTCTGCGGCGGTTGCGGCAGGGGTTGGATTGGGGGAAAAGGCCGTCTGAAAATCAGATTCAGACGGCCTGCCGATGAAAGGCTGTATTGTAACTCAACCAGTAAATTTTTGTTTGAAAATCCGAAAATTATGGCGAAAGGCGTTCGCGTATCCAGTTGCCGTCAACCAGGCGGTATTGGATGCGGTCATGCAGGCGGCTCGGGCGGCCTTGCCAGAATTCGATACGGTCGGGAATAACGAGGTATCCGCCCCAATGCGGCGGGCGGGGAACATGCAGAGGATGTTTGACGCCGACGGCTGCGGCTTTGGCCACTAAAACGGCTTTGCTGGAAATCACTTCGCTTTGTTCGCTTGCCCATGCGCCGATACGGCTGGTGTAGGGGCGGCTTTCAAAATATTCGTCCGAAGCGGCGGCGTCGAGTTTTTCGATGCGTCCTTCAATGCGCACTTGGCGCTCGAGTTCCGGCCAGAAAAAAGTCATGGCGGCAAAAGGGTGTGCCGTATAGGAGCGGCCTTTGCGGCTGTGGTAATTGGTAAAGAAAACAAAGCCTTTGGGGTTGACTTCTTTCAGCAGCACCATGCGGCTGTTGGGTCTGCCGTCTTCACCTACGGCGGCAACGTTGACCGCAGTCGGCTCGTTGACTTCGGCGTGAATCGCTTCGTTCAGCCATTGCTCGAATTGGACAATCGGGTCGGCATGGCACTCGGCTTCAGAAAGCTCGCGTTTGCTGTAATCTTCGCGGATATTGTGCAGATCCATGATTTTTCTCCTTAGGTCTGACTGAATCATACTCCGTTTTTTCAGACGGCCTCAAGGGCATTGTGTATAATCGTAGCCCTTTCCAATATAGAACAATACGGAGTTCTGTCATGCAAACCGAAGTCGAACTGAAAATCTTAAATCCGAAAATGGCCGATTCCCTGCCTGCATATGCAACGCCTGGTTCTGCCGGTTTGGACTTGCGTGCCTGCCTGGATGAAGCCGTTGTGTTGCAGCCGGGTGATGTGTATCTCGTGCCGACCGGTTTGGCGGTGCATTTGGCCAACCCTGCGTATGCAGCCGTTTTGTTGCCGCGTTCCGGTTTGGGTCATAAACACGGTATTGTTTTGGGTAATTTGGTCGGTTTGATTGACTCGGATTATCAAGGCGAATTAAAGGTTTCTTTGTGGAACCGTGGTAAAGAAGCGTTTACCATCGAGCCGATGGAGCGTATCGCGCAAATGGTGATTGTGCCGGTTGTCCAAGCTGCGTTTAAGGTTGTGGACGAGTTTGCCGCCAGCGAGCGCGGTGAAGGCGGATTCGGCAGCACCGGCAAAGCCTGATGATTTGAAAGGCCGTCTGGAACAGGATAAATTGAAATATTTGATTTCGGTTTGCCGTTGTTCAGACGGCCTTTTTGTTGTGCCAACCTTTGCATAATTACACACAAGATTGCATTTTTATATCTTGTCTGTATGACCGGCGCACCCAATAATACAGGCCGTCTGAAACCTTTACGGAGCGTTGTTATGTCCCGTCCTTCACTTTTTCTGCCTTTATTTTTGATTATCTTTGGCGCAGTTTGGTTTTTACGCGCCACGGATATTTTGCCTGCAACATCGACAATGATTGCCGGTGCATTAATTATTTTGGGCTTTGCCGTGTTGATTATGGACGGCATCAACAAACAGTCCATCGTTTCCGGCCCGATGCTGGTTTATATCGGTACAGCTATTTATCTGCACATGAGCTACTGGATTTACCTCTCGCCGTTGCTGGCCATCGGCATGGTCGTGTTGGGTTGTCTGCTGTTACTCTCGCGCAGCGATATGATTCCTGAGAAACACACAAAATAGAAAGATGAGAGATTTAGGTTTTACCCTATAAAGGCCGTCTGAACAATGGTATAATCCGCCGATTCAGACGGTCTTTTTTATTGTGGTTTAAATTTGAAATTTACCCTCCCGGCCGCACCGTTTTCTTACATTTTGCAAAGTTTCCGCCATGACTCAAGACAAAATCCTCATCCTCGACTTCGGCTCGCAAGTTACCCAGCTGATCGCCCGCCGCGTGCGCGAAGCCCACGTTTACTGCGAACTGCATTCTTTCGACATGCCTTTGGAAGAAATCAAAGCCTTCAACCCGAAAGGCATCATCCTCTCCGGCGGTCCTAATTCTGTTTACGAATCCGATTATCAAGCCGATACCGGTATTTTTGATTTGGGCATTCCGGTTTTGGGCATTTGCTACGGTATGCAATTTATGGCGCACCACTTGGGCGGCGAAGTTAGCCCGGGCAACCAACGCGAATTCGGTTATGCGCAAGTTAAAACCATCGACAGCGAGCTGACACACGGCATTCAAGACGATGCGCCAAACACGCTCGACGTTTGGATGAGCCATGGCGATAAAGTTTCCAAACTGCCTACCGGCTTCTCCGTCATCGGCGATACGCCGTCTTGCCCGATTGCCATGATGGAAAACGCTGAGAAACAATTCTACGGCATCCAATTCCACCCTGAAGTGACCCACACCAAACAAGGCCGCGCGCTGTTGAACCGCTTTGTCTTGGATATTTGCGGCGCACAACCAAGCTGGACCATGCCGAACTACATAGAAGAAGCCGTTGCCAAAATCCGCGAACAAGTCGGCAGCGACGAAGTGATTTTGGGTTTGTCCGGCGGCGTGGACTCTTCCGTAGCGGCGGCGCTGATTCACCGTGCCATCGGCGATCAACTGACCTGCGTGTTTGTTGACCACGGTCTGTTGCGTCTGAACGAAGGCAAAATGGTGATGGATATGTTTGCTCGCAACTTGGGCGTACGCGTGATTCACGTTGATGCCGAAGAGCAGTTTTTGGCGAAACTTGCCGGCGTGACCGATCCAGAGAAAAAACGCAAAATCATCGGCGCGGAATTTATCGAAGTATTTGACGCTGAAGAGAAAAAACTCACCAACGCCAAATGGTTGGCGCAAGGTACAATTTACCCCGACGTAATCGAATCCGCAGGCGCGAAAACCAAAAAAGCCCACGCCATCAAATCGCACCACAACGTCGGCGGCCTGCCTGAAAACATGAAACTCAAGCTGCTTGAGCCGTTGCGTGATTTGTTCAAAGACGAAGTACGCGAACTGGGCGTCGCTTTGGGTCTGCCGCGTGAAATGGTGTACCGTCATCCGTTCCCGGGCCCTGGTTTAGGCGTGCGTATCTTGGGCGAAGTGAAAAAAGAATACGCCGACTTACTCCGTCAAGCAGACGATATTTTCATTCAAGAATTGCGCAATACTACCGACGAAAACGGCACATCTTGGTACGACCTGACCAGCCAAGCCTTTGCCGTATTCCTGCCTGTAAAATCCGTCGGCGTAATGGGCGACGGACGCACTTACGACTACGTCGTCGCGCTGCGCGCAGTCATCACCAGCGACTTCATGACCGCACACTGGGCAGAACTGCCGTACTCGCTACTCGGCCGCGTGTCCAACCGCATCATCAACGAAGTCAAAGGCATCAACCGCGTGGTTTATGATGTCAGCGGCAAACCACCTGCCACGATTGAGTGGGAATAATCCCTAAATAATAAAGGCCGTCTGAACAGATATTGTTCAGACGGCCTTTTTTGCACTGATGAGCTTGGTTAACGCATACAATGAAATCAATCAGCAAACTTTCCGTTAGCGGTTTAAGCAAATATCTTAATCAATACGGCCGAATTTGCCGCTTTTGAAATCGCTGATGGCTTGTCGGATTTCTTCGGCAGTATTCATCACAAATGGGCCGTAGCCGACTACGGGTTCATCAATCGGAACGCCGGAAAGCAGCAAGATTTTGACTTCTTCGCTACCGGCTTTTACGCGCACTTTACCGCCGGTTTGCTCAAAATTGACCAATTCTCCGGCTGTCGCCTGTTCTTTGTCATTAAACGTCACCGCTCCGCGCAGGACAACCATAGACAGATTGTGATTGTCGGGTACTTCCAATTCGACTTCTTTATCGGCATGGAGCACAATATCCCAAACATTCATTTCGGTGAACGTGTCCGCCGCGCCTTTTACGCCGTCATGTTCGCCTGCAATCAGACGTAAGTAGCCGGCTTCGTCGGGAAATTCGACGACGGGAATATTTGCTTTGGCAAGATGCTGATAGCGTGGCGGCGTGTTTTTGTCTTTGGCGGGCAGGTTGACCCAAAGTTGGACCATTTCAAAGAGTCCGCCTTTTTTGCTGAAGTTTTCAGAGTGGAATTCTTCATGAATAATGCCTGAACCCGCGGTCATCCATTGCACGTCGCCTTCGTAAATAATGCCGCCTCCGCCGCTGGAGTCGCGGTGTGCTACTTCGCCGTGGTAGGCGATGGTAACGGTTTCAAAGCCTTTGTGCGGATGTTGTCCGACACCGCGCGGACCGTGCGTTTCGTTGGGTGCAAATTCATACGGTGCGGCATAGTCCAGCATCAGGAACGGGTTGGTGCCGCGGTCGTCAGCCATGTGGGAGAACAAAGGTTGCACGAGGAATCCATTGCCTACCCAGTGTTGGCCGTCGGCTCGGTAGATTTGTTTGATGTTGCGCATGATAAAGTTCCTTCTTTTTATGGCCGTCTGAAGCCTTTCAGATGGCCTTTTGTTACAGAATGCTTGTATTATAGGGGGTACAAACTTTATAACAAGTACGCACATTTTTTATACTGTTGTTTGGAGATTTTGTATGTCGGAAACAGAACACGCACACGGCTCTTGCTGTCCGGTTGTCAATACTTTGGATATTATCGGCGGTAAATGGAAGGTATTGATTTTATATTATTTAAATGAAAAAACCCGACGTTTCAATGAGTTGCAGCGTTTGCTTGCGGGCATTACCCAGCGGATGTTGACGCTGCAGCTGCGCGAATTGGAAAACGACGGTATCGTTCATCGGGAAGTGTATCCGCAGGTACCGCCGAAGGTGGAATACTCGCTGACTGAGTTTGGGCGGACGCTGATGCCTGTGATCGAAGCAATGCACCGTTGGGGCGAGCAATATGCTGCGGAATGTGTGAAACATCAAAAGTAGCCGTAGGCTTTTATGGTTATGATATTGATAAAGGCTTTAAGGCCGTCTGAACAGGCGTGATTCATGGTTTCACGCTTATTCAGACGGCCTTATTCTTTAGGGACTAAGCCCAATCAAAATTGATTTTTCAATTCACGCAAAGCGGCGAAGACTTCGAGTTCGCTGTTTAATTTTCGTCCGCTCAATTCTTCGGCGCGTACCCGAACTTGGGGCAGGTGTACGCGGAAAAACGGATTGACTTTGCGTTCGTGAGCCAGGCTGACAGGCAGTGTCGGCGTGTGGTCGGCTGCGGCCAAGGCCGTCTGAATGTCGGCATTGTCCGGCTCGATATGCTGGGCAAAGCGCAGATTGGAGGCGGTGTATTCGTGCGCTGGATAAAACAGCGTTTCTTCGGGCAGCTGGTTGAATCGGCGGAAGCTGTCGTAAAGCTGCTCGATTGTGCCGGTAAATACGCGGCCGCAACCGGCGGAGAACAAGGTATCGCCGCAGAAAACGTGCAGGCCGTCTGAATTTTCCAGCAGATAGCTGATGTGGCGGTCGGTATGGCCGGGGGTTGCCCAAACGGTAACCAAGCCTTCGCCAAACGGGAACTGCGTACCTGCGGTGACGGTATGCGTCGCCACGTCGATGTCGCTTTCGCCATAGATCGGGGATTCTAAAAAGCCGTGGAACAGGCTTTTTGCGCCGCCGGTATGGTCGGGGTGCGGATGGGTAATCCATGTTTGAGCCAGCATCAGGCGGTTGTGGACGAGGAATTTCAAAACGGGTGTGGCATCGGACGGATCGACGCAGGCGGCATGGTTGCCTTCTTGAATCATCCAGATGTAGTTGTCGTTTAGGGCTTGGATTGGCGTGATTTTCATATGCTTTCTTCTGGTTAGGGGTTTCAGACGGCCTCTAAATAATCTTTGATATTCGGGCTTTGGCCGAACACGGCTTCATGGGCTTGATGGATGCACAGTCGGTTGAACAGCAATCTTTGGGTTTGGTCGCCGTCGATAATCCGCACTTGGCCTTGCAGTTTGGGCGCGTCGTGATGAAAGGTATTCTTAAACGCGTGCCAACGGTCGGTTTGCAGATGGACGACGGCAAACATATCGTGCGAAATATTAACGCCGACACTGAATAGCTTGGCCGAGGCTTGCAGGCAGAAACTGCTGTCGCCAAACAGACACAGCCCCGTATTTTCCGGATAGCGGAACAATTCGATTTTCACGGCTTTGGGTTCGGCAAAGATATTGCAAAATAGCCGTTCAAACAACGACGGTTGCGCCACGCCTTCGCTCAACATACCGTAAAGCCCGCCCAGCCAATCGACATAGCCGAGAAAGGTGAAACGGTAGTCCTGCATAATGGCTTCAATGCGCTTGGGGTCGCGTTTGCTGATCAAGCGGACAAATTCAAAACCGACTTCCGGCAGCCGTGCCCGAAGTGTTTGGTGCAGGCGATGGGCAAACAGGTTTTTGTGGTTGTGCGGATTGCGCAGAATACCGAGGAATTTTAGCCGCAATATCCGCCACAAGGCATCAGGTACTTTGACGGTGTCGGCATTTGCCGTAGGTGTTTTCAGACGGCCTGCTGGCAAGGTGCGCAGGTGGTTGCAGGCATCTTCGTAGCCGCTTTCATGACGGTTGAACCAGCTTTCCAGATTGTATTGGTTGGCGGAGTCTTCGACAAAGGTCAGCGTATAGAGGTTTTTCGCTGCCAAGTTTCCGATGATGTTGACGCTTATCGCTTCGCTGCGGTTTTGTTCTTTGCCACGGGCTTTTTCGCCAGTATGGAACATTGACAACGGCAGGCGGTAAACGTTTTGGTTTTGCGGACTGACCTGCGGATTATGCGAATGCTGCCTCTGCTCGGTTTGGGCGATGAAGTGGTGTTCCTTCGTCGGATTCGCGGTCAACAGGGCGTAAGGCTTTTCGCCGCATTCGGAAAATTCGCAATCGCTGAGGATAAAGGCTTGTCGAGTCATAATGTCGGGAAAGACCGTCTGAATATGTCGATTATAGTTTAAAAGTGAAAATTATACAGAATGATGCTTCTGCTTGCAGAATACGCTAATAGGAATCCAAAAAACACTTCGCCGCCGTCATTCCCGCGCAGGCGGGAATCTAGAAATTTGGATTTACAGTAATCTTTAAGTATTTCTGAAATACAAAGGTCTGGATTCCCGCCTGCGTGGGAATGACGGTAATTGGTTAGTATTTGTACGCAAAAGGACGCAAAAAGGTCGTCTGAAAACGGATATAGCGGGGTTTGCTAAATCGTTTTCAGACGACCTTAAATCAACGGGCTGTTCAACACTATCTATTTTTCTTTTTGGAAGACATGGTTGCGGTGATACTCGAAATATTTTTTGCTTTTTGGTCGAATTTTTAATTTCATATCGGAAAAAATTCCAAGCCGCTTTTGATTTTCCAGATCGATTTTCGGACTGATTTTTATCGTACCGTCGGTCTCAAACGTAATCAGACCGCTATCGAATAATGCGTCGATATTGGGTGCGAGCATCAGACCATTGAAGGGATCTAACCTCTCTTCATTATTGCACTTGCTCCAAGGTTTAATATGGCTGGCAATAAGTAAAGACTGAACATCTAGATCTGTTAGCGCGCAGCGCGGATGTAGTTTGAGTACGTTTTTCCGGAAACTGCCTTGCCCTAAACGGGCTTTGATCAAAGTTTCAATTTCGGTTCGCTTGTTTGAATTGGTCTCGGAGGCTAAACGTTTTTCGAGTTTGTATATATCAGATTTTAAGGATAGGGCAGAAGTTACCTGAAAATTTTGTATTTCTGTGAGCCGTTCTACCGGTAATCCTTTTTTCTTACAGGTTCTGCATGGAGTTAGTCCTTTTTGGTATGTGTTCAAGCTCCATCGTTCAAGTTCTTCAATTGAGTTTGAGCAAACTTTGAAATATTTTTTAGTTGTGCTGCTGCTCCCTAGACTCTTCTTTAGTCCGCTACAATTAGCAAAATGTATTTTGGGATGTTCTTTAGAAATATTAGAAGGGGTTTTAGGTCGAAGTATATTTAATACAAATCCATTTGGGTTTTCATCAATCCATTCAATAAATTCATCATCATTCGGCCTGTTTTTAAAAATTACTGGGTCAGACATAAGCCTCTCCAAATCTTTTCTATAAATTCAATTAAGTTTGTTTGTATATATAGGTTCGGGATAAAAAATCTAGGCCGTCTGAAACAGGTTGGAGCGAAGTCCGATGTGCCTATTTCAGACGACCTTTTCTTTAAAGCCGAATCAAATCAGCCTGCCGGTTAACCCAAAGCTTTTCTTGCGCCGGCAAAGAGGCGGTACCAGCCGGACAATTCCGTCCAGTCTTCCGGTTTCCAGCTCATTTGTGCGGCGCGGTAAACGCGTTCGGGGTGCGGCATCATGATGGTAACGCGGCCGTCGGCGTTGGTCACACCAGCAATACCTTGAGGCGAGCCGTTAGGGTTGAGCGGATAAGTTTGGGTCACTTGGTTTTGACCGTCCACATATTGCAGCGCAATGCCTAAATCGGTGGAAATATTGCCGCCGTGCAGGGCGAAATCTGCGCGGCCTTCGCCGTGGCTGACGACGACAGGCAGGCTGGAGCCTTGCATTTCGTTCAGAATCAGCGATGCGGATTTCGGAACATGAACCATACTCAGGCGCGCTTCGAACTGTTCGCTCAGGTTGCGTTTGAACTTCGGCCAGCCTGCCGTGCCGGGGATGATTTCGGCGAGGTTGCTGACCATTTGGCAGCCGTTGCACACGCCCAATGTCAGCGTGTTCGGGTCGGCGAAGAAGGCGGCGAACTGGTCGCGCAAGGCGGGGTGGAACAGGATGGATTTCGCCCAGCCTTCGCCCGCGCCGAGTACGTCGCCGTAGCTGAAGCCGCCACACGCCGCCAGCATTTTGAAGTCGGTAAGGTGGACGCGGCCTGCCATCAGGTCGGACATATGCACGTCGTAGGCATCGAATCCGGCGCGGGTGAAGGCGGCAGCCATTTCGATTTGTCCGTTTACGCCCTGTTCGCGCAGGATGGCGATTTTGGGTTTCGCGCCGCTGTTGATGAACGGTGCGGCGATGTCTTCGTTTACATCAAACTTCACATCGGCAAACAATGCGCTGCGTTCGTTGTCGCCAATCAGGGCAAACTCGCTGTCGGCGCAGGCAGGATTATCGCGCAGACGTTGGATGGCGTGGCTGGTTTCTTGCCATGCGCGTTGCAGGTCGGTAAGGGATTGATTGAAAATTTCTTCTCCTGCATTGATGACCATATGACCGCTGTCGGCAAACTCTCCCAAATGGTGCAGCGTGAGATTCAGTTTTTCGCACAAATTGGAAATATATTCGTGGTCGGCAGCGTGAACAGCAATAACGGCTCCTAATTCTTCGTTAAACAGGGTAGTTAGGACAAATTTTTGCCATTCTTGAGGCGAGTAATACTCGTTTTTAACGTTAATATTTTTATCTACCATTGTCAGCAGATCGAGATTCATGCCACGGCGAGAAGCAAATGCCATTTCTGCCAGAGTCACAAACAAACCGCCGTCGCTGCGGTCGTGGTAGGCCAAGAGTTTGTCTTCGGCGACAAGCTGCTGAATCACGTTGTAAAACGCTTTCAGACGGCCTGTGTCGTCCAAATCAGGCGCATCGCCGGTCATGTTGTTATAAACCTGACCGAATGCCGAGCCACCCATGCGCGCTTTGCCGAAGCCCAAATCGATAAACAGCAATACGCTGTCTTCGACGTTTTTCAACTCAGGCGTAACAGTCTTGCGTACGTCTTGAACTGGCGCGAACGCGGAGATAATCAGGCTCAACGGTGAAACGACGGATTTTTTCTCTTCGCCATCCTGCCACACGGTTTTCATTGACAGGCTGTCTTTACCTACCGGAATGCTCAAATCCAATGCCTGACAGGCTTTAGAAACTGCTTCAACGGTGCGGTAGAGTTTTTCGTCTTCGCCCTCGTTGCCGCACGCCGCCATCCAGTTGGCGGAAAGTTTGATGTTGCCGATGTCGCCGATATTGACCGCAGCGATGTTGGTGATGGCTTCGCCGACGCACATTCTGCCCGAAGCAGGCGCGTCAAACAGGGCAACGGTCGGTTTTTCGCCCATGCTCATCGCTTCGCCGCGATAGGTATTGAAGCCCATCATGGTCACGGCGCAGTCGGCTACCGGAGTTTGGTATTTGCCGACCATTTGGTCGCGGTGGGTCATGCCGCCGACGCTGCGGTCGCCGATGGTAATCAGGAAGTTTTTGGCGGCTACGGTAGGCAGGCGCAAAACGCGGTAGGCGGCTTCGGTAATGTCGATATCGCCGGCGTTAAACGGTTTTTTAGACGGCGTAACCGTTTTGTCGGTACGCGTGGTTTTGGGCGGTTTGCCGAGCAAAACGTTCAACGGCAAATCGACAGGGTTGTTGGAGAACAAGTCGTCGCGTACTTTCAAATGACCGTCGTCGGTTGCTGTACCGACTACGGCAAATGGGCAGCGTTCGCGTTCGCAGATGGCGCGGAAGGTCTCCAAATCTTTTTCCAAAATCGACAACACATAACGCTCTTGCGATTCGTTACACCAGATTTGCAATGGATTGAGGCCGTGTTCTTCCAGCGGCACTTCGCGCAGCTTGAATACCGCGCCGCGGCCGGCATCGTTAACGAGTTCGGGGAAGGCATTGGACAAGCCGCCTGCGCCGACGTCGTGGATGGAGATAATCGGGTTTTGGTCGCCAAGCTGCCAGCAGCGGTCGATGACTTCTTGCGCGCGGCGTTCAATTTCAGGGTTACCGCGTTGTACGGAGTTGAAGTCCAAAGACGCATCGTTCGTGCCGGTATTCATGGATGAAGCCGCGCCACCACCCAAGCCGATAAGCATACCCGGGCCGCCCAGTTGGATCAGCAGTGCGCCTTCGGGGATTTCGTCTTTGTGTGTTTGTTGTGCCTGAATGCTGCCCAAGCCGCCGGCAATCATAATCGGTTTGTGGTAGCCGCGAACCTGACCGTCGAATTTTTCTTCAAAGGTACGGAAGTAGCCCAAGAGGTTCGGACGGCCGAATTCGTTGTTGAACGCTGCGCCGCCAATCGGACCTTCAATCATGATGTCTAAAGGGGAAGCAATATGGCCGGGTTTGCCGTAGGCTTGTTCCCAAGGCTGCTCCAAGCCAGGGATATTCAGGTTGGAGACGGTAAAGCCGGTCAAGCCTGCTTTCGGACGCGAGCCTTTGCCTGTTGCGCCTTCATCGCGGATTTCACCGCCCGCGCCCGTTGCCGCTCCGGCAAACGGCGCGATGGCGGTCGGATGGTTGTGTGTTTCCACTTTCATGATGATATGGGTGTCTTCTTCGTGGAAACGGTAGCCTTGGTTTTCCGCCGCATTCGGATAGAAGCGCTCGACTTTTGCGCCTTCAATCACGGAAGAATTGTCTTTATAGGCAACGACTGTACCTTCGGGATGCGCATTGTGTGTATCGCGAATCATGCCGAAGAGGGATTTCGGTTGTTTTTCACCATTGAGGATGAAGTCGGCGTTGAAGATTTTGTGGCGGCAGTGTTCGCTGTTTGCCTGAGCGAACATCATCAATTCAACATCGGACGGATTGCGGTTTAAAGCTTGATAGTTTTCAACCAGATAATCGATTTCGTCGGCTGAAAGCGCCAAGCCCATTTCGGTATTGGCTTTGACCAATGCCTCTTTACCGCCGCCCAATACATCTACGCTGGAGAAGGTTTCCGATTGGATATGGTGGAACAGTTGCGCCGCTGCATCGATGTCGGTCAATACGCTTTCGGTCATGCGGTCGTGCAACAGGGCTGCCCATTGTTGTTTTTGCCCATTGGTAAGCGCACCTTCCAACCATACGGCCATGCCGCGTTCAATACGCTCAATGCCTTCCAAACCGCAGTTTTCGGCGATATTGGTTGCTTTGGAAGCCCAAGGCGAAATGGTACCCAAACGGGGTGTTACCAAAAATAAATGCAAGCCCTCGCGCGCTTTGGGCGTTTGTTCAACGCTTTGCGCTGCCAGTAAGGCTTGCAGTTTTTCGACTGTCGCGGCATCAAGTGCTTTTTCGCTACCGACAAAATACCAAAATTCGCTGCTTAATTTGACTTCGGGCAGGCCGAGTGCGGCTGCTTTTTGAAAAAGTTTTTCAACACGGAAATCGGAAAGGGCGGTTACACCGCGCAAGGGCAGAACAACAGACATGGATTCAGCTCACAAAATGCAGTTGGGGAATCCATTATTATACCTGAAAAAAGCAATTTTGCTTGTGAATTTATACTTCAAGTGTTGACAATTTTTGCTTGTAAATTGAAGGGGAATGAGGCAAACGTGTCACCTGCTTTTTTATTTTGTACCTGATTATTCGATTATTTTTGAAGCATCGAGAGAAGTGGGGACGGATAGGCGTAACGATATAAAGTAAAAATTATTTGATTGTTGTCTTTGATATTTTGCTGACAATAAGGCCGTCTGAAACATTGCTTTCAGACGGCCTGGCTTTATCCTTTTCTTTTATTTCCCAGCATATCCAGCAAACCCGCCAGATTACTTTTTCCTTCTTCCTTGCTCACAATCGGCTCGCCACCTTTGCGGCCTAAAATCTTGATGTCTTCCTGCGGCATTTCGTCTATGAAGCGGCTTGGCTCGGGGAATTGCCATGTGCCTTGCTTTTTGCGTTTGAGGCAGTGGGTCAGCGTAAGTTGACGTTTGGCACGGGTAATGCCGACGTACATCAGACGGCGTTCTTCTTCAACATTGTCTTCTTCGATGCTGTCGTTGTGCGGCAGGATGCCTTCTTCGCAACTGACAAGGAAAACGTAGGGGTATTCCAAGCCTTTGGAAGCGTGCAGGGTGGAGAGTTTGACTGCATCGACTTCTTCTTCGCTTTTGCCCTCCAAAAGCGTCATCAGGGCGATGGTTTGGGCAAGCTCGATGATGTTTTTGCCGTCTTGCTCGCCTTTGCGTTCCAGCCAGCCGGTCAGGTCGGTAACATTGCGCCATTTGATTTCGCCTGCTTTGCCTTCCTCATTGGCCAACAGGTGGTTTTCGTAATCGATTTCTTTGAGCAGGCTGTTGATGAGTTCACCCGCTTCGCTGGTTTCGGCTTTGGCGCGGTAACTTTCCATCATGTCCATGAAAGCTTGTAGGTGTTGACGATTGGTGTTGTTCAGCAAAGCAAGCGCTTCTTCGGTTTGCGCGGCTTCATATAGGCTGCATTCGTGTTCGTGCGCGTAGGTGTTGAGCTTGCCCAGCGTTACATCGCCGATGCCGCGTTTGGGTGTGGTCACGGCGCGCAAGAAGGCAGGATCGTCGTTGAGGTTGGCAAGCAGGCGCAAATAGGACAAAACGTCTTTGATTTCGGCTTTGTCGAAAAAGCTTTGTCCGCCGGAGAGTTGGTAGGGAACGCGCGCGCTGCGCAGGGCTTCTTCAAAAATCCGCGCCTGATGGTTGCCGCGGTATAACACGGCGAAATCGGCGTATTGGGTTTTGTCGCCGCCGACCAGTTTCTGCTTGACGATTTGGCTGACAACCCAGTCGGCTTCGTGCTGCTCGCTTTGACAAGCAACGACTTTGACAATTTCGCCTTCGCCGAACTGAGACCAAAGTTTTTTGGTGAACAGCTTGGGGTTGTTTTCGATCACTTTGTTGGCGATTTTGAGAATCCGTGCGGTGGAGCGGTAGTTTTGCTCCAGTTTGATGACTTTCATCTGTGGATAGTCTTCCTGCATTTTGCGTAGGTTTTCCATGTTTGCGCCGCGCCATGCGTAGATGGACTGGTCGTCGTCGCCGACGGCGGTAAACATGCCTTCCGCGCCGGTCAGAAGCTTCATCAGGGTGAATTGGCAGGTGTTGGTGTCTTGGCATTCGTCAACCAGCAGATACCGCAGCCGTCGCTGCCATTTGTTGCGCACTTCGCTATTTTGCTGCAACAGCACGGCGGGCAGGCGGATTAAGTCGTCGAAGTCCACCGCCTGATAGCTTTGCAGGGTTTCCTGATAACTCGCATAGACGCGCGCAGTTTGCTGTTCCCACACATTGGAGGCCGTCTGAACGGCATCTTCAGGCGTTTTTAAATCGTTTTTCCAAAGGGAAATTTGGTGTTGCGCTTTGAATATGGTTTCTTTGCCCGTACCTCCCAAGAGTTCGCCGATGATTTTCGCGCTGTCGGTAGAGTCGAGGATGGAAAAGTTTTTTTTGTAACCGATTTGGTTCGCCTCTTCGCGCAAAATCTTCATGCCCAAGGAGTGGAACGTGCAAATCGTCAGCCCGCGTATTTGCGATTTGGGCAGCATTTTGGCAACGCGCTCCTGCATTTCCGTAGCGGCTTTATTGGTAAAGGTAATCGCGGCGACGGTATGCGGCAGATAGCCGACATTGACAATCAAATGCTTGATTTTTTGGGTAATCACGCCGGTTTTACCGCTGCCTGCGCCGGCAAGGACGAGCAGGGGGCCGCCAAGATATTGGACTGCGGCTTGCTGTTGAGGGTTGAGTTTCATTGAAGGAGGAAGACGGGTAATGTGGGGAGCAATTATACAACAAGGCCGTCTGAAATTTTCAGACGGCCTTGGGCGTTTTTTAGCGTAAACCTTATGCCAAATATTTCAATTTGCCTTTGAAGTCTTCCAGTTTTTCGTAGCCTTTTTGCGCCATGATGGCTTTTAATTCAAGGGAAATCCGTTCAAAAATGCCTACGCCTTGCTGGTGTAGCGCCGTGCCAATCTGCACCATGCTTGCGCCGCACAAGATGTGTTCAAACGCATCCCGGCCGCTGTAAACGCCGCCCGTTCCAATGACTTGAATAGACGGATCCAGTCTTTGATAGAACGCGTGGACATTGGCGAGCGCAGTCGGTTTGATGTATTGGCCGCCTATGCCGCCGAAGCCGTTTTTCGGGCGGATGACGACGGATTCGTCTTCGATATATATGCCGTTGCCGATGGAGTTGACACAGTTGACGAATTTTAGGGGATGACGGTTGAACACTTCCGCCGCTTGATCGAAATGGACGATATCGAAATACGGCGGCAGTTTGATGCCTAAAGGTTTATCGAAGTAGCTGAAGGCTTCGCTCAAAATCCGCTCGGTGGTTTCAAAATCGTAGGCGATTTGCGGTTTACCGGCGACGTTTGGGCAGGAAAGATTGAGTTCGGTAATGCCGTTGAATCCGCTGTTTTGCACTTTTTTCAACAGCGTGTGCGTTTCATCGGGCGACATACCGACCAGTGAGAGGAAAAAAGCCCTTTGGGGATGAGACTCTTGAAGGGTAAGCAGGTAATTCAGATAGTAATCAATGCCTTGATTCGGCAAACCCATCGAATTGATGCTGCCGAGAGTGACATCGTGATAGCGCGGTTCAGGATTGCCTTGACGAGGGGTAAGCGTTGCGGTCTTGGTAATGAAAGTGCCTGCCGAAGACTGTCTGACCGCTTCCAATTCCTCAACGGTCATACACGACACACCAGCTGCATTCATCAGGCAGTTGTCAAAAGAAAAACCGGCGATTTGGGTTTTCAACGATACCATCTCCTGCTCCTTTTCTTCGTAAAATCAAATTGTTTGCCAAGCGTAGCACGAAGAGGCGGCACGATTTTTAACAAACATCAAATGACAGGGAATGTAGGCGGATGTTGTTTTTAATATTGAAAAAGGCCGTCTGAAAAACTTAAACGGTCTTTCAGACGGCCTTTATTATATGGCATCAATTAGGGAATAAAAGCTGTCGGCTGATTTGGCTATTGGGTTTTGAAAATCAGGCCAACCATTCGTTCAAAGCCGCTTCAAAACGTTTCAAGCCTTCGGTCATGTCTTCATCGTTCAGCAGCAGGCTGGGGGCAAAGCGCACCACATTGGCTCCGGCAACCAGTACCATCAGGCCGTGTTTCAAAGCGGCGGCGGTGATTTCCGATGCCTTGCCTGCGTATTCGTCTGCCAACACGCAGCCAAGCAGCAAGCCCATGCCGCGGACTTCTTTAAATACGCCGGTCTTTTCGCCTATTTCACGCAAGGCTGTCTGAAGTTTTTGGCCTTGTTGCTGAACGTGTGCCAATGTTTCGGGCGCATTGATGATGTCAAACGCACGGCTGCCGACCGCACACGCCATCGGATTGCCACCGAAGGTTGAACCATGTGTTCCGGGGCCGAAGGTTGGGGCGATTTTATCGGTGGTCAGTATCGCGCCAATCGGGAAGCCGCAACCCAAGGCTTTGGCAGAGCTGAGAATATCGGGTGTCACGCCGTAATGCTCGTAGGCAAACAGTTTGCCTGTATGGCCCATGCCGGTTTGCACTTCGTCCAAAATCAGCAAGGCGCCGTGTTTGTCGCACAAACGGTGCGCGGCTTGCAGATATTCTTGGGTGGCAGGCAGGATGCCGCTTTCGCCTTGAATCGGCTCGATAATCACGGCGCAGGTTTTGTCGCCGACGGCTGCTTCCAATGCGGCAATATCATTAAATGGAACATGGGTAATATCTGACGGCAGCGGCGCGTAGTCTTTGCTGTATTTGGGCTGGCCACCGACGGATACGGTAAACAGGGTGCGGCCGTGGAAGCTGTTGAGGCAGGAGATGATTTCGGTTTTGTGTTCGCCAAAATGATCGCGGCCGTATTTGCGCGCCAGTTTCAACGCGGCTTCATTGGCTTCTGCGCCGGAATTGCAGAAAAACACTTTATCGGCAAAGGTGTTTTCGACCAGTTTTTTAGCTAATTCTTGCGCCGGTTGGGTGGTGTAGATATTAGAAATGTGCCAGAGTTTTTGCGATTGTTCGGCCAAGGCCGCGACCAAATCGGGATGACAATGCCCCAGCGCGTTCACTGCAATACCGCCTGACAGGTCAATGTACTCTCGTCCTTCGGTATCCCAAACCCGGCTGCCGAGCGCACGTTCCGGAATCATGGGGGCGAATGAGAAATTGGGCGTCAGGTAGTTTTGCATGTTCTTTTCCTTTTGATATTGTCAACAATTTCTTGAATTATGCGCCTATTGATTGAGAGATTCAATATGGCAATCAGGCCGTCTGAAAACTGGCTTTCAGACGGCCTAATGCTTATTTATGCTTGATTTCCCAGCATTGATGGATTTTTTTGTTGCGGAAATCGTCGGGAACGGACTGTTTGGAAATGTCTTTGACGGCGTATTGTTCCGATACCGAGTTGTCCAAGACGAAGCTGCGTAAGTTGTTGGAGAAGTACAAAATGCCGTCTGAAGCGAGCAGGTTCATTGCGTCGTCAATCAGCTTTTTATGGTCGCGCTGGATGTCGAGGATGTCGAGCATCTTTTTGCTGTTGGAAAAGCTGGGAGGATCCATGACGATCAGGTCGAACTTTTTGCCTTTGTCTGCGGCGTTTTGCAGGTATTGGAACACGTCGGCGCGGACGATTTTGTGTTGTTCGG
>ERZ1674049.72-NODE-72-length-20658-cov-20.052468_pt1 | contig 20658 bp, 17 predicted proteins | sample MGYA00581127_ERZ1674049 | MGnify/ENA primary metagenome ERZ1674049 (study PRJEB41354, sample SAMEA4873323) | human saliva metagenome | biome: human-associated habitat [ENVO:00009003]; feature: mouth environment [ENVO:08000002]; material: saliva material...
TTATTCTATTGATTATCTGAAAGATATAAAATTCTGAAATCTTTTGCGGGGATAGCGTTTGCAAGAAAAGAGAGCCCATCCGTTGTTTTTCAAAAATGCTTGGCGATAGTAGAAACATCGGCGGCAAATGAATGGAGTTCCGCATCCTTTAAGCCTTCGTCCTTCATTTCATCTGTGCTTAAGGGCTCAGTTTGTTCTTCCCAAAACGAAGAACAACGATACCCTGAAGTGCGCAATTGAGCTTTAAGGGTATCGTTGTTAGTAACTATTAAACTACACGCGCCTTTCTATGATTCATACGTCAAAAGGCGTGCATTCAAAAGGAGTTGTAGGCGTATTAAGGCAGGATTTTTACGGCTGCACATTGGTCTATTCGCAAGAAAAGCGGCTGACGAGGTAAGTTGTCCACTTGATTTACGCCGCGGCGAATCGTAGCTACGCGCAAGCATTTCCCATCAAGCGTATAAACAGCCAACTGCCGGCCGACGTATTGCTCGGCTTCGATGCTCAACAATCCATCTTTCATCTCGCAAACAATGTTGGGCTGATCGGCGCGCGCCATCTGAATGCTCGAAGGATCCGGATCTTCCGGCAAATAAGAAAGACCTACGTAGCAATAGCCACAACCTTGCACGATCATAAGTCCGCACGTAGCCAAGGTTTTTGAGGTGGGCTTGTACATTTGCCAGCAATGCGTATCCGGATTCACACCTCGATCCTTAAAACCATTGGCCGCAAGAAGTTTGTAGACCTCACTTATTTGCGGCGTTGTCACACGTTCCCAAGAAGCGGCCAAAAGATATACGGCGCAAAGTTCGTCCTCGTCGGGCGTAAAAGCGAGCATCAAAAACGGAAACTCGGCATTCTGCGTGGAGAATATCTCCAAACCGGCACGATCTTGTTCGCCAATCTTCGGATTCATAGCCCAATAATCTGCGGTATAGTTTGTATAGGCTCCGCTTTGCAGCATTTCGCTCATCGTTTTCGATTTTTCTTGCCCCCAACTCACACTAAACTGAGGAAAAGGCATATCTACGTGGTCTTTTACTTCAACCGTAAAAGGCATTTCATCCAAGATATTATTGGGATCAAAGGCATCGAGTGTGCCCGGATAAGCACCTGAGATGAGCATTTTGAGCCGGGCGCTTCCGTTACCGACAGATTTGAAGGCGTTGCCTTGAGGTAATACGATCGTACTGTCTTCTGAGGTATAACGAATCACGATGCGCTCGCCTTTATTTATGTGATTTTGCGTCGCCGTATTATACTTCTTGACATACATGCGATACGTGCGATTAAAAGGTATGGATAGCGTGTTGGCTACTAAAACGCCATGGTCGTCGTTATTCGTTCGCGCTTGCAAATGATCAGCAGCAAAGAGCAGCAGAACGCAGATAAGGAGATGACTGATTGGTCTTAGATTTTTCATTGTCAATCTTTGTTTATGATTATACTTATGTTTTTAGCGTACAGGTACGATTATTTTTACCGACATAGGCTTTTGCGCACCCTGAGCAGGCATAAAGGTCACAATATATGTACCTGCGGCCAACTTAGATGCAGGTGCATACTGACGGCCTGCGACATCGCACACGCCTAAAATACGCACGCCGGCCGCAGCCTTTATTTGACCGGCCTCAACCTGAATATAGGAGGCCGCCAACGCTTGCTGCATAAGCCCATCTATAACTTCTCCTTCGCCGCACGGAACGGGCAATTCGTTGTTCACACCAACGAAACGCTTCCATACGATCTCCGAGCGCCCATCGTTAAGTTTGTCAGCAAAAGTCTGGCTCCGCATTTCCGAAAGTGCGCACCCCGTACCGGAAGATACGCCGCTGAAGAGGGCTTCGTCGTAATAGCAATTCTGTACATCGAGCGTAAGGCCGTCAGTGAGCGCCGCAGCGGGGAAAATTGGGCCTAAAGCGCCCGTAGGATCAGTTGCCGTCACGCGGCCAATGTTATAAGCATTACGAATATCAATCGAAGCGCCCTGCAAAGCCATTCCTAAAAGTCCGCCGGCACAAGATGCGGCGCTGATCTCGCCGGCATTGAGGCAGTCAACAATATTTAGGCGGCCGCTTTCCACATAGCCGACAATGCCACCTGCAAAATTGTTGAGCGTATTTACATTGCCGTAATTGATGCATCGACTGATGGTTGTTCCGGACGCACTACTCATACCCAAGATTCCACCAATGGCCACGTCTGACGCGTCTACGTTAGCGCGAGATGTGCAGGCCACAATTGAAGATGGGGTCAAGAAGGACGAAGTTGCGATACCACCCGCATAAGGCTTAAGGCGCGCCTTGACGGTTACGTTTTCGCCCGCGTGGCAATTGATAATTTCTGACCCAACTAAGACGGAAGCAACGCTTGCTACGATTGCGTCGGCCTCAAAATAGCAGTTGGTGAGCGTTAAGTTGGAAATCTTCGCATTTTTGACAATACCAAAGAGCCCGACACCCAAATTAAAGCGGCCGGAGAAACGCATCGTGAGGTTTGAAATCGTATGATTGTCGCCGTCAAACGTACCGCTGAAGGCCTTAAGTGCAGTTCCTTCGGCGCCGAAGTTGTTGCCGATCGGTTTCATCGCCTTTACCGCCTCCATATCTATATCATTGGTGAGCTTAAAATACTTTCCGGCGTAATCAGTTTCAGTATCGACGGCCAGCGATAGGTCTTCTATATCGCCCGAATTTGAAATTAAGTACGGGTCGTCTTGCGTTCCGCTGCCGCCACTGTAAGTAAAGTCGCCCGCCTTCCGAATGCCGGTGCCGGTAAGCAGAACTTCTGCGATGGTTTCTCCGGATTGGAGCTGCAAAACTGCTTGTTGAGGACCGGAAGCTTGAGGCGCGAACGTCACATCAACTTCTGCGTTCCCATTGGGCTCACTCACGGCAAACTTATCCTTGGATAAACTAAAGAATTTTGCGCCTTCGCCGGTCAAGGACAAAGCTACGTCAGCCGATAAGTTCTTATATGCGACGCTAAGTTTGATTGTCTTTGTTTCACCCTTAGCCACCTGCCCAAAATTCAAGCGATCCTCTCCCGTCTGTATGGATGGGCGCTCAGGCGAACCGGCTTCGTAATCCGTAATACTGATATCATCAAGATTAAACGCCGCATCAAAGCCTTTCGCCGCAGCATAATCGAAGACGGCATAGTCAGCCCGAACGATTCGCACGCGTCCGGTTTCGACATTAGCCTTAGCGTGGAAGCGTTCAACGTCCATTGTGGGCGTAAAAGGCTGACCTAAGGTCTCCCAGTGTTCACCTTCGTCTTCCGAAACTTGAACACACCACGCGACCTGCGAAGTTGCGTGCTCTTCGTAAGCACGGTAGGAAAATTCAATCACACCTAAGCCGCCCACCTTGTCTTCTTTCATCACCAAGTAAGGCATTTCCTTCATCGACATTCGACTGCCGTAGATGCGAGCCGATACTTTACCATTCGCGAAGTCGCTTGAGCTACCCGATCTCCGGACCGCATACATCGACCACGAAATGCCGTTTAAGAGGACGTCGTAATGATTCGGCCGATCTCCGATTCCATCGGCTTTAGCCATTTCAAAATCATAATTCCACCCTTGTGCGGCCAAGTTAGTCGGCAGACAGAGCATAGCCAACAAGGCCATTAGGCAGTAAACACAAACTTTTTTCATTGTTTTGAGGTTTATAAATTATAGGTTCCAACTATTAGACTTCATTAAACTGCTTACCGACAGACGCTTTCCTTGCCGGCACATCGCAGAGCAACACTTGCATTGCATTAACTTGATACGCGGCAAAGTTAACGTTATTTTTGAAAGAACAACCTTATCACTACCAGATTTTCATAAAAGTATGCATCCGGCAAGCGTGTATTTTCACCCTCTTAGGGCTGGTACGAGCCTCTTTTTGCCCTATTAAGCAGATCATAGCGTACGGAAATGCGACGTCGTGCCAAAGACATTCAACGAGTAGCCACTAAAAAACATCGTAGACATACAAATTTTACTTCCTTTTTTCTCTTTTATTCGCCGGCGATATCGTAATTTTGCAGCAAAAGTCTAACACTATGTTTGCTATATTCATAAATATCGCAGCAATAATAGGCGGCAGTATCATCGGCGGCCTTACAAAGCGTAAAGTTAACGAGCAATATCTCAATGCCTTAAGTACGGGTATGGGTATCGCGGTCTTGGTTCTGGGCATCTATCTGGCTATTCAAGATATGCAGAAAAGCACAACGCCCGTCTTGTTCATCATGTGTTTGGCCTTCGGCGGAGTTATCGGTTCGTTTCTCAAGCTGGATGCACGTATGGAGCATTATTCGAAAAAGGTGGGCAAGGCTACGCCCAAGAACATGGGCTCTGCCAATCTCGCAGATGGTATTACGACGGCCGTACTTCTATGTTGCGTGGGCACACTGGCTATGGTCGGGCCTATCCGAAGCGCCATCTACGGCGACGATACTTACCTGATGACTGCGGCCACGCTGAATTTTGTCACCTGCATCGTTTTGTCTTCGTCTTACGGCGTAGGCATTTCGCTCACGTCCGTACCGGTATTCATCTGGATGTCGTCGTTCTTCCTGATCGGCAAACTCTCGGCCGGCTTGGTTACGGGGGCGAATTCTGAAATCACGGCTAAAATCATGACGGAGACGAATATTGTCGGTGGTGTCTTAATCGCAGCAGCCGGCCTCGGCATTTTGCACATTAAAGACTGCAAGACGGTCAACCTGCTACCGGCTTTGTTCTTGCCACTTATTTATTTTCTGATTGTAAACCTCTTCACTTAAGCCGTAAAACTTATTGTACATACAATTAGCAATTAACATAATCTACTCAACACCAACGTCCGATGCGATCAGCATCGGACGCTTTTTTATGGTAGTAAGTACAGCGAAGAGACCGCACCATTTGTTACAGTTCATACTGTATTAGCCGACAACAAAATCTAATCTCCCTACCCTTTCCCTTGAATTTTCTTTGCTCAAAGTCCCACTTTTTCAAACCTTCCACCCCATTTTCGCACGCGCAAATTTGACCTTCTCGAATTTTCACCACGGTGAAACGTTTGTACGCTCGTGAGCGTAGACTCGTTTTCTCACGACAAAAAGACTTTCCCATCACGATGAAAAGACTCGCACTTCAATGCCGAACGCCCCATCATGGGCTATTCATCATCCATTCTCAAGAGAAAAACGGTGCAAATCACGACATATTTTTCCGCCATAACGCGCTCAACAGATTCGCTTAGGGAGAGGCTGCACAGCGTGTAGGCAGAAGATTGAAGCAGTGAGTGGGAAAGACTGATGAAGCAAGCGCACGCACTGCGCAATGTAAAGAGAAAGGCAAGCCACACGAACCGGAAGATTGGCCATGGAGACTATAAGGTGCGTCACGTGGGATGCGCGGCCTACAACACGCGACTTACGCTTTCAGTCGTTGACCTCCCCCAAAAAGAATCAATCCTTGAGCCACAAACAGGCGGCCTCCATCATATTCTATGGAGCGTAAAGGCATTGAACGTGCTGCCGTATGGAGCGATAGCAAATAACGCTTGGCGAGAAGATGAGGCGCATAAAAAAACTGCAACGCTTCGTAAAGAAACATTGCAATATTCTTCTCAGCCAAGGGCGTATGGATGGCTTCCTACGCCTATGTGCTTACCACGTATTATAATGGATGTTTTCTTTTTTAAACTTATCCTTGGGCGTAGATGGCGCTTTCGGATAGCCAACCACAATAACATTGAGGGGAATAGCATTGTCGGGGAGTGAAAGTATGTCGGCCACCTTATCCACCAATTCCTCATTCGGATAAACGGCCGTCCAGACAGCACCAAGTCCGAAGCCGTGAGCAGCCAAAAGGATATTCTCCGTGGCAGCCGAGCAATCCTCAACCCAGAATCGGCTTGGCCGGCCCTGCTTATCAACAACAGCGGTATCGCCACACACCACGATGGCCGCCGGAGCTTGCGCTGCGAAACCGGCATAAGGCAGATTGTTGCCCAACGTTTGAAGCGTCTGCTTATCATCTACGATGACATACTTCCAAGGTCGCATATCGAGCGCCGTAGGTGCGGCCATACCGGCCCGCGCCAAACTATCCAAGAGCGTGCGCCGCACCGGCCGGTCAGCATATTCACGCACGCTGGTACGCGTCATAATATTATCAAACACAGCTTTGTCAGCGGGCGCAGCTGCTTCGCCCGAAAAGGCCAACGAACGCACTAAAGCCACGATGAAAGCAAGGGCCAGGACGATAGAGATAATCTTATATTTGTTCATTTCTTCTTCACATTATTCGGTTTTTTATCAAGATCCTCAGCCAGATTGAGCAGTGTGCCCACAGGGCAAAAGAACGTGCACCACGGCCGCGGGATAAATAAGCTCAATCCAATAAATGAGGCCGAGAAAATCACAACGCCAAGCGGCGCAACGCTGAATAGGAAGCCGGAGAAGGGTTCGAAATCCAACAACCAAGCTCCATAGCCAAACCAGAGTAAGACCAAGAGCACCATAAACACATAGAAGCGCAAATTGCGCAAGCGTTTGTAGGCCTTAGCCGGAATACGCACCTTAGGCAAGGGCAGGCGTAAAGCCAAATCTTGGAGTGCGCCATAGGGACACACCCATTGGCAGTAATAATTCTTTTTGCCGAAATAAGGCATCAAGATGGCGAGCAACAGCATAGCGAAAGTGGGCAGTACGAGTAGCAGATCGAAGCCATTCATCAGCCACCCGCGCAGCAGGGAAACAGAAATAAACTGCCCGCACCAGAAGCCGCAGACGAGGACATTGAGACTGAGTGCTAAAAGGCGCACCCACCGCCTGCCCCGCAAAGCCGTAGCGGCCAAAAGGCCAAAACCCAAGACCAAGAAAACGGCAATGGTCTTAGGCCAACCCAAAGCCGGCGTAGGGAAAGCGTCCACTTTTTGCTGCTCATAGGCTACAAGGGCTGCCTGCACATTGAGATTGATTGCCTTACTTGAGAAGGTGGCGCCACTAACGGCATCGACCTTGGCTTGCACCAAATCGTGCGCCTTTTTTCCCTGCCACGCCTCCAAAACCTGAGCGGCTTGGGTGAAGAATGAAGGCGTCTCAGTGTTTTCAAGCGGCAGAATCCGCTGCACAATGCTATCTTTATCGATAAAGACGAAGAGCGGCACAGGGCCGGCAAAGCCTTTCACATCCGGCGCAAAATGGTCCGTTCGCAATATCGTACCCCCGTTCTGTCCTGCGGGCGTCGTCACGCGCCAGATCGCCGTATCCTTTTCCGTCAGCGCAGCCTCCTTCAGTCCGAGTGCGGCCAATTGCTGCGGCGTTGGGGCTGCAATAAGCATCGGAGCAGCCTTATTGCCCTCCTCCTGCGCCATTGTGAGTGGTCGGCCAAACCATTTGCCGGCACTAACGGCCGTAGCCGCTAAAAGAAGAAAAACGACGAGCAGCGAAAGAAGCTGCTCGCCGGTTACAATCCATTTGTTCATTACATTATTTTACGTATTTGGTATACGCATCCAGTGCCGCCTTGACGTTTGCAGCCAAAGCCTTACTGGAAAAAGTAGCGCCGCTGACCGCATCAACACTCATCGTTGCAGCTTTCTTGGCTGCCTTGCCCTTAAACTGATTTTGCACCGTCACAGCCTTGTCGAAGAAAGAGGGCGTCTCGTTGTTGGGCAGTGCATACACTTTCTTGCATTTACCGGAATTGTCCACATAAACCAAAACGGGAACAGGTCCGCGATAACCTTGCACATTAGCGGCAAAAGGCGTAGAGTTGATCACATAGCCAAGGGCCTTTCCTTTGAGCGAAACGGCCCAAATGCCGTCGTGTTTCTGCTCCAGTTGAGCTCCGGTCAAACCAAGTTTTGTCAATTGACGCCCATTCGGCGCTACCGTTTGAGCGTTGGCGACTACTTTCGGCGCTGCCTGCAAAAAGCCCACAGACGTAGCACTTCCGGCCAAGGCCAGCGCCAGCGTAAGAATTAAAGTTGAACGTTTCATATTGTTGTATTGATTTTATTTCGGCTGCTTTGCACAGCCATTGTTTGCCAAAATATTCGTTAACCTTCGCGCAAGAAATCAAAAGCCTCATAGATTTCTTCGCGCTCGGCGTGTTGGTCAGTAAAAATATGCCCGACATCGCCCAAGAAAGTAAAGTTGATGACCCCACCCAAGTTTTTCTTATCGTGAAGCATTAGTTCGTAAAGTGTATCATAGTCGTCGCACGAAAAGTCGAAGCGACCGTAATTATCAATCAAGTAGCGCACTGTCGCACGCAAGCGCTCAAGGGGAAAACCCTTGTGCAGGTGGCTCAAATAGAGTTCGCAAATCATTCCTTGTGCGACACAAAAACCGTGTAGTTGCGGAGACTGGCGACGAAACGACAAGGTCTCAAAAGCATGACCAACGGTGTGCCCAAAATTGAGCGCTTTGCGCAAGCCGTGTTCTTGAGGATCTTCGGCGACAATGCGCTGTTTGAGTGCGATACTCTCGCCTACCATCTTCTGCAGGCGCTCAAAATCGGGCGCAGCCAAATCGAAGTCCAAATGTTCCGCCCACGCTTGCACATTATTTAATAAGGCGTGCTTCAGCATCTCTGCATAGCCCGAGCGAAGATTGTCGGCATCGAGCGTGCGCAGGAAAGGCGTATGTATCCATACACGCTGAGCCGAACGAAAGACGCCGATCTCGTTTTTCAGTCCGTTAAAATTAACGCCCGTCTTACCGCCGACAGCGGCATCGACCATAGCCAGCAACGTAGTCGGGACATTGATGAAGTCGATCCCACGCTTGAAGGTGGCTGCTGCAAAACCGCCCAAGTCAGTGACCATCCCGCCGCCCAGACATATTATTAATGAGTGGCGCGTAGCCCCATGTGTTTGCAAAAAAGTCCACACTTGAGACAGTGCCTCCAAATCTTTGTGGGCATCGGTCGAAGCTATAATGATATCAGGTGAATAAAGCAAATCGCTATCGCCTAATAAAGGACGGCAAAGGCGCTCTGTCTGCGTATCGGTCAGCACAAAGATGCGATCGTACCCCCCTTGCGGCAAGCGGCCTAGGGCATCGGACAACTTATCGACAAGTAGTACGTGCTGTTTCATTTCTAAAGCTTCACAGACTGCTGATTGAGCCACGATGGCAAGCATTGATGCCCCAAAGCAACTTATTCGTCTCTTTCAAAGCGCTCTATCGCCGCCCGAAAATCGGCCGGAACTTCTACGCTTCTCTTCTCTTTTAAAGAAAAACAAACCATCACGGTGGCGCAACGACAGACAACCGTATTGGTTTTTACGTTAACTGCTCTCTGCTGCAAGGTAAAACTCTTTTTTCCGATATGTGGAATGCAGGTCTCTACAACGATCTCATCTCCATAAAAGACAGGATGAAAAAAATCGGCACTGATATTGGCTACGATCGGCACGACGCCGTGTGCTTTCCCATCTGCCCCCATTACAGAGTTGAGGTAGTCCATCTTACCTAAGTCGTAATAGCTGAAATACGCATTATTATTGACGTGACCGTAAGAGTCAGCATCGTTAAAACGTATCTGTATTGGCATTCTTCTACGATACGTAAGCTCGTCTTTTGGTTCTTCCATACTTTAATCTGTTCAAAGTGTGCTACAACTTCGTATACGTCATTGCAGCGACTCATCGTTGTTGTTTTAATCAAAATAAGTACGAGCGAGAGATGCGATTTTACCGCGATCAACCATCGTATCCAGCGTATCCGGATCAACACGGCATAAATCGCGCAACGCATAAATTGCATTTTCCTCGTCAGTATTGTCGACAAAAACAAAAGTGAAGAGGTGATTGCGAGCATCTAAGATTTTGATAGCGCCACGACAATAGTCGGCCGTGCGATCTTGATGCAATAATTGCGCCGTAGCGTAGTGTAGCAATGCGTCTATAAAATCACTTCGTTCGTCCATAATTAAAATTAGCAGGAGCAAAGTGTATAACTTCACACTTTTAGCTTCTTCTACGTGATGCAAAGTTAGTACAAGAAACAGCGGCCGCAAAGAAAATATAGCCTTTAATGGGATAAAGCCGTAAAACTCCTCATAAAAAACGAGAGAAAGGAGAGAAGAAAAGCCGTAATCTCTGTATTTTTGCACAAGTAAAAACGAAAGATTATTTATGAACTTAGATTTACGCCCTCTCGCCTTACCAGCCGCCCCTTGCGGCGAAAAAACGCTCTTGATCGCGGGCCCTTGCGCCGCAGAAACGGAGGCACAAGTAATGCAAACAGCACGCGAATTGGCGGACTTTGGTGTTCGAATCTTTCGTGCCGGCATTTGGAAGCCACGCACCAAGCCAGGCGGCTTTGAAGGAAAAGGCTTGGAAGCGCTCCCTTGGCTGCGCCGTGTCAACGAAGAACTGGGGATGATCACGGCTACGGAAGTGGCAACGCCCACACACATCGAAGCAGCACTTAAAGCGGGCGTAGGTTTGCTGTGGATTGGTGCACGCACGGCAACAAATCCGTTTTCATTGCAAGAGATGGCGGACGCTTTGCGGGGCGTGGACATTCCGATCTTGGTGAAAAACCCTGTAAACCCTGATATCGAACTATGGATTGGTGGTCTCCTACGATTGAATCAAGCAGGTGTAAAACGCCTCGGAGTCATCCATCGCGGCTTCTCTACGTACGGAAAAAAAGTTTACCGCAACGAGCCGATGTGGAGCGTCCCCATCGAACTGCGCCGGCGCCTTCCGAATCTGCCCATTATTGGAGATCCAAGCCATATAGGCGGCAAGCGTTCTCTAATTGCTCCTTTAGCACAGCAAGGATTTGATCTGGGCTTTGATGGCCTGATTATCGAAACGCATTGTTCTCCCGAACAGGCTTGGAGCGACGCCTTTCAGCAAATCACACCCGAAGTTTTGAAGTCCATACTAGGAAAACTCGTTATACGAGATCGAGGCAACGAAGCGGTACAATTAGATGAGATGCGTGCACAAATAGATCGTCTCGACAATTCGCTCATTCACCTGCTGGTAGAACGCATGTCAATCAGCCGTAAAATAGGTGCTTATAAGAAAGCACATAATCTAACTATCGTGCAAGCTCGACGCTATGACGAAATCCTAAGACGCAATTTTGTACATGGTACATCGCACGGAATGACACCTCAATTCATCAAGGCCATTTTTGAAGCTATTCACGAAGAAAGTATACGCCGACAAGCTGAAATTATGCGCGATTAAACGGCCGTTTTTCCTCTCTTTGTCGAATTAAAAGCCAATAATTTCTTCAACGCTTTTCTCAAAAAAACTTAGGAATCCTTTGTTAGGATAATCAAATCCTTTATTTTTGCTGTGTAATAGCAAACTAACACAGAAAGAAACCTCGCGATTTGTGTAGCCAAACCTTTTTAAGAGCTTCTCATAGCGGGATTCCCAAACGACGATCTTTGCTGTATTATCCCTTTCTGCTTATACCGAAATAGCGAACTAACAATAAAAAATAAGATATGAAACACACCTTTAATACCGTAATGTACGCTGCGGTTTTAGCGCTTGTGCTGATTTCCACCTTACCGACACAAGCACAAACAATTGCAAGCTATACCATCAAAGGCCTTGTCGTTGATTCTGCCAACGCACAGCCAGAGCCTTATGCCACAATCAGACTCTATCAAGCAGGGAAGCACAAGCACCCAATAGCCACCGGCGTAGCAGATGCACAAGGCGTTTTCAGCCTTACTTGCACGCAAGCGGGCCGATATACGCTCGAAGCTGCCGCTTTGAGCAAAGGATTTTGCAGCCGCGAATTTGTTTTGGCTGAAGAAAAACAAGTTGATTTGGGCCGACTCGCATTATTTATAAGCGAAAGCGATTTGAAGACGGCCGTAGTTACAGCTAAAGCGCCTTTGGTGAAAGCTACGGGCGATCGCATCAATTATGCCGTAAAAGATGATCCGGAATCCAAGACACAAAGTCTTTTGGATATGCTGCGAAAAGTGCCACTCGTGACCGTTGATGGGCAAGATAAAATTACGGTTAACGGAAGCGGGAGTTTCAAAGTTTACGTTAACGGCCAGCCCAACAAACTCATGAGCAGCAATCCCGGAGAAATATTCAAAAGTTACCCGGCATCGGCGGTAAAAAGCGTGGAAGTAATCACTAACCCCGGCGCAAAATACGACGCAGAGGGAGTTTCCGGTATTCTCAACATTATTATGCAGACGCAAGACAACACGAACGGCTACACGTTCACGCCCGGCATCCGTGCGAGTCAGCGAGGCATAAACGAAAGTTTGTTTGCAATGGTCAAGCAAGGGAAACTGACGCTCTCCGGCAATCTTAATCTTTTTCAAAGCAAATCCATCCCAACCGATCTCTTGATTGAGCGCAACACATTCTCCACTCCCGGCAATTTACTCTTCCGAAATGAGGGCACAGCCACACAACGCTCACACGGCAATATGGGTAGCCTCGAAGCAAGTTACGAATTTGATGCGAACAACTTACTCAGCGTTTCAAGCAACTGGTGGGGTTTCCGGCAAAATCAAGATGTAACGGGCGAAACTCGCTTACTCAAGGACGGCGTCACCTACTTGGGCGGCAATCATCGCTCAGGCACGCTGAAAAATGGAATGGACAACATTGAGATCGGCGTTGACTACCAGCACGCCTTTAAGCACCCGCAGCAAAAGCTGACGCTCTCTTACCATTATAGTAATGAGAAGACGACAGCTGACAACTTCTATTGGTTTCGTCAAGTCGTAAATCAAGCCGGACTGCTTGACCAACTCACAAAAGGCACAATGAAGTCGCCGGAACACACGGGGCAAATCGACTTTACCACACCGCTTTCAGCAAGTCAGACGCTGTCGACCGGCGTAAAGTATATCGCGCGCAGAAACGTCAGCGATTTCGACGAACTTACGCGGCCTTCGGAAACAACATCACCATTGATGCCGGACCCATCTCGTTCTTCTCATTATCGTCACAACAACAATATCGGCGCAGCTTATGGCGAATGGGCTTATCAGCGCGACGCACTCGCCTTGCGCATCGGCCTACGCTTCGAGACTTCACACATTGAAGTAAAGTATCCTGATGGTTCAAAGCCATCTTTCTCCAAGACGCTCAACGATCTCGTGCCATCAGTCAGTGCAAGTTGGAATCTCTCCCCCACCCAAATTATAAAAGCCAACTATAACCTGCGTATTAACAGACCGAGCATAGATGCTCTCTCGCCCTATGTGGCTCGCAACTTTCCGGGAATGCTGAGTTATGGTAATCCGAATCTGACCAGCACGCGTTGGCACAATTTCGAATTGGGCTATAATCGCTTTGGGCGCGTCCTAACCCTAATGGCCTCGCTCAACTATACGACAACGACCAACGAAATGTCCAATTATAGCTTCTTTGACGGGCGTTTACTCAACTCGACTTACGGCAACCGTACACACGTAAAAACCGGTACGTTCAACCTCAATGTAATGTGGAACGCGACAAAAACTACGCGCCTCAACGTCAACGCTGCCCTCAACTATGATGACTACAAATCATACGCAAGCGGCGAGCACAATCACGGTTATAGCGGCTCGGTCTTCGCTAATCTGACGCAGGATCTTTGGTGGAAACTACAATTGGGCGTCACGGGTGGTTACTTCCGCGGCAGATACACGCTACAAGGCTCGCAACCTTCATTTCATTTCAACAGCCTTTCGCTCACGCGCTCTTTCTTAAAGGACGACCGCTTAACGGTAACGTTGGTGGGAGCTAATCTTTTCTTCCCACAATTAAAAATGACGAATGAAACCATCGGAAAAGACTTCACCAACATTCAGCGTTTCACCATGCACGAGAATATGGTGTTTGCCGTCGGCGCAACCTGGCGCATCGGCCATTTGAAAGCAGCCGTCAAGAAAGCAGATCACACGATCTCCAACCAAGACGTAATCAAGCAAAAGAACAACCAGGGCACACAAGCCGTAGGTATGTAATATGACGAAGCCGGAGCAGTAATCTTCAGACCTGCTCCGGCTTTACTATATATTATATAATGTGTAGCCGATGTAGAATAGACTACACTTAATCGGCAAAAGATGAGTCTTTCATCCGCCTCACCACTCCGTTAATCCTTACTCAACTACCACTACCCTATTGTTTATACTTTGCAGCATAAACAAAAATAACGACAAAACAGATTAAAGGGACGATAAAGGCAAAAGCCATCGATGTTTGCTCCGCTATGGCAGCCATCAGCGTTGGTGCAGCGGCACCGCCCACTATCGTCATAATAAGATAAGACGAAGCGCGCTTTGTTGCCTGGCGTAATCCGCGAATGGAGAGGGCAAAAATCGTCGGAAACATTATACTTTCGCAGAAGTAAACGCCCAATAAGGCCACCACGCCGATGTTCCCGCCAAAGAAGACGATTAGCATCGTGCCACCCATAGCCAACAAAGCATAAAACGCGAGCAAGCGTTCAGGACGTATGCGTCCCATTAGCCAACTCCCCGTCAAGCGGCCGACCATAAAGAGTCCCATACAGCCAAACGACAACAAAAGTGTAGCGGTCTGATTCGAGAGTCCCACTTCGGAAGTCGTCGTAAAATTGATGAAAAAACTATTGATACCGGTCTGGGCCGCAACGTAGAGGAAGAGGGCTACAAGTCCGAACGTAAAATGACGCTGTTGCCAAAGACTACGCCCCACAAGTTCTTCGCTTGCTTCGGATTCGTCGCCACCCACTTCCGGCCATTTCACGTGTGCAAAAGCAAAAACAGCCAGCCAGACAATAATACCGATCACGGCATAAGGCAGTACGACGTCATCGTCTTGCGCACCGGAGCGAAAGAGAAAGATACCCACTAAAGGACCAAGAATCCAGCCCAAGCCATTAAAAGATTGGGCGAAGTTGATGCGGCGTTCTGCTCCTTCAGGCGCACCCAGTACCGTAACGTATGGGTTTGCCGACGTCTCCAAGCAAGTTAAGCCGCAACCTAAGATAAACAAACAGCCGACAAAGAAGTAAAAGGAAAACAAATTGGCTGATGGAAGCAGACTACCGGGCACGAAAAGCAATGCACCGAGCCCAAACAAGCCTAAGCCGGTCAAGACGCCGGCCCGATAACCAAAGCGACTGATCAACTTACCCGCAGGCAGCGCCATCAAGAAGTAGCCGCCGTAAACGGCGTTCTGCACCAGCGCCGACTGCATCATAGAAATATTGAGTGATAGTTGGAAATGCTTATTCAATACGTCCAGCATACTATGGGCAAAACCCCACATAAAGAAGAGTGAGGTAATAAGCAGAAAAGGAAAGAGGTAGTTTTTACCCTCTTTTGTCGTCGTGATAGACCATTTCATACGAAATAATTCTTTATTTGTTTTCTATTTTTCGCCGATCGGCCGACTTGCGCGCATTGAAGCCTTACGATTGTAGTCCTAATGCAAAGTACCAAATGGCGGCGATGCTACTTTTAAGTTCTTCGCGTGTGCAAAATTAAAGCAAATGCCCCATTTCCCCATTAGTTGCACCTCAAAAAGCGTGCTAATATCTTAAAAGCGTACAGCCTTACGCAAAAATACATCCCACAACGTCAAGTTACATAAGAATATGACTACCTTTGGCGCAATGCTTCATCCGCTATTATTTATATACAACTGAAAGTATGTTAGACTTTGCTGCAATAGATTTTGAAACGGCCAATCAAGCACGCAGCAGTGTCTGCTCGGTCGGCCTCGTCGTCGTAAGAGGCGGCGAGCAGGTCGAATCTTTTTATGCGCTTATTCGCCCTGAGCCAAACTATTATTGTTATTGGAACTCACGCATTCACGGATTGCGTCAATCTGACACGGAAAATGCACCTGTGTTTAGTAAGGTTTGGACTGAGATTGTACCGCTTATCGAAGGGCTACCGTTGGTAGCGCACAACTGCCGCTTCGATCAGGGCTGCCTTAAAGCCGTCTTTCAGGTCTATCAAATGGATTATCCCGACTATACATTCTTGGATACGCTGACAGCCGCGCGCCGCGCACTCCCCCATTTAGACAATCATCAGCTCCACACCGTGGCTGCCGCCTGCGGTTACCAACTTGAGCAGCATCACCACGCGCTAGCCGATGCGGAAGCCTGTGCTGCCATTGCGAAATTGCTATTGTAGGCCCTACTGAGCCTGAATCTACCTTGAAATCTCTACGTTTTCCACGCATTCATCTTTTATATGGAATGCGCCCAACTTACTTTCCCGTTGTTTGCTCCCGGCAAACTATCGTTTGGTGGCGGCAAACCATCGTTTCTTCCCGCCAAACTATCGTTTGCTCCCTGCAAACGAAACAACAAGGCATTTTTCGCGCCAATAAATAAACGGCCGCTTCGCACCATTGCCCTCTTGTCAACCATCCTTCAGTAATACTCCAAAACTACAAGGACAGACTTCCGGCAAACATAGCAGCCATCTCCCGCCATCGCATCATAATATTGGCCGATAGCCTCATCTGCCACGCATTGTCAAAGGGTATCGCAACAAAGTAAGACAAACAGATCCGCAAAAGACACTGACAAGATTACATTTTGGCATAACGCTTGCTTATTTAGGGACATACTCACCCCAAAGGGTGATAAAGCGAAAGAAATTTCAAATATCACGCCTCAAATATCAGGTTTGGCACGCCACTTGTATTTTAGTGGGCAGATAAATAAGTAAACAACAATAAAACAAAATATAACTATGGGAAAGATTATTGGTATCGACTTAGGAACGACCAACAGTTGCGTGGCCGTTTTTGAAGGCAATGAACCTCAAGTAATAGCCAACAGCGAAGGAAAGCGCACGACGCCTTCTGTCGTAGCCTTTGTTGACGGCGGAGAACGCAAGGTGGGCGACCCCGCCAAGCGTCAAGCAATTACGAACCCGACACGTACGATCTATTCGATCAAACGCTTTATGGGTGAAACCTTCGATCAGGTGCAGCGGGAAAAGGATCGCGTACCTTATGAGGTAGTGAAGGGCGAAAACAATACGCCGCGCGTGAAAATAGACGACAGACTCTATACGCCGCAGGAGATTTCAGCAATGATTCTTCAGAAAATGAAGAAGACGGCTGAGGACTTCTTGGGCGAAGAAGTGAAGGATGCAGTTATCACCGTGCCGGCTTATTTCGGCGACGCGCAACGTCAGGCTACAAAAGAAGCCGGTCAGATCGCCGGTCTCAACGTGCGCCGTATCGTGAACGAGCCTACGGCAGCAGCTTTGGCTTATGGTTTGGACAAAACCAAGCAGGACGCAAAGATTGCCGTGTTCGACTTAGGCGGCGGTACGTTTGACATTTCTATTCTTGAATTGGGCGGCGGCGTATTTGAAGTGCTCTCGACCAATGGCAATACGCACTTGGGCGGCGACGACTTCGACCACGTCATTATCAATTGGTTGGTAGAGGAATTTAAGAACGACGAGGGCGCTGACTTGACGACCGACCCGATGGCTATGCAGCGCTTGAAGGAAGCTGCGGAAAAGGCGAAAATAGAATTGTCTTCTTCGACGACAACGGAAATCAACTTACCTTATATTATGCCGGTGGGCGGCGTGCCCAAGCACTTGGTAAAGACACTCACACGTGCAAAGTTTGAGGCTTTGTCTCACCAGTTGATAGAAGATTGCAAGGTGCCGTGTCAGGAAGCCTTGAAGGCTGCAGGTCTGCAACCGAGCGACATCAATGAGGTGATCCTCGTCGGCGGTTCAAGCCGTATCCCCGCTGTGCAGCAAATGGTAGAAAGTTTCTTCGGCAAAGCGCCTTCTAAAGGCGTTAACCCGGACGAAGTCGTAGCTGTGGGCGCTGCCATTCAAGGCGCAATCCTTAATAAGGAAAGCGGTGTGGGCGATGTAGTACTCTTGGACGTGACGCCGCTCTCACTTGGTATCGAAACGCTCGGTGGTGTGATGACGAAACTCATCGATGCCAACACGACAATACCGGCCAAGAAGAGCCAAGTATTCTCTACTGCCGAAGATAACCAGCCGGAGGTGACGATCCACGTACTTCAAGGCGAACGTCCTATGGCGGCGCAGAACAAAAGCATTGGCCGCTTCAACTTAACGGGCATCACGCCTGCTCGCCGCGGCGTTCCGCAAATCGAAGTAACCTTTGATATTGACGCCAACGGTATCTTGAACGTCAGTGCGAAAGACAAAGCTACGGGCAAAGAGCAAAGTATTCGTATCGAAGCTTCAAGCGGTCTGACGAAAGAGGAGATCGACCGAATGAAAGCGGAAGCTGATGCTAACGCAGAAGCGGACAAGAAGGAAAAAGAACGGATCGACAAACTGAACCAAGCGGACAGTATGATTTTCTCTACGGAGAATCAATTGAAAGAACTTGGTGAGAAACTCCCGGCCGACAAGAAGGCACCGATCGAAGCTGCACTCCAAAAACTCAAGGATGCACACAAGGCGCAAGACCTCGCTGCCATCGACACCGCAACTGCCGAACTCAACAATGCTTGGCAAGCCGCTAGCGCTGAGATGTACCAACAGACAGGTCCTCAACCAGGCGCTGAAGCTGGTCAGCAAGAGCCGCCAAAGCAGGATGACACCATCCAAGATGCAGACTTTGAGGAAGTAAAGTAAAATAACAACTAATATAATCGCAGTAATCCAGTAGTGGGTTACTGCGATTTTTTGTTTTTAGGATTAAAGTAATATGAAAGAACATATCGTTGTCAAATACCGACATACACTACTCTTCTATCTCTTGGCAACCCTTATCCCATGGATATTCTGGTTTGCTGCCAGTTATGTAAGTCATCATGTAGTTTATTCAGAAAGTACATGGACAGCCCCATTGTTGGGACTGGCTGGACTTTGTTTCCCTATGATTCTAACCATTATGTTAGTCTCTCGACATCAAGACCTTCGTAAGGATTTCCTTGGACGATTTCTAAACTTGTCTTCCGATAGGTGGCAATATTATCTCATAGCGTGCCTACTGATGCCAGCAAGTATCTTGTGTGCCATGGCAATATCTCTGTTGTTCGGTTATAGTCCATCACAATTCATTATTACAGGTCATTACACCTTCACTTCGGGTGTCTTTCCTGTATGGTTTCTCCTTATTCTTGCACCTATACTTGAGGAGCTTGCGTGGCATGGCTATGGTACAGACTGCCTCCGCTCTCGAATGAGTCTTTTCAAGACATCTATGTTGTTTGCAGCTTATTGGGCTATATGGCATTTTCCTCTTGCAGGTATTAAGGGTTATTATCACGCAAATGTAGTGAGTGAGGGATGGCTTTATAGTCTGAACTTCATCGTTAGTATCTTTCCTTTTGTCTTTTTGATGAACTGGCTCTATTACAAAACAAATCGAAATATTCTCGTTGCCATTACCTTTCATATTACAGCTGGATATTTCAATGAGATATTTTCTACCCATCCCGACAGCAAGTGCATACAAACAATATTATTACTTATCGTATCTATCATTGTTGTACTAAAAGACCGCCAACTCTTCTTTAAGCGGACATTGGCATAATATCATTCATCCACAACCCTATCCTATGACCCTTGAACAATACAATCAATTGTCCTACGATTACGCGCACTGTGCTGGCACTCACTGCGAGAAAGCCCAGCCAGTGCTTACGCCACACCGCCTACACGATGCTCGAAATGGGTGGACGGGAGCAGTATATGATGGTAAACACGAATGTGATTGCAGACAAGCAGCCTTGTCCGTTCTTCGACCCTAACAGCAAGGAACGTTTTGCATGGGGAATATCACGAATCTATGATAACGTGCGGGTGGCTGATTTAAGTGAAATCCGACAAAATCTTATCTACACCTTTGGCCGCACGGCCTATTATCGGATTAAACGAAAAGAGCGTGTACTGACTGAAAGTGAGCAAAAGGAGATAAGAGAAATCTTCACAGACATGGGTTACGACGGCTCTACAATTGAGTTCGACAGCTATGAAGAAAGCCGTCGTGCAGTCAGGAAAAAGCTGATGAGCTTTTTAGGGAAAACTCGCGAGTAACCAAGAAAAAGCTGACGAGTTCTTCTGTGGAGGCTCGCCAGCTTTTTAAAGAATGCTCCTATGCTTTAGAGGATTGTGGATGGTTCTATCTACTTGCTTACCAAACAAATGAGTAGTTTTCAGTCCTGCCGCTGTGATTTATGAACTTCAGTGAAGTTGGGTATCCTGATTCATTCAGTGTCCAGCTGAAACTACTTTCATGCCCACTCTCTACAACACGGAGAGGCAGATGCTTGGTTGATGTGCCGAGCATACCTGCAAAGTAAGCAAGGGATAGTTCGTTAAAGCCTGCCGGTATATTTTCGTTAAACAGCATCAGGTAACCTTTGTTAGCGATGGGAGACGAATAACTCGCGGATGTGTAATAGAGTTTCCAAGGTTCATCGTCCTTCTTGCCATGATCAGTCCTTTCTACTCTTGTGATATCCCCGTTTTCGTATATCCAACTCCAGACCTCTTCTCCGCCCTTGATGGTAGCCTCTACGAGATGCCCGTCACGGTCGTATGAAAAATTATTATTGCTGTCCGATAAACGTCAAAAAGAGTAGGCAAGACCGCCTCAATCGCTAAAACAATGCGGTTGAGGTTCTCTTTTTGGCATTTCAAGCCCCCCCTAATCAAAAAGCGAAGGCATTTGAGGGCTTTCGGCCGCTTCTTTCAGG
>ERZ1674049.81-NODE-81-length-18996-cov-20.042870_pt1 | contig 18996 bp, 13 predicted proteins | sample MGYA00581127_ERZ1674049 | MGnify/ENA primary metagenome ERZ1674049 (study PRJEB41354, sample SAMEA4873323) | human saliva metagenome | biome: human-associated habitat [ENVO:00009003]; feature: mouth environment [ENVO:08000002]; material: saliva material...
GCAGTCCACTGAAAAGCACTTCACTTGCTATTCTTTCTGCTTCTAAATGATTAAAGCCTTGCGCCACGGCATCGCAGTAGGCGGTCAGTGCCATGTCGGCTCTTGCCGTGATAAACTCCATATCACTCATTCTTTCGGGATGATGTTCACTCATATAGCTTTCCAACTTCAATCGAAAATAGGAAAGTTCCTTTTTGCTATTATCTGTTTTCATACATAAATTTTTGCTGATTTCTAGAATATTGTTGCGTTTTGCTTTTCGATAGCTTCCGTATAGTCAGAAAAAGCCTTACTTTTATGTTCCTGCAAACGGTTCATGTCCTCTCTGATTTTCAGGTCGGTAATTTTTCCATAAATCTGTGTCGTTCCAATGTCGCTGTGTCCGAGCATCTTGCAGAGCGTTTCCATTGCTATACCATTGGAAAGGCAGATGGTCGTGGCGAAAGTATGGCGAGCCATGTGAAAGGTCAAGCCCTTCTCAATTTGGCATATCTGACCAATGTTTATACAGGCGAAAGATGCCTTGCTGACGTTCAATGTTGGAAATATCAAATCATCGTGTTGTTTCCCTTTTATATGAATGTCAAGTATCTCCTTTGCGATGGGCAGAAGTGGAATGATGGCTTCCACATCCGTTTTCTGTCGCTTGATACGTATCTCACACGTTCCGTCATCATAATGGTGGATATGTTTAGGTGTCAGTCGCAACATATCCACACGAGCCAGTCCCGTAAAGGCACAGAAAATGAAGAGTTGCCTTGCTCGCTCGAACTGCTTGTTTAAGATGGGTGTTTGCAAAATGCGCTTGAGTTCTTCCGTTGTGAGATACCTTCTCGTGCCACGTGGTTTTTCCGCCTTAAAATCCACAAACGGGTCTCGGCGGATGTATTTTTTCTGTTGTCCGATGCTGATGAGCTTTCTCAAGAAAATAACCGTCATTTGAATGGTGGCAGGTGATAATCTGCGCTTGCTTTTAAGATAGAAATCCAATTCTTCGACAAAGCCATAGTCCAACCGTGAATAACCAATATCGGACATTCCGTATTTTTCCAGCAGGAAGGATACTATGAGCTGCTTGTCATAGATGTAGTTGCGGAAAGTGGATTGGGCGATGGAAATTCCCACACAAGGGCGTTTTTCCTCTATAAAACGGTTTGCCTCTTCCATGAGCATTCCATTGCTTTGTGAATCCTCCGTCAGACAATTTTTGAGCAGCTCTGCACTTACATACCCCTTTTGCCAAACCAGCTCATTGTATTTGGTTTGTATCTGTCCTTCCTTTTCTGTCAGTATGCGGTTGATGTTCTTCATCTCATCAGTGTCGCCTTTGCATCTGCCATGCTTTGTGTCCCAATTGTTTGGATTGATATCCAACCCCATACTGTATTGTACTTGTTGTCCGTCTATCGTGATTCGTCCCATTATCGGGCATTTGCCGTTCTTCTTCAGTTTGGAACGGTTGATGTAAAACAATGTTTTGAATGTACTGCGTGCCATAAGCTATAATTTTAAGGTGAAAGTGTGTTCTATCCGCTGTTGAATCTTCTGCATATCCTGCCTTATTCTTTCAGAATTGACCGCAGCATACACTTGTGTCGTTCTCAAATTGGTATGTCCCAACATACCGCTTACGGTTTCTATCGGAACACCTGCCGACAGGGTAATGACCGAAGCAAAAGTATGGCGAGCCATGTGAAAGGTCAGAGGGGTTTCCATACCGATACTTCTCTGTATGTGGTGCATCGCATTGTAAACCACGTCTCTTGGGGGAACGTCAAACACATATCCCGCACGTCTGCCCCTATATCTTTCCATAATGGTCTTGGCTGGGGAGAGAACTACTACACGAAAAGGAGTCTTCGTCTTGACACGCTTGCTTTTAATACATAGCTTTCCTTCCTCAATGATGATGTTTTCCTCTTTGAGATTGCGTATATCCGAAATGGCAAGACCGCTGAAGCAGGAGAACACGAACAAATCACGGACGACACGATATTTTTCCCATTTGATGGGCAGGTCGATAATCTTTTGCAGATCGTCCTGCGTGATGTTTCTCGGCATTCCTTTCGTCTTTTCGTAACTGTAACCAATGAACGGATACATGTCTATCATGCCATTTTTGACAGCCTTGTTCACAACTGCCTTCAATGCAGCCAAGGCACTGCATATACTGCCACGTTTCAGTTTTCGGTCTATTGTCAGAAAGTATTCATAGCCTTCTATAAAGGAAATATCCAGCTCCATGAGCGGAATATCACTTAACTTGTATTTCCTACGCACATACTCCCGAAGAAGAGTTTGCTGATAGGTACGCAGCTCCAGTGTTTTCATTGCCCGGTCTATGCCCACTCTTTCATGAATCTGTGTGAGGTACTCAGCATAGCACTCTAAAAGCATTGCGCTTTGACAAAGCTGTCCCTGATAGGCATTGCGCACATCCGTAGCCGTGAATGACTCTCCACTTTCGCAAAGTTCCCGATAGCGTGCATGAATGAGTGCAGTGCATTCATTCAAATACCGGTTGATAGAATTTGCGATGGCACTCTTGCCGAGAAGACGTTGCTTTCTGCTATCCCAAAGAGATAATGGGACTTTCTTTTTGGCGGAAAAGGCGGAATGCTTCCTGCCCAGTTCTATCCGTCCGATAAGCGGCACCATGCCTTTTTTGTCCGCTCGTTTAGCCTGTGTGAAAAACGAGACTTTCAGTTTGTTTTCTTTCATTTTTCTGTCGTTTTTTTCTAATTTCCTTTGCTTGCAAAGGTACATACGAACAAGAGTTCTTGAGCTATGCAGAAAAATGAAAGATGAGGAATAAAAACCTATGCCACAGTTGTTTATATTCAATTCGTAACCCCTTTTTGCTTTGTACCCTATGGGTTACGAGTTGGTAACGGAACTATTGCCGTTTTTCGCTCAATCTTGCCATATCACAAAATGCAGAAAAGTGCATAAGTTGTTATTGTTCAAGTGTTTCCGTTCGTGTTTGCCCTTTCTTCTTTCATTGTCATTATTCTATGAACTATCCCCGCATAGTGTGCCGCCTTTTTGCTTGCCGATCAGTAGGCTTGGTCAGAGCACTCTTCTCGATTGTCTTTTTCGCTTTATATTTCATTTTTCAACCACGAAAACTTGAAAAAATGAAGCCCATCTCTTGCTTGCAGACTTTACTATCGTGAGCGTAGACCTTTCTTCTCACGATAATACGGTTATACGCTCACGAGCGTACAACCTTTTGCTCACGAGCGTAAGCTGAAGAGACGCTTCGTAAGCAGTTAGTATACCTGCTCTTTACGTGGGAAAAAGAGGCTTGATGTGGCCCTTTTGTAGACTTATAGCGTAAGATGCTGTGAAGGTGCGCGTAATTGCAGGCGCTCAGTATGGCTAAGGAAAATGGGCTGACGTTATATTCGTACAAGTTGCGCTCAATAAAGCATTTCCCGAGCTGAGGCGAGCCGCTTAGGGTTGAAAAATGCTACTGCTTATACGCCTTGTGAGCTGTGGGGTATAAACAAAAAAAATAGCGGACGTTCTTATTCAGAAATCGTCCGCTATTGTTAACGTAAACTTCATTTTGAGCCTCTTGTCGGATTCGAACCAACGACCCCGAGATTACAAATCACGTGCTCTGGCCAGCTGAGCTAAAGAGGCGGGGTGGGTAAGCTCTCTGCATCGCGCCGCTACAACCAACTACCTTTGCTGCGGTCAAGCCCTGGAGGATTCGAAGGGAGCTGGCCGTACAGCACTTACCCATTTTCTGGATGCAAAAGTAAGCTATCCTTTCTTTACGACCAAATATTTTCAAGGATTTGTTGGCTTTAGCCCCATCTTTTCTGCTTCTTGGAGTACGAAAGCCAAGGCTTCCTCATAAGAATTGGGCACTTTCCCATCTAAAATAGCGTCTTTGAGCGTAGCTTTTAAGAGACCCACTTCGCGGCACGGAGGCAAGGAAAAGCGGCGCATAATCTCATCGCCGGTCACGGGGGGCTGGAAATTGCGAATGCGATCCTTTTCTTCGATGGCTACCAACTTCTCACGCACCAACTTGAAATTGTTCAAAAAATTTCGCTTGCGCTGTGCGTTTTTGCTCGTTACGTCGGCCTCGCACAAGAGCATCAAGTCGTCAATATCATCTCCGGCATCAAAAAGCAAGCGGCGCACGGCACTGTCCGTGACAATGTCGTCGGCAATAACGATGGGTCGCATATGTAAGCCAACCATTTTCTTGACGTATTTCATACGTTCGTCGAGCGGAAGTTTGAGTCGGCGAAAAAGAGCCGGCGTCATCTTCTCTCCTACGAAGTTGTGGTTGTGGAAAGTCCAACCTACGGCCGGCTCCCATCGCTTGGTCTTCGCCTTACCTATATCGTGGAGCAAGGCAGCCCAGCGCAGCCAGACGTTATCCGTGCGCCGCGCTACGTTGTCCAATACTTCGAGCGTATGATAGAAGTTGTTCTTGTGTGATTTTCCATTGCGCGTCTCGACATTGTCCAATGCACTCAGTTCAGGCAGGATGATTGGGAGCAAACCGCTGCGTTGCAGTTCGACAAAACCGATGGAAGGCAAAGGAGCACGCATGATTTTGTTCAGTTCTTCGATGATTCGCTCGCCGCTGATGATGCTTAAGCGCTCGGCATTGCGCTCCAAGGCAGCAAAAGTTTCATCGTCGATGCGAAAATTAAGTTGCGTGGCGAATCGCACACAACGCATCATACGCAGCGGGTCGTCGGAGAAAGTAATATCCGGATCAGTGGGCGTGCGCAACAAGCCATCTTCCAAATCCCACAAGCCATCAAAAGGATCGACCACTTCGCCATAGCGCGCAGCATTGAGGCAGACGGCCAAAGCGTTGATCGTAAAATCGCGACGCATTTGATCGTCTTCGAGTGTTCCGTCTTCTACGATTGGTTTGCGCGAGTCGTGACTGTAACTTTCGCGACGTGCGCCGACAAATTCTATTTCTTGATGATGATATTTCACTTGCGCTGTCCCGAAATTTTTGAAGACAGAAAGGTGAGCTGCGCGCCCCAAACGCTTCGTCAAGGCTTCGGCCATTGCGATTCCGGAACCGACGACCACAATATCAATATCATTTGTTGGGCGTTCGAGAAAAAGGTCGCGCACATAGCCACCTACGACGTAGCACTCAAGCTGCAACCGGTCGGCCGTTTGCGCTAATTCTCTGAAAAGCGGCTCACGATCGAGCAGTTGTATGATATCGGTTGGGGTTAAATGTCTCATTCAATTTTGTTTTACGACTGCAAAATTAGGATTTCGGTACACAGTGGGCAAGAAAAAACGTGTCAAAGCGCCAATGCGCAAAGACACGATTAAACATTCTTATCATCCATACCATATTATATATAGTATGGCGATGCATCTCCATAGGTTACTTCAACACAACAAGAATCTCTTTGTCGCTTTCGGTAACGTCGATCTTGTCTTCGCGAAGTAGCCAGCCGAGTCCGAGGTATAAATCTTTGTCGGCGCGAACTTTAATCAGTTTTTTAAGTTCTTTACCCGTCAGCTTACCATTTTCATTTAAAGCCTGCCAAATTTTTCCGGCTAATTCTCCTACTTTTTCAGTAAACATAAGTCTAATTTTATAGTATAACGATACTTTCTTCTTTTAGCTTACAACACCGCTTGTCGCGTTTGAATCTTTGGCGCATCTTATCTTTATCGTTTGCGCCTATCTCCTATTGCAAATATAGGATTTTTCACCCATTCTTGCTACGATTATAGAAGGAAATGTACGTTCAAAAGTCCTTTTTCGTACTAAATATAGAATAAATGGCCTATTTCTTGTAAATTTGCAAACCATATCTTACGATTTATTTATGCTTTCTGTTCTTATTCCAACCTATAATTGCGATTGCTCCACCTTGGTTAGCGACTTAGCTCAACAGGGGTTGGAATTGATGGAAAATACAAAGGAGGGCTTTGATTTTGAAATAATCGTCCTAGACGACTGCTCAACTTTTGCGCCGCTCAAGACTGTAGCTGAGAAGGTTAATGCGCTTCCCCATTGTCGCTGGATAAGGGCCGAACGCAACAATGGGCCGGCTGTATCGCGCAATCATCTGATTGATTTGGCGCGTTTCCCGTATCTCTTATTTATAGATAGCGATGCGCAAGTGTGTACGGCGGACTTTTTGGCGCGTTATTGGCAAGTGCGCGATCAGGCAAAGGTCGTTTGCGGTCGTCTCTACACGCCTTCCGGACCTGCGCCTGAAGGGCACGAATTGCGTAGCCGCTATGAACTATCGGCGGAAAGGCTTCGGCCGGCCGATGTGCGTCAAAAGCAGCCGTATCGTTTCTTCACGATGTTTAATGCGATGTTTGCGCGAGAAGTGTTTGACTCGGTGCGCTTCGATCCGCGCTGTACGGATTATGGTTATGAAGATGCGCTTTTGGGATTGGAACTTCGATCCCTACATTTTTCGATTCTGCATATCGACAATCCACTTATACACACCGGTATTGATTCGAACGAAAGTTTTCTGAAGAAGACGGAGACGGCATTACGTACACTCAGCAAATTAGGTGAACCGATGCAAAGCGAAAGTGGGCCGTCGCGCCTCTATCTTCAAGCAAAAAGGTTCGGCTTGAGCGGTTTGCTGCGTTGGATATTGGGTTTTTGGAGCCGGCACATGCGCCATTACTTATTAGAAAGTAAGCGCCCCTCGTTGTTTATCTTCTCTTTATATAAGTTATGGTACTACGCCGATTTACAAAAATCGAAGTGCAAGGCTACCAAGTCGAACGGCGGCGGAAATTGATCAGCACGGGAGCCTCTTCCTGCTGAGGAAGCGGCTGTTGCTGCTTGTTGTTCTTCTTTTTGCGTAGCTTCAAGAGGTCTCTAAAATTGATGAAGTCGCGCTGTAGTAACAAGCCAACGCCCTGCGTAGTCAGCGAGGACTTGGTATAGTAGCGATCGTTGGTTTCGCTATAGGCTTTCAAACTCACGCCTCCTCCGGGCGTCAGCAAATAACGCAGATCAAAGTCGCCTATAAAGTTTGTATTGTTGATTGGCTTATCGCGATAACCGAAATTTCCATTGATGATAAGCCGATTATTTAATAGACGGCCGCTTAATAAGCCTTCGACTTCCATATCTTTCCAGCCAACAAGGCCCGTCTGAACGTTAGCACCAAAGGACCAATTAGAATTGCCTATCGCATTTTGCAACACGTTGTTCAATTGGTCACTTAGCGTGTTAGATAGGAAGCTCTTCATTGCTGCCGTACTCTGCGTCTGCCTTGTTCCGGCGTTTGTTTGATCATAATCGTAAGTGTAAAAGCGCCCAATGCTTAAAAGATATAGCACCTGCATATTCATATCTTCCTCCGAACTGATCAGATTTCGCACCATTTGCTTCTCATCTTCGTTAACTGTGGGAAGATCGAGGTCAAAAGAAACTTGCGGGTTGCCGGCTTTACCCTTAATGTTTAGCAAACAATTGACGCGCACCGTATTTCGACTGAAGTTGTTACCAATATTTAAATCGCTCAGCGAGGCAGATTTCACCGTATATACAGCTTGCATATCCAAATCGCCTTGAAAGGGATCGCCCGCAAAAATCATTTTACTCCCCGGCGTCAGCGTAAAATTCTTACGAATTAGATCCTGCACACTGATCCTATACGATCCACCATCAATCTTATAAGTGCCATACATCTTAAACGCGCCTTTATTATACCAATTTGCACGAATAGGTCCCGAGCCGTGGAGTGTGAGCATGTTACCCGCTTTTTCATCCGTTACGATCTTCAGTGTTGCTTCCGGACGTACGTCAAACAAGAAATTAAGTTTAATATCCGTCGGCTGGGCCATTGATTTTATGCCGGCAACAGCTCCTTGCTTTACAAGCGAATCCTTTCCATTATGCAGACGCAACAAGGCATTGTCGCCCTTCTCCGGTGCATCAGCAGTATAGGTCAGTGTTGTGCCTTCTTCAGTGCGCATATCCAAATCGGCCTCAAATAGTCCCGGCCGTCCGCTCAAGTGTGCGCTGCCTGAACCATAAGCTGTAGCATAAAAAGGCAAGTCTGCCGATTGTGAGTGCTTATATACTAAGAGGTTTTCTGCAGAAATATTGAAATCATACGTCAAGTTATGCAAATGATTGTGGCGTAAATAGCCCTGCGCGACGCCCTTTCCTTTTTCTCCATCTGAAACGGGAATTTCATTGAAGCTAAACAAGCCGGGGCGTATCACGACGCGCCCGCCATCGACCTTATAATGTGCCCCCGTAGCGGCAATTTGCGCTTCCAGCTCCACCTCTTCTTCGCCTTCCAAGTCCAATTGTTTCAGCGGGCCAAAAAGTCGAACGTGCCCCGTTGCTTTTCCGCGCAGGTCATTAAAAATGTCGCCCACCCATCGGCGCAGGAAGCGCAGATCAGTCCCTGTTCCTTTTATGAAGAGGTCTAAATTCTTATGCAGGAGCGATACGTAGCCTTTCACATCAGTCACGCCTTCTTCCGGATTCAGAATATGAGCGTCTATGTTAATCTGTTTTTGTTTTGTGTCAAACCCTCCTCTGATATAAGCTGTTCCCATCGGCCCATTGTTTATCAAAAAACGAGGTATCTTCAAACCTACGGAGATAATGGGGTAGCCGGCCGTTTCTGAAACACTGAGCGTGCCCGTTGCCGGTCCGGCAAAGGCTACGTCGTGAAAGTTTACAAGGTTCAAGATATAGTCTACATTCACCTTCTGTAAAGTTGCCACGATCGAGTCTTTAGGTGAGGGCGACAAGCGTCCGCTTATAGACAAGCTGTGGTCGCCGTGCTGTAGCGAGAAGCCTTTTACGTCCAAGGTGCGGTCTACATAAGCCAACTCGCCTTTGGAGAAGGTCCACAAAGTATCGCCTACGGTCATCGTTGTCGGCACGAAATCTGTTCGGATCAAGCGCCCACGCGACGTTTGTTTAAACGTAGAGATCAATTTCATATCACCCTTAAACTCGTGCTCATCTGCGCCGGCCCAAGCTAAGTGTGTATGGAGTTTTCCACTGTCTGTTTTTGCCTCCAGTGCCACTCTCATCTGCGTATTTCCAATGTCTTTAGCCGCTTGTAGTAGGCCCGTATAGCGCGTTCCTTCTCCTTGCAGATAAAAGCGCAAATCGGAAAGGGCAAAGTTGTTGTATGATAGAGTCGGTGCACTAATGATGACGGATGAGCGCGCGCTGCTGCTTAACTTGCCCTCTATTTTGATGCCCTTTTCGGCATATAAGGGGATGTGAAGAAAGCGATTGAGCACGTCTGTCTCTTTTACCTGTCCTTTAAAGGCCAATGTCGTTCGTGGAGACGCAATCGGCTTTGAGAAGAAGCCGGGTAAACTTCGGTCTAATAAAGAAAAGAGCAATTGTTTAATCGTAGCGGGCGCTATGGGCCCATCTACCAGCAAGTCGGCAAAGTCACTTTTTAAGTCTAAGCGATTATATTGTTTGGAGAGTTCTAGTTGATTTAAGCGATAAGGGCTGTCAGTGCCGGAGAGCGTGAAGTCATTTACCTTGATATGGCCCGTGAGTTGCTTCAAATCATCTACCGCCATCTTGACGTGGCCGGAGAATGAGGAAGCACCAAAATAGCGGGTTAAGTTCAATCTTCCCGGGTTCAATTGTTTCACGTCTGCTTCCAAGCGTATCGCTTCCAAGTTTGTCCCACGTAAGCGAGCCTGCACCGTTCCGTTTAAGTCGGCCGCAGGGTCTTTCGCCGTAAGCTGAAGTTGCAAATCGTCGTTTCGCTTATTGATGGTTGCTTGCAGATAATTATAAAAATGCCCACGATATTGCCCGCTTTCAAGCGCAAGTTTTAGGTCGGCTTTACTACCATCGCGTGCCATGCTACCCGATAGGGTGGCATAGAGCTGATCCGGCAAATCCTGATTCTGCGCTATGATTGTTGGCCGTAGGGCTTTTATTTTTAAGTTGCCTTCGTAGTGTCCATTAAAAGCCAGACGGCCTTCTACGCTTCCTACGGCCGTCTTCAACGTGCCTGCAACGCGATTGATGCCGCCTTTCTCCCAATGTAGCCGACCGGTATAGTCGACATAGGCCAGCGTCTTTAGGAAAGCGGGTAGGGGGCGGTGCAAAAAATGTAGAAAGGCTTGCGAGATAAGACCCTCGCGAAGATTCAGTGTTTTGATATTTGCATCCGCACTCACGATATGCCCATTCCTACGACTGAGTTTGCCGCTCAGTGCCAGCAGCAAGTTGTTATGCTCTTCGTGGACGTACCAGTTTTCGAGCACGATTTCTTTGGCATTGACGGCAAACAGTCCGCGCGCCGTCAGTGTGTGCGTAAAACCGCGCAAGCGAGGTACAAGAAAACCGAAGTCTGTCGTCGTGAATTGGGCGTTATCAATACGGCCGGCCAAATACAGGGTTTTGAAGAATTCGTCCGGTTTATAAAAAGCCAGCAGGCGCGGAAAACCAATATTTGTGCCCGGCAACTGCAGATCAAAGTCTTGTATATCAGCGCGCGTCTTGTTCGCAGCCAAGCGCAGGCTCAGGCGGCGCAAGTCTAAACCGCTCTGCTCGCGCAGAGAAAGCTCACGCACACGTATGTTGATGCTATCCGGCGTCAGATGCTTCAAGCTAACGTTAGCATTGATGTCGGAAACAACTAAGTGGTTCAAATTCAATTTTTCCGGACTTCGGGGGGCGTACAAGGCGTGGTAGCTTGCTTTGCAGCGCCTCAAGATCAGCGAGTTGATGCGCAAGTCAAGATTAGAGGGCGATTGATCTTTGGAGCGGAAAGCATCGAGCAGAAATTGAAAATTGGGCGCTTTATCCGGACTTTCTTTGTAGAGGTTTACTTGCGCATCGAGCAGCGAAACCGTACGCAGCGAAACACGCCCTTGAAATAAGGAGCGAAATTCAATCTTAGCCGACATAAGATCAGCACGCAGCAATTCTTTTCCGCGCTGATCGGCTAAGTAGACATCAGTTAGGATCAAACGATTAAACAGCCCCAACCGTACACCACCAATTTTGACCTGCGTATGCAGACGGTCTGAAAGTTGCTGAGAAACAAGCCGGCTCACCCAGCGATCAGCCGGAGAAAAGTTGAAGATAATCAATAGCAGAAGGTAGAGAGACAATAATCCCCCTACGACCCATCGCGCTATTTTTCCCAACTTCTTAATATGCCGACTTCTATATGAGTCGCAAAGTTACGATAAAAAGATGGAAAATAAGGCCATCTCACATTTCATAACTATCTGTCAACGTAGTAGACAAGAAGGATGTAAACAAAATTAACGACAGCCCTAAATGTGGCGTTTTCGTAAAGACTTTTTTCCTTTTTCCTTTGATGGATTTTTAAGAAGCACACCATCATTTAGCTTGCGCTCGTGAGCGCAAACCTTTTTCATCGTGAGCGCAAACCTTTTTTCTCGTGAGCGTAAGCTCTTTTTCTCGTGAGCGCAAACGGGCTATTTCAATTTTGCGCGCCATTTTCGTGGGACAAAATTGTTCTTAATCAGGCTCCTGTGTTTCTGCAGTGGGAGCTGCTAAGTTTTCCTTCGCCTTGTCTAAATATTGTAGCGCTACCGGATCGTCTGTCTTTAGTTGCTGCAAGAGTCGCTGCCAAATTGTAGCGGCCTCTTCGTAGATTTTGTTTCTTCCCAAAAGGAACGTATAACGCAGCAAATGGTCTTGATCCGTCGGATCTTCTAACCCTCGCCGGATGATCGTGAGGGCTACGGACGTTTGCTTTTGAGCTAAGGCTGCTTCAGCTATTTGTAGGCGTACGTCTTGCACGTCTATGTTGGCTGAATTTGCACTCATCATCGTTTCTAAGGCCTCTTCGTAGCGCTCGGCATAGAGGAGAACCGAGCTTAGATGGGTCACAATGCGCAGATGATCCACGCTGTCTTGCGGGCAACGCAAGGCTGCTTCTCTGAAAAGGCGGATGGAGGTGTCGTAAAGGTGTAGTCCGCCCATTTGTTCAGCCAAGAGGAGGTATACTAAGTAGTCGTCCGGATTGCTATCCAGAAAGTCTTGAACCAAGGTTGAAGCCTCGGCACTTTTACGTAGGCCGATGAGCGATAGTATTTTAATACGCGTGGCGCGACTGTTGTCGGCGTTGATCGTAAGAGCGTAGTCGCAACTATCAACTGCTTCTTCAAACTTCTCGGCCTTGTATTGCACTTCTGCCAATTGTACCCAAGAGATGTCGTCGTATGGATCTAAGTCGATCATTTTATTGATGGCGTCGATAGCTGCATCGAAGGATCTTAGATTGCAATAGGCTTCTCCTTGGAGTTCGTAAAGGTGTTTTTGGTCTTGATAGCCATCCGGCAGCGCTTTAAGGAGGCGCAGGGCGCGATCATAAAGCCCATAGTCGAGTAGAAGTTCGATATAGTCAACGTGAAATTCGACACCAAACTCGTCGCCTTTGAGCTTGTAAGTCTCCGTGAAGATTTTCTCCGCTGAATTAGCATCCAGCTTGCAGAGCATCTTTTCGATATAAAAAAGAGCCACTTCCTTCTCGTTGGGTTCGGAGAGTTGGTGGATGATTTCCTCTGCCTCTTGCCAGTGCAGCCTGTCTTTCAGACGATAAGCCTTGGTCAAGAGCAGATCGTCATTGTCGGGATGGAGTCGAAGTGCAATTCGCAAGCACTCATCTGCTTCTTCGAGTTTGCCTTGCTTGATATAATATTCCAGAATATCAATTAAGGATTCGGCTTCCATATAGAAAGGCTCTCCGGATGCAATCAGGCGTTCGTATTCTTCGACGAGCGCTTGCAGAGAATGGTCTGGATTGGGCATGATTATAGAATGAAGTGGGAGAGGGGTAAAATAAAGTGGAAAGAGAGCCAAATGATATAGCTCCCTTCCCACGCTCATTTGTCTGTATTTAGTTCTTTTTGCCCCAGCTGTCTTTAAGTCCTACGGTCTTATTGAAGATCAGATGGTCGGGCGTAGAGTCTTTGTCGTAAGTAAAGTAGCCGATGCGCTGGAATTGCAGGTACTTGTTGGCCGTTTGCTCAGCCGCATAGCGCTCTACATAGCAATTGGTGAATACCTTTTTAGAGTCCGGATTGACGAGTTCGCGGAAGTCTCGCTCGTCCTCAGACGGGTTTTCTACGGAGAAGAGACGGTCGTACTCGCGCACTTCAGCCGGTAGGCAGTGGGCAGCACTCAGCCAATGGAGCGTGCCTTTTACTTTTCGGTTAGCGCCTTCCATTCCGCTGTGACTCTCAGGATCGTATTCGCAATATACTTCCACGACGTTGCCGGCTTCGTCTTTCTTGCAACCGGTGCAACGCACGATGTAGGCATTCTTTAAACGAACTTCTTTGCCGGGAACCATACGGAAGAATTTCTTGGGTGCATCTTCCATAAAGTCTTCACGCTCCATCCACAGTTCGCGACTAAAGGTGATCGTATGCGTGCCTTCTGCCTCGTTTTCGGGATTGTTGATGGCAATCATCTCTTCTTCCTTGCCCTCAGGGTAGTTGGTGACGATGAGTTTTACGGGGTGGAGCACAGCACTCAAGCGCAGGGCGCGCGTATTTAGGTCTTCGCGGGCGGCGGCTTCAAGCATTGCAAAGTCGTTGAGCGCGTCAAACTTCGTATAGCCAATCATATCGATAAACTTACGCACAGCTTGTGGCGAATAACCACGCCGGCGAAGTCCGCAAACGGTCGGCATACGCGGATCATCCCAACCATCGACAATGTGTTCTTGCACTAAAGCCAAAAGTTTGCGCTTACTCATCATTGTATATGTGAGGTTGAGCCGATTAAACTCGTATTGGCGCGGTCGATGATCGTTCAGGTCTTTCCCTTCTTTGAGTTCGTCGATAAAATAGTCGTATAAAGGGCGATGGGGAACAAACTCAAGCGTGCAGATAGAGTGAGTGACGCCTTCAAAATAGTCGCTTTGTCCGTGCGCAAAGTCGTACATTGGGTAGGCTTTCCATTGATCGCCCGTGCGATGATGGTGCTTATTGATCACACGATAGATGACCGGATCGCGGAAGTGCATATTGGGATTAGCCATATCTATCTTGGCGCGCAGAACCATTGCGCCTTCGGGCACTTCGCCTGTGTTCATCTTCTCAAAGAGCGCCAAACTTTCTTCAATCGGCCTGTCGCGATAAGGACTGGGCTTCCCTGGTTCCGTCGGCGTGCCTTTTTGTGCGGCAATCTCTTCACTGGATTGCTCGTCAATATAAGCTTTTCCCTCCTTAATCAGACGTACTGCAAAGTCCCATAGTTGTTGGAAGTAATCGGAGGCATAATAAATGTCGTTCCATTGAAATCCTAACCATTTAATGTCTTCTAAGATCGCCTCTACATATTCTGTGTCTTCTTTCTGCGGATTGGTGTCGTCGAACCGCAGATTACATTTCCCGCCAAAGCGTTCTGCTATGCCAAAGTCCATACAGATTGCCTTCGCGTGACCTATGTGGAGATAACCGTTGGGCTCGGGCGGGAAGCGTGTTTGCAGCCGACCGTCGTTTTTGCCTTCTTTCAAATCGTTGTCAACGATCTGCTCAATAAAGTTCATTCGTTCCTTGATCTCGTTCGTGTTCTCGTTGTGCGTACACATACTCTTGCTGTTAAGTGTGAATGGATAAATCTTCAATCTTGCGATTTAGTTACCCATTTCTGAAATAAACTTGATGCGGACAAGGCGTATTTCCTCCTCAGAATAATCTTCGCCTAATTCGTCGATGGCCACTTCTAAATCGTCTGTCTCACTCTTTTTGAAATAGTCGTAGATATCATGGACGTGATCTTCGTCCATAATTTCATTGATAAAGTAGTCGATGTTGATCTTTGTGCCGGAGTAGACGATGCTCTCAACCTCTGAAAGCATCTCATCAAACTCAACGCCGTTAGAGACTGCCAAATCGTCGAGTGCCACCTTGCGGTCGATACTCTGAATGATAGCCACCTTAAACTTTGATTTCTTGGGCACGGTGCGAATGCGAATATCCTCCGGGCGCTCTATTTCATTGTCTATACAATATTGTTTTATGAGCTGGCAAAACTCATCGCCGTATCGCTTTGCTTTACCTGATCCTACGCCCGGAATGTTTTGTAGTTCGTCTGTCGTCTGTGGGAAGACGGTAGCCATTGCCTGGAGTGAAGGATCTTGAAAGATTATATAAGGTGGCAAGTTTAATTCTTTAGATTTCTTCTTGCGCAAATCTTTCAGCATTTCATATAGCTCCGGCGCTACAGTTGTTTCCGCACCATTTTGCACCGGTTCGCTTTCTGCCGCATCTTTGTATTCGTGATCTTCCACAATCTTGAAGCTGACCGGATGAGAGAGAAAATGTTCTCCCTTATCTGTCACATTAAGAATGCCATAGTTGTCAACTTCCTTTGACAAGTAGCCGGCGATCAATCCTTGTCGGATGACAGCGTTCCACGTTTTCTCCGAGTAGTTTTCGCCACAACCAAATTCTTCTAATTGCTCGTGCTTGTGAGCCAAGACTTCTTCAGTCTCATTACCCAGCAAGATATCTTTTATATAATCGTCGCGAAAATTCTCTCGGACAGCGAGCACAACTTCCAAGACGCGACACAATAAATCTTTTGCTTCCACTTTCTTTTTCGGATGTAAGCAATTGTCGCAATTGCCACAGTTCTCTTTTTTATATTCTTCTCCAAAATAATGCAAGAGCATCTTACGGCGACATACAGATGATTCCGCATAAGCTGCTGTTTCCTTGAGTAGCAACCGGCCTATTTCTTGTTCGGCTAGAGGCTTGCCCTCCATAAATTTTTCCAATTTCTTAAGATCGTCTGGAGAGTAGAAGGCTAAACATACGCCTTCTCCGCCATCGCGGCCTGCACGGCCGGTCTCTTGATAGTAACCCTCCAAACTCTTTGGAATGTCATAATGAATCACAAAGCGCACGTCAGGCTTATCTATACCCATACCGAAAGCGATTGTCGCAACAATGATGTCAATTGACTCCATTAAGAAATCGTCCTGCGTTTGCGAGCGCGTCTGCGGATCCATTCCTGCGTGATACGCTGCGGCTTTGATATTGTTGGCGCGAAGCACTTCTGCCAATTCTTCTACTTTCTTACGACTCAGACAGTAAATAATTCCACTCTTGCCTTTGTTATGGTGGATATAAGTGATAATGTCCTTATCAATGTCTTTTGTCTTTGAGCGCACCTCGTAATAGAGGTTGGGGCGGTTGAAGCTGCTCTTAAACTCTTTGGCATTGAGGATGCCCAAGTTTTTCTTTATATCAAGTCGAACTTTATCCGTTGCCGTAGCTGTGAGTGCAATGACCGGAGCGCGTCCTATTTCGTCTATGATAGGGCGAATCTTCCTATATTCAGGGCGAAAATCGTGACCCCATTCTGAAATACAATGCGCCTCATCTATTGCATAGAAGGATATTTTGACCGACCGTAAAAACTCTACCTGTTCGCGCTTTGTCAGGCTTTCCGGAGCGACGTAAAGCAGCTTTGTCTTGCCTGTTCTGATGTCGTCTTTAACCTGATCTATGGCGCCTTTTGTGAGCGATGAGTTGATAAAATGGGCGATGCCATCGTCTTCGCTCGTATGGCGGATAGCGTCTACTTGATTCTTCATCAAAGCAATCAATGGAGAGATAATAATGGCTACGCCGTCCATCAGCAGCGAGGGAAGCTGATAGCAGAGCGATTTGCCGCCACCTGTCGGCATCAATACGAAAACGTCTTCGCCGTTGAGCAGTGTGCGAATGATAGCTTCTTGGTTGCTCTTGAAAGAGTCGAATCCAAAGTATGATAGCAGTTTTTCTTGTAGATTCAGTTTTCCGTCCATTGTAATCCTTCGATACGGTTGCGTTCCTCTTCGTTTTCAACCCTTTCTCTGTTAGCAGTTAGAGGGTTAAGTCTTCTCTGAGGGACTATCAGGAACAAAGTTAAAAAGAACTTTTGAATACGCGGAACTTTCTGCAATTTTTTACGACAAAATCATGTTCCGTAAAAGAAGCATTATCGAGACCATCAACGATATACTCAAGAACGTGGCACAGATTGTTCATACCCGCCACAGAAGTGTATCAAACTTTATTGTCAACCTTTTGGCTGGAATGGTAGCTTATGCTTTCTACGAGATAAAACCCTCTATCAATATGGAGTTTGAGATGGAGGGAGAAGCAGGAGTGAAACAGCTCACACTTTTCTAAAACATTCTTGCGTGAAACAATGATTCTTCGGTCTTAGAACAAAGTCGAAAGAATCGTTGTGTGCTATAACCTGAGTAAAATGGAGATGACCGTAAACCGAATTGGGGTTAATAAGTCATCAATATCCATTTGTTGAGTGTAAAAATTCTTCATTCTTCCATTTTTCTTATCGGGTGCCGGATTACTGTCCTAAGCTTTTCGGGAGCGACTTTCCGGGCATCACTGAGGTAGATTTCATGATGCTTGCGCTTATCCGTAATGTCGAGGACGTAGCCCCAGCTCTCCATGTATTCGTGCATAAGTGCGACAGTAACCGGCTCGTCGTCATAAGAACCGACATGCATACATTGGACGCATAATTCCTCATCATAGGTGAGAAACTCAACCTTGGAAAAATCGGCTTTCTTTTTCTTCGTTGCTTCCTGGATTGCCCACTCGAAATCTGCTTTTGTAACAAAATCCGGAAGACGGATGACCGATATCCACTTGAATCCTTCCTTTCGGGCATAGTCGATACCTTTTACGCTATCCTGCCACCAGAAGCCTTCAAGCGGTGGCACGACATAATCGAAATACCCTTCGATGCGACGATCGCCTTTTTTGCTCATTTTGATGGTAAACGCGATTCCATACAAAAGCCCGATCGACTGTTTGTATTCTCCCTCCTCTTCATTCGGGTCTCCCTGTCCGCGAACCGCTATGTAGTTCATACTTGGCACGGTAATGATACCGGGCTTGTTGGGAGGCATATAGAATTCTCTGTATTCTTTTTTATAGTCAAAAGCCATTGGTTTGTTCCTCCATCTTATCTATTTTTTGCTTGTTCTGATATGCATCTTTATCTTCTTCATCGCCCAGTCATAATGGCTTGCCGTTGTTGAAACACAGTAAGCGCCGAGCGTAGAAGTGCCTTTCCAACCGAACGCCCCCTTGGCAAAGAGTTCGTCGTTGGAGAATTGCCCTATCAGTGTCATTACCTCTTTGTGACTCTCTTTTAAAATCGCCTTTGCTTGTGTCAATGGCGTGCTTTGATGCTTATTCCAAAACTCCACGTTCATTGCCGGGTAAGTTTTCCAGTTGTACGGTTCGGGCAGGAAGGTTTTGTTATTGCCGTTAAGATTGGCTTTTACCCAGCTCAGTAGCAGTTGATGCCACTCGTACAGATGTACAAGCACATCACGCAGGTTCCTGTGCTCCAATGGGTTTCTTTCCTAGCTGTTGTCATTTCGGCGGCAAAGGCAGCCTTCTGCAGTTCTTCGCTCATACTGTCGATAAGTTTCCACAGCTTGTCGAATTGTCCGTTGGCGGATGCCATCAGATCCGCTTTTGTCGTTGCTCTTGCCATAGTCTTTATTACTCATTATCATAGTTGATAAAACTCCAGCCAATGCCCGTCGGGGTCTTCAAAAGTCAGCAACCTGCCGTATGGCTCTTCTCTGATGTTTCTTTTTCTGTGTTCCATGCAAGCCTTTTCATGATTAATTGATCTATTAATTCATGTATCTCGTTAAGATGCAATTCAATATGTTCCAAGTATCCATCAATCTTTTGACGAAGAGTTACAGTAATATACTCGAAACTCTGTCATGAATTTTCAAGTTGTAGAGTCAACCAGCAAATGCAAAGTTACAAAATTCTTTTGTAGAACTCTTTTTGGGGGCTTACAAAATTAAGTTTCCGTCTACGCAGATCCCTCAATAATCTCTGCAAGAATATCTAAACCCCAATTCGGGATAAGCAAGGGTTGTTTTTTGCCTTAAAATAGTTTCGACAAAAGCCCAAAAAGAGGATTGTTTTTCGTATATTTGTTGTTGAAAATCAAACAGATAATGACAA
>ERZ1674049.85-NODE-85-length-18573-cov-13.214818_pt1 | contig 18573 bp, 10 predicted proteins | sample MGYA00581127_ERZ1674049 | MGnify/ENA primary metagenome ERZ1674049 (study PRJEB41354, sample SAMEA4873323) | human saliva metagenome | biome: human-associated habitat [ENVO:00009003]; feature: mouth environment [ENVO:08000002]; material: saliva material...
CATGAGTTTGATATATGCGTATGAACATAATGTCTTGAAGCAATATACCCATGTATAGTTTTCTTGATATATGTTTGTGTTACATATACCTAACTCTTTACATGAAGCTTGTATAACTTCGTGGATGGCTTCGAATCCTAAATCTTGTGGCTTGTATTCGAACCGAACGTTGTAATTCGATTCATCTGTCAAGTAGCACATGACTTGTTCTGCATTTACACAGCTGCCTTGTGGCTGGAATGTATATTGACCACTGTCTTTATAGTACCCATTATAGATTTCTATTCCATTTGGAGAATTGATGTAGTAATCGTCACGGTGTTGTTGACATCTTACGTTGCTAATCGTAAATTCAGTATCTTGCAGATTATTATATACTGACCAGAACTTCGCTTTTTGAAATACTTTATCATTTAATCCAGGATAAGGAGTATCTTCAATTTCTTCTAATGAATAGAATTGATTAGGTATTTTAGATATTTTTTGAGTAGGATTCAACTTGATAAAGAAATTCAATCTTGTCTTCTTCAAAGTTTTAGGTTCAAGCAGAGCGTATTCTTTCTCTTGTTCTTCAGTATTGTCAGATTGAGAAACAACTTTGATAGGACTAATCAAGTTGTTTAATGATTCCTGTTCTTCAGAAATGTTATCCTTGATAACTTTCTCTGTTCTTCCAACAGGGATGATGAGATTTGAAGCTTCAGTAGGTATAATGGAATTAGGCTGTTCTATATTCATCTCATTGGCTTCATTGATTGGTTGGGCGGGTTGAACGTTATCAATCGCATCTTCATCACCATCAGTTAGTATTTGTTCTTTACACAAATATAGTTCCTCTTTCGGACGAGTTACCGCAACATAGTGTAGGTTGCGTTCCTGAATATTCTCCCAATCCAAGTCACGTTTATATGGTAGTTTGTTATATTCAAGAATGAACACACGGTCGTTCTCCAACCCCTTTGCTCGATGAATCGATGAAATCTTGATTGCTTCGTCACTGGGATAGGAGAGCATATACTTTAATCGTGTTAGAATACTCTGAACTGTATTCAGATGCCAGTCGAAAAATTTCTTCTTAAGAAAGTTCAAGGTATCCTCCATATCTCTTACTTCTTCCTTGATAAGTATATTGCGAATAATGCTGTCTACATTTCTCTTTTCATAATGTATACGTTGCTCGTTACGTTCTCTTGTCCGTTCAAAAAAGATATCAATCATATCTTCTGTCAGAATTTTACGCAACTCGTATGGCGTAAAATACCTCTTATAGTTACCCATAAATTCTTGTAACTCGTCAGGATGTATTTTAACCTTGAGATCTTTGGCTATTAACTTTAAGGCCATTGCCATCAATGGCTTACGAGCACGACAAATTACCAAATCTCCTTTCTTGATGTTATGGATAACCTCTCGTTGGGGGATTTTATATAATTTGCCTGGGTATTGTTTGAACCCATTTATGTCAGGACGTAATGATTTTGCCAATTGAATAACAGACTGAGGACATCTGAAGCAATCAGTCAATTCAAGTAGAGTACAGTTGAACGTATCCTTCACTCGCTCAAATGACCAGCAATCTGCTCCTGCAAAACCATAGATGGCCTGATATGGATCACCAACAGCTAATAGTCTTCCATCTTCTCTGAGATATTGTTTGACAACGTAAAGTTGTGCTTTGGAGAGATCTTGACACTCGTCCACAAATACAAAACCATACTTATTATTCGAAGTCAAGTTAAGAGCGTAAGGTAGATACAGCTGGTCAGTGTAGTCAATAATACCATGAGATACTGCCATAGAATTACCTTCCTTCAGCAGTTTCTGATGGGCTTCGAAATAGCAATTTAATTCTTCAGTATAGGTCTCCTGTTTGTATTCCCATGGGGCAAAGATCCCAAAATGACGAACCATTGTATCGTAACGCTCTCTACAGTTTTCTTCAAGAGTAGATCTATATTTTTGATTGATGTCAAGCAGCCGTATGACGATTTTTCTTACATACTGTTGACCTTCATTGAGTGCATTTTTATCATCCCAGCTTAGATTATCACGCATTTCGTCAAGTTGCTTCAACTCAGCCACAGTACGATGCTCGTGGTATTCAAGAATCTTGTTAATGGAAGGAGCCAATGTTTCAAAGAATTCTGGGTTCTTTATTATTTCATAGTATTTTCTGTCATTGAGTTTATAATTCTTTGTAGCTCTAAGCATCTGGAATCCCAAACTGTGGATGGTGCTAACCTTGACATTCTTTTTAGCAGCGTGGAATTTCTTCTGAAGTTCCTTGCGAATACTGGTATTGAATGCACAATAAATGACATCATCAATATTAGGGATATGGAGTACACAGCCCATAAGTGTGGTAGTTTTACCAGCTCCTGCAACAGCATCAATAATACCATTTCCAGTTCCATTTTTTATAAAATCAAAAATTTTTTGTTGTGCAGCAGTCGTTTTATGCGCCATATTTTAGTTATTTTAGGTAAACATTCCTGAACTTGGTGTCGTTGACAACTTACACCATTGTCAAAGTTGAAGCCAGTCTGTTCGTCTTCAGCGAAAGGGAGGCGGTTATGGTAGTCATGGTATGCCTCACTTTACTTGTGCTCTGGAGAGTTTGGGTTTACAACTTTTATTTTCATTTCGTTTTACTTCTGAATGAGTTATTTGATATGGAGCTATGAGCCATATTTTGTAGGTATTTGTGCGGTGTATATAGGGCAAGCACCTTTCTTTTATGTTGTCAAACAAAAGTACACAACTGCAAATATAGTTATTTACTCTGACATTTCATTCTTTTATTATCAAAAAATGGTTTATATAACAACAATGTATTTTAAAAAACTACTCTCTTTTGTTTATTTAGGAGGAGTGGAACTTTTTAAGTTCACTGTTGTTATATAAGAGAAAATGTCTCTAAAATAAGCATACTGTTATCATAATAAGTCAGATTTTCTCTTAGATACTAAGCCGACTTTTATTTCTCTTATTAGTTTGTAGGAGTATTTATTTTTAGACTCACAACCTTCTATGTCTTTACCTATTCATATATGAGTGGTTGTACAAGATAGGAAGCAAAAGTCGTTTATAATAAAAACAGTCATATCTCAGTAGATGATACTGGGATATGACTGTTTTATATAAATATTTTAGAGCCTTAGCTCCTATCTTTTACTGCAGATAAAAGCTTAACGTACTACATGCTTAATCACCTTGCCATCAGATAGTTTGATGATATTCAGACCCTTTACCGGGCGGCTGATACGCTGGCCAGCTGCGTTGTAGCGTGCTACCTCAACAGCATCAGTTGACGATGAAAGAGAAGAAATGGTAGTTGGCTCCTCACCAACAAATTCAACCTCTTCAGGAACGTCCAACTGCTCCTCATAGTCTTCCACCAGTGACTCTGGTACAAATACCTTTTCAATGTTTGGACAATCTGCAAAAGGCTCGTTGTCGAAGTCTGGCACTTTTGAAGAAGTGAAGCGAATCGTCTTTAGATTAGAACACTTGTTAAAAGACTTGTCATTGAGGTGATTGAGCGTAGAAGGGAAATTAATCTCAGTCAGTGCTGTACTGGTGAAAGCATAACTTCCAACCTCTGTCAGTTGCTCTGGAAGCGTACACTCCTTCAGAGCCTTGCAGTTGTTAAAGGCATACAGCTCAATTTTCTTAGCTGTCTTAGGTAACTTTACACTGGTAAGGTTTCCACAGTTAGCGAACATATAAAAACCTACCACGTCATCTTCTGCATTATTGTAATACTTAGTAGACAGACCTCTCTTCACCTTATAGTAGTTAGCACCACCCGCAACAATGTTCGCATCTGACAAGTCAAGTGTTGCAAGCTGACCATCTGTTGACATTCCATCAACATCACGACCTGCCATCTCTCTGAGAAACAGCACGTCAGTACCATTGATAGGACCAGAAACTGTCAACGAAGTCAGTTTATACTTCTCTGCCGTAGTAATGTGCTTAGAAAGCTCGCCTGCCTTGGTTAATGTCACTGTCTTCTGTGCGAATGAAGCTGAGCAGATTAATGTCAGTGCTATGATAAGCACATTTTTCCTGAATGTAAATAATTGCATAATTGTTTTTTTTAAATAATTGATTGATAATTTATTTTTGATTTTATATATGACCCGCCTGACAAGCGGTTAGCCCGAACAAGTCCTGACGGGTCTTATTTTTTTTACCTGAAAACGTCTTATTTCTTTTCGTATGGAATGACGAACTTAAAGCCTCTACCCCTCAGAACGACATCCTTCTCTCTTACTTCCTCAACATAGAGTTTATATTTACCTTCCTTAATCTTTGTGGAAGCAAACTCGTTAGGATAGAGCATAGAGAGCGAAACATCCACCTGCGTACCGACAACAGGATTGACCACGGCAGGTGTAATCTTCAATACCCTGCGCGAGGTGTAAGGACGTGTACCGTTACAGAGCCAGACACCGACACCGGGACGACGCACCGCCATCACCGTGTTCATTTGCTCATAAAGACTGTGAGAAGTTGTGCCGTAGATACCTACACGGTCGGCTGTACCTTCGCAACGAACCACAACTTTAAGAGTCTTCTCGCGCTTGTCCTGCGAGATAATCCTTATCTTCGCTTCACCTTCATAGTGGGCTTGCACTTCAAGGATATTTGTCTTCGCATTCCACTTCGCATCTATAATCTTATCGGGGTCATCTATCTTTAAGTCGACAACATCACCACCACCATTCAGACTGATAAACTTACTTTCGTCACGAGGATAAAGTCTGATTTCAGACTGACTGATACTGAGTTCTGGCACGACAACATTGATGTTTACCACCTTTTTGTAGTCGCCAGAGATAATCGTAGCATAGGTGTTACCTTCGAGAATACCATTGATGCGCAAGGTGTCCTTGCTGATAGAAATACCAGCCACCTTTGAGTCAGCCACATTGGCAATATACTTACCATTTCCGCCTTGCAGCAGAATCATACGGGTAGTAAGCTTATTCAATGTTACCTCCTTGAGATCATCGGCTCCTACCTGAATCTCCCTGTCATCTGATGCATCCTCTTTACAAGCTACAAAGCTAACTCCACAGCAGAGGAGTAATAAATAAAAAAGTATTTTTTTCATTGTTAGTCGACATTCAGTTTATATTCAATTTCCCACTTACGTTCTGGGGCTTCCTCTATTTCAATCTGCAGGATATGACGCCCCTTGCTTGGGAAAGTAAGAACACTTCCCTCTGGTGTAACGCTTACTCCGTCAATCTTATAGGTGATGAGAGCATCTGGATTTGCCAGATCGTTATAATAAAGACGTAATGTCTGTGGACAAGCTCCGTCTTCACGTATAGTATAGAGATAAGGGATTCTGCCCTCATAGTCAGCATTTTCACTCATTTGGATTGTACGCTCGCTAACCACCTGAGAAGGCTTTGAGGTTTCCTCACCCTTGATGGTGGTCACGGTGAAACGATAAGAAGTGTTCGGTGTAAGCTTTTCGACAACGTAAGAAGTTCCTTCCGTCCTTGCTACGACCTTGTCGTTACAACGTATCTCATAGGTAACACCTGTCTCAGCAACAGCTGCCCACGAGAGTGTCACTTCACGCTGTTGCACCTGTGCTTTGACAGCAGTCGGTGCAGCAAGTGTCGGTTCTTTCTGAGTTTCCTTAGTCTGCATGAAAGAGATGTCGTCAAAGAGGATATAACCACCATCGTTCGCTGAGGCATCGTATTCGATTTCAAAGCCAATACCAGCCTTGTCAACACCAGCAGGAGCAGTCAGTGTAATCGTTTTCTGTTGCCATTCGCTTGTGAAACGTGCGACCTTCTCACTGCTTAGACGATCCTTTCTCACGATCTTATTTCCCTTGTACCAATCGACGATTGCAACGATATTTGGATTCTTCGCCTTACCCTTATACCAATAAGAAAGCTTGTACTCGCCCTCTGCTTTGATATTGATACAGTTGATATTGAAGTCTTTGTCACGTGAGTAGAAGGAATGACCATTAGGGTAAACCTTTATGGCGAACTCTCCACTGTGTGCATCCTTCACCCTTGAGTAGCCCAATTGATCACTGATATACCAGAAAAGTGGCTTCTGATAAGGATTGAAGGCTTCTGCTTCTTCTTCCTCCTCTTCTTCCTCGTCGCCCTCATCATCATCATTGTTGACGGGAGGTGCTACAGGCTGTGCATACTCCTCAAAGCCACCATTGCGCAAGAGTTCCTTGTTCAGCTGTGCTCTACCTATAAGTGGCAGCAACAGCAGTGTTATAATGAAATAAAATTTATGTGTCATAACTTATATGCTATTTGTTTAATATGAACGTTTTACGTCGTTAAGTGTTAGACCGTATGCCTTGCCTATCTCTGCAGCGACGTGCTTGAGTGAACCTGTCGTAGCCTCATCTCCTAAGAGACGCTCCTTATCCCAAAGTCCGTTGCCAGCAGTCAGTTCGTTGATATATGCCATCACTTGGTTATAGCTCAAATGAGGTTTACCCGATTCCTGCACCGTGAATTGTAAGCCATAGACGGCACCACAGCCTTGTGAAAGGAAAACCAGCGCATTATTGATATCCTCCTCCAGATTGCCCACCGTAATATCACTCACCAGCAGGTTCATTGCTCTTACAGCCGCCACCTTCGATAGTTCAGCCCTTATCACTTGCAGCTGCTGCAACACTTCCTCATAGCGATACTCTGTCAAAGCCAATCTGCCACGAGCAAAAGCATTGTAGAGTTTGATACGACTCTCACGCAATACTGGCAATCCACCAGCCTGCACGTAAGGCAACCAATATTGATAGTAGCCATAGGCAAGGTCCCAGTGATGTTCTAACTCTGTATAATTGCGTCCCGGTAGTAGGGCAATACGCTCATGTTCTGTACGCAGACGGGCATCCTTGTAAAGGCTATCGTTGAGGTGTACGTTTAGAACCTTGTCTAAGTAGATACCTCCCCAGACAATACCATTGAACATTTCAGCAACAATTAGTCCCTTTTCGTTGGCGAAGGCAATATTCACATCGCCGATGTGGATACCTACATAGCCTCCTTCACCCTGTACAGCTTTATGATTTCTATAGGTTCCAGGGCTTGGTTGTCCCATTCCACTAAGCTTTCCAGTGGTCTCGAAGATATCTTCCACATCTTTCAGAATACGTGTTCTATCAGCCTTATGGAGCGATGAAGCTGCTAATTCTTCCTGTGGCTTCAAACCAAACTCACCATTGTTATAGTATCCTTTGACACGGGTCATCGTACCTTCATACATAATGTTGGCAGGTCTGAGATAGCTGCTGTAGATATAGTCGAGCGGGTCACGTAGCAAACTACACTCGAGATAGTCTACACTGCTGCTTCCGTTGCGCTTGAACTGATAGGAAGGGTCAGGAATCTGTGGTTCTCGGTAAGCCGATTCTACTGTTTCTCCTTCCCACTGACTGCACGATGATAGTGCCGAAACAAGTAGGAGCAGGAGACTATATATAAAAGTTTTCTGTTTCATTCTTTTGTATATTACGGGAGGATGATATAAGCGCAGAAGGGTGCCTTAATCTTATCAATACCCTCTTGATTCTGATATTCGTGTACGGCTAAGGGCTTTACGATGGTGAAGCCGTCTTCTGACACAGCCGAGATGGTGGCGTGCACAGAAGAGTTCTGAGGACCGACACCGTTCACCCAGAGATACATCGGGAAGCCCGACTGCGCTGTGAAAGTCACGGTATGTTCCTTATTGTTTGTCAGCAGGAAGTCTGTTCCCTGTGCACGCTTGTCAGTTGCTATCGTACGTAATTTCTTATCCGTATCAACATAGCGGATGACATAGCGTGAATCTACCTTACCAACTGTGCCAGCCTCATCCGTACTGGTGTGTTCCTTGAACGAGCAGGTCAGCGTAACCTTATAGGTTCTAACGTTTTGTGTGATTTCAACGCCAGGGTAAACAAAGTCGGACACAGAGGCGTATGGGTCGCCCAGCTGTATAACTTGGTCTTCATACGATATCTTTGGCTTCTCTATTCCACCAAAGGGGAAGAGCTTATTATAATCTTCCTCTGGATAATCCTCGCTGCTTCGTGAACAACCTACGGCAAGCAGTGCAAGGAAGAGAACAGCATATTTACTTCGTATCATTTTCATTACTTTTACTTTCTTATTGGTTCGTTATGTCTTCAATGGTATTATTCCACTGGAGCATCGTAAATCTCTGCACGGATACCCGTGAATTCTCCTTCGGGATGAAGGTGCTTGCTGACAAGACGGCTACGACGTAGAAGTGGGTCATAAACCGAAACAAGTTCTGCTACAAAGCGGTCGCCAACACGCTCAAAGTCGAAGAACATGGTCTTGCTATCGTAACGTAACCCAGCACGAAAGGTGAGTCCCTGTTCTGTACCAGAGTAGCCAGAGCCCAGTCCGGTTATCTCCTTTGCAGGATAGTCAGGTATCGGGTTCTTCTTCTGAGTGAAGAGGAAGAGATAATACTTCTTTTCTTCTATTTCTCTCAGCAGTGCCTCGTTAGTCTCTACCTTACGCTTGATATAGAGATCACTGCGGAAATAGGTGCGGCCACCCCGATGGATAAGCAACTGTGGATTGATCATCTGCTCAAAGAAGGTACGGTTCTCGTAGGCTTTCTGTACCGTCAGCAATGTGTCCTCCGCGCTCTTAAGCTTCGTGAAGACGATATATTCACGGGCTGGCTGTAGATAGGAAGCTGTACGGAACACCAGTTCTCCATCCTCATTCTTACCCACATAAAGGAAGTCGGAGGAACCTGCAAAACGATCATTGACCAACTGGTGCAGGTAGTTGTAGGTAATGAAGCTCAACTGTGTATAGCTGTTTCGGCTGACAAGATACTCACTTCTCTGTGCAGTTGCCACTGATTGAGCAGTGTAGTCAGCACGCATCTCTACCGTGTTATCAGCATTGAACTTCATTGTAAAGCAGTCGCCACCATAACCATAACGGCCTCTGAATCCGCTGTGTGGTATCAGTTCTGAAGGATTAGAGAATAACAGTGAGTCTGTCTTTGGAAAATAGATTACCCTCCAACCGTGTGGTGCGTTTACAAGTTCATCTTTCAGGGATGCAATGCTTTCGCTGCTGCGTTGTGATGGCGACTTGTCAAAGACATCATCATTAGACGAGCAGGCTGCCAGCAGCAACAGAGGCAGCATTAAGCAGTATCGGAATATATTTCTGTAATTCATTTCTTTAATGCTGTTTTACGTAAGAGTATAGTCTGCGGACACAGATATCCTGCATTTGCTTGAGGTTGACCTGCCAAGACTTCTGTACATACTCATTGACAAAAGCCTGCTTCGCCATAAATTCCTTGTAAGCCTGTTCGGCCTCCTTGGCGTAACGCTGTGATACCTCTGGGTCGATGTCCGTATCAGGAGTCTGAGCGGTAAGGGCTGCATCAGCCAGTTCCTTAGGCTTAGAGGTCAGCGTCGCACTGATGATTTCAGCAAAGTCATCTTCAGCCGAGAGGAAGGAGAGCATCGTATAGAAGCCACGCTTGTTGGCATAACCATCAAGTCCGAACTTCTCCTTTCCTGTATGGGCATAGCTCAGTGGGGCAGATATCAACTCCGTTGAACCTGTATAACGGTTACCACTGATGCTGAGGAATTTGTCACGATTATAGGGTATCAGCTGCATAAGACGTTTAGCCAACTGATGATGTACGCTGCGCATAAGGACATAGACTTTGTCGGAATCACTTGCCTCAAAGTCATTGACGTGGTAAAGACACATCTCTGCCGCTGTCAAGCGGTGGTTATAGAGTCGTTCTACACCGTTCTCATCAGGATTAGCTCCACCATAGAGATAGAGTCTGATGGGTGCACGTCCTCGCAGGAACCCCTTCCCGCCAACCTCGTCAAGTTCGTATGTCTCCAGTCCGAGTGTCTTCACGGCTTCAAGCACGGCACGCACCTTTTCTATCTTTGGCGGATAGATGAACGTACCCGTTGCACCTGCATTCTTCTCCCAGCGGTAGACCACCTCAATGCCGTATGGCTTTGTGATATTGTCAAGAATCCACTTGTCAAGCTCAGTGCTCTCTATTTGTTTTCTACCCTCATCAACCACACTTCTGTCGTTCAGCTTTTCGTCGCTACATCCTACAAGGATGAGTGCTGCGAGGAGGGTTATAAATATCTTCTTCATATTTGTTTGATTACTTTTCTTTGTCAGTTATAAGACGGTGTGACAACTTGTTATACTGACAGTTATGCTTTATATTCGTTCATATTATCTGATAGGCTCATTACGCTCCCTCGGATTAGGAGCCAGGCCACGCTGGATAGCCTCAGCAGGTATCTGTAGAACCTTGCGAGGGTCATCTTTCTCCAATGGGAAGTAGTATGAACTCTTTGACGAACGTTTCACAGCCAAATGGAAACGGCGGATATCAAACCAGCGAAGACCTTCCTGATAGAATTCCTTACGACGGAAGTCGAGAAAGAGCTTTACCATTGCCAGCTGCTTTAACGTCAAGCCATAGAACGGTGTGTAGATATTATAGTTGTTGCTGTTGGTTGATGTATAAACAGCACGTTCGATAGAAGGGAAGAAGCCAAACTTACCTTGCATATACTGCAGGTAGTCATCGATGGCACGATTATACTCCTTGAGCATTGCATACGCCTCCATACGGTTTAGAAGTACCTCATCAACAGTGAAGAGTACATTAGTCACATAAAGACCACGAGGCTTTGAACCTATACTCTCTACATTAGAAAGCTCATCAAACTTAGCCAGATAGCGACCTGTCGTTACTGGGGCAGGTGATGCGGTGAATATATAAGTACCGATGAAGTTCATCTTCTCATAGTCACGTGCACCTTCGATTCCTGTTTGTGTAAAGACCTTGTCAACGGTTCCGATCGTCGGACCATATTTCTCCGTAGGTAATGTGCGAGCCAAACGTGACTCGGTTGTTGTCATTAGCAGATTAGCAGGCTCATCAGTAGCATTATAACGACGAAAGAGATTCTTATGATTAAACTCATACTCGTTAGCATACTGTCGCCATGGACGAAGCAGCTGCTTAGGGTCACCGCCCAAAACATAATCAGCATAGGCAACCACTGACTTCCAATCACCCTTCATTAAGTAGAAACGGGAAGCAAAGGCGTAGGCTGCCTTCTTGTTGAAATGGAACTTCGGATGTTTATAGTACTTATCTGAAACAAGGGTGATACCCAACTTCAAATCCTTCTCTATCTGATCATAGACCTCGCTGACCGTCCCACGCTCATAGTCGACAAGGGCGTGCTTCTCAGGCTTTGTGATATAAGGAATACCCATGTCGGTAGCCTTTCCACCATAAGGCTCTGCCCAGATGTTGACGAGCATAAAATGGAGATAGGCTCTCAGCAGGAAAGCCTCACCATATAATGCCTTCACGCGGTCGGTCTTAGGATAACGGCTGAGCAGTTCGAGTGCCTTGTTTGCTTGTGCAATACCTTTGTAGCAAGCATTCCAGTAGTTCAGTGGTGTGTCAAGGTCTTCTTGGTCATAATCCTCCCAGAAGAACATTGACTCATTCAGTTGTGAGTGGATACCGTTTGCACGTTCCTCCACATTATCTGTACGTGGTTCGAGGAAGGGGATATAGCTTGCTTCGGGATAAGCACCCGTAAGGAGTTCGGCAATCTTCTCCTCAGTATCAATCTCTACATCGAGTTCCGAGTCGGGACTCTTGTCGAGGTAGTTATTACAGCCGCTGAAAAGGAAGGTAGCCGCTGCAAACAGTAGTAAATATATCTTTGTACTCATATTCTGTCTTGTTAGAAACCAACGTTCAATGTTACTGTGTACTGTTTTGGTGTAGGCATTGACACACCACCTGACTTATAATACTCTGGGTCCTGTCCTTTGAGTTTCTTGTCTGAGTAAATCAGGAAAGGATTTGTCAGATTCAGGTTTAAATTCATTGAGTGGAGACGTATCTTCTTAAGGAAATTTTCTGGAACGGTATACGCCAAGGAGATATTCTTCATGCGTACGAAACTACCGTCAGCTACGCGCTGCTGCGAATAGTCGTATGTATTGTAGGCACGCTCAATATTCTCCTTACCCACAGCCGCAATAAGTTCCTGAGAAGGGAGTACAGGGACATCGGTCTTGTACTCATCACCAGGGTTGAGCCAGCGGTTATAGTAAGACTTAGAGAAGATATTCAAGTCTGCAAACTCAGGGTCGAAGGTAGGGTTTAGACGAATCTTGTTACCTGCCTGCACTGTGAGGAAGAAAGATAGCTCCCAATTCTTGTACTTTAGTGTATTGGACAGACCACCTATGACACGTGGCTCGATAGGGCCGTGATAGATAAGATAGGACTTAGCATACTGTGCATCAAGGAAGTCGGCACCAGCAATCTTTGAGAGTTCGCTCTGATTACTTGGATAGCGTCCAAAGTCGAATGTTGGAAGTCCCTGATTGTTTAGTCCTTGGAAGTTGAAAGAAAAGAGCGAACCACGAGGATAGTCCACGATGTTGCCTCTACCTCTTCCTGCTACCATATCAAAGGCATTAGGACTGTTGAGAAGACGCGTAATCTTCTGATCCATTGCACTCACCGTGAGACTGGTTGACCATTTGAAGTCCTCAGTGACGATGTTCTTTGTATGAATACCCAACTCTATACCTCTTGTACGCATATCACCAAAGTTGGCATACTTATAGTACTGACCGCCAACACCAGATGTACGGACAAGGTCGATAAGGTCGAAGGTATTACGTTGATAGATATCCAGTGTTGTACTGATACGGTTGTCAAAGAGACCTAACTCAGCACCGATGTTCAGTTCGTACATCTTTTCCCACGTAAGGTCACGATTCTCAAGATGCAGAATATTGAATTTGCTCTCTCTGTCGTCTAAGGAATGACGGTTCACAATACCGCTTTTATAGATAGCATTGGCATTGATAGCCTCTTCGTTCATCTTCGCTGTAAGACCATAGCTGACACGCAGGGCAAGACGGGAAATGGTCTTATTCTCCTTCATGAAGTCTTCCTGATCTATGTTCCACTTTCCTCCGACATTCCAAGTAGGTAGCCACAGGGCACGTGCACCCTTGCCCGAAGTGTTAGAACCCTCGACATTGAGAACGGTATTGAATACATACTTACCAGCATAACCATAAGTGCCGTTGAAAGAGAAGGTAATACCACGGTCAGTGCGCTTATGCAGATTGAAATAATCGCTACCCTCATTAATCAGCTTATTGAATATCAAGGGATCTGTATAAACCTGATTACCACGGTCATACTGTATTCCATAGCCTTGGAAAGGATTGGTTGTGCGAACTGCCGAACGGAACTCTGAGAAAGCGAAGGCTTTTAGGTCGTGCTCACTGATACGCTTGTCGAAGTCGAAGGCAAGACGGGCAAGGAAGCTCTTGAGTGTAGCCTCTGTCTTGTTATAGATACCGCCATTAGGTAGACCTACCTTTGGCTGTAGTTGCGGATTGTCTTTGTCGTGCACCAGATAGATATTCTGCTGTGCAACAAAGGGATTCTCATTGGCTCTAAAAGCCTGTACAAGGTTAGAACCTTCATGCACCTCATGACTCGTACTGGTGTGTGCGTGTCGAGTTGAGAGCAAGGTCTTGATAGCAAGATTATTGTTGAGCCTATATGTAGCCTCACCTTGTATCTTGAAATCGAGCACGTCAATATTCATCTTATTATTGGCGTATTCATTGAAGATATTGAATGGTGCCCAGTTGTTGCGGTAGTAAGAAAGACTTCCATCCTCATTATAAGGACTGAGGGTACGGCTTGTACCGAGAGAATATGAGAATGGATTGATATCGAAGTCGCGTTCAAAAACACCTATGGTACTATTTTTGCGCTGTGGCATTGTTCCTGGTGCCTTCTGCGAACGGATGTTACCTTGTACGCTAAGGGTTGTTGTCAGCTTATCGTTGATATAGAAGGTGTTTTTCAGATTGGCTGTAAGACGGCTCACCTTATCGGCAATGGTCCACCCAGCATCATGGTAGTAACCGATAGATGCATAGGTTGCGGAGTTCTTGCCACCGCCAGAGAGTGTAATGGCGTGGTTGGTGACTGGGTTCAGCGTGAATAGGAGGTTGAACCAATCGGTATTAGCATACTCACGCTGGCGAAGGAAGTCGAGTCTTGCCTCTGGAGTATTCGGTAGATAGTATTCGCCAGTAGCTGGATTAATAGTACTCACTGCCTTATACAGCTGATAGAAGATACCGCTGCGACGGCCGTAAAGCGAATTACTGATACCGAAATAGCCCTTGTCGTTCATTTCCTGATAGAGCGACATTGTTTCCTGCGAGTTGAGCAGGTCAAAACTGCTGTAGCGAGGTCTCATTCGGATGGTATTCTCTGTGGAATAGGTTACGCGCATCGGACTGTCCCTGCGGCCCGTTTTCGTAGTGATGACAATCACACCATTTAGTGCACGGGCGCCATAGACAGATGTGGCTGAAGCATCCTTCAGTACCTGAATATCTTGGATATCTGCTGGGTTAAGACCTGATACAGCCGAACTGATGAGCGTGACAGCATCACCAGAAGCCAACTGGTCAAGGCTGAGGTGTACAAGGTCTTCATACACCGCACCATCAATAACCCACAGCGGTTGTACGTTACCGATGATAGATGCACCACCACGGATGTTGATACGAGGTGCAGAACCGAACGTTCCAGAGATATTTTGAACCGATAAGCCCGGCACGCGACCTTCGAGCATACGCGAAACATCTGCTATACCCTCAAGTTTGATGTCATCCATCTTTACTGAGGTTGCTGCACCAGTATAGACACGGTTACGGATATTCTGATAACCTGTCACAACGACCTCGTCAATCTGACGACTGTCGCTTTTTAGTATGATATTTAGAGTGTGACCGTTTGTTACTTTTACGCTCTTGCTGACCATTCCAACATAGCTTGCCTGTATTGTTTGGCCAGCTGAAGCCTTGATGGTAAAGTTGCCATCTACGTCCGTAATGGCTTTCGCCTTCGTCTCCAACACCTGTATGTAAGCACCGATGAGGGCTTCTCCCTGTTCGTCCTTCACCATTCCCGAAACCGTGCCTGCTGTCTGTGCAGCAGCGGTAAGGACAGTGAAGAGGAAGAAGACTACTGTTAGTATTCTATTTAATTTTATAAGTCTGTACATTACTGTTTTATAATGATGATTCTGTTTTATTCTATCTATTATGGTTTGCCTGCTGCCTTACAGTTTCAATTGCAGACCGCCATAGATGCCAAAAGGATGACCAGCACGCAGTCCTGATGGATGACGTGAAACGAGATATTTCTTGTTAGTCAGGTTGATGGCATTCAGCGTCAGTGTTAACTTTTTACTTACGTGCCCTTTCACTGTAGCATCTAAGATGAGGTGTGCAGGAATCTTCTCACGCTCTGCTATACGTCCGTGTCCTGGTGCGGTACGCATATCGCCATTGTAGCGTACACCGAAGTTGGCTTCTACTAACTTATGCTCCAAACCTATCTGCGCATTGAAGGCGTGCTTATATATATAAGGTATCTCGTCGCCATAGACTACCGAACCCCAAGCTGAACTAACAAAGTCGTTCTTCATCTTGGTATTTGTGTAGGTGTAGGAGAGTTGGATAGGCAACTGGAATCCCAGATGGCGTGGCAGTGGGTGATAGGCACACAGAAGTTCCAGACCATTTACCATTGCCTTGCCCACATTGAACTGTTCAAGTGTTCCCTGACCGCCCTGTGCAGCAAGGTCACTACCTAACATATTTGAATAGTTGTTGACAAAGGCTATTGCCTCACAACGAAGTTTCTTCGTTGTAAAGCGTAGTCCCGACTCGATGTTCACACTGCTCTCTGCTTTCTGGTCAAGCGTTGCACTTGGTGGTGCAAAACCTTTATGGATACCACCGATGAGCGAGAGCTCTGGCAGTAGCTTGATATTGAAGCCCGCACCTGGAAGGATCGCGCGTGCATGGTTAGGTGTCTCGATGCGCACCATACCTGTGCGGCGGAGGTCTGATGTGGTGTAATTGCGGTTCAGCAGTTCTACGTCTTCATAGCGCATACCCACATTGAAGGTGACAATACCCTTCGACCATTTTCCCATCCAGTAACCCGAGAAGGCGTGTGCCGTAGTGATACGGTTCGATTGGCTGCCTGGCAGACCTGCAAGGAAGAGGCTCATTTTACCATCCTGCATAGCATAGGCATCGTCATGCTGGAAACGGTCTTCGCTGTCGGCATGATAGCGCAGTCCCATCTCGGCTGTCAAGTAGCCACCCCACAGCATTGTGCGGTATTCAGCCTTCGACTGTACACCGCGCGAATGGTACACACGGTTGTTGGCACGCAACATTAGTGCTTCACCGACATAGTCTTTCTTACCTGTAACGATGTCGAAATAGTCCTGATTAGTTTCAGGGTCAGCCAGTACATCAGATATAGAACGACGCTCAGCCTTGGTAATACCTGCTCGAACCTCGTTGAGTTTATACCAGTTACGGAAGAAATAGTTATAATATAGATTGGTTGTTATCTTCAATTTATTACCCGATTCAATCAGATAGGTTGCTACCCATTGTGTGTGACGGGTTTTAAGGTTGTCTTTCTGTGCACCAGCATAACGGAAGTAAGGGCGATGTGCGAAATCGCTTTCTGATAGTCCCAGATAGGTTTCGTCTGAAGTCTCATTGGCAAAGCCGAACTTTAGTTCGAGCAGGTGGTTTATACCTTCATCTTTATTCGTACGTACCAAGAATTTTGCAATAAGGTCGTTACGCTTGAAGCCTGTACGCTCATTTGGCTCGTCTTTGCGGAATCCGTCAGACTGATAGCGCAGATACTCTACAAGGAATCCTGTATGCTTGAAGCCGTTTCCAATACTTACATACGACTTCAGTGTGTTATAGCTGCCGTAGGAGGTATTTAAGCGGGCTGTAAACTTCGAAGGTACTGGCGTAGAAACCATGTTAATGGCACCACCCGTGGTAAACGGACCGTACTGCACCTGACTACTTCCCTTTAATACCTCGATGGCATACATACGTCCAGCATTTGGGAAATAGTAAGCGGCAGGAGCTGAGTAAGGTGCAGGCGCAGCTAACACACCATCCTCCATCAGTGAGATGCGCTCGCTTCGCTCAGCCTTTGTACCACGCAAACTGATATTTGGACGTAGACCGTAACCGTCTTCTTCATACACGTTCACACCGGGAACGCTCTTGAGCATACGGTTGATATCCGTATAGCCGAATTTCAGAATCTCTGCTGGAGAAATATAATAAGCTGAACCAGTACGGTTGCTGGCTTCAAACTTACTACCCAACATCTGATTTGAACTTACTACTACCTCTGTCAGTTTATGAACCGAATCTGTCAGTATGCTCTTTGGTCTGGACAGACTATCTTGTGAGTTCTGGGCATACCCACTGGCTGTTGTCAGTGCGAGGAGCAGAGGCAGCATCTTCATTCTATAATGCATAGTGATATTTTTGCCTTACAATGCTTTTTTTTATCCCTTGATATTTCTACATATCTCAACAGGTTTGTATATGTTGCTAAGCACGTAAGTTTACTTATTGTTTATAAATATTAATATTGTTTTTTAAATGGAGTGCAAAGTTAATAAAACTTATTCTCCCCAGCAATACTCATTTATGGGTATTCTGATGATTGAAAAGTGTGAAAAGAGAGAGTTTTCGCCCTTTCCTCTCATAGAAGATGATGAGTTTTCACCTTTTTTGATTCATAAAACTCAAGCCTCTTTTGGGGTTTATTACTTTAGCAGGCAGGAACTGCAAGTATTTTCTTGTCGGTATCTTGTTTGTCTTTGTAACTTGACGTAGTTCGCTATGCCTGCGTTCCAAAGACAAACAATCTGCTCGATAATAAAACAAAATATGTTTAGGCTCTGATGACCGATTTGGGCTAAAAACGTTTATTACCAAAGCCATCAGCAATACATGCACTACACCTCTGTCGCCCTTTGTGCCTTCGGCATCTCTGTGATATTGTCTTTATGCTTTCACCTCCGTGTTCTCCCCCTCTCTGTATGTCTTTTATATGTAGAAGACTTACTTTATCACTCCATATTTCGGAAGAAGCAAAATAAACCGAAAAGTCTTTACACTGCTGAGCATTTTTAGTAAGGAAAATACGTTAAAAATTAAGTTTTTAAGTGGCTTTATAAACACTTAGTAGTCAATTGCTTACAAGGTAATAAATCTAAAGGTGCTTAATTGGACTTCAAAAGGGCGTTAGTTAGACCTCAAAAGGGCATCTTTTGCAAGCCAAAAGGGCGTCTTTTCAAAGCCTATTAAGCATCATTTGAATTTGAAGAGGTTGAAAATTATTTACAAACCTATGCGAGTAGACAAGTGGATAAGTAAATAAATTGATAAGTTGACAAGTTTATTCTTATAATGACTTGGTGTTCCTCTTACCCTCGAAATGAGGTAATGATTTTGCTTATCAGATGTTAAACCCATGTTATTTTGTGTTTTTCTTTTGTTTTTATAAAAATATCTTTCTACTTTTGGCATCATAAAACAA
>ERZ1674049.86-NODE-86-length-18450-cov-5.058712_pt1 | contig 18450 bp, 10 predicted proteins | sample MGYA00581127_ERZ1674049 | MGnify/ENA primary metagenome ERZ1674049 (study PRJEB41354, sample SAMEA4873323) | human saliva metagenome | biome: human-associated habitat [ENVO:00009003]; feature: mouth environment [ENVO:08000002]; material: saliva material...
ACGGCTCTGAACACTCTTTCCCTACACGACGCTCTTCCGATCTATCAATGGTGCTGGCTACGAACAAGTCAACTCTGACCAAACCTTCAGAGAACCTTCAGGCCGCAACTTCACCTTCTCTGGTACTTCCATCGCTGGTGCAAAGACTGTGGAAGCTGGTCAACCACTCTTGCTCAAGGCTAACTACCAAGACCAGACCAAGGAATTGGAATGGAACGCTCCTGACGCAAATGTAGAGAAATATGCTGGTACGGAACTCACCGTTGTCTTCCCCAAGGAAGGTACCTACAAGGTAACTCTCACCGTGAAGGACGGCGATAAGTCTAGAACTGCTGAAAAGGAAATTACCGTAACGCCTGCTGCTGCTTGCAGTGCAGATTTCGTGGCTTCCCTCACTCAGGTTCCTGCTGGTCAACGCGTAAGTTTCAACCCCGTTAATCCTGTGGCTGGTTACCAATATGCTTGGTCTATGCCCGGTGGTAACGTATCTGCTTCTAATGCTGTTTCTGCTGGTACTACTTATGAAACTCCAGGTAAGCACGAAGTTACACTCACCGTTACTTCTGCAACTGGTGAAGTGAAGACTAGCAAGCAAGTGGTGAACGTGGTGAATGTTGCTCCTGAAGCTGCATTTAGCATCAACAACCCTGTAGTCCTCAAGAACGAAAAGGGCACCATGACCAACGAATCTAAGTTCCGCCCCAGCCAACTTGAGTGGATCTTCAACAGCGGCAAGAATGTGCTTGTGAAGAAGGTAGAACTCAAGGATAAGCAGGACAACGAACTCCCCTACGAAGTGAAGCAACCTGGTGTTTACGATGTAACCCTCAAGGCTAGCAACGAAGTAGGCAAGAGTGAAACTACACAATTGCGCGGTTTGACCGTTGTCAATGCTGACTCTAAGAATGGTCTTTCGTTCAACCACATCGGAGCAAGCGTGGTATTGAGCAAGCAACCTATTGCTAAGGATACGAAGAACTTCACCATCGACTGGTGGATGAATCCTGCGAAGCTCTCCGACTTCTGTTGCGGTATCGGTGACCTCGATGCTACTTTCCAAATCAAGACTGACTATCGTGGTCGCTTGCAAATCAGCAAGAACGGTCTTACTGTTCTCACCAACGAAGGAACTGTCAAGGCAGGTGAATGGCACCACTATGCAGTTTGTGTAAACAATGGTAGCAACGTCAAAGTGTATTGCGATGGCGAACAAATCGCTACTACTGGTTACCTCTCTGGTAGCCAAATGCCTAACCTCTCTCGCTTCACCATCGGTAACGAATCTGCCGACATGAGCGGTCAAATCGATGAATTCCGCGTTTGGGAGAAGGCGCTTCCTGTGTCAACACTCCGCAAGTATGCCAATGTTCCTCTCGAAGGTGAACTCCTCGACAAGGCGAAGTCAGAAGATAAGTTGATCCTCTACTACAACTTCAACCAAACTTCTGGCAACGAAGTGGACCAATCTGGCAACGGCTATGAAGGTGTTCGCAAAAACTTTGGTCCTGAAGGTGACGCATGGGGTCTCTCTCGTGGCGTCTTCAGCTTGAACTTCGAAGACACTATGGAAGATGTGAGCAGCGAACTCAAAAACAACCATGCTCGCTTCGATCACACCAACAAGAAAGTCAATGGTTCTAACTCTCGCTGGCTCGAACTCAAAGACTGGCTCCTCGAAAATACCAACAAATCAGGTAATGTCACTGCTGGTGCTCACTATGACAACATGAAGGGCGGTGCCTTCACCGTTACTTCTGGTTGGGATGGATTCCCCGATTTGAAGGATCACAAGGTGTACCAAGTGCTCCACCTCAAGGCTGGTGCTTATGCGCTCACTACTTCCTTCGGTCAGCATGGCGAAAGTGCAAACTGCTTCCTTGTAGCTGCTTTGGGCAATAAGTTGCCTGACTCTAACCAACTTGATAAGTCCTTGGCTAGCACTCCGCTCAATCCAGGTCCTATGGGAGCTGAAAACACGCTCAACTTTGTCCTCACTGAAGATACTGATGTAGCTCTTGGTATTGTAGCCAACATGATTGGAAACAAGATTTTCTGCATCCACAACTTCAAGTTGGTACGCAACAGCGTTGAGACCATCACCACCATCGGTGGCGTGAAGACCAACGTACAAAACACCAAAGCTGAAGGCACCTACGACCTTTCTGGTCGCCGCGTAGAAAAGACTGAAAGCGGTCAAATCTACATCCAAAATGGTCAACGTGTAGTGGCTCAGTAATCTCGTACTCTCCCTCTTCTCCGTTTGGAGACGAAGGAAATGATGAAATATCAACGGACACATCCTCCAATGGATGTGTCCGTTTTTTTGTGTCGCATCCTCATTTCCTCGCCAAAAATCCCTTAGCGTAACCGATGTTACGCTTTTTTGATGTGACACTTCGTATCTTTGCAACAACTAAACTACTAGACTCCAGTTTCCGCTTTTTTATGCTCAGGAAACTTATCGCGAATACTTCGCAATTTTCCATTAACCAACACAAGATGAACTCTCTGTTCTTCTGTCGTTCATCTTTTCTAAACACAATCCAAGAGGGTGTGCCCAAGATGTTGGGTGCACCCTCGGCGGTTTTTTCCTGCCTTCTTGAAGAAAAGCTCACCCCATTCCGTGTTCTCCATGTTGTCTGCCCCCTATAAGTATATGGGAAGATATGAGGCAAAAGTGAGGTAAATAGCCCAAAAACTGCAGAAAAATCTTTTGTGCTCTTTCTTTTGTAAGGTGAATATAGCAAAAGGTGGGATAACTGTGTTGTTTTGACTCTATGTTAAGTTCTCTTTTCTCTTTGCTCTAGGCGCTGATTGCTGGTTGTTCCTGGTCTGCTCCTTCCGAAATTCCTTGCGTGCCTCTGTGACGCAAAAAAAAGTGTGGTCTCGCACGCGCGTATGTGCCCGCGTACGCGCCCGCACCACAGGGGTTTTGCACTTTTTGCTTTCACAACCTTCACACAAAGTCCAACTTTATCACCTGTTACGGTCTAGAAATCACGGAGATACGCCCTAAAACGTTGGACTTTTTTCAAATTTTCTCCCACGTTTTTCCAAAAAACTCCGACGTTTTTTTGAAAAGCTCCGACATTTCTGTTTTTTCTTCCCCAATCTCCTGGTGAAATCTTCGTTTGCTCAGACTCCCTTTTTCCCTATTTTGTGCCTCTTTTCAGTCGCTCAACACTGACACTCTGAAAATATGTTTAAAAATACGCGGTAATAAATTGATTGATAGCTACTTATAAAGAAGTCTGTGAAGGTTGTGAAAGCAAAAAGTGCAAAAGTACAGGGTGCGCGCGCATGCGCGCACGCGAGAGAGGGTAGTGTAACCTTTCTTAACGCGAGGGAGATTAGAGAGTAGGCTGCGCTTACACGCCAACTGATTGTTCATACCGATGTTTTGTAGGAACTCTGGGCTATAAACATGCACAACCGTAACTGATGTTACGTTTTCCTCCTACGGTGCTTTGTATCTTTGCAGCGACATAAACTAACATAGACATAACTTATGGACCCTAAAATGTTTTGCTTTCAGTGCCAAGAAACGGCACACAACACAGGTTGCTTGATCAAGGGTGTTTGTGGCAAAGAAGCCTCAACTGCTCGTTTACAAGACCTCCTGCTCTTTGTAGTTCGCGGTATTAGTGTAGCCGAAACACTGCTTCGCCAACGTGGTGAGGCTATTCCTGCCGAGGTGTATCATTTCAACACAGATGCTTTGTTCTGCACCATCACCAATGCTAACTTTGATGATGACAGTATCGCTGCTCGCGTGGAGCGTGGACTAGAACTGCGTGATGAACTTGTGGCTCGTTTGCAACAACTCGAGGTGGAATTGCCCACTACTGACGCGCTCACTTGGAGCGATGTGCGTGACAACTTTGACGCTAAAGCCGCAGAAGTAGGCGTGTTGGCAGAGGCCGACGAAGATAAGCGTTCTCTCACAGAATTGATTATTTATGGTCTTAAGGGAATGGCGGCTTACGTGGAGCATGCCGAACGTCTTGGTTTCGAGGATATCACCATCAATCATTTCACCTGCGACGCTTTGGCTGCGCTCACCGTGGGCAATCTTGATGTGGCAGCCCTCATCGACCTCACTTTGCGTACCGGTGAATATGGCGTGAAAGCTATGGATGTGCTCGACCGTGCCAACACGGGCACTTATGGACATCCTGAGGTGACAGAGGTGTCAATCGATGTGCAAAATCGTCCTGGTATCTTGATCAGTGGTCATGATCTCAAAGACCTAGAACAACTGCTCGAACAGTCGGAAGGGCAGGGCGTAGACATCTACACCCATGGCGAGATGCTTCCTGCGCACTACTATCCAGCTTTCAAGAAATACAAGCACTTTGTGGGCAACTACGGTAATGCGTGGTGGCAACAACGTGCAGAGTTTACGGCTTTTAATGGTCCGATTCTCTTCACCACCAACTGCATTGTGCCTCCGCTTCCCAATGCTACTTACAAGGACAAGGTGTTCACCACTAACGCAACGGCTTTCCCAGGATGGAAACACATTGTTGCCGATGCAGACGGACGCAAGGATTTCTCTGAAATCATAGCTTTGGCAAAGACTTGTCCTGCTCCAAAACGCCTCGAGACAGGTAAAATCGTTGGTGGCTTTGGTCATAACCAAGTGTTTGCGCTTGCCGATAAGGTGGTGGAAGCTGTGAAAAGTGGAGCCATCAAGAAGTTTGTGGTGATGAGTGGTTGTGATGGTCGTCAAGCAGGTCGCGACTATTATGGTGATTTTGCGAAAGCACTCCCACAAGACACGGTGATCTTGACTTCTGGTTGTGCAAAATATCGCTACAACAAATTGGCGTTGGGCGACATCAACGGCATTCCTCGTGTGCTCGATGCTGGTCAGTGCAATGACAGCTATTCGCTCGCACTCATTGCATTGAAGTTGAAGGATATCTTCGGACTTGAAAGCGTGAACGATTTACCCATTGCCTACAACATTGCATGGTATGAACAAAAGGCGATTATTGTGTTGCTGGCGTTGTTGTATCTTGGTGTGAAGAATATCCACGTGGGTCCCACGCTTCCTGCTTTCCTTTCTCCTAATGTGGCGAAAGTGTTGGTAGAGAACTTTGGCATTGCAGGCATCACAGATGTAGAGAACGACATGAAGATTTTTGGCATCGAATCAGTTTCCCAATCCACCTGCTAAATGTCTTAAGATGGTGCATCGCTCCATCTAGAATGAATCATCCCCATTGACACCACTAGGGTCAATGGGGATGCTGTGTTTCTGCCTACATGGTCACCTTGATTTTGATGAGGCTAGGACTATTGTTCGTCTTTACAGTGCCTAGCAAATCCATCGTTATGGTGCCTGGTATTTGCTGGCCAGTGCTGCGATCGTATTGTACTTCACCTTCAAAGGTGAAATTACTCTCTGGGTTCATTTTCAAGACGCCTTTACTCTTTACGGTCAGAGTGGTTGGTGTAATCTTCGTCAAGCAAGATTCCGCTTGCATCTCCTTTTTGTTGTCTTTGATGTTGTTTTTCCAGGTGTCACCTTCGCCAATGGGGGTGCTGGGGAACCGTTGAATCTGGCTGTTAAGCTCCATTTGCTCTAATTGCGAGGAAAATTGTCCCAACAACTCTTTGGGTAGTCCTTTGACTTCTACATTTTTCACGGCACCATGTTTATCCGTTTGGTTGGTGATCGTGATTTGAGAAAACAGCTCATTGATTTTTTTCAACATAGCTTCCATTTCTGCATTTTGGGGCATATCTGGAAGAGAAATAGCGAGGTCGGCCATGCTCATGTTCATCGTATAGACTTCATTTTCCAGTGAGGTTGCCTTGATATGAGTTGTCATACTCGTTTCCATCTTCTTGGGGTTGTTGCTGGAGTTAGAGTATTCTATCGTAGAAGTCATGCGATAGGTGAGGGTCTTGCCCAATTCTGGAGCGAAACGGTAGGTGATTTTTTCGCCTGCGACGGCGAGGAGGGTGCCAAGTGCAAAGACGAGGCAAAAACTAAGCAATCGTTTCATCATGATGTTAAGATTTTAGGATGAATAAATAGGGTTAAAGGAATGGAAAGAACAGCCGATGCTTTCTGAGAGCATACTTGCCATTCCAAAGAGATTTGGGATAAACAATTACTCACCAGAACAGACCTTAAGCCTGTCCGGTGAGTATTTTACGGATTTCATGCAAGCGATTGAGGGCTTCCATGGGAGTAAGATTATTGATGTCGAGATGGAGTATCTCATCGCGCACGGCAGTGAGCACGGGGTCGTCGAGTTGGAAAAACGACAGTTGGGTGTTGGGGGCTGCCACGTGTAGACCTTCGGTGGGTGTTTCGGCAGGGGCAGAGACATTCTCGCGGTCATCGGCACGGTTGGATTCGAGATGGTGAAGGATGCTTTCGGCTCTGCGCACGATATCGCCAGGCATACCAGCTAAGCGCGCCACGTGAATACCAAAGGAGTGTTCGCTACCTCCGCGCGCAAGTTTGCGGAGGAAGACGATGCGGTGATCCACTTCGCGCACCGACACGTTGTAGTTCTTAATGCGTGCAAAGCGATTTTCCATCTCGTTCAACTCATGATAGTGCGTGGCGAAGAGCGTGCGCGCATGAGCCGTGGGATTCTCGTGGATGTGTTCCACGATGCTCCAGGCGATGGAGATGCCATCGTAGGTGGAAGTGCCTCGGCCGAGTTCATCAAAAAGCACGAGAGAACGCTCCGTGAGATTGTTCATGATGTTGGCAGCTTCGCTCATTTCCACCATAAATGTACTCTCACCTACGGAGATGTTGTCGGATGCTCCCACACGGGTAAAGATTTTGTCGACCAATCCCACACGTGCGCTGTCGGCAGGAACGAACGACCCCATCTGCGCAAGGAGGGTGATTAAGGCTGTTTGGCGCAAGAGTGCACTCTTACCTGCCATGTTGGGACCGGTGACAATGACGATTTGCTGACTCTCGGTATCGAGCAGAATGTCATTGGCGATGTATTCTTCCCCCACGGGCATCAAGGTTTCGATTACGGGGTGACGGCCGGCTTTGATGTCGAGGGTAGTGGTGTCGTCCACAATGGGGCGCACATATTTTTGCGTTCTAGCCAGATGGGCGAGGGAGTGGTAGCAGTCGAGGTCGGAGAGGGCTTGGGCATTGTGTTGGAGTGCTACGATACATTCCGCTGCAGCAGCGACCAACTGACCATAAAGACGCGTTTCGAGAATGAGAATCTTATCCTCCGCACCGAGGATTTTCTCCTCATATTCTTTGAGTTCTTGCGTGATGTAGCGTTCGGCATTGACCAGCGTCTGTTTGCGAATCCACTCTTCGGGCACAAACTCTTTGTAGGTGTTGCGCACCTCCATGTAGTAGCCGAAGACGTTGTTGAATCCGATCTTCAAACTTTGGATGCCGGTGCGCGCGATTTCGCGTTCTTGGATTTGGAGGAGATAGTCTTTGCCCGAGGTTTGGATGTTGCGCAGTTCGTCGAGTTGCGCATCCACTCCCTCGTTGATGACTCCCCCTTTGTTCACCAATAGTGGTGGGTCAAGGCGCAGTTCGCGCTCGATGCGCTGGCGCAGTTCGGTGCAAGGCGCGAGTTTTTCTCCGATGGCGCGAATGCTCTCTTGTGGCGATGATAAACACACGTTTTTGAGCACCATCACCGTTTCCAAGGCGGCGCGGAGTTGTTGCATTTCGCGCGGATTGATGCGTCCAGTGGCTACTTTAGAAACGATGCGTTCGAGGTCGCCCACCTTGCCGAGTTCCATCTCGCAGAGTTCGCGAAATTCGGGTTGGCGGAAGAATTGCTCCACACTGTCTAGGCGCGTGTTGATGTCTTTGACCGAACGCAAGGGGAAGAGCACCCATCGACGCAGTTGGCGCGCTCCCATTGGGGTGAGGGTGCGGTCGAGCACTTGGAGGAGCGAACGACCATCTCCGTGGTTGGTGCTCACCAATTCAAGGTTGCGGATGGTGAATTTGTCGAGGCGGACGAAGCGTTCTTCTTCGATGCGTGTGATGCGCGTGATGTGGTCGGTGTGGTGGTGTTGTGTTTGGTCGAGATAAGTCAAGATGGCTCCGGCTGCAGTGATGGCTGCGTGGAGATGGTCGATGCCGAATCCTTTGAGGTTTTTGACATCAAAGTGTTTCAACACCTTGTTGCGCGCAGAAACATCGGCAAAAGCCCAGTCGTCGAGTTCAAACACAAAGTATTTTCCCACAAAGAGATTATCAAATTTTCCCTTCAATCCACGTTCCACGAGGATTTCTTTGGGCGAAAATCCTGCCAAAAGTTTGTCGATATATTCCACATCTCCTTCGGCAACCAGATATTCTCCCGTGGAAATATCCAACAAAGACAGTCCCACGCTAGCGGCTCCGAAGTGAATGGCTGCCAAGAAGTTGTTTTCTTTGCTCGCCAGTACGTTGTCTCCGAGCGCTACACCAGGAGTGACCAATTCGGTGATGCCGCGTTTCACGAGTTTTTTGGTGAGCTTGGGATCTTCGAGTTGGTCACAAATCGCCACGCGATGTCCTGCACGGATGAGGCGCGGAAGATAGTTGTCGAGCGCATGGTGTGGAAATCCTGCCATAGCAATAGAACCCGACGAACCTTTTTGGTTGCGTTTGGTGAGGGTGATGCCGAGGATTTGCGAAGCCACCACCGCATCGTCGCTATACGTTTCGTAGAAGTCGCCACAACGGAAGAGGAGAATCGCATCGGGATTCGTCGCCTTCATATCGTGAAACTGCTTCATCATCGGGGTGAGTGGTTCTTGCGCCATAAATATATCGTTGTTTACAAAGACTTGTTGCCTTGTTAGGGTTGTTCAGATGGAGCAAAGTTACAAAAATCCAGTGGTTTGAACAAATAGAAAGAAGTTGGCTTCGAGTTATCCTGCATCCCTTGGGACTTGGCTGCTAAATATGGAGAAAAAGAAAGCGGAGTTGCGCCAGAAAAGACTGGTACAACTCCGCTGGAGGTTGTTACGTTTGCTATCAGCAGTGTCTGTTTACTTGGTGAGGTTCACAGGCGTGAGACGCAAACGGAAAGATTGTGGGGTTTGGGGCACCCAGAAAGGCTTGATGGTGTCTACACCACCGCAGGAGGCATTACCGACACCGCGATAAGTAGCATCCATTTGCAACACAAGATAGGGACGTTTCTTCAATTCCCAAGTGTGTTTGGCTTGTGCTAAATCTTCTTCGCTAAAGGGGAGGGCGGAGAATCCCACTTCACCTTCGGTCTCGATGCGTACACCCTGCCCCTTGTTGTCGGTGAAAGTGGCTTCGCGGAGTTCATAGCGGTAGCCCGTGCTTTGGGGTTTCATGTAGCGTTCCATCGAGGTGAGGGGAGTGGTGGAATAGCGTCCCACGGTGACTCCATCGCGACGGTCGTTGTAGTTTTCCCAAGGACCGAGAGCCCAGTAGTTGATGTTCTGGAGCGTGCTGTCAAGACCGACTTGGAAACCAGTGCGACGGAGATCTCCGCGCTTAGGATCGAACTGCACGTTCATGTCTACCACATTTCCACCACGAAGGGTGTAGACAATCGTCATATCGCTCAACGAACCTGTGCGCTTGGTGAGGATTTGATAACCATCAGCCGTGCGAGATGCTGAGATTTTTCCTGCTGCAGTCATACCGTTGTTGGCGTTAGACTGGCGGTCGTTCTCAATGAAGCGGAAGTTCGTGTAGTCGAGATTGAGACCTTGACCGAGGATTTCGCGATTTCCCCAACGAAGACTCTTGAGTTCGGCGGTTTGAGCATCGAAAGTAAGTTGCACTTGGTCGGCAGTGTAGGAAATTTCATTGCCGTTGCGCACTTCTTTGACTTCTGCAGTGAGAGATTGTGTTTGAGCTAAGGGAGCGCGTTGGGTGAGCACAAACTGCTTCATAGCTTCTTCGTGCATCTTCTCACTCCAGCGTGTTGCTGCGCGGCGGAAGGCCTTGAGATTGAGCATCCATTCTTCGCCATTTGCTGTAGCTTTCGCAAGTTTCACCTTGGGAAGTGTGAGGGTGAGCATCACACTGTCGCCAGGAGCCACAGCGGGGAGCTTCATCTTGCGTGTGCCTTGAGCATATCCATTGCGCAAAGTGCTCCAGTGGAGATCAAAGTCACGGAGGTTGGTGAAGGCATATCCGTTGCGCACCACCACTTGTGCGGTGTTCTTTTGTGTATCTACGTTAGCCAGACGGAATTTCACAAACTGGTGTGCAGCTTTCACCTCCTTGAGTTTCGCACTTTCCTCACGAGTACCCGGAAGAATACCATTGCTCATGAAGTTGCCTTGGTGAGGTCCAGGATAGTCATAGCCAGTGTGGAGGCGATAGATGCCTTGTTTCATCTCCTTCGGATCGTAGATGCTTTGATCCACCCAGTCCCAAACGGCAGCACCGATGCAAGAGTTGCTGGCTTCAATGGCATCCCAGTAAGCTCCGAAATTTCCCATCGCATTACCCATGGCGTGCGCATATTCGCAGATGAACATCGGCTTATCCATGTTGTTGGTGTATTGGCTCATCCAGTTCATGTCGGGATACATCTTGGAATACATATCCGAGAAGCGTTCTCCACCAAAGGGGCGACGGATGCGTGTGCCTTCGTAGTGAACAGGGCGTGTAGGATCGAGCTTTGCGGCATGATTGTAGCAAGCACCAAAGTTTTCACCGTTACCTCCTTCATTTCCCAAGCTCCACATGATGACAGAAGGGTGGTTGAAGTCGCGCTTAACCATGCGGTCAATGCGTTCAACAAAGGCGGGCACCCAACTTTTGAGGTCGGAGATGCTTTGGTTAGCGTGGTCTTCGAGGTCGGCTTCATCGCAGGTGTACAAACCATAGTAGTCGTACATCGCATACATGCGCGCATTGTTGGGGTAGTGTGAGGTACGAATCGTGTTGATGTTGTTTTGCTTCATCAACAAGATGTCGCGGAGCATTGTTTCGTTCGTCACAGCACGGCCGAGTTTGGGATCGGTGTCTTGACGATTCACACCCTTCAAGAAGACGCGCTTACCATTGATATAGAGGAGTGAACCTTGGATCTTCACTTCGCGCATACCCACTTTGGTGCTCCATGCCATTTCTTCTTGTCCTTGAGCATCGCGTTGTACGAAGCGCACGGTGTAGAGGTTGGGAGTTTCTGCAGTCCACAAGGCAACATTGTTGAGGTCGAGATTGAGGGTGTATTGACTAAAAGTGGAATCTTTGCGCGCTTCTGCGGTGAATTGCAAGAGGTCTTTCGCCACCAGTTTACCCTTGGGGTCAAATACCTTCACATCGAGTTGCTTATCTTGCTTTTCTGCACTTGGATTTCTCACATCGAAGTTGAATTGCAAGGTCGCATCTTTGTAGTTATTGCGCAAAGAAGTGGTGATTTGGTGATCAAACACGTAAGCTGTGGGCACGTTGAAGAGATAAACATCGCGGAAAATGCCCGACATGCGGAACATATCTTGACATTCCAAGTAAGAACCATCGCTCCAACGGAACACTTGTACCGCAAGACGGTTTTCACCTTCGCGAAGATAAGGCGTCACATCAAATTCGCTCACGTTGTTTGCCCCTTGACGATAGCCCACAAAGTGTCCGTTCATCCAAATCATTGCGGCACTGTATACGCCAGCAAAGTGGATGATGGTGCGTTGTTTCGACCATCCTTTGGGTAAATCAAACGTGCGCACATACGAACCCACGGGGTTGATGCCATAGTTCGCACCCCCATCGTTGTATCCAGGACGCGCCATGATGTAAGGAGGCGTGTTGGCGTGTGGATATTCCACGTTGCAGTAGATAGGATGGTCATATCCTTGCATCTCCCAGTTAGAAGGCACAGGGATGTCGTCCCATTTCGATACGTCAAAGCCTTCTTGGAAGAAAGTTGTGGGACGAAGTTTGGGTTCGCTCACCAAATTAAACTTCCACGTGCCGTTGAGCGAAAGATAACGCTCACTCACGGGCACAGACCACGGAGTGTTGTAGAAAGTCTTGTCTTTGAGCATCTCCGCTTCGCTCGCATAAGGCTGATAAGTGGTGTGTGCAGGCAATCGATTGAGCGCAAAGATGGTTTCATCTTCCCACCAAGGAGATTTGATTTTAGGCTTGTTCACCTCGTCAAAAGCCACCCAAGCTGTGGAATCTTTGAGATTGAGCGGCACAATTTTCATGACATCTCCGCGCAACGCAAACATCTTCTCTTTTTTGTTGAAAGAAGCAATGACGTAAGCATCTTCTTGTCCAGGAACAGGCAGGATGGTGAGTTGCGCATTTCCGGGATTTCTCAGCGAAGCCGGCCACTGCAACAAGTAGTCAATCGAAGCATTGTTGCCCCCATCGTCAAAATGTTGCACAAAATAAGCATTTTCCACCACGCGGCGGTTGAGATCGAGCATTTTCACCGACCAGTATTGACCGCGATGCGTAGAGTCTTGAGGTTCTGCCAAGATGGGGCGACCATTTTCAGCCACTTCTCCGTTACCCAACACAAAACCTGGTTTGTTGAGAAGACGCAAACGATAAGTTTGTTGCTCGTCAAATCCCGAAACACCTGCCGCAACAGCGCGGAGTTGAGGTTGTTTGCCTTTCAAACTCGCCAAATCAACGAGGTGAAAGTGTCCACTTTTGTCCAAACTGACAGCTTTGTCGCGACGTGTTGCTGGCACAAGCACCACACCAGCAGGCGATTGTTCGATGCTCCACAACTGATTCTCATCAGAACCATTGATTTCTCCGGTTTCCACTCGGTCGCCATTGTGGCGCAAGGCTTGTTGGGTAAAGGGATTGAGGATGCGCCATGCGCCAGAAAGCGGAACAATCGTCCAGTATTGCTGTGTGCGTTGTGCATCTGTTGACGCGGTGATGGCTGTTGTACCCGTAACATCGAGCACGCGTCCTGAAGTTGTGGCTTGGAGACGGTAGAGTGCCCCCTTGCGCCAACTAGCAGTTTGCGCCATCATCGGGAGCGAAAAAGCAATAAATGCGGCTCCCAAACAGAGTTTGCTGAAAAACTTCATTGGATTTTTTAGAAAAGGTGAGAGATTATGTGACAAAGATACGCAATAATCCCGAGATAATCGTCTAAAAATCCCAACCAATGCCGATTTCTGCAAAGTCGGCTTTTAATTTATGCGCTTTTATCCCAACACTCAAGGTAAGTCCACGGTGCTTCAAAGCTTGCGAAAGGTTCCCAAAATGATAGCGCAGTCCGACTCGTTCGTAATAAGGGGTCTCATCGGTGGAAGGCAGTCCCCCAGTTTCGCGCAAAAGATAGTAACCCACATGGACATAGCTCGATAATCTTTGATAGTAACTCTCGTGTTTCAATGCTATACCCAAAGAAAGTGGAGCATATTTTCGCCCTTCTCCGTGACGCGGAGCATAATTGCGGAGCTCATCGACATAAGGCAAGGTGAAAACATCCAAACCTGCGCCAACTGCCCAACGGCGTGCATAGCGACGCATCACATCGCCTTGGAGATTATAGACGAAATATCGTTTGAAGTAATCGGTACGATAATCGGGTGACGTGGGAGACGTCTGATATTGCGTGCGCAACCATTCTTCGAGCAGCGTGCGCATGCCTAAATTTCCTTCTAGATGAACAAACCAATGGGGGCTAAACTCGCAGGAATAAGGGGAGGACTTGGAGAAAATCCCCGATTTCATCGTGTTTCTTTTGTTCGCGTGCTCGAAAATTGCCGATTTTATCGCACCCTTTCTCAAGGAGGTATGCTGAAGCTCATATTGCAATGCGAGTGTGGGTTGCCACATATTCGCTCCTTTGTTGGGACGATAGGTAGCTCCATTACTCACGTGTCGAAATGCCAAATCCGCGCGCAAAGAAAAGCGTGAGGAGAGACGTAGTTCTCCGTAAAGACTGGCTCCAAAATGAAAAAGCAAAGGAGAACCCGTGAGTTCGTTGTCGGCATTATTCTTCTTGTTATAAGGGCGAGTGTTGAAAGCCAAACCTTCCTCGATAGAATATCCCCATTCTCCCCACGAACTACGTTGGAAAGGTCGAGAAAAACTTCCTACGAGTGCCAAAAGATGTCCAGGGTGCGAGGCATAGTCCACGGGTTGCAGTTGCCCCCAAGCCGAGGAAGCCGTCTTTTGCATCGTAGCGCGTGAGAGATTCGCCCATTGTAGCGACAATCCCCACGTGGGATAGTGGTAATCGTGCGCAAAAATATCGGTGGAATCGGATAAAGTGCGATGTCGCAAAGAGAAAATCACGTTGGAGAGGGATGTTCCGCTTGTCCAAGCGCGCTGATATTGGTCCATCACAAGCACATTTCCCAGCGAGCCTCCCACTTCCACGGCATCAATGCGTGAAAGTGAAGAAGTGTAGGGCTGAGGGGGCAAAGGTTGCTCTCCGATGGAGTCTACATTTTGCGCCCAGAGGGGCAGAAAAGACGCGACAAACCAGCTACCTAAAAAGAAAAAATGGGAAAAACGCATGGGCGGTATTCAAAGAGTTTGAAGTAGAATATCGATCTTTCAAAGCAAACTATGCTTTAACGAACGACAAAGTTACTCAATTCGTAGGAGCTAGGCTTCGTCTTCTTCGCAGAAAATCGTAATTTTGTGGAGATTACAAATTCTCACAACAGAGGCTAGCACTTGGTCTCTTGTTCGCGCTCTATTTCTTCTCCCAATTATTCCATCATTCCTCTCATGTTGCTCGCTCATTGTGCCCTCTTCGTTTCTCTCTTTGGATTGGCTGCTCCCACGGTTCAGCCTGCTGCAAATGCTCAATCGAAGTCGGTGACCGAACAACGGATGGAACAGCAAGGATTGGTGGACATCACGACCGTGATTCCCGACATTCACGTAAGTCTCATGTATGCGCGCGCTGACAACTTCGTAGGACGTGTGATGTATCGTGATTTGCATCGCGCTTATCTCCTTCCCGAAACAGCAGCAGCGTTGAAGAAAGCCCAAGCAGCCTTGCAAAAAGCGCATCCCGAGTTGAGTTTGAAGGTCTATGATGCCGCTCGCCCCATGTCGGTGCAACAGCAAATGTGGAATATGGTGGCTGGAACTTCCAAATCTATCTATGTCAGCAATCCGAAAAATGGCGGTGGTTTGCACAATTATGGGTTGGCAGTAGACATCACTCTCTGTTGGCGCAACGAGGTGCGCAATGCTCAGGGAAAGCTCCTCCATGCCGCAGGCGACACCACAGGGTTGTCCATGGGAACGCCCATTGACTATCTCGGAAAACTTGCTCACGTGCGCGATGAAACCGCGCATTTTAATCGTGGATGGCTCAAAAAAGAGCACATCACTCGCAGACAATGGTTACGCACAGCCATGGAAGCTGGAGGTTTCAAGGTGTTACCCACAGAGTGGTGGCATTTCAACTTCAAAACTCGCGCACAAGCCAAAGCGCACTACAAAGTGGTGCAATAAAAATAAAACTTCTCCCTCTTTTATTACCCTAAACTGCTCCGTGACATGAACCCAGATTTTTCGGCATTATTACTTAAAACGTCTGATTTCATCGCAGCGCATCGGCATGAACGTCCCGAAGTGGTGGCGCTTGTATTGGCTAATCAAGGAGAGAAATTAGGGTTTGACAAAGAGGCATCCGCTTTTATCGTACGACAAATTGAAGGTTGGCAAAAACTCTCCGCAAAAGTTCCGCAGTGGGCTGAGATTCCAACCCTCATCTATCCCCCTCGTTTGTCGTTAGAACAATGCAGCAGTCAGACCGCTGCCGAACATAAAGCCCGATTGGTTGAGGAAATTGTAAACAACCACAAGACTTCCGAAGCACCTTTCACGACGATGATCGACCTCACTGGCGGACTTGGAGTAGATTTTTCTTTCATCGCTCCTCTGTTTCTCGAAGCCACTTATGTGGAGCAACGAGAAGAATTGGTGCAACTTGCTCGTCATAATTTCCCTTTGTTAGGATTATCGCACGCAAACTGCCTTTGTGGCGATGGAGTGACGCATCTTTCCACGATGAAATCGGTGGATTTGGTCTATCTTGACCCTGCACGGCGTGACGAAAATGGTCGCAAAACGGTGCGCATCGAGGACTGCACCCCCAATGTGTTGGAGCTGTTGCCGCAGTTGCGCGAGAAAGCGCGATGTTTGTTGGTGAAACTCTCGCCCATGTTGGATGTACACCAAGCCATCACCGCCCTCGGATGTGTGACCGAAGCTCACGTGGTGGCAGTGGAGGGGGAGTGCAAAGAGATTCTGTTGTTGTGCGATTTGCAAATGCCGCAAGCGCAACAAAGCTCTGCTCCTACATCAGACACGGACGAAAAGCCACAAACCGCAACGCGCTGGATTTGTACGAGTGAGAAAGGGACATTTGCCTTCACCCAGCAGGAAGAGCAAACTGCCCTCTGCCCAATGGCGACACAAATCGAGGGATTTCTCTACGAACCCGATGCAGCGGTGATGAAGGCAGGAGGATACAAAACATTCGGTGTTCGCTTTGGGTTGCAGAAACTCCACCCCAACACCCAACTCTATGTTGGCGCGCAAGCAAACCTCACCTTGCCGGCTCGCTGTTTCCGCATCGTAGAAGTGGTCGGTTTCCAAAAGAAAGCTCTCCGCACCATTAGCAACTTGAAGAAAGCCAATCTCACTGTGCGCAATTTTCCTAATTCTGTGGCAGAACTCCGCAAGCGCCTCAAACTAGCGGAAGGGGGCGACCATTATCTCTTTGCTTGCACCACTGCACAAGATGAAAAAGTCATCATTGTGACCGAAAAAGTGCCTGCGTCTATGCCCACTGTATAATAGATTCTTCCTTTTTTGAGACTGAGTGAGCGATTCTCCTCTCATTTTCTTCCAAGTATCCCAAAGATATCTACTTTTTTCTTGTATAAGCATGTTGTTGTTTCTGTCTGTTTGATAATGGTTTATTGAGGACCGACAGTCTCTTCTCAGCAGAAAATGCACTTTTTCGAGAAAAAAATAGCGATTTCTTGTAACTTTTCCAACCCCTTGTCCGTCCTACCTATAGAGGCATGAAAGAAATAGACTTCCAAAACGATTTGCTGCCGCTAAAGAATAAACTTTATCGCCTGGCGCAGCGCATCACCCTCGACAGCCTCGAAGCTGAAGATGTGGTGGAAGATACACTCGTCCGTGTCTGGGAGCGTCGCAAGTCGCTCACGGATGTGGAGAACTTAGAAGTCTACTGCTTGACTATCTGTCGAAATTTAGCCCTCGACCGCGCAGAACGCAAAGATGCGCAGCACGCGGCACTCGATGCTAATGTTGATGCACCAGCCGACACGACGGCGCTCCCCGATGCTCAATTAGAAGCTGATGAGCGACTCGCTTTGGTGCGTCGAACCTTTGAAACGCTGCCAGAGAAACAGCGCACCGCCTTGCAGTTGCGCGACATCGATGGACACAGTTACCAAGAAGTGGCAACGGCGATGGATATTTCCGAAAGCGATGTGAAGGTAACCCTACACCGCGCCAGACAAGCACTCAAAGAAAAGCTCAGCCATCTGAGATTTCACCTCTAATTCTCACAAGAAACTCCTCATTATGAACTACAAGTACATTGAACAATTGATTGAACGCTACTTCGCCGCTGAAACTTCAGTAGCCGAAGAACGCATTCTTCGCGCATTCTTCGCGGATTGCAATGTGCCCAGTCATTTGCAGCAATACACTTCTCTTTTCCGCTTCGTAGCCGAAGAGTCTAAAGCTCCTGCAGTGCTTGGTGAAGAGTTTGATGAAAAGCTCATTGCTCGCCTTCGTGCCAAGGGAGATATGCCCGAGGTGCATGTGCGTGCCATCAAGATGACCCTCGGTGCTCGCCTACGTCCTTTGTGGCGTGCAGCAGCAGCGGTCACCCTTCTTGTTGCCATCGCTGGCACTGCTGAAGAAGCCATCGACAAAACGACAAGCATCCCCATGAACTTGCAAGCTGTGGAAGCCACGCACGGTGTAGACAGTACCGATGCGACACACAGTCCCTACCGCCAAGTGCAAGAAGGGTTAAAGATGGCAATTACCAACGATACACTCCCTCAAGTGTCGCCAAAACCTTGAGGCACCTATACGAGATAGACTGACGCGCCAATTGCTTATTAAAACACCCTCCTGAACCCTTTGGTTTCAGTTCTCTCTCCCTCTTCGTCCCACAAAAACGATGACTATAACGCTCGTTACTGACGAACGATCACACCAGGAAGTAGCCCCGCTACTTTCTGGTGTGTCGTTTTATGGCACTGCTCAGCGCTGGTCTCATAGTCCTTCAAGCCTCAGTTTACCACCATTCGCCAGGGATGACGCCTTCCTCTGAGTGCATTCCCCATCAAACTCTTGGGTTTTTCTTCCTTTTTCATTCATCACAACCTAACCCCCTTCATACCTCTTTCTCATGGGTAGAGGCACAGTGAGGGTGTCTTTCACCTGCCCTCTCTCTTGTCTATCCCTCCCTTCTTTAACCCCAATCGCTGTTCTGGAGCCGG
>ERZ1674049.89-NODE-89-length-17535-cov-51.915217_pt1 | contig 17535 bp, 14 predicted proteins | sample MGYA00581127_ERZ1674049 | MGnify/ENA primary metagenome ERZ1674049 (study PRJEB41354, sample SAMEA4873323) | human saliva metagenome | biome: human-associated habitat [ENVO:00009003]; feature: mouth environment [ENVO:08000002]; material: saliva material...
AAAATATAAAAAAGGTAATGAATTTATTTTAGTAAAATAATGAATTTAAAGTAAGGAATATTTTTAAAAATATATTTTACCTTGCGGTAGGTATTTATTCTTATTAAGAATTAAATTTTATAAATTGATAGAAGTAATCCCCTATGCCGTCTGAAAGTCAGTGGCGTAGATTTTCTCAAACTTTTGATACTAAGGAACTTATATGTGCGGTATCGTAGGTGCTATTCGCGCCAATCACAATGTAGTCGATTTTCTGACCGACGGTCTCAAACGCCTTGAATACCGAGGCTATGATTCGTCGGGTATTGCCGTAAACATGGACGGCAAAATCAAACGCGTCCGCCGTGTCGGCCGCGTACAGCTGATGGAAGATGCAGCACGCGAAAAAGGCGTGTTCGGCCATATCGGCATCGGCCATACCCGTTGGGCAACCCACGGCGGTGTAACCGAGCCTAACGCCCACCCCCATATTTCCGGCGGCATGATTGCGGTTGTCCACAACGGCATCATCGAAAACTTCGAAGCCGAACGCGAACGCCTGCAAGCTTTGGGTTACACCTTCGAATCGCAAACCGATACCGAAGTCATCGCCCACAGCGTCAACCACGAATACACAAAAAACGGCGGCAAACTGTTTGAAGCCGTCCAAGCTGCGACTGCCCGTTTCCATGGTGCATACGCCATTGCCGTTATCGCACAAGACAACCCTGAAGAAATGGTTGTTGCGCGTATGGGCTGCCCGCTATTGGTGGCCTTGGGCGACCAGGAAACCTTCATCGCTTCCGACGTATCCGCCGTGATTGCCTTTACCCGCCGCATCGCCTACTTGGAAGATGGCGACATCGCCCTGCTGAACGCAAACGGTATCGAAAAACTGCTCGACAAAACCGGTGCGCAAACCGAACGCGCGGTTAAAGTATCCGAATTGTCTCTGGCTTCTTTGGAGTTGGGCCCATACAGCCACTTCATGCAAAAAGAAATCCACGAACAACCCCGCGCCATCGCCGATACCGCCGAAGTCTTCCTTGACGGCGGCTTCGAACCCGAAAACTTCGGCGCGAACGCCCGCGAAGTGTTCGACGATATCCACAGCATCAAAATCCTTGCCTGCGGCACGTCCTACTATGCCGCGCTGACCGCCAAATACTGGCTCGAATCCATCGCCAAAGTGCCGACTGACGTAGAAATCGCCAGCGAATACCGCTACCGTGACGTGATTGCCGATCCGAAACAATTGGTTATCACCATTTCCCAATCTGGTGAAACTTTGGACACCATGGAAGCCCTGAAATACGCGCAGTCTTTGGGACACAAACACAGCCTGTCCATCTGCAACGTTATGGAATCCGCCCTGCCGCGCGAGAGCGAATTGGTGCTGTACACACGCGCCGGCGCAGAAATTGGCGTCGCTTCTACCAAAGCGTTCACCACGCAACTGGTTGTTTTGTTTGGCTTGGCGGTAACGCTGGGCAAACAGCGCGGTTTGGTTTCCGCCGAAAAAGCGCGCGAATACGTTGAAGAATTGCGCCAACTGCCGGGCAGCATTCAGCACGTTCTCAATCTTGAGCCGCAAATCGCCGCTTGGGCGCAAAAATTTGCCAAGAAAACCAGCGCACTCTTCTTGGGCCGCGGCATCCACTTCCCAATCGCCCTTGAAGGCGCATTGAAGCTGAAAGAGATTACCTATATCCACGCCGAAGCGTATCCTGCGGGTGAGTTGAAACACGGCCCGTTGGCTTTGGTGGACGAGAACATGCCTGTTGTCGTGATTGCCCCGAACGACAGCCTGTTGGACAAAGTGAAAGCCAACATGCAGGAAGTCGGCGCACGCGGCGGCGAATTGTTCGTCTTCGCCGACCTCGACAGCAACTTCAACGCCACCGAAGGCGTGCACGTCATCCGCGCCCCACGCCACGTCGGCGTACTCTCTCCGATTGTGCACACCATCCCCGTGCAACTCCTGTCTTACCACGCCGCCCTCGCACGCGGTACAGACGTGGACAAACCGCGCAACTTGGCTAAATCGGTAACGGTTGAGTAAAGCCTAGCTTGAACGATAAAAGGTCGTCTGAAAATTTTCAGACGACCTTAATTATTAATTAAAGGCAAACAAATGAATAAAATCTACAAATACCTACTGGCAATCGCTGCTTTGGCGGCAGCAGGCTTCGGTATATATGAATATACTGCGCCCGATAAATACCAATACTGGAAAGAACTGATTGCCAAGGATCCCAAACCTGACGGGATTTCAGAACAGGAATACAGGGAAAAACTTAGGGCAGGTTACTGCTGGAGGGACAGGAAATTTTACACACCTGAGGAATTACACAGGAAAGCAATGATCAGTTTTGCAGGTAGGTTGTTGGGAGAAACAGAAGCCTATAAGGCCAACATGACCACCAATCAGGGCGGACGGGATTATTCTACGGGAGCAGACTGCGTACGTCACGAAAAAGCCTGTAGCGTCTGGTTTGTCCCGCAAGATTACACCAATGAGCAATGGGACAGGATGTTTTTGGCGGAGAAAGACCCGATGGATGGGGCATTGCTGGCAAAGTATTTAAAATATGAAATTAAACAACAGGATGATTTAAAAAAATATTTGGAACAATATAATGTAAAAGGTTTTTCATTGATTATCAGAGGATATAATCAGGGAGGAGCAAGCATTTATGGCTCTGACTGCTGTAAAGTTTTAAGTATCAAAGAAGCTGTCCCGATAATAAAAAATAATACGTTGATTACTTATTTAGAAGGAGCGGCAACGTTTCCAGAGAGTGAGATACCAAAGAATATCGATATCGAAAATTACGGTGTTGGTAATTTTTATTTTAGTTATTCAGAGGTTAGTCCAGGATTGCACCAATGGGATGAAAATAAAGAAAAAACTTATCAGATTGACTTTTCAGATATGTTATTCATGAATAATTGTGGCGATGTATTGTGGCAGCCTCATTATATTTATTAACCTATATTCAATAGGAATATATTATGTCAGACAACAAAAAATCTTTAATGGTGTCAGAAGTTACCGTAGATAGGGTTTTATCCCAATTTTTGTGGAACAGCCCGATACCACCCAAAAGAGAAGATGTGGGAATATCGATAACATCAGCTAATCGTACACCAGTAAAAATTGACGTAACCGACTATATGAAAAATGGTGCAAACCAATATGCTATATTGGAACCTCTTACAAGCAAAGAGGTCGTCTGAAAAATTTTAGACAACCTTGGTTATTAATTAAAGGCAAACAAATGAATAAAGTCTACAAATACCTACTGGCAATCGCTGCTTTGGCGGCAGCAGGCTTCGGTATATATGAATATACTGCGCCCGATAAATACCAATACTGGAAAGAATTGATTGCCAAAGACCCCAAGCCTGACGGGGTTTCGGAACAGGAATACAGGGAAAAACTCAGGGCAGGCTATTGCTGGCGGGATAGGAAGTTTTACACACCTGAGGAATTACACAGAAAAGCAATGGTCAGTTTTGCAGGTAGGTTGTTGGGGGAGGCTGAAGCCTTTCGGACAGATTCGACTACACTTCAGGGAGAAATCAGTTTTACAGGAGGGCAGTGCAGAGCATATCAGGCAGAAAAAGCCTGTAGCATCTGGTTTTCTACAAAGGGATATTCTAATGATCAATGGGATAAACAATTTTTAGCAGAAGAAAGACCGGCTGACTTTAAATTTCTTGAGCAATATTTAGACAAAGAGATCAAGCAGACTAAAGATTTAGAAAGATATTTATCAGAACATGGAAATAAGAAGTTTTCTTTGATTGATAGGTGGATGGGTAAGGAAGGTGCGTCTGTTTACGGTTCTGATTGTTGTCGAGTGTTAGATAAAAAGATGGCAGCTCCAGTCATAGAGGGTAAGGAGTGGAGTGGTTATTTTGAGCTATCTTCTGTTTTCCCTGAAAATAATATTCCAAAAGGAGTTAATATTCAGGATTATGGCATTGGAAATTTCTATTTTGATTTTAGGGATGTTGTTCCAATGAATCAAACTGATTGGGGAAAAGATGAGAAAAAAACTTATCAATCAAAATTTCCAACTATATTGATGATGAATAACTGTGGTGATATATTATGGTTACCTTCTATTGTATATGAGATTTAATCTAACTAAGGAGTAAGTTGATGGAGAATCCGCAACAATCATTAAGTGTATCAGAAGTAACCATAGATAGAGTTTTATCTCATTATTTATGGAATAAATCCATACCGCCTCGTCGTGAAAATATGCAATTAGCGGCAACCGATGCTAATCGTATGCCAATAAATATTGATGCAACCAGTTATATGCGAAATGGAGCTGGGAGATATGCTTCAGCAGTAGATTTTAAGATGTTTGAAAAGTTTTTCACAGAAAAAAATCTGCCTGCTAAACTACAGCCGTATTCTTTTACAGAAATTGTTGATTTAATTTATCATAAAGATGATGCTGTGAGGATTAAAAGATTACCGAATTCTAAAAACGGTTTCACCGTCTCCATCTCTCAATACGGCATAGATACCTCATCCTCCGACTACACAGAGCGTGCCTTTATCTTCGGCTCGACGCAGGTAACAGTTACCAAAGCCGACATCGATAAACTCCAATTCTTCGTCCGTCCGGACGGCAGCCGCGAAATTCGCAACCTCAGAATCACGCCCAAAGACGACAATTTCGACTTTATCGGCGGTTCATCTTCTCAAGATGTTTCGGATAGGATGCAAAAATGGATGGTAGATAAGGCAAACGCCGGGTTCAAGAAAGTTATTGATCCGAAAGGTATAGGCAGGGCTGTACCCCTTATCTATACCGATACCGACAAGCTGCCGTTTGTCAATATTACGGATAAGGACTTCAAAAGACTCCAATCGGAGAAATCGAACCAAGAAAAACCAGATATTCTAATGGAAGAAACAGGTATTCTTCTGTTTCGTCAAGGAGGAGGGTTATTTAATAAGCTGAAAAAATCACCAGCCTTATATGATAAAAGCCTGCTGGGGCGTTGGCGAGACATTGAGCAGAATGCCAACGAAATGTACCAAAAAACCCGTGACCTTATCGAAAAAGATCCGAATATGATGTCTTTGGATGAGAGGAATGAACGCGATCAATACGCGGCGGATATTGATAAACCAACGGCCTTAACTATTGAGGATATGCCGCAAAACGCCCAAAAAATCTATCATCAAGGGAAACAGATTTTTGCTGATTTTTGTGCCCGAAAAAACATCGCTTACGATGCAAATAGTTTGGATAATATCGCTATGTCATTAACCTCCGCATGCTATGAAAACGATATGCAGGACGTGTCTTTAATCAATATTAACGATAATGGGAAAGTCTCGGTCGGATACAGAGCCCCCGGATTAATAATGGCTTCTGTAAATATGTGGGAAGCGGCTAAGACGCCGGTAGAGGAAAGCCTGAGCCAAATTCAGCAAACGGCACAACGAATTGAATATGAGGAGCAACAAAAACAAATCGTGCAATCCCAATCACATGGAGCGAGGCTTTCTTAAGCAGAATCAAAAGAAAATGTAAAAAGGGGACTTAAATTCTACCAATTATCTACAAATAGTTTGATTGATTTTAAACAAAGTTAAAGGCCGTCTGAAACCTATTTCAAGGTTTCAGACGGCCTGTTGTTTTAAAGCGTTTTATTCTGCGCCGACAACGACGGTGTTGAGGTCTTTGAATTTGACGCGGCGTTGCCATGCGTCGCGGACTTGTTCGACGGTCAGGCTGTTGATGGCTTTGGGGTAGGCTTCCAAGTAGTCGTTGGGCAGGTCGTAGAGGCCGATCAGGCTCAGGTAGTTGAGCAGTTTGTCGTTGGAGTCGTAGCGCAGGGGGAAGCTGCCGACGATGTTGGCCTTGGCCTGTTTCAGTTCGGCTTCGGTCGGGCCTTCGGCGATAAACTGCTCGATGACGGCTTGGGTGTCGGCCAGTGAGGCTTTGGTGTTTTTCTTTTGGGTGGAGTAGGAAACGGCAAACGTGCCTTCTTCTGTCGCCGGGGCAAGGCTGCTGTATACGCCGTAGGTGTAGCCGTGTTGGTCGCGCAAAACTTTCATGAGGCGGCTGTCGAAACCGCCGCCGCCGAGGATGTAGTTGCCGGCAACGAGGGCGTAGTAGTCGGGGTCGTGGCGTTTGATGAGGGAGGTGCCGAGCAGGACTTGTGCCTGTGTGCCGGCAAAGGGGATGTCGCGGCGTTGGGCGGTTTGTTTGGGAACGGGCGGGATGGCGTGGGTTGCGGTGGCTTTGGCCGGCAGGTCTTTGAGGACGCGATCGACCAGTTGCTCTGCCTGTTTGCGGTTGAGGTCGCCGACGATGGCGACGATGGCGTTGTCTTTGCCGTAGTGGGTGCGGTGGAAGGCGCGGATGTCGTCGAGGTTGACGCGTTTGAGGCTGTCAACGGTTATGTTTGCGCCGCTGCCGTAGGGGTGGTTCGGGTAGATGAGTTTGGTCAGTTCGCGCGTGGCGGTGTAGTCGGGGGTGGTTTCTTGTTGTTGCAAGCCGGTGATGGATTGGGTTTGACGGCGGCGGAAAACGGCTTCGTCAAAGCGCGGACGGGTCAGCGAGTGGTTGAGCAAGTTGGCGGCTTTGTCGCGGATGTCGGCTTTGCTGAGGCTGCGGAAGCCTGCGGACGCGCTCTCGGCATTGCTGTCGCTGCTGATTTGTGCGCCGATGTTGTCGGCTTCGGCATTGAAGGCTTCTTCGTCCAGCTCTTGGGTGCCGTCGGTCAGGAGGGCGGCGGTAAATTCGGCAACTTGGCTTTTGCCGTCCGGATTGGCGACGCTGCCTGCGCCCTTGAAGCTGACTTCAAGGTCGATGATGGGGTTTTCGTGGCGTTCGACAAGGAGGATTTGGGTGCCGTCGCGGTTGCGCCAGCGTTGGATGTCGGTGGCGGCTTGGACGCTTAAGGGCAGGAGGAGGGCAAGGGCGAGCAGGGTGGGTTTCATGTTATGGCTTTCTGTTAGGGTCGTCTGAAAGGATATGGGCTTTCAGACGGCCTGATGTTTATCGGCGGTTGGCAGCTTTTTTGCTTGGCGCGGCGGCTGTTTTTTGCGGTTCGATGATGACGGTACTCATGCGCTCGTCGGTCAACATCCGGGCGGCGGCCTGTACTTCTTGTGCGCTGACGGCCTGTAGGCGGCGGTGGATTTCTTGTTCGTCGGTATATTGGAAACCGCGCGCTTCGAGGCGGCCCATCATGGAGGCTTGGGAAGACATGGAGTCTTTGGCGTAGATTTCGCTGACCGCTGCCTGGGTTTTGACGCGCTGCAATTCTTCTTCGGAAACGCCGTTGTCGGCAATGTCTTTGATTTCTTGGCGCAGCTGGGCAATCAGAGTATCGGTTTTCACGCCTTCGGCAGGCATGGCTATTACGCTGAACAGCGGCATTTCGCGGCTGATGATGTCGTAATGCGTTCCTGCGCTCAATGCGGTTTGCTTGCCGCGCACGAGATTTTTGTCAAAACGGCTGGACGCGTTGCCTGCCAAAATATCGGAGAGGATGTCGAGGGCGAAAGGCATCGTGTCATCAAGTTTTTGGAGTTTCGGCACACGGAAGTTGATGGCAATCAGCGGCTGGTGTGTAACCGGAGAAGTGGCTTTGACTGTAACAGGTTTGCGCAAATAGGGTTCGGTATTCAGTTTGTTGCGCGGCGGCTGGGCTTTGGCGGGAATATCGCCAAAGAGTTTGGCGGCCGTCTGAAGCGTTTGTTTGGCATCGACATCGCCGACAATGACCAATACGGCATTGTTGGGCGCGTAATACTGTTTGTACCACGCGCGCAGGTCGTCGGCTTTTAGGGTGTGCAAATCTTTCATGTAGCCGATGACGGAGGCGCGCATGGACGGTTGGGTAAAGGCGGCAAGATAGGCTTGTTCCCACATTTTGCCGTCGGCAGTGTCTTCCGTGCGCTGGCGGCGTTCTTCACGGATGACGTTCATCTCGTTGAGGAATTCTTTGTCGCTGAAGTTGAGGTTGTGCATGCGGTCGGCTTCGAGTTTCAGAATCTCGGGCAGGTTGGCGGCGGCGACGTTTTCGTAATAGACCGTTTCATTGCGGTTGGTGTAGGCGTTGTTTTGCCCGCCCAGCTCGGACACGCGGCGGTTGAATTCGCCGGAGGGAACGTCTTTCGTGCCTTTAAACATCATGTGTTCCAAAGCATGGCTCAGGCCGCTTTTTCCCGGTTTCTCATCCACGCTGCCGATTTTGTACCAAATCTGCGAAACGGCCACAGGCGCGCGGTGGTCTTCTTTGACGATGATTTTCAGACCGTTGGGCAGGGTTTCAGAAAGCGTCTGCGCCCATGAAGCGGCAGGCAGTGCGAAGGCAAGCATTAAAGCAATTCGGCGTAACATGGTTCAATCCGTAAAATGAAAATCAATCGCCAAAGTATAGCGGAAATCTGCAAAGATTGGCCGAATGTTTCAGACGGCCTGCGGCTTTATCTGCTGATTCACATCAAGCACGGCCGTTGCCAATCTTTACCGTCGCGCTTCATTCGCGGATAATCCCAAACATTCCCGTTCCCAACCATCACAAAGGAATCATCATGGCATTTTTGAAACTGACTGAACAAAATGTTCAAGGCAAAACCGTTCTGATCCGCGCCGATATGAACGTACCGTTCAAAGACGGCAACATCAGCGACGATACCCGTATCCGCGCTTCGCTCGCCTCCATCAAATACTGCTTGGACAACGGCGCGTCTGTGATCGTGATGACCCACCTCGGCCGTCCGACCGAAGGCGAATTCCATCCTGAAGACGATGTAGCGCCTGTTGCTGCGCATTTGGGCAAACTGTTGGGCAAAGACGTGAAAGTATTGAACGACTGGCGTGAAAACAAACCGACTTTGAACGCCGGTGATGTCGTGATGCTGCAAAACGTGCGCATCAACAAAGGCGAGAAGAAAAACGACTTGGAGCTGGGCAAAGCCTACGCTTCTTTGTGCGACGTGTTCGTTAACGACGCATTCGGTACCGCCCACCGCGCCCAAGCTTCGACTGAAGCCGTTGCCCAAGCCGCACCGGTTGCCTGCGCAGGCGTGTTGATGGCGGGCGAACTCGACGCTTTGGGCAAAGCCCTGAAACAACCGGCTCATCCGATGGTTGCCATCGTTGCCGGCAGCAAAGTGTCCACCAAGCTGACCATCCTCGAATCTTTGGCCGACAAAGTCGACCAACTGATCGTCGGCGGCGGCATTGCCAATACCTTCCTGTTGGCAGAAGGCAAAGCCATCGGCAAATCTTTGGCCGAACACGATTTGGTGGAAGAATCCAAAAAAATCATGGCGAAAATGGCGGCCAAAGGCGGCTCTGTTCCGCTGCCGACCGATGTGGTTGTCGCTAAAGCCTTCGCCGCCGATGCGGAAGCTGTGGTGAAAGACATTGCCGACGTTGCCGAAGACGACATGATTTTGGACATCGGCCCGAAATCCGCCGCTGCTTTGGCCGAGCTGCTCAAAGCCGCAGGCACTGTCGTATGGAACGGCCCGGTCGGCGTGTTCGAGTTTGACCAATTTGCCGGCGGTACCAAAGTATTGGCCGAAGCGATTGCCCAAAGCGATGCGTTCTCGATTGCAGGCGGCGGCGACACTCTGGCGGCGATTGCCAAATTCGGCGTAACCGACCAAATCAGCTACATCTCCACCGGCGGCGGCGCGTTCCTCGAATTCTTGGAAGGCAAAGAGTTGCCTGCCGTAGCCGCTTTGGAAAAACGCGGCGCGTAATCGGTTTTAATCTCGATGGCTGAATAAAGGCCGTCTGAAATCTGGAAATCAGGTTTCAGACGGCCTTATTTATTTTGTTGAAATGTGTTATCGGTTTAGGCGGTTTGTGTATCCGACTGTCTGTGCAATGCCTGATAACACGGTGCAAGCTGGCGGATGATGAGGTCGAGTTGGTGTTTGAGGATTTGGTTTTGTTGGGACTGCTCTTTGTCGGTCTGCTCCAAATCGGCAAATTCCTGTCGGATGGCTTCGATGCTTGCATCGAAGGTGGCCGGTTCGGTCTGCGGCATTTGTTTGAGGAGTTCGGCGATGTGGTGGGTCAGGCGGGCATATGGGGCGAAGGTATCGCTGCCGTCGTGATGAACCTGGTCGCGGTATGCGCCGAGCGCGGAAATGTGGCCGGTCAGCGCATAGCTGGTTTTGAGCAGGGTAAAACCGTCTTGCAGGCGGTCTTGGTATTTTTTCGGGTTGCTGCTCATGTCGGATAAGGTGCTGCTGAGGGCGGCAGTGCTTTCGTGGGCTTGGCGGCGGGTGAGGCGGTAGTCGACATCGTCGCGGCTGCCGTTTTGCAGCTGGTCGAGGATGGCGTCGAGATAGCGGCCGTTGGCAGTGATGGTCTGGGCGGCGGTGTGGCTGAGGGTGAGGTAACGCCAATCGGGCCAGAGGTAGGTGGCGGCGGCCCATGCGATAACGGAACCGACGATGGTGTCGATGATGCGGATGGGCATGGCGTGGTACACGTCCAAACCGGCAAGCGAAAGGCTGGTCAGGGCTTGGATGGTGATGAAGAAGGTGGAGAAGCTGTATTTGTAGCTTCGGGTGATGAAAAACAGGGTGGTGCTGGCAATGACAATCCAGAGTTTGGTTTCAACGGACGGGGTGAAGTAGGGGACGAGCGAACCGACAATCACGCCGAGAATCGTGCCGGCGATACGTTGGTACACGCGGCTTTTGGTGGCGGTGTAGTTGGGCTGGCAGACGAAGAGGGCGGTCAGTAGAATCCAGTAGCCGAGGTTGAGATGGAGGATTTCGACGATGATGCAGGCCGCGGCCACGACGATGGAAAGGCGGGTGGCATGACGGAAGACGCCGGATTCGAAATTGAGCTGGCTGAGGACGGTCTCGCCGATGTTGCGGAACTTGGTGTTTTCAAGGGCGGCAATGCGGGTGTCGGTGTTGTCGTTTTCAGCAAGGGACGCATCGTTTTGCAGTTGCCGCAGTTGGTAATCGACGCTGCTGAGGTTGTCGAGCAGGCGGCGGATATTGTGGAGGTTGGCATTGTCGGCGTGGGTCTCGGCAAAATGGCCGAGGGATTGGCGACAGCCTTCCATGGCGCGGCCGAGGCGTTTGCTGTATGCGTAGGGTTTGTTGTTGCGCAGGGTGGCGGCAATGTTGCGGCACGCCTGACCCTGCATTTCGAGCAGGCGGCGGATGCGGAAGATGAGGTCGGTGTTTTTGAGCTGCTCGGCCATTTCGCTGTAATCGACGTGGGCGGAGCTGATGCGTTCATGCATGTCTTGCGCGCTGAGGTAGTAGCGCAGCATTTTGGCGGTGCGCGGATGGCGGTGTTGGCCGCGTAATCGGTAGAAAAGTGCGACACGGCATTGGTTGAAGGCGGTAATCACGCCGGTGTTGCTCATGGCCAGGTCGATTTGACGGTTGCCCAGCCATGCGGCTTCGTCGGGGTCGAAAAAGTCGGCTTTGGCATCGAAGTAGTTGCTGAGTGCGTCGTAGGCGTTGGCGACGGTTTCCTGGACGGGGCGGTGGGGCAGGATGATTTGGAAGATCAGGGTGTTGACGCTGTATAGGACGGTGCCCAGCAGAATCATGACGGGATTGGTCAGCCAGTAGCTTTCGGGGGTGTAGGTCAGCGTGGTGTAGGTGGCGACGGCGAGCGCACCGAAAGCGATGGTACGGTATTTGAGGCCGACGGTGCCGAGGATGGTGAAGCCGAAAGTCATCAGGGTCATGGCCAAGATGAAGGGAACGCCTGTGCCGATGGTGCTTTGGGCAAGCAGTGAGGAGAGGGTAAACAGGGCGACGGTGATGACGATGTTGATCAGACGGCCTGTGAGGCGGTTGTCCAAATCGACCAAACCGCCGGCAATAATGCCGAGTACGAAGGGCATGGCAAGTTTGGGGGTGTTAAAGTGCCAAACAAGGGTGGCGGCGATGAATACGCTGGCGAAGACGGGTAGGGAGGCAATGATCAGAGGTTTGAGTGGCGGGGTGTTCATGGTTGGGTTGTTTTATTTGTTATGAGATGAATGATTGGATTTTAACAGGATTTTCAGTCGGTTTCAGAATGCTTTAAATGAGATAAGGCCGTCTGAACGGATACGGCGAAATGCTTGATTTCGTTTCCACATCTGTTCAGACGGCCTTGTTTGGCCTGCGTCATCAGGTCATCAGGTTGAGGTCGCTGATGCGGTCGTAGAGACGCTCGGTATTGTTGCCCTCGTCGTGCATTTGAATGCGCAGGCGCAAATCGTTGGCGGAAAACGCTTGGCGCAGGGCTTCGCTGAGTTCGATTTGGCCTTGTGCATAGAGGTTGAAGAGGTTTTGGTCGAACGTCTGCATGCCGTTGCTGCCGGAGCGTGCCATCAGGTCGCGGATTTCCAGCAATTCGCCTTTGAAAATTAGGTCCTGCATGGCCGGAGTGTTGAGCAGGAGGTCGGTAACGGCCGTGCGTTGGCGGTTTTTCTTGACGACGAGGCGTTGGCCGATGATGCCGACGAGGTTCAACGCCAAATCCATCAAGACCTGTTGGCGGCGGTCTTCCGGATAGAAGTTGATGATGCGCTCGATGGTTTGGGAGGCTGTGCTGGCGTGGATGGTGAAAACGCACAGATGACCGGTTTGAGCCAGTTGGAGGGCGTATTCCATGCTTTCTTCGCTGCGGACTTCGCCGATACAGACGACGTCGGGCGCTTGACGCATGGCGCTTTGAACGGCGGTTTTCCAGTTGTCGGTATCGATGCCGATTTCACGCTGGGTGAAGATGCTGCGGCAAGGTTTGTAGATAAACTCGATGGGGTCTTCGATGGTAACGATATGGCCGGGCAGCTTTTGGTTGCGGTAGTTGAGCATGGAGGCCATGGTGGTGGATTTACCCGAACCAGTCGGGCCGGCGAGGATCAGCAGGCCGCGCGGCGCGAGTGCAAGCTCTTGGAGCTTTTCGGGCAAACCTAGGGTCTTCATTTCGGGAATGTCTTGGCTGACGCGGCGCAATACCATGCCGACGCGGCCTTGCTCGTGGTAGGCGTTGACGCGGTAGCGCGTGTTGCTGCGCGATTGGACGGAATAGTTGATTTCCCAGTCTCGGTTGAAGGCTTCGAGCTGGTCGGGGTTCATGGTGGATTCGGCGATGGCGGCGGTGTCCGCGCCGGTCAGCGCTTTGTGTGGCATGGGCGTGAGGGTGCCGCCGACTTTGATGGCAGGGGGAAAGCCTGCGCTGATGAAGATGTCGGATGCGTTGCGTTTTTCGGCCTCTTCACACATACGGTCGAGCAGGGGATGAAGATGCGTGCCGATTTCGGCCGGGGTGGGGATGTGCGGTGCTTGGTTTTTTTGTGAGTAGGCTTGCACCATTTCGCTTAACAGGTCGTGCAGAGGGGCGAGGTCGCTCATGATGATTCTCTTTAAAACGGGTATTCGGTCAGGCTGAAAGGCCGTCTGAAAACGGGATGATGGGGTTCAGACGGCCTGAGTATGGTTTAGAAAACAGAGAGGTTTTCGATGTTTTGCGCCTTGCTGCGTGCCAGCTCTGGGCTGATGGTGCCTTGGCGGACAAGGGTTTGCAGGGCTTGATCGAGGGTTTGCATACCGTGGGCCTGACCGGTTTGGAGGGCGGCGTTGATTTGGGCGATTTTGTTCTCGCGGATGAGGTTGCGCACGGCCGGTGTGGAAATCAGGATTTCGTGTGCGGCGACGCGGCCGTTGCCGTCGCGGGTTTTCAGCAGGGTTTGGGAAATGATGGCGCGCAAGGATTCGGACAACATGGAGCGCACGATTTCTTTTTCGCCTGCAGGGAATACGTCGACAATACGGTCGATGGTTTTGGCGGCGCCGGTCGTGTGCAGCGTGCCGAAAACCAAGTGGCCGGTTTCGGCGGCTGTCAGGGCGAGGGAGATGGTCTCAGGGTCGCGCATCTCACCGATCAAAATCACGTCGGGGTCTTCGCGCAGTGCGGAACGCAGGGCGTTGGTGAAGCTGTGGGTGTGTTGATGCAGCTCGCGTTGGTTGATGAGCGCCTTTTTGCTTTGGTGGACGAACTCAATCGGGTCTTCGATGGTCAGAATGTGGGCCGGTTGGGTTTCGTTGATGTAGTTGACCATCGCCGCCAACGTGGTGGATTTACCCGAACCGGTCGGGCCGGTTACCAAGACCAAACCGCGCGGATTTTCGGCAATTTTTTGGAAAATGCGCGGCGCACGCAATTCTTCCAGCGTCAGAACGGTGCTCGGAATGGTACGGAATACGGCAGCCGGGCCGCGTTCGGTCATAAAGGCGTTGACGCGGAAACGGGCAACATTAGGCAGCTCAAATGAGAAATCGACTTCAAAATCCTGTTGATAGAGCTTGCGCTGGTGGTCGTTCATGACCGAGGTAATCATGGTGCCGACTTCTTCCGAACTCATCTCGGGCAGGTTGATGCGGCGGATGTCGCCGTGTACGCGTATCATAGGGGAAATGCCCGAACTCAAATGGAGGTCGGAGGCTTTGTTTTTTACGCCGAACGCGAGTAAGTCGGTAATCTGCATAATGTGGCCTTGTTTTGGTTTAGAATAATAAAATCGCTTTATTTTAAATAGATAAATCCGTTCGACCAAGTAAAATTTTTAAAATGCCGAGTGATGAACGGGTAAAAGGAGAAAACCATGTCGGTATTGCAACAAAACTATCAGGACGTATGCCGGGCGGTTGAACAGGCGGCAGAGGCTGCAGGACGGCCTGCGGATGCGGTGAAGCTGGTGGCGGTCAGCAAGACGTTTCCGGCAGACGATATCCGCGAAGTGTATGCGGCCGGTCAGCGCGATTTTGGCGAGAACTATATTCAGGAATGGTTTGAAAAAACGGAAACGCTGGCTGATTTGCCGGATATTGTTTGGCACGTTATCGGCGATGTGCAGTCCAATAAAACCAAATTTGTGGCCGAACGCGCACATTGGGTGCATACGGTAGGTCGTCTGAAAACGGCGCGGCGCTTGAGCGAACAAAGGCCGTCTGAAATGCCGCCGTTGCAGGTGTGCATTGAAGTGAACATTGCCGCGGAAGAGGCGAAACACGGTGTGGCGCCCGATGAAGCGGTTGCGCTGGCCCTTGAAGTGGCCAAGTTGCCGAATATTAAAGTGCGCGGATTGATGTGTGTGGCCAAGGCCGACAGCAGCAATGATGAGTTACGCAGCCAGTTTCACACCATGCAACGGCTGTTGGCTGAGTTGAACGCGGCAGGTGTCGAAGCAGATGTTTTGTCTATGGGTATGTCCGGCGATATGCCAATCGCGGTAGAATGCGGCGCAACCCATGTCCGCATCGGCAGCGCGATTTTCGGCAAGCGGCATTATCCTCAAGCGTAAAATTAATGGCCGTCTGAACAGGGTAGACAGCAGTTTCAGACGGCTTGATCGATATCACAAAGGAGTGACATATATATGAAAATCTATTTTCTCGGCGGCGGCAATATGGCGACTGCCATTGCAGGCGGTTTGGTCAAACAAGACGGCTATCGTGTCCACATTGTCGAACGCGGCACCGAAAGACGGGCGCAGTTGGTTCAAGAATTGGGTGTAGCCACTTCTGAAAACCTGCCCGAATTGAGTGCGGACGACGTCCTCATTCTCGCCGTCAAACCGCAAGACATGCAGGCAGCCTGTCAAAACATTCGTTTGAATGGCGCGCTGGTGTTGTCCGTAGCGGCCGGATTGTCCATCGATACCCTCAGCCATTATCTGGGCGGCACACGCCGTATCGTACGCATCATGCCCAATACGCCGGCCAAAATCGGTTTGGGCGTATCCGGTATGTTTGCCGATGCAAGCGTTTCAGAAGCCGACCGCGCAGCCGCAGACGGCATCATGCGCTCTGTCGGCACGACCGTTTGGCTGAACGAGGAAGAGCAACTCCACAATATTACCGGCATCAGCGGCAGCGGCCCCGCCTATGTTTTCTATTTGTTGGGCGCGCTCCAAAACGCGGCTTTGGCACAAGGTTTCAACGAACAAGACGCACGCGAACTGAGTCTCGCCACATTTAAAGGCGCAGTGGCTTTGGCCGAACAAACCGGCGAAGCATTCGCACAATTACAGCAAAACGTAACTTCTAAAGGCGGCACAACACACGAAGCCATCGAAACCTTCAAAGCCCGTCATGTTGCTGAGGCCATCGAACAGGGCGTAGAAGCCTGCGTTAAACGTTCGCAAGAAATGGCGCAACAATACAAGGCCGTCTGAACATGCGCGGCGACTTGCTTCTATTATTGGCAGACGCCGTTGCCATCCTGTGTATCACACGCTTTTTGCTCCGATACGCAGGATTGGCAGCAGAACACCCCCTGCTCAAATTCAGCATACAGGCAACAGGCTGGCTGACCAAACCTTGGCAAAAAGCATTTCCAAGCGGCGAGAAAACCGATTGGTACTGCCTGCCCGCAGGTTTTCTGGTGTATTACCTTGCCTGTACCGCCATTATTTTCATCTCGCCGGCATTATCCATCAGCAATAAGCTGATTCTGGCAAACTTCTGGTTTGCCATACTCCATATGCTGAAAGCCGCAGCCTATACATTACTTATCGCTCTGATTATCAGAATGGTGTCCAGCATACAGGGCCGCTATTCGCCGTTGACCTATGCCATCGAACGAATCCTGCAGCCATTGCTCAAACCGTTTTCCTTCTTACGCGCAGGGCGATACGATTTTTCAGGCAGTTTGTTGGCACTCTTATTATGGTTGTGGCTGACACGATGGTTTCCCCAGCTTATCCAGCAAACGAATTTATGGTTGCTCCAATAGGCCGTCTGAAAGCGCAGTAGGTATTAACGACCAAAAATACAACGTCCTAAAAAGCACATTAATATATTTAGGCGTAAGCTAGTGCAAAAAAGTGCAAATCGAAATATAAAGAACAAATGAATAGGTAAAACATGATATGATTCGCCCAATTTCCAAAACGGAAATTCAAGAAAACCCAATAAAAGCAAACCCGTAGCATCCAAATCATTAACATAAACCGAAAGCAGACACCATGGCAAAGCTGACAGAACAAGATATTTTAAACTGGGATGGTCCCGAAGAGGACTACATGAACAGCGACCAATTGGCCTTCTTCCGCGAACTACTGGTTAAAATGCAAGAAGAGCTGATTGAAAATGCAAACACCACTACCGGTCATCTCCAAGAGCACGAATCCGCCCCCGATCCTGCCGACCGCGCTACCCAAGAAGAAGAATACGCTTTAGAACTGCGCACCCGCGACCGCGAGCGTAAACTTCTCAGCAAAGTGCAAGCAACCATCCGCAGCATTGACGAAGGCGATTACGGTTTCTGTGCCGATACCGGCGAACCCATCGGCCTTAAACGCCTGCTGGCACGTCCGACCGCGACACTGTCCGTAGAAGCGCAAGAGCGACGCGAACGAATGAAAAAACAGTTTGCCGACTAAAATATAGACATAAAACCTCAAAAAGGCCGTCTGAAACCAAAATTTCAGACGGCCTTAGTATTGAACCGGGTTGGATATTGGAAGCGAATAGGGAAGATTTGAGGTGTTTTTAGAAAAATAAAAACCCTGTTA
>ERZ1674049.93-NODE-93-length-17427-cov-43.413366_pt1 | contig 17427 bp, 16 predicted proteins | sample MGYA00581127_ERZ1674049 | MGnify/ENA primary metagenome ERZ1674049 (study PRJEB41354, sample SAMEA4873323) | human saliva metagenome | biome: human-associated habitat [ENVO:00009003]; feature: mouth environment [ENVO:08000002]; material: saliva material...
ACAGCCGCCCACTCTATTCACATACATTAAAGACATTTTAAATGTTAATATCGTATAACGTTTTATCTATTTAAAATAAGCGATATAACTGACCAGGCAAATTGACCTGGCTGCCCATAAGTTATCCCTTCTTCTTAAAATAAGGAACTGCGATGTTCAACTTTATCAAGAAACAGTTTATCGACGTCATCCAATGGCCGAATCCTGATGACAGCCTGCTGATGTGGCGTTTTCCGATTGCCGATGAGGAGATCCAAAACGGTGCGAGCCTGACTGTGCGTGAGGCGCAGATGGCGATGTTTGTCGATGAAGGCGTAACCGCCGACGTGTTCGGTCCGGGGCGTTACACGCTTAATACGCAAACGCTGCCGGTGCTGACCAACTTGAAAAACTGGGACAAGCTCTTTGAATCTCCGTTTAAATCCGACGTTTACTTTTTCAATACCAAACAGCAGCTCGCACGAAAATGGGGAACGTCCCAACCTGTTACCGTACGCGATGCCGAGTTTGGCGCGGTGCAACTGCGTTCGTTCGGTATGTATTCTTACCGCATCAGCGATCCGGCAAAATTTTTCAAAGAAGTCAGCGGTGTGGCGGCGCAATACAGCGGCGTAGATTTGGAAAACCAGCTGCGCAATATTGCAGTCACCCAATTGGCGGCTGCGTTTGGCAGCTCCGGTATTCCGTTTTTGGATATGGCGGCGAACCAAGTTTTGTTGTCGCAAAAAATTGGCGAATTGCTCGGTGCGGAATTTGCCAAGCTGGGTTTAGCGCTAGAAAACTTTACGGTTGAAAGCATTTCCTTGCCTGCTTCTATCCAGGCTGCGTTGGATAAGAAAATTTCGATGGGTGTTATCGGCGATTTGGGACGCTACACCCAATATCAAACCGCCGAATCCATCCCGCTTGCGGCACAAAATGAAGGCGGACTTGCCGGAATCGGTGCAGGTTTGGGCGTAGGTGCCGGTATTGGTCAGGCGATGGCGGGTGCCATGTCTGGCATGATGCAGCCGAATGTGCAACAGGCTCAGCAAAATGCTCAGCCGGTTGCCGAAGATCCGCAGGCGAAATTGTTAAAACTCAAGTCTTTGCTCGATGGCGGTTTGATTTCGCAAGAAGATTTTGACAAAGCCAAGGCTGAAGTGTTGAAACAGCTGATTGGTTAATCAATTGAAGGCCGTCTGAAAAATATCATTCAAAAGAAGCGTTGAGCTGCTTCTGTGAAGTGAAAAAGTTTTCAGACGGCCTTTCGAATGATTTGATTAAGCCTGTCCGACTTCAAAAACGTTAAGGCCGTCTGAAACATCCCAACCCATTCTGAAAAAGCAAACCCATGTCTCAAACTCCTTTCTTCAAAACCGACTGCCCAAGCTGCGGCGCACCTGTCGAAGCGCATTCTGCTTCTGCCGTAACGCTGGTGTGCGGCTATTGCAACAGCATGCTGGTGCGGCAAGATAACGGCGTTGTCGACTCCGGCCGCGATTCCGCGTTGCTGGAAGATTTTAGTCCGCTGCAAATCGGAACCAGTGGTACATTTGTCGCACAACGCTTTACCTTGGTCGGACGGCTTCAGGTGCAATACGACGATGGCGCGTGGAACGAATGGTATGCACTGTTTGACGACGGCAGGGCCGGTTGGCTTTCTGAGGCGGGCGATTTGTATGTGATGACCATGCCGGTCGAAATCGATAATCCGCCGAGATTTGAAGACACGCAAGCCGGGTTTAGCGAGCTGATTTTTCAAGATAAACGCTATATTGCCTCCGATGTCCGCAACATTAGCTTGAAACATGCGGCCGTGCAGGGTGAGTTGCCGTTTGTTTTGAAAGAGGATACAGAAAATCGGGTTTCCGACTGGCGTTGCGAAAACCTTTTCATCACGCTCGATTACAGCAGCGAAACACCTGAAGCCTTCTTCGGACGGATGGTAAACCTGGATGGTTTGAAGCTGGAAAACACGCGCCACGAAGATGAAATTAAAGAAAGCGCAGGCCGTCTGAAAGGCAGTATTACTTCAGAAAATTGTCCTAACTGCGGCTCGTCCATTCATTGGGTAAACGGCCTGACCTCTCATCTGAACTGTCAAAGTTGCGGCAGTGAATTGGCAGTCGGCAAAGATAAAGCGGAGCTTATTACCGCGAACAATCTGCGTTTGTCGCAAGAAAAATTGTTTACTTTGCCTGTCGGCTCGACAGGCCGTCTGAAAAATAAAGAATTTCATGTTATCGGCGCAATCCGATATTTAGAAACAGATGCACAGGAAACATTCGAAAACCTGTTCAGCGGCCTCAACCGTACGCTCACGCCCGAAGGACAATGGTCGGAGTACCTGCTTTACAACCCTACACAGGGTTTCTTATGGTTGGTTGAAGCTGATGAAGGTTGGAATATTTCCGAAACCTTGAACGATTGGCCGCGCCTCGACCGCAACCGCCAACCGCAAGGCTATGGCAAACTTTATGACTATGGCGGACAGGTTAAGGTTGCCAGCGGGGCGTTTTATTGGCGTGTCCGAAACGGTGATTTGAACTATTACAGCGATTACCGAGACGGACAAAGCCGTAAGCTTGGCTCCGAACTAAACAGTCACGAAATGGCATGGACTAGAAGTGCCCCAATTGCTTATCGGGAAATTGCAGATGCGTTTAATCTGACCAGCCAAGCTCCGCATTACACTGCAAACATGGCGGCAGACGGCATTGATAAATCATTAAGAATGATAATGACCGCCATCTTGGTTGTCGTCAACCTCCCTGCGCTGCTGACAGGCGACAGTTCTGCTGCACTTACCGTCATCTTTGTAGGATGCTGGTTATTGTGGAGCATGGGCAAAAAAGACGAGGACGAGGATTAATATGTCAAGAATCACTTACATCATTTTCAGCACCATCATCATCGTCATTTCCATGATCATCAGCTACGGCTCTTCCGACTCCGACGACTCGCGTATGCACTCCGGCGGCTATTACGGCGGCAGCAGCGGTTATTCCGGAGGCCATAAATGACCCATGCCCCCGGTAATCATGGCCTATTGGACTTATATGGCTGCGATGAAGCCATCTTAAAAGATGAAGGCCGTCTGAAAACTGCTTTGGTAGCTGCTGCCCAAGCAGCAGAAGCCACCATATTGACCGAACACTTCCATACCTTCGGCGGTGCAGGCGGCGTAACCGGCGTTTTACTGCTCGCCGAGTCCCATATCAGCATCCACACTTGGCCGGAACACCGCTTCGCCGCCATTGACGCATTTATTTGCGGCGGTATGAAATTGGAAAAAGTGAAGGAAGTGTTGTGCAGGGAATTGGCGGTGGAACGGGTAGTTTGGACGGTTGCGCAACGTGGCGAAGGTATACTGGACGATATACAACCATCGGTTGAACAATAAAATCTGTCAGGCCGTCTGAAAAAAATCGGCTGATAGCAAATTAGATAACAAATTTAGTATAAGAAGGCTTTTAAACAAAATGCTTAAAATAAAAAATTGGAAGAGAAACAGAAGTTTACCATTGGCTATTTACTTGCTTGCAGGTTTGTTTTTGCTTGGAGTGGAAAGTGCCGAAGCAAAAAAATTAACATATGAACGTACAGAGTATTGCCGTAATCAAGTTTATGTCAGTAATAACCAAGGCACATCCCTACAAGTTCAGCCAGGCGATAAGGCATCTTCAATCGCTCAATTGCACTATATGCAATACCTTTGCGTTGTCGGTAATGACAGCAAAAATACCGAAGAAGGATACTCTTGGATAAAAGTAAAAAAAGTACCTTTGGCAATCAAAGAAAACCAAATCAGTTGCCATGATATGAGCCTACCTGACAACTGCACCAAACCTACCGATTTCCCGACTGAATGGAAAATCAAACCGCCCAAAGGCAAAAAATGTCGTCTTTCCACTCATGTTGATGATGAAAGTCAGTTGCTTATTGTCGCAAAAGGCGTTTGCCCGACCGGATGGGTAAAAGAGAGAGATGTACAATTTTTTGCCGATTAGTAAACTTGGCTTTAGTTAAAGAAAACAAAGTTCATCATATGGCAGAACAATCAAGAAAAAAGATTTAACTTATTCTTTATTAAAAGACAGGCCGTCTGAAAGCATATTCAATCCGTTTTCAGACGGCCTTAAACCTTGTGCTGATTAAACTGAAATATTGACGTTATATGGAAAAAACGCCTTTTTTTAAAACCGATTGCCCAAGCTGTGGCGCGCCTGTGGAGGCATATTCCGCTACTGCCGTGACGCTGGTGTGTGGCCATTGTCACAGTATGCTGGTTGCTAGAAGCGGTAAGGGGAGGAGCGGATATTTTGTTGCCAATTCTGGGCGTGATTCTGCGTTGCTGGAGGATTTTAGTCCGTTGCAGATTGGAACGAGAGGCGTTTTTGATGATCGGAAATTTACGCTGATTGGGCGATTGCAGGTGCATTACGATGTCGGCGCATGGAATGAATGGTATGTCTTGTTTGATGACGGGCAGACCGGCTGGCTTTCTGAGGTTGGCGATTTATATGCGATGACATGTTTGCTTGCCCAGAAGAGGAGACGGGGGCCGAAAAATTTTAAGTCGGTGAAAGTCGGATCCAGTTCGTTGATCTTTAATGGCCAAACCTTTATTGCGTCAGACGTCCGCACCATACATTACCGTAATACCGATGCGCAAGGCGAGTTGCCGTTCAACCTATCTGGGAATCAAGCGACAGGCGAGGTTTGCGACTGGCGACGCGGCAATTTGTTTTTGACCTTGGATTATTCGACTTTTCCAATGGACTCCTACTTCGGACGCATAGTCAGTTTGGACAGTTTGAAGCTGGAAAATAAGCGCAGTGATGATGAAATCCGTGAAAGTGCAGGCCGTCTGAAAGGAGAGATTCTTTCTGAAAACTGTCCTCATTGCGGCGCTCCTGTCCATTGGCCAAGTGGTGTTACTTCTTTCCTTTTGTGTCAGTCTTGCGGCAGCAGTTTGAACACGACAAAAGATACTGTTGCGTTGATGAAGGCAAATGCCCAAAGGAAAGAACAAGAAAACCTGTTTACGCTTTCCATTGGTACGAAAGGCCGTCTGAACGATACAGAATATCTGATTATCGGGGCTGTAAGATTTGCCGAAATATCGTCCTATAACCAAAATCAGTCCGAATACTGGACGGAATATCTGCTTTATAACACTCAACAAGGGTTTGCCTGGCTGATTGAGTCTGGAAAACGCTGGCGGCTGTCAGAAACCTTACACACATGGCCGGACTTTGATTCAAGTGGCAATCCTGCCGGTGAAATGTTGATTGATCATTACCGCGGGCGGGTCGAGGCAGCGGCTGGCGCTTTTTATTGGAAAGTCAAACAAGGCGATTTGCTTCATTACAAGGAATATAGCGGCAAGAAAAGTTATGGCCGGAATGTCATTCTGTGTTCCGAGCAGAGCAAGGATGAAATTGTCTGGAGTAAAAGCATTCCTGTGTCTTACCGTCAAATGAGAAAGGCATTTGGCCTGTCTTTTGATACTAAGGAGATGCTCTCTTACTGGCTGAAGGGCGAAAATAGAAATGTTGGGAGTAGAGATAATGTAGCCCGTATCATTGCTATGCTGATTCTTATCATCGTCAACCTTCCGGCCTGGCTGTCGCCGCACCTACGTAGTCCTGTCGGCATAGTGGTCAGTCTGTGTGCGTTGGTATGGATATGGATTTCTGACAGATATAAAAACGATCGTGATTACGAAGAAGAACGGGTGGGGACGATTATTTTCTTTGCTTTCATCATTTTCCTTACCGTCTTGTTCAACTATGTCAAAGCGGAAGACAGCGACTCATCGCATTCCGGCAGCTCCTATCATGGTTATTCGGCAGGGCATAAATAACGTGAGATCTGTTTAACCTCGTTGTACCGTTTTACTTTTATTTTTTCAGACGACCTTTTTATAAAACATGTTAACCCGCCGTCAATTTCTCAGCTATACCGCCGCGCTTGGTGCTGCCTCTGCTTTCTCTTGGCAGACTTACCAATACCTCAACCGCAAACCGCCGGTTTCTATTAACCGTGTCGGCTTGCCGTTGGGGCATTTGTTGCGCGACGGGAAATTACTTAGTCCGCCGACTCGTCGTTATGAATGCAATACGCTGATACTCGGCGGCGGTGCGGCGGGTTTGGGGGCGTTGTGGTATTTGGCGAAGCATAATCACCGCGATGTATTGTTGGCAGAAGGATTTGAACGCAATGGCAACAATGCCGCCTATACATCTTCAGACGGCCTGAAAGCGCCGAGCGGTGCGCATTATTTGGCTTTGCCGTCGAAAGAAAGCGTGTATGTGCGCGAGATGTTGGCAGATTTTGGTATCTTGCAGTCGGACGGGAGCTTTAGGGAAACCGATTTGGTCTATGCGCCCGAATCGCGCCTCTTGTATCAGGATAGATGGGTGGAACATTTATTTCCGAAAGAAGATGCGGATTCCAAACGTTTTTTTGATTTAATCGGCCGTCTGAAACAGGCTTACGGCAATGACGGTAAGAAAATTTTTGCCATTCCGATTGCGTTGTCATCGACAGATGAAACATGGCGCAAACTTGATAGCTTGACGTTCAAACAATGGCTTGAGCAGGAAGGTTATAACTCGTCCGAGCTTTTGTGGTATCTCGATTATTGTTGCCGCGACGATTACGGACAGGGCATAGCGCAAGTATCCGCCTTTGCCGGACTGCATTATTTTGCCGCCCGCAACAGTGCAGAAACCGTCCTCACTTGGCCCGAAGGTTTGGCACATCTTTCTGAAAACCTGCGCCGTCATGCCGGTTTGCAGGAAGGTTGGCAATGGCCGTCTGAAAATCGTATCTATTTGGAGAAACCCGCTTCGGTTAATGCTTCCGCCGTTAAAATCAAACCGCTTTCAGACGGCCGGATTGAAGTGTGGCTGCGTGATAATGCAAAAGGAGAAACCGTTGCCGTCACTGCGCAACACCTTATCTCCGCCATGCCGCTGATGGTTGCCGCCCGCATTATTGAATCTCCTGAAAAATTTGGTCTGGATATTCCCGAATACGCGCCATGGCTGATTTCCAATTTTGAACTGCACAGTTTCCCGAAAGAAAAAAACAACAGCGAACTTGCGTGGGACAATGTGGTTTACGGCAGCCAAGGGCTGGGCTATGTTGTTGCGACCAACCAGCTTATCCGGGTTGTCCGCCCCGAATGCACGATTTTTACCGCCTACGCCGCGCTCAACCACGATACGCCGCAAGCCGTCCGCCGCCAGCTGCTTGAAGCAAGCGACAAAGAGCTGCTCCGGCTTGCTGCCCAAGATCTGCTTACCGCTTACGGCGAAGGCTTTTGGCGGCATGTTTCCCATGTTGACATTACCGTCCGCGGGCATGGCATGAGTGTGCCGAAACCCGGCTATTTAAGCGATGAGGCTTTATTAAAAATCAGAAATCGAAATACTGGATTATTGTTTGCACACAGTGATTTAAGCGGCTATTCGGTATTTGAAGAGGCTTTGTATTGGGGCGTGGAGGCGGCACGGAAAGTGTTGGAACAGGGATAATTTGAATTAGGCGGATACTGGACTAAATATTTGTTTGTATTTAAATTTCAATTCTAAAAGGAAATATATGAAATATTTGAGTTTTTCTTTGATTTTTGCATTAGGGTTAGGGAGCGCGGCATTTGCCTCTGCTGAAAAAATACTGCCTCTGAACGAAACAGGCTGAATTGACCAACCCTTACAGGTTAAACGTGGCCAAGTGTATGGTTTTAATAGCTCGGCAGATGCCGGTTTAGTGCTTTCATTCGCGCCTGTCAGTCCCGGTGTCGTTGTAAAAGACCCGAAAGGCAAACGGATTGCTTTGGAAGTAGGGGCTGATGGTGATGCGCCTGAAAACCGCTTCAGCTTTGCCGAAATCGATCAAAAAGGACGTTACACCATCCGCTTCCCGAGGACAGGTAAGATTGAATCTTTGTGTGTCAATGCCGCCAGTTAGGATAAATATCAAGCTGAATAATGCTTGATTCAGTATGCTTGCAGTAAAGAAAAGGCCGTCTGAAATCATATTCAGACGGCCTTTTCTCTTTCCTATAACCTGATTAGGCTTTGGGTTTCAAAGCGGCAGCTTCGCGAGCCAGACGGGTGATGGTATCCCAGTCTTTGTTTTTGATGGCTTCTTTCGGAGTCAGCCATGAGCCGCCGACGCACAAGACATTAGGCAGTGCCAAGTATTCGGGTGCAGTTGCCAGGCTGATGCCGCCGGTCGGGCAGAAGCGCACGTCGGCGTAAGGGCCGTACAGGGCTTTGAGCATGGCTTTGCCACCGACGACTTCGGCAGGGAAGAGTTTGAGGGTGTCGATGCCGTGTTCCAAAGCCAGTTGGACTTCGCCCGGGGTGGCAACGCCGGGAATCAGGGGGATGCCGCTGTTGTGGCTGGCTTTGGCGAGGGATTCGTGCAAACCCGGGCTGATGGCAAAAACCGCGCCTGCGTCTTCGACGGCTTTGAGCTGTTCGGGGTTGGTAACCGTACCTGCGCCGACGATGGCGTTGGGCACTTCTTTGGCAATCAGGCGGATGGCGTCGAGGCCGACGGGGGTGCGCAGGGTGATTTCGAGGGTGGGGATGCCGCCTTCGACAAGGGCGTGGGACAAATCGACGGCGGTGCTTAAGTCGTCAATCGCCATCACAGGCACAACTGCGCCGGCGGTCAGGATTTCGCGTGGGGTCAGTTTGGACATTTCAGTTCTCCAAGTGGGATAGGGGCATTTTTGTTGAGGTCAAACGGGAAGGGGCTAAGTTTTCAGACGGCCTTTTTGTAAAATGGGAGACGTTGATTATTCGCGGGCAAAGCCCACGCTGCGTCTGATCCGTTTAAACAGCTTCAATAATTTTTCAGACGACCTTCTATTCACGAAGGCCGTCTGAAACGGACATCAGGCAAATTCGCCGCCGAAGCTCATGGCACCGGTTTCTGCGCTGCTGGTCATGCTGCGGAAGTTGGCGAAGAGTTCGCGGCCGCAGCCTTGTTGGTTGGCGCTCAAGTCAATGTGTTCGACTTCGCGGGCGTTCCATTCGGCTTCGTCAATCAGGACGTTGAGTTCGCCAGTAACGGAGTCGAAGCGGATCAGGTCGCCGGTACGGATTTTGGCGATGTTGCCGCCCATCAGGGCTTCGGGCGTCATGTGGATGGACGCAGGCACTTTGCCGGATGCGCCGGACATACGGCCGTCGGTCAGCAGCGCCACTTTGAAGCCGCGGTCTTGCAGGATGCCCAAAGGCGGGGTCAGTTTGTGTAATTCAGGCATACCGTTGGCGCGCGGGCCTTGGTAGCGGACAACACACACAAAATCGCGTTCCAACTCGCCGCGTTCAAACGCAGCCAAAACTTCGCGTTGGTCGTTGAACACGATGGCGGGTGCTTCGATGATGCGGCAGCCTTCGCGCACGGCGGACACTTTAATCACACCGCGACCGATGTTGCCTTTCATCAGGCGCAGACCGCCGTCCGGGGAGAACGGGTTGTCGGCTTTGCGCAGGATGTCTTCATTGCCGCTGGTTTCAGGGGCTTCGCGCCATTCGAGTTTGCCGTCGATGAGGAAAGGCTCTTTGGTGTAGTGGCGCATACCGTGTCCGACGACGGTATCGACATCGTCGTGCAACAGACCTGCGTCCAGCAATTCGCGGATAACGAAAGGCAGGCCGCCGGCAGCGGTAAAGTGGTTCACGTCGGCTTTGCCGTTGGGGTACACGCGGATCAGCAGCGGGATGATGGAGGAAATTTCGTCAAAGTCGTCCCAGTTCAAAATCACGCCTGCGGCGCGCGCCATGGCAACGAGGTGCATGGTGTGGTTGGTCGAGCCGCCGGTTGCCATCAGGCCGATCAAGGCGTTGATGAAGGATTTTTCGGTTAACATTTCACCCAAGGGTTTAATGGTACTGTTTTTTATGCCGCGCGCGAGGTGTCCGGCAGCGTAGCGGGTCAGGGCTTCGCGCAGGTCGGTATAAGGGTGGACGAAGGCGGCGGCAGGCAGGTGTACGCCCATCATTTCCATCATCATTTGGTTGGAGTTGGCGGTGCCGTAGAAGGTACAAGTACCCGGGCTGTGGTAAGAACCCATTTCGCTTTCAAGCAGGGCATCACGGCCGACTTTGCCTTCGGCGAAAAGCTGGCGGGTACGGGCTTTTTCTTTATTGCCGATACCGCTGGACATCGGGCCTGCAGGGACGAAGATGCCTGGGATATGGCCAAACGACAATGCACCGATCATCAAACCCGGTACGATTTTGTCACATACGCCCATAAACAGGCCGCCGTCAAACATTTGGTGCGACAGACCGATGGCGGTACTCATGGCAATCACGTCACGGGAAAACAGCGACAATTCCATGCCGGCGTAGCCTTGCGTGATGCCGTCGCACATGGCGGGCGTGCCGCCGGCGACTTGGGCGGTCGCGCCGTTTTTCTGTGCTTCGTCTTTGATTTGGTCGGGGAAGTCTTTAAACGGCTGGTGTGCGGAAACCATATCATTGTAGGCAGTGATGATGCCTAAGTTGGGGACGGTTTCCTGAAGCATTTCGATTTTGATGCTTTTGGGCATGGAGGCGTAGCCGTGTGCCAAGTTGCTGCAGCCGAGCTGGTTGCGCTCTAAGCGTCCCATCTGTTTGGCGCTGCGGATTTTCGCCAGATATTTTTCACGCGTCGGGCGGCTGCGCTCGATGATGCGATCGGTAATTTCGGCGAGTTTCGGGTGAATAGGAGTGGGGTTCATGTGCGGTCTCCTGGCTAAACGATATGATAGGGATTTTGTTTGCGCGTTTCTGATTTTTGTATTGGGTATGTTTCAGACGGCCTTGAGCTGTGGGAATGAATAATAAGGGCCGTCTGAATATTTGAAGATTTCTCTTCGAAGCGTCCGCATATTATAGTACAAAATCTGTAATTTTGTTACAAAATAATTTGCTAAATGTAAGAAATTTGATTTAAATCGAGGTATGGTCAATTCGTAAAACGATGGGCTGCAAAAGTCATCAAACTTTTATGTTAAATCAAACAATTTGTAAAAATGAGAATAGACAAAATGTGTAGCCATGTGTAGTATTACTACTCATTAGCCCGCTTGTTTGAAATTTTGGTGCAGGCGATTGGTTTTTTACTGTTTATTGCTTAAAGGCTTTTGATTCTAATCGATTTTTATGGATGACGACAGTCCGAAAGTTTTGAAGCAAGCTTCCTCAACGAGAGATGAAACAATGAGTACACAGACAAATTTTGATTTGGTGTTGTTTGGCGCGACCGGCGATTTGGCAATGCGTAAACTTTTGCCTTGCCTGTATCAGGCGCATGTAGCCGGTTTGCTTCATCCCGAAGGTCGTATTTTGGGCGTAAGCCGCAGCGAATTGGATACCGCCGGCTTTTTGGCCAAAGTGGAAACGAATTCTAAAATCCATGTCAAACAAAACTTCTCAGAAGAAGCGTGGGCATCGTTTATCCAACGTCTCGAGTATTTGAAAGTCGATGTGACAAAGAAAGACGACTTCATTGCTTTGGGCGACTTGGTAAAAGCGCGCAAGAATACTGAAAATGTCGTGATCTACCTCTCAACTGCGCCGAAATTCTTTGCGCAAGCCTGTGAAAACCTTGCCGAAATCGGTTTGAATGCCGATAACGTGCGCGTGGTTCTGGAAAAACCGCTGGGTACAGACCTGGCCTCTTCCCAACAGATCAATACAGATGTGGCCCGTTATTTCAAAGAAGAACAAATCTACCGTATCGACCATTACTTGGGTAAAGAAAGCCTGCAAAACCTGCTGGCCCTGCGTTTTGCCAATGTGATGTTCGAGCCTTTGTGGAACAACAAATACATTGAAAGCGTACAGCTGACCATTGCCGAGCAGTTGGGTGTGGAAGAGCGCGGCGAGTTCTACGATATTACCGGCGCATTGCGCGATATGGTGCAAAACCACTTGATGCAAATGCTTTGTATGACCGCCATGGAAGCGCCCGCCAGCTTGGATGCCGATGCCGTGCGTGATGAAAAAGTGAAAGTCATCAAGGCTTTGAAACCGCTGACCATCGAATCCGTCAACGAAAATGTTATTCGCGGACAATACGTTGCGTCAAACGGCATGAACGGCTATCTGGAAGAAGTCGATGTACCGAAAGACAGCTTCACCGAAACCTATGTCGCCATCAAAGCCGAAATCGAAAACGAGCGTTGGAAAGGCGTACCTTTCTACCTGCGTACCGGCAAACGCATGGCAGGCAAAGTGGCGGAAATCGTGTTGAACTTCCGTCCGCTGCAAAACCATATTTTTGAAAACAGCCAACCTGAGCCGAATCGTTTGGTTATTGAACTACAACCGACCGAATCCGTCCGTCTTTACACTCAAGTAAAAACCCCGGGTGCAGGCAACAAAGTCGAAGTGACACCGATTGGCGTGGACTTGGGTACAGCCGTCGAGGGCCGCCGCGCCGAGGCTTATGAGCGTCTGCTGCTGGACGTGATTAACGGCAAACTCGCTTTGTTCAACCGTCGTGACGAACTCGAAGCCGCTTGGGAATATGTGATGCCGATTTTGGAAAACTGGGCGGATAATACAACGCCTCCACATGCTTACGAAGCCCATTCTTGGGGTCCTGAAGCTGCGCGCGCGCTGTTGTCCCGTGACGGCAACAAGTGGCACGAAGAGCAATAATATTTCTTTCAGACGGCCTTGTTTTCCAACAAAAGGCCGTCTGAAACCATGAAAGGACGAAACATGTTTGTTTGGCACGAACAAGAAAATGCTGCAACTGCCGCGCAAGCTCTCGCCGATGCCGTTGCCGCCGCATTGCAAGCCGCGTTGAATGAGAAAGGCCATGCGGTTTTGGCCGTTTCCGGCGGTCGTTCGCCGATTGCGTTTTTCGAGGCTTTGTCGCAAAAAGATTTAAATTGGCAAAACGTCGGCATTACTTTGGTGGACGAGCGTATCGTTCCGACCACGCATGCCGACAGCAATACAGGTTTGGTACGCGAATATCTGATCAAAAATAACGCGGCCGTTGCCACATGGATTCCTGTTGTTGAAGACGGAAAGTCTGAAACTGAATTACAACCTGAAGTTGTCGTTGCTTACGCATTGAAACATTACAAGCAACCTGACGTGCTGGTGTTGGGCATGGGTTCAGACGGACATACGGCGTCGTTGTTCCCTCAAGCGCCTCAATTACAGGCTGCAATCAATGAAGCCGATGACCCGACATTGATTCATACCACGCCGGTTACCGCGCCGCATGAGCGCGTGAGCATGACTTTGGGTGCGATTGCCAAAACACCGAATGTGTTTTTGGCCATTCAAGGCGCAGAGAAAAAAGCAGTATTTGATAAAGCTGCCGCAAGGGCCGATACCGAATATCCGACCAGCCTGATTCTCAATCATCAAGGAATTAACTGCCATGTCTACTATGCACACTGAAGCTTATCCCCGCCTGGTCGCCGACATCGGCGGTACGAATGCCCGTTTTGCGCTTGAAACTGCACCGCAAATGATTGAGAAGGCTGAAGTTTTGCCTTGTAAAGATTATGATACCGTCGTTGATGCCGCCAAAACTTATTTGGAACGCGCAGGCAGCCCGAAAGTTTTGCACGCCGCCTTTGCGATTGCCAATCCGATTTTGGGCGACTGGGTGCAGATGACCAACCACCACTGGGCGTTTTCCATCGAGACCACCCGTCAGGCTTTGGGTTTGGAAACCTTGATTCTGTTGAACGACTTTACCGCCCAAGCTTTGGCAGTGACCAAAACCGAAAAGAAAGACCTGGTACAAATCGGCGGGCAAAAGCCTATCGAATTTGCGCCTAAAGCCGTTATCGGCCCGGGTACAGGTTTGGGTGTCAGCGGTTTGGTGCACAGCGCCGCAGGCTGGGTGGCTTTGTCAGGCGAGGGCGGCCATACCAGCTTTCCGCCGTTTGACGATATGGAAGTGTTGATTTGGCAATACGCTAAAAACAAATACGGCCATGTTTCTGCCGAGCGTTTCTTGAGCGGCGCAGGTTTGAGCCTGATTTACGAAGCATTGGCCAAACGCGACAACATCAAGCAATACCGTCTGAAGCCGTCTGAAATTACCGATAAGGCATTGAGTGGGACTTCTCCGCTTTGCCGTCAGACTTTGGATATTTTCTGCGCCATGCTGGGTACGGTTGCTTCCAATTTGGCTTTGTCTTTGGGTGCGCGCGGCGGCGTGTATTTGTGCGGCGGCATTATCCCGCGCGTGTTGGATTACTTTAAAACATCCCCGTTCCGCAGCCGCTTTGAAAATAAAGGCCGCTTTGAGGCTTATCTTGCCGCTATTCCCGTGTATGTCGTATTGAGCGAGTTTCCGGGCATCGTCGGCGCAGCGGCGGCATTAGACAATCATTTAAATAACGTTTAAACACACAAACGGCGGTGCAGGGCAGGGGTGGAGAAAACCCTTATCCTGAACGTCAAAAAATCAAAGGGTAGAGTATATGTTAAGCAAAATCAGCGAATCATTGTCCAATCTCTCCGGCGCAGAACGCAAAGTTGCCGAATCTGCGCTGGCCGAGCCGAAATGGTTCGTTCATGCCGCTGTGGCGGAAATTGCCGAGCGTGCGTCCGTCAGTCAGCCGACAGTAATCCGTTTCTGCCGCAGCCTGGGTTACAAAGGCTTGCCTGAGTTCAAACTTGCTTTGTCTGCCAGCATCGGCCACGAAGGCATGCCTTACGTTCATGAAGAATTAAACGCCGATGACAACATGGGCAGCGTGGTCGAAAAAGTATTGGGCAATGCCGCAGCCTCTCTCTTGGGTGAGCGCCGCTTTCTGAAAGAATCCGAGCTGGAAAACGCGATTGCCATTCTGATGCACGCGCGACGCGTTGAGTTTTATGGCGTCGGCAACTCCGGCATCGTAGCCCAAGACGCGCAACACAAATTTTTCCGCTTCGGCATGTCCACTGTTGCTTATGTCGATACGCATACCCAGTTGATGGCGGCTTCCGTATTGACCGAGCAGGATGTGCTGGTGGCGATTTCCAATACCGGCTCGTCTATCGAATTGCTGGATGCGGCCAGTATCGCCAAAGAAAACGGCGCATCCGTTATCGCGCTGACCCGCAATGATTCGCCGTTGGCCCAAATGGCCGACTGCGTATTGAGTATTGCCACTCAGGAAAATGCCGAGCTTTATACGCCTATGGTGTCCCGTCTTCTGCAATTGGCCGTTATCGACATTCTTGCCATCGGCTTGGCCTTACGCTTGGGTGATACTGCCAGCACGCAACTGCAAAAAAGTAAAAAAAGCATACACAACAAACACATCGAATACGATAAAGATTGATTCTTCACTGACATTTTCAGACGGCCTCGTCCCATATCCAGGCCGTCTGAAACCTCAAAAAACGGAAACCATCCCGTTCCCGTTTCAGACGACCTCACGGCCGTTTTCTCAACAAAACTGTCCATTATCCAGGAGAGCATCCGATGAAACACCTTCACGATTTACCGGCTTGGTCAAAATTATGGATACATTTTGACGAAACCAAAGAACAACACATGCGCGAAATGTTCGATCAAGATCCCGAACGTGCCGAGCGTTATTGGCTGCAGGTTGGCGGCCTGACTTTGGATTATTCCAAAAACCGCATCAACGACGAAACCATGGCACTGTTGTTCGAGCTGGCGCGTGAAGCAGGCGTACCGGAGCGGATGCAGCAAATGTTCCACGGCGAAAAAATCAATACGACGGAAAACCGCGCCGTTCTCCACGTCGCCCTGCGTAACCGCACCAACGCCCCCATCGTCGTAGACGGCGAAGATGTGATGCCTAAAGTCAACCATGTCCTGCAACGCATGGGCGAATTTGCACACGAAGTCCGCAGCGGCAGCTGGTTGGGCTATACCAACCAAGTCATCACCGACGTCGTCAACATCGGTATCGGCGGCTCCGACCTCGGTCCGCTGATGATGTGTACCGCGCTCAAACAATTCGGCCATCCGCGTTTGAACATGCACTTCGTCTCCAACGTGGACGGCTCCCAACTGCGCGACGTATTGTCCAAAGTCCACCCCGAGACCACCCTCTTCATCATCGCCTCCAAAACCTTCACCACCCAAGAAACCCTGACCAACGCCCTGACCGCGCGTAAATGGTTCTTGGATCATGCAGGCGATGAAAGCGCCGTAGCCAAACACTTCGTTGCCGTATCGACCAACCAAAAAGCCGTTGCCGAATTCGGTATCGATACCGCCAATATGTTTGAATTTTGGGACTGGGTCGGCGGACGATACAGCCTGTGGTCAGCCATCGGCCTGCCGATTATGTTGTACCTCGGCGAAGAGAACTTCATCGAAATGCTCAACGGCGCGCACCTGATGGACCAACACTTCATCAATACGCCGCTCGAGCGCAACATGCCCGTCATCCTCGCCCTCATCGGCATCTGGTACATCAACTACTACGGCGGCGGCAGCCACGTCATCGCCCCTTACGACCAACATCTCCACCGCCTGCCCAAATTCATCCAGCAGCTCGACATGGAGAGCAACGGCAAACAAGTGACCCTTGACGGCAAACCGGTCGGCTACGAAACTTCCCCGATTATTTGGGGCGAAACCGGTATCAACGGCCAGCACGCATTTTTCCAACTGCTGCACCAAGGTACGCACATCACGCCGATTGACCTGATTGCCTCCCTTGAAAAACGCAGCAATTTGCAAGGCCATCACGAAATCCTGTTGGCCAACGTTTTTGCACAAGCCGAAGCCTTTATGCGCGGCAAAACCCCAGACGAAGTCCGCGCCGAACTCAAAGCCCAAGGCATGGAAGCAGAGCGCATCGAAGAGCTGGTTCCGCACAAAACCTTCTCCGGCAACCGCCCGACCAACCTCATCCTCATGGATAAAATCAACCCGCGCAATATGGGCAGCCTGATTGCCATGTACGAACACAAAACCTTCGTTCAAGGCATTATTTGGGGCATCAACAGCTTTGACCAATGGGGTGTAGAACTCGGCAAACAATTGGCCAAAACCATTCTTGCCGAATTGAACGGCGAGACTGAAGTGCAAAAACACGACAGCTCGACTACACGTCTGATTAATCTTTATTTGAACGCCAACAAATAAAGCATTTAGTTAAATACCAAGGCCGTCTGAAACTTTCAGACGGCCTTTTGTTTTATTCCGGATCATCCGTAAACGCATTATCCCGAAATATCGGTATAAATGTGAAAAGATACAGTACGAACACGGCGATGGTCAGAAGCGCAGGGACGGTAATGAAAAATATCGGATTTACGTTCATTAAAACAGCGCGCGAGACGGCGGCCATAAAGAGCAGGGGAACGGCAATGCGGCAGAGCTTAGGGTAGTCGAGTTTGGTAAAGCCGCTATGCCACAGACCGGCGGTCAGCCACACCATCATCACGCCGCCCATCATGCCGCCGAGGGTAATCA
>ERZ1674049.96-NODE-96-length-16637-cov-14.215052_pt1 | contig 16637 bp, 16 predicted proteins | sample MGYA00581127_ERZ1674049 | MGnify/ENA primary metagenome ERZ1674049 (study PRJEB41354, sample SAMEA4873323) | human saliva metagenome | biome: human-associated habitat [ENVO:00009003]; feature: mouth environment [ENVO:08000002]; material: saliva material...
TTCTTGTCAGAGTACGTACAGAGGGGGTAAATACTCCCTAAATACTCTACAATGGCTACAATCTGGCTACACTTTTTGAGGCAAAATAAAAATTGTAGCCAAGAGTTCGTACAGAGTACGCATAGAGTACACGCAAATTGCTGTTATTCAAATAATTATGTCTTATACCAGATTTACTTCACATCGTTTTAACATTTAAAATTCAAAATGGGAAGTAAACATTCTAAACGCAGAACATTCAGTGAGGACTTTATTCTCACTTTACTTCGTGAGTATTACTCATCAGAAGTGTCAATTAATTTCATCTGTGGCAAGTATGACATTTGTAGTGCCAGCTTTTATCAATGGCAAAAAAGTATAATTTAGATAAAAAAAGCTATCTTTGTCGCATGATATTATTACTAAAGTAAAAGCTATGCGTAGTAAGAAAGATATGGAGAAATCCGCTCTAAGCCGTGAGGAAGAGCTTGAGACACAAATATCCAATTTTAAAAAAGCTTTGGAGTATTCTGAACTTCGCAATCAAGGGTTGATGAAAGTCATAGAGATAAGTAGTAAGGAGTACGGGGAGGATTTGCTAAAAAAAGCTGGCGCCAAGCAGTAGACAGCCTTCGAGTCAGCGACCCTCGTTTATCAATTGGGCTGCTGAGTGGACTGTTTGGCAAGACTCGTGAAGGCTATTACTCTGTGAGTAAGGAGAGAGAGAGCCGTAAACTTACTGAGAAAATTGTCGTACGTGCAGTAATGGATGTTCGTGCAGATGCTCCTCGCATAGGTGCACAGAAACTTTTGCACATGCTCATGGATATCTATCCTGGCTTAATGCTTGGATGCGACAGGTTCTACCAGCTAATGCACAAGCATCACCTTATGCTGAAGCCATCCAGATATCGCCATACCACGAACTCCAATCACAACTATTTCAAGTATAAGAACACGGCAAAAGGAATGGCTCTTACACGTCCTGCACAACTCTGGGTAGCAGACATCACGTATATAGATACAGAGGATGGTGTGATCTATCTTCACCTCATAACCGATGCGTTCACTCATGAGATAATCGGATGGAAGCTTTCTGACAGTCTGCAGGCTGTCAATACGCTTGCTGCCCTTGACATGGCAATAGAACAGTCACAGGGTATGGACCTCTCGCTGATGACGCACCACTCTGATCGTGGGGTTCAATACTGCAGCAACGCCTACGTGGCAAGACTGGAGAGTATACACTCGTGCATAAGCATGACAGAAGACTACAACCCTACAGATAATGCAATCGCCGAAAGAGTGAACGAAATAATAAAGCAAGAGTGGCTATACCACATGAAACGACCGAAGAACATCGATGATGCACGATGCATTATTGCTGGTATCATAGACTTCTACAACAATAAGAGACCCCATATGAGCAACGGCATGCTTACGCCAAGACAAATGAGAGAAAGGCACTGCAATGTGGCATAAGGGTTTCTGCGCTTTTCATGGTACTAAATTTTGTAAGTTGAAGGAAAAAATATTAACTTTGAACATGTACTACACATGTTCGGACTTCATTGTCAAAGTTTATGACTATGTAAAGCGAATCAGTAAAGTTTCCATGGAGGTGTAAAGCTGTTCAGGAAGCAAGTAAAAAATGTGTAAAGCAATTCAGTAACAATAACAAAAAAGTGTGAAGTAAATTTAGGCATAGTCAGTTTTCCATTGCAATAGATTGGGCATAGCAAAACAATTACATTGCTTTTGCTCTCCAAAAGCAATGCAATTGCACCCTAAAAGCATAACTATTTCCTTGTAAAAGCAATACTTTTATTTTTTAGTTTCATTTAGAACGTATCTTGAAGGCAAAATAACATAGATACAGTTTCGTATAATCTCTTTACGCATCTCACAACTATTGGGTATTTGTTTTTATCGGTCGCATTTGTTACCTCAATATCTTTTTCATTTTTTTAATTTTGCATTCGAAATGAATATCAAGGCGTTCATTCTCTCAAATACTATAAATGAAGAATTATCTCTTGAACTTACATAAAGCAATATTTGCCTTTTTAAGTCTTATCTGTTCTTTTGTTGCAGTGCATGCTCAACAAAAAAGCAATTTAAACGACACCGTTATATTATTGGAAGAAGTGTCGGTTAAGCCCAAATTCAGTCTTACTTCACCCGATATGATGCAGGCTTTAGCCCATCAAAGGCGCATTGCAGGCAGCACATCTCTTGTAGAAATACGCCCAGATAATCAGCGAATAGCCACGATAAAAGATGCCTTAAAGATGCAACCAGGCGTTATGATACAAGAATTCTTTGGCTCAAACGATTAGCCCCGCTTAAATATTAGAGGCTCAGGAATACAGAGTAATCCTCAAAGACGAGGTGTTTATCTGCTTCAAGATGGTATTCCTGTGAACTTTTCAGATGGCTCTTATGTGGTAGGTATAATGGATGCGATGACCGCTCGCTATGTAGAAGTATTTAAAGGAGCGAATGCTTTGCGGTTTGGAGCAGGCACATTGGGTGGCGCATTGAACTTTGTTAGTAGAACAGCGCAAACAGATAGCACCACAAGTGTAAAGCTCGAAGGAGGCTCTTACGGCACAATAGGCTTAACATTTACCACAGGAAAGCGTATGGGTGCATGGGATATGTTTGTTGCTTCTACCTATAATGCTCAAAAAGGCTACCGTATTTATAACGAAAACAATCGTCTAACCGCTTCTATTAACGTAGGGTGGAAAAACCAAAAACACACTATCGAGAACCGAACCTTTATGCATTTCACACATCTTTACTTTCAAATGCCAGGTCCATTAACCCTCGATCAGCTTTTAACCAACCCCAAACAAGTGAGCGTAGGCGTTGACCTTCCCTTCTCAATGGGTCCTAATATCTTGAGAGATAAGCCTCATCGCAATGTCGATATGTTTCGAATTTCCAATCAAACAGGTATTGTTCTCAATGCAAAAAGCAATCTTTTAGCATCGGTCTACTATCAATATGCCGACGATAGGTTTGCCTTTCCCATCACCATCTCAATACCTCATTCTTTTAATAACGATCTTGGTGCAACCCTTTATTATAACTATTCCACCTCAAAACTACAGCTTTCGGCAGGTGCTTTAGCCTCTTTAGGTTGGATGAATCGACGCCATTACATCAACAAAGATGGCAAAGAGTCGTTTATGTTTGCATGGGATAAGTTACATTCTGCCAACTTTACCGCCTTTATTGAAGCCGATTATGCCTTGAATAAACAGCTACATGTGGTGTTAGATGTGCATGGAGTGCATAATATTCGCAATAGTAAAGACGTGTTTAGTGATCCAACTCTTCGCCCATGGTATAGCCATATGTCGAGAAAATATCGCTATTTCTATTCAGAAAATAGTACACTAAATCAGCAATTCACTGCCTTTAATCCTCGAATAGGTGTGGTTTATAATCCTATTCAACAAAAAGATATCCAGCTATTTACCAATATTAGTAATAGTTATGAGCCTCCAACGTTCGACGAATTGGTAGGAACAGAGGTGACATCGAATATCAATACCAGTCCAAAGAAACTCTTTTCTATCGCTTTAAAGAAACAAACAGCCACCACATTTGAGGTTGGTAGCAAGGGACGTTTAACGCAATTGTCTTGGAATGTGGCTTTTTATAACTCGTGGGTAACCAACGAAATACTCGAAATAAAAGACTATGTGCGAGGCTTAAAGCGTACAGAAAACTACCCAAAGACCCTTCATCAGGGCTTAGAAGTAGGGCTTCAGGTGGCAAGTAAGCCCCATGTTTTAGGGCATAATATCGGTAGTTTCACCTTAGGAGCTGTGTATAATTATAGTCGTTTCATCTTTAAAGGTGGCAAATATGATGGAAAGTATCTAGCAGGAGTTCCACAACATTACATCAATAGCTCGCTCGATTATCAACATTCTTGTGGTTTTAATGGTTCTATATCATTAGAACTGAAACCAGGAAACACTCCAATCGACCACACAAACACCATGTTTCAGCCTGCTTATCATGTGTGGAACGCCCGTTTGGGCTATCAGTTCAACTCAAAATGGCATATCTATGTCGAGATAAAAAATATCGCAAATAAACGCTATTCATCAAGTTATGTCATCAGTGATGAGATACATAACCCCGCAATACCATTCCCAAACTTCACCGCAAAGCAACTAACTTTCTTCATTCCAGGGCAACCTCGAAGTGTATTTGCAGGCTTAACATGGCGTTGGTAGAGGGCAATTGCATAGCAACTAATCAATAAAAACAAGCAACAATAATCGAAACTAAAACGAAAAAACAATGGTAGAGAAACGCATGAACATGGAACAAGGTCACTGGGTACTAGCAAAATTAGGTAAGAAAGTGTTGCGACCAGGTGGCCAAGAGTTAACTCACGAAATGCTAAAAGCAATGAACATCACTTCAGATGATGATGTAATAGAGTTCGCTCCGGGCTTAGGTTACACCGCAAAGCTTGCTCTTTCTCATCAACCTCATAGCTATGTGGCAGTAGAACTTAATGCAGAAGCAGCCAAACGAGTTGAAAATAACGTGCAAAACGATAAAATGCAGATCGTAATAGGAAACGCTTCAGAAACAGGTTTACCTACAAATAGCGCCTCAAAGGTGTATGGAGAGGCCATGTTAACAATGCAAAGTAAACCACAAAAGCAAGCTATTATAGCCGAAGCAGCACGTTTATTGCGTCCAGGAGGGCTTTATGGCATTCATGAAATAGGTATATATCCCGACAATACATCACAAGAAGTGCGCAAAGAGATAGAGAGTGATCTTGCAAAAGGAATCAAAACCAATGTTCGTCCCTTAACTCTTGTAGAGTGGAAGGACATCTTAGAGGACAATGGTTTCGACATTTCGTATGTCGAAAGCAGACCAATGCACTTGTTAGAGCAGGCTCGTATGATTGCAGATGAAGGCTTTTGGAATTTCATTCGCATTGTATTTAGAATGTTAAAGAATAGCCATGCTCGTAAAAGAGTATTAGAAATGCGACGCATTTTCCGTAAACATGGCAACCACATCAATGCTATTTGCATTGTAGCACGTAAGCGATAGAACCACAAAACAGGCATTATAATGATAAAGAATAACGTTTTTAAGGCAATAACCCCATGGCAGTTAGTAGCAAAAAGCATTTTTATTGGCTTGGTGTTGCTATTGATGTCGTGTGAAAAAGAATCGTTTCTATCAGACGATTACGCACGTTATAAAGAGCTATTGCCAAACAAAAAAGAGTATGTTGATGACGATTTAGGCACTAAAGCGTTAGCAAAAGCTATCGAAGGACATTACTCTTCGAAGTTATCTATGATTTATTATGATGCCGAACGCATCAAACCGCTTCTTTATTTCACTGCAGGTAAACATCAAGTGCATTGCACCACTAATGCAAATGGATCGTTACACCTCAGCATAAATAAGTTTCATACCAACTTTATGCCGCTTTATGTGAGTGTAGAAATGGACGTATTATTATCTGAAGGAGTAGGAGATACCATTCGATTGCAAGGTCGTGACGGCATCGTTCGTACGTCGGACGAAGGCAAACAGATTGGACTTGAATTGCCAGAGAGCGATGATGCTGAGCTAGAAGGATATTTCTTGCGTTCTAAAAACGAAGTTTCTGCCCTCATAGATCTTATGTTACCCGTTGCAATGAAGATGCAATGGCAAGGCACTAAGTAATGACTTGAAGACAAATAACATTACAATTAGCATTCAATAACCCCAAAAATAAACCATAACTTAAAGATAAACAATATGTATTTAAAGACAATTCAACAATTAAAAAGTAGCGTTTTATTACTCCTTTTCATGGCTTTTATGGCTGCATCGTGTAGTAATAACAATGAAGAAACAGGCGGTTCGTCTGCCGTTGGCGTTGTTACAGGAACCTATCAAGCCACAATAACCCCCACAATGGGCACCAAACAGATGGCTCAAGGACCTCATATCGTTGTTTTAGAAGCCCTTAATAACAATCAACAAGTGCGCTTTCATTTCGAAAAGTTCAATGCTCCTATGTTCGATTCAGATGGGAAATTGAGTGCAACAGCACGCATGCCCTTTGCCGTTTCGGGTGACTTTGTGATGGATGTAAAGCGTCAAAAAGATGGAAGTGTTCAGCTTCAATCAGTAAAAGGCACATTTAAAGCAGAGCCATACGGCGCAAATGAGGTCGATCCTAATAAGATTCCAGAGGGCGTTTTGCCTCCTAATCTAAAAGGATTCGATACAGATAGAGCGCAAGCAAGTGGTGTTTTCAAAGACGGAAAGCTTGACTTAAAGGTGTCACCAAACATCCTTCCTGTTACAATTGTTATCGAAGCCGTTCGCAAGTAAATAGGTATTGAAAGGCGAAAAGCGCAGAATAACAGTGTTTTAACTTAATAAATTATTCAGATTTACTTTATTAATAACATGAATTTTAATATAAAAAGACAACTAAAAAGAACATCTATTGCAACGAATACTATGCTTGTTGCGTTGTGTTTTGTTGCAATAAGCTGCACAAAAGCAGAGTTAGATGAAAAAGAAAGAGGATTGGTGGCTAAACAAGAATTGGCTGATCGCTTCGACAAACTCTTCTATGAAGGTTTTGAAAACCCTGATGAGACGGAGAAAAAGCTAAGAGAATTTGAACTCAATGATTTGGTTTCAAACGATAAAAACCTGCTGACCGACCAAGATATTCGTGTCGATAAGTCGATGATTGAAATGACTATTCGGTTAAGAAGAATACAAAACACGTTGGAAACTGAGCTTAACAAGGGCACAATCTTCGACGGATTTATTCAGAAAAACAGGGTGTTGCTCAACTGCAAGAGCGTGCTTCAGGAGCTGCCTTATCGTGCAAGGAAGGGCAAAAAGTATGAATATTTGGAAACGAAAGTGGCCGATATAGAACGTCTAATCAATGAAACATTGACGAAGAAAGAAAGAAGTTTAGGGCCAATTCCTAACGAGTTGTTGGGAAAACAATGGAAATGGAAGATAGATTTCGACCCCTATCAGTTCAATTCTGCCGACCTTTATTCGGATATTTTCAAGAAATTGAAAGACTTTAGCTTTGATTTTCATTTCAATAACGACAATACCATCACGGCAAAACGTTTCTTCTTAGCCCCTGTTATCATGGAAGGTTCAGAGAGTTTTGATGCAGCCGGCGACTGGACTCCAGCGTTAATGGGAGATAAAAAGATAGAATGCTATGCATACAATCATAAGCTATTCTTCTATGTTCCGATGATAGACAACGCCGATTTCAATACAGGTCGGGGCAATGTTGCACATGCTTGGTACTATGAATACGATTATAAGGTTGAGGGAAATGAATTGATACTCACGATGAATCGTGTGGGGCTGTACACCATGGTCAATCAGTTTATCACCACAAAGAATGACAATGAAATGGAATATAGTTATGATGCGGCTTTCAAGTCATTCACTTTATCAAGTAATTCGCTATGAATCACGCAGTAAAATCAATGCTATCGTTGTGTGTTTTCATGCTAACGGTTTTTGCAAGTTGCATCAATCGTGAGTTTGATAGTAACGATGAGTTTAAGCATAGCAAATCCATTGCGCTCAATGCAGACAATGATCGGCTGCTCTCTCGCATCTTTATTATCAATGAAAACAAGTCTTATTTGTGGTTTGACCTCAATAATGAGGTGGCAAACTTCTCTAAACCTCAGTTCACTTTGCCTATCATTGAAGGCGGAAAAAATAGTTTTCGCAATTTCCCCTTGCGTGGATTGCTTTATGAATACAAGGCTTCGGAGAATGAACTCACATTTAAGAATGTGCCCGAACAATTCGTTCAGATGGGCAACGACCAACTTTCGTTGACGTTTAAGCTGTCAATGACCGATGGAAAAGAGGTGGTTCTACCCAATAAGAAAGTGGTAGAGACCTCGAAAAAGCAATATCTTCTGACCTTGGTTCGCCTTCAGTTTGCCTCTGATAATGCCACTTTCAATGTGGGAGAGAAGATAAAACGAGGGGGGAGAACCTATGAATTTCTTCCGTTTAAGACCGAACTCACGCTGATAAATTAATGAAAATGAACCATAAACTATATAGATTGATACCATTGTTGTTGTTGATTGGCGTGATTAAAGGTCATGCACAGCAAACACGATTGGACACAACGAAGACGCAACAGATAAAGGAAGTCGTTGTGACGGCCGACAAACACAACAAGAATGTGGGCGAAATCAAACGCACAGCCGAGCAACTTCGGGTGGAGATGCCTGTCGATATGAATGACTTAGTGCGTTATATTCCGTCGGTAGGAGTGTCGGTTTCGAGTTCAAGAGGAGGCATGCGAGGCTTTGCTATCCGTGGAGTTGAGGCCAATAGAGTGGCAATCAGCATTGATGGTATACTGCAACCAGAGATTCAAGACAATATCGTCTTTAGCTCATATGGCCTTTCTAATGCCTCAAGAATAGACTTTGATCCCTACTTTGCAACGTCAGTTGAGATTCAGAAAGGAGCCAATTCGTTTGTCAGTGGGACTGGAGCCTTGGGCGGAACGGTGAACTATTCTACCAAAGAAGCACGTGACTTGATTGAAGGAAACAAGCAATGGGGGGTCTTAACTACCATCAATTACAATGGAAAAGAGAACCTTCGAACCTATCTTTTGGGTGGTGCTGTACGCTTAAAGCATTTCGATGCTCTGTTAATGGCGGCACATAGAGATGGTAATGAATTGCGAAACTTCTCGCATGGAAAGTATACCCGCAACATCACTTCTACGCAAATAGACCCTATGGACTTTCATCAGAACACGTGGTTAGGTAAACTTTCCTATGCGCCGAGCGACAATCATAAGTTTGTTTTGTCGTTTTATGCGATGAATCGCAAGACAAATGCCGATATCTGGACCCTCGAACCGATAGATGCTTTCACTGCCGATGGAAAACCTTATTACTATTCTCATGACCAATCGCTTTGTCGTTCACTCTCGTTTTCCTATCGATACTTGAACGAAAAAGGCTTTGTTCGTAAGCTAATGGCAAAGGCTCATCTGCAAAATTCCTATTTGGATGCTACCACATGGACCGACTTTTATCGTCCAAACTTCGACCTTGTGAACAGTGATATGACTCTCATCTACGAGGGAAAGCACACGAAGTATCGCGGACAAGCTACAAAAGACAAGCTCATTCAATTGAATATAGACAGCAAACGCTTTGATTTGGGCAACTTAGGAAGCCATATTTTTAACCTCTCTACATTGATAATGCAGCGTAACAGCGATGCAAGGAACGTGGATATTGAAACTCCTTTGGCCTCAGATCCAGTCACTGGATACACGGTTAGAATGGGAAAGGTTTATAAATACGGTGAAGCCATGGGGGTGTTTGCTCAAACTTATTCGTTCTTAAACCCCATAACACGATTCAATTGCGGCCTTTCTTTGATGGATGATATAGCGTTTGATAAGAAGTTCACAATGAAATTGGGTGTGAGATACGACTATTTCTTGACGAAAGACAAGGCAGACGAGGGCGAACAAAACATGGGATATATTCGCTATCTCTTGCAAAACATGCAGGGAGCAGCCATGAATTTCGACCCCATTCACGACAAAGAATCGGGCTTTTCGTTTTTAACGTCGGTGTCTTATGCCTTCCATCCGCTGCTGAACATATCCTACCGGTTCTCTACAGGCTTTCGAGTTCCGAACACAGAAGAGAAGTATTTCCAATTCTATAGCCTTTGGCCATCGTTTGTTGTGTTATCAAATAGGGGCTTAAAAGCCGAGAAATCTTTCAATCATGAAGTCGAATTAAATGGTCGGGGCAAAGGTTTTGGCTATTTGTTGAGCCTGTATTATAACCAATATTCAGACTTTATAGAGCTGAAACAAGGCACATTGACGATTGAAGAGCCTTTAATGCAGCGGTCAAAAAGCATTTCTTATGCCAAGAATGTCAATCAATCGTCGGCCCATCTGATGGGATTTGATGCCGCCTTGCAGGTATATCCCGGTGAGTGGATAGACAGATTACAAGGCTTTATGCTTTCATCGGCCTTTAGTTATGCCGAAGGAGAGTCGTCATCGGGAATGAGTATGCTTGGCATTCAGCCTTTAACGGGAAACGTCGGTATTGAATATACGTCGCCAAATGGGCGTTGGCAGGCCAATGTTAAAGCCAATTTGTTCTTTGCAAAGCCTGTATCTCAAACTACTTTCTGGGATAAAGACGCCGCAGGAAAAGAGCTTATACGCCGTTATCCGGCTTCATTCATGAGCAATGCCTATACATTTGATGTCTACGGCTATTACAAACTGACACGCAATCTCACGCTAAGGGCAGGCATATATAACCTGTTAAACAATGAGTATCTACGTTGGGATGACTTGCGACAACTAACAAATCCCGCGCTGCTTTCAAACATAAACTACTTCTTTCAGGATGGAAAGAAGTCATTGAGTAGGTTTACTCGTCCTAAGAGATATATCTCTATAGCTCTTGAATACAAACTTTAAACGAAATAAAACAGATATGAAAAGAACATTAATCATTGTCAGTCTGCTCGCAACCCTACTCTTTTCGGCTTGTGATCAGCGCAATACGATAGACGTATATGAAACAAACAGTACGCCAGACCTAAGTAATCCTGTCATACAAAAGCTGACAAATGTCAGTTGGTATAAGGGAGGTAGCTTAGAAAACACAACAGTTTGGACCACCACTAAGTTCAAAGATAAAGCTTCTTCGCCTTTTGAGAGCATGCTTTATTCTATGGCTTGGATAGGAATGGAACTTCATCGGGACGGCACTTCCACGCTATTGTTCCGCCCACCCTTTGGAGAAAGCACTTACATCTTTTGCCAAGGGAAGTGGAAAGTGTCTGAAACTGAGAAGAATACTGTTATCATCGACACGAAGATTCCAGTGGGATATACCAATATTAAGCTTAAAGTGAAGAACATAGAAGCTAAAGATAACGTCAGCATTCTTACCGCTTCATTGGACTTTGGCGACCGAATCTTGATGTTAGACTTTTATAATAACACTTCGATTTATGGCGATGAACCTGATAACAACTATCCTGGTATCGGCAAATCTACAAGTCAAGATTGGTTCTCTACAATGAAAGTGCAGCACGATAAGCTTGCAGAGAGCGACTTTCTCAACACTTCTTGGGAGACCATAGGCTATAAAACAGAGAATAAAGACGAGGTAGATGACAGGTCGGAACTATCTATGCGCACGCTGCATATAGACGATTTGCTGACTAAAACGCCTGCTTTCTTCTTTGGTTTGAAGTTCTCTTTCGCTGAGAATCATAAGGCTTTTATTCAATCTCCAACGCTAATGAAAGACTTGTATCATAAGAATTGGAGTGAGATTGAAGAGGAAAAATATCCTGTTGTGACGGCAAATTGGAGAATAGATGGTAGCCGTCTCATCGTTGAAACAGACGAATTGCCTTATACAAGCTTTGGAGAAACGATGTTTAACCTTATCACTGACAAGACACAGGCTGTCTTTTGGCCTTCTAAAACGCCTGATAAGGGAGTGTATTTATGGCGACATTTCTACTATATCTTTGAGGTTATAAAGCATACCGACAAAGGAAACTGGTATCGAATCACGTCACCTGAGGAGACACACTACGTGTTTATGTTGAAGACTTCGATGCCCGATGTCTCTAAATTTGTAGGAGTTAAGAACGCGGTTAGTAAATTAAATTAAGATAATGAAAGGCATATTGAAAATGAAAAAGTATCTATATACGTTGTTGTCCCTATTGTTTGTGGCTACAATTTCATCGTGTGAGAAGGGCGATTTGCTAAACATCATCACGCAAGATATTGACTTAAACGAGAACTCTAAAGAGTATCAACAATATTTAAAGGAGCGAATTGAGTCGTATTTGAAGACTTATCGTTTTGAAGAAGCAAAGAAATTAGTGCCTAAACTCACTGAAGAGGAGGCGCAAAAGCGGTTTTGGGTCTTATATAATAAGTATCATCAAGAGGCTCTAACGCAAGGATGTGGCTATATCTTAGCGTCAGGTGACACGCTGTTTCTAAAGGTAATGAACAAAGACGAGATAGCCCCGAGTCAGTTAAAAGCGTTGACTTCGTTTTATGATTATGTCGAATTGAAGGGCACAAACCAAGAAACAACGCTGTGGGGCTTAGGAAATTATCCTGCATTGGAAACACTTTCGTTCCCTTCTTGCTTTGTTTCTAAGGTGAAAGATCTTGATAAACTCAAGCAACTTAGAGTCTTTTCGCTCACTGCCGACAAAGAGAAATATGAGTGGTGGTTTACTTCTAAGGCTTTCAAACCTATTGATATGGCGGGTTATGACCTATCAAAGAATGATAAGTTAGATTCACTTCTGTTTGATGGTGTAGATATTTCGAATCTCAAAGTGACTCCAAACACAATGCGGTTATTGTCATTGAAGCACGGCATTTATACCAATGCAAGCCTCAATAACATTCATGCAAGGCACATAGATATAGAGAATTCAGACGCAGCCGATGACGAATTGATTATCAATAACAAGGCAATTCAGCGCTTATCTATTGAGACTAATGCCGACAATAATAAGCCGTTTAAGCTTATAAACGTAGCAAACTCGTCGTTACATAAGCTTTATGTGGTGGAAACTTCAATGGAACAGCGCACACTAAAGAAGGTAATCTTGAACGAAAATATAGATACTTTGACTGTTGGTGGCTATATTTCGCGCGGCGATGTGCCACAACAAAGCGTGGAACTCGTTGGACTTTCAAGGCTCAATCGACTCAAACGTTTATCTTATAACCCTGATTTCAGCCCCATAGCTACTAAGGATTTGCCGAAGAACATAGAGGAATTGTATATCGGTGGCTCTGGAAATGTGCCCTATAATGACGGAGATTCGTTTGATTATAGCCACCTTTCAAAGCTTAAAATCTATTCAAACGGAAAGTTTATTTCGGCAAATATGAAGCTATCTACATCCATAGATTCGATTTATTTGTTTCCTTCTCAAGTGTTTGGTGACTTGAAAGCGCTTGACTTTTCAGGCTTAAAATTCACCAAAGCCGATATTTATATAGGCAGTTTAACGCGAAATGATGTGGAGTTGCCTATGCTTAAGCGTTTTGTTTTCCCTGCAACACTGAGACAACTCAAGTTGAGTAATGCTCAAAGTGAGGTCGTTGATCTGAGTCGTTGCACGCATTTGAAATCCCTTTATGTCTTTGAATCAGGTGCTGGAGAGCGGGCAATCAAGAAGCTGATACTACCAAAGAATCTCAAGAAAAGTGACTTTAAGCGACAGCATAAGAGTGAGTTTGAAAACGATTATGCCTTTAAGTTGTCGGATATTAGTAATGAAACAGTGATTGAAAACCTGCCTTCGTGGGTTGAAAATGACGGAAATGGGACGTATAGTGTACCGAATGATTAGTGAAATGAATATGGTTTTAACTCTAAAATAAATTGTAAAATGAAAAAGATATGTAGTAATCTATTCGCTGTTCTCTGTCTGATGATGGGAACAATGATGATGTTTTCGTGCTCAAAGAGTGAGGATACGCCCAATGAAAAGGGTAATCCTGAGGCACAAGTAAAGGTGAAAGAAGAAACGAAATCGGCCATTATCAGCGTTAAAAACCTACCCGCAAAGAGCGAAGTGCTGTTGGTTTATGCTGACGATCGGGGGCAGATGCTCACCAAAGGCCTTACCGATGCACAGGGAAACTGGCAGTTTGACGCCGACCAATTGGTGGGATTTGAACAGCATTTGAAAGTAATGGTGAAAGAAAATGACCAAAACAAACTGATTCAAACCCTCACTATTCCGGCTGCAAAGCAGACTCTCACACAGCAACAGATTGAGAATTTGCTGATGAAACACACCTGGAGTTCGGTTGTTTACACTTCACGCATGCTCATTAAACATAAGGGAAACCTACCTTTGGATATGTTTATAGGAGTTGCACAAAAGCAGTTTAAGTTTGAAAATAATGGTAAGTTTGTCTTCAAGGTAACCTCTCCACTGAACTTTACCGATAATAATGGCTCGTGGACACTTAGCAATCAAGAGCTAACCATTAATACAAAGATTCCTCTTGGACCTCTATCTATGACGCATGTACGCATCAATAAGCTCACCGACGATGAGCTTTCGCTGTTGGCAGAGATATCCGATGGCTTGTTCTTAATCAGTTTTAAGGCACAAAAATAATTGAAAATAAAGGAAGTAGAGAGCGTTTTTCTACTTCCTTTTCTTCTTTTTATACCTCAAAAGGGTAAAAAAAATACCTAAAAATAGGTATGGCAAAGAATTGAGAAAGTGTGTATTTTTGCAGACGAAAGTTGGTGGCAACATGAAAAAAACAATTTTTTCGCAACTCGAATCGTCTGCTCTTTTTTCTGGATTAGATGCTAACGACATCGAAAGACACTTGAACACGCTTCGATATAGCGTGAAAAAGGTGCCTGCTAAAACTGTTTTTATATCAGAAAACGACTCTCTTTGCGAAATAATTGTGGTGGTTGAAGGACTTGTTTCGGCTGGAATGAGCACGGCAAAAGGCAAACATTTAATGGTAGATTATTTGAAAGCAGGCACCATGTTGGCTCCTGCTTTTGTGTATTCTGATGAGTGTGAGGTTCCTGTTGAAGTGAAAACGATAGAGAAGAGCGTATTATTTTGTATGTCGAAAGACGACTTTTCACTTCTAATTAACTTCTGCGAGCCTGTTCGAAACAACTTTATTCATATTCTATCGCATATTAATTTCTTTTTAATTAGCAAGATTCGTATGGTGTATATGAGCTCTATTAAAGAGAAGATTGCCACTTTTTTACTTCGAAAGGCCACCATAATGCATTGCGATTCGGTACCTCTTAATCTGTCGAGAAGGCAACTTGCCGATGTGTTTGGTATTCAAAAAAGCTCGTTAATACGCACTCTTAACGAACTGGAACACGACAATTTAATTTTTGTTCGAGAGAAAGAGATTGTCATTCTTGACGCACATGGCTTGCAAGAGATATTGAAAGGCTAATCCATCTCATTGCTTTTGCACTCTAATCTCAATGCAATTGCACCCTAAAAGCATAGCTACTGCAATGTAAGAGCAATGCTTTTTTAAGGTTTCTTTTATTTGCTTTGATTACCAACTCATTACAACTCTCACTCTCACCGAAATGTTCTTCTTTATTATAATGTAAGAATGAGGAGGTGAAAAGGATAAAAATCTGCTCTTAAAAGCAAGGTGGAGGAGGCGTGTTGCTCTACTTTTTCGTTCAAGCTTCTATCGTAGACCATAAAAAAGAGCCTCAGTTGAGGCTCTTTTCAATTCTTATTCCCAATAAAATAATTTGCTTTTGGGCTTTTAATAGTGCCGAACAGCACCACATTTTAGTTGATTTTCTTTAGCTCTATGGCAAATCCTCCACTTGGAGCAAGCTTCAATTGCAAGCTATCGCCTTTGCGAACACGTTTTTGAGTGATTGCAAGTGGGTAGGGATTAGTGCGATAGTCGGCACCTTCTCCATCACTATAGATAAGTGCTTCGTATTGAGCATCGTTATCTAAGAAGTCGAAATGAAGGGTAAGAGTGCGTGGGTCTTGGTCGGTTAAACCACCAATATACCAGTTGTTGCCGTTTCTTTCCTTGCGAGCGATAGTGACATATTTACCCAATTCGGCATTTAACACTCGTGATTCTTGCCAGTTTGTGGGCACTCTTTGTATGAATGAGAGGGCAGGATGTGCCTCATAGTTCTCTATTTTGTCGGCAGCCATTTGCCAAGGACTATAAATCACCACATAAGAAGCCAACTGTTTAGCGATTGTTGTTTGTGGGTGACTTTGTGGAACGACTTTATTTTCGAAGTTAAAGATACCTGGTGTGTAGTCGATTGCACCCGCTAACTGACGTGTAAAGGGCACAATACACAAGTGATAGGGTGGGTTTCCGCCATCTTGCGACCACGCATTATAGTTGGAGACATTAAATCATCATCACTAAATAGCCATATCCAAGGCTCTTCACTACTTAGCGCAATGCATCGTTTCCATTGTGAGATCAAATCACAAGAATCGAGATTTGTTTTAAACCTTTTATAGGTTATTTTGTCTTGGGGAAAATCAAGAATAACGCTCTGCAAATCTTCTTTGCTGGCATCATCTCCTATATAGACATGGAAATTATCTAAAGTTTGAAGAAATATAGACATTAATGTTTTACGAAGAAACTTTCTTTTTATTGCAGGAATGATAATTGCAACCTTATAATCTTCTAAATTTTGTACTTCCATACATCTATTTTGGGGTAAAGATGAAATTGCTATTATGATGATAAGCTACCGATTGATAACATCTTTTTCTGATAGCACAGCACACAGATGGATAAAGTAGCGTTAGGCATGCATAACATAGACTTAATGTGTATTATTTGCAAAATAATCATTTTTCTTTCAGATGCGGAAATTTTTGATGGATTATTTTCTCTATTAGGGGTACAATCTGTACTTTCCCCAACATTTCCCTATTTATCCAGCCTTATCTCTGATTTCGGTTTGATTCATTTTATACTTATATTTTTGCAATATCACAAGGATTTACTC
>ERZ1674049.108-NODE-108-length-15746-cov-6.769996_pt1 | contig 15746 bp, 7 predicted proteins | sample MGYA00581127_ERZ1674049 | MGnify/ENA primary metagenome ERZ1674049 (study PRJEB41354, sample SAMEA4873323) | human saliva metagenome | biome: human-associated habitat [ENVO:00009003]; feature: mouth environment [ENVO:08000002]; material: saliva material...
CCCTGTCCTACATGGAGGGCTTCCAGATCGAGGACGTCTCGCCGATCATGCGCACTAAGCCGGTGCTCGCCCCCGGCCAGGCGCCCCAGCCGGATTACTGGAACGCTGTCGTCGTCGGCTCCGCGATCGCGAGCCCCGACGAGCTGTTCGCCCAGACCAGCCGCATCGAGCGCGAGCTCGGACGCGAGCGCCACGAGCGCTGGGGCGCGCGCACTGTCGACATTGACATCATCCAGATCGAGGGCCTGGCCTCCGCCGACCCGGTGCTCACCCTGCCGCACCCGCGCGCCAGGGAACGCGCCTTCGTCCTGGCGCCCTGGCTCCTGTGTGAGCCCGACGCGATCCTTGAGGGCGTGGGCCGCGTGTCCGACCTGCTGGCCGGCACCCCCGACCGTGAGGGCATCATCGACGCCGTCGACGACTGGCTCGAAGATCCGGCGGCCGTCATGGCCGACTCCGACCAGCTCCTCGCGCAGCGCGCTGAGCAGGCCAGCGCCGACATGCGCGAGCTCATCGAGGCCCTGACCGGCGAAATCAGCCAGGTCGGTAACCTCGTGACCCGCCCGGGAGTGCTCGCCGCCGAGGTGACGGCACCGCCCGTCAATGCCCCCGAGGCCTCCGTCGAAGTGTCGCCCGCCCCCGAGGTCGTTCCCGCCCCCGATGCGGTGCCCGCCCCCACGGTCGTTCCTGCCCCCGAGGTCACGCCGGCTCCCACAGTCGTTCCCGCCCCCGAGGTAGCGCGCGCTGAGGCCCCCGAGGCCTCGTCCGTCCCACAGCCGCAGACCCCCGCTCAGGCTGCGCCCGAGGTGCCCGCACCCGATGCGTCGCGCTTCGCTCCCGCAGAGGAGGAGGCGCCCGCCGCGCAGGCCCATGTGGCTCCCGCCGAAGCCCCCGAGGCCTCGTCTGAGGCACCCGCTCCCGCTTTCGATGCGCCCTCCTACGCGGCCACGCCCCAGCGCGAGCGCCGCCACCGCGGGGGACGAGCCGCGTCGCGCCCCTCCTGGCACCCGGTTTCCTCTGTGCCCGCGGACTCCGCGGCCGGTCGCATGACCCGCAAGATCGGCACGGGCAGCTACAAGCCGAGCGGCAGCGAAAAGCCCCGCTGGGTCCCCGTCTTCGAATCCAAGCGCGAGGAATCCCGTTCCTCGATCGCGCTGCCGGACTGGAACTTCTCCGTCAGCTCCGCGCACGACGTGCGCGTCGTCGACGACCGCTCCGGCCTCGGCCACGACGAAGAGCCGCCCAAGGCCACCGTCCACGCTGACGGGCGCTCGACCATCCTCGCCCCCGGGCTGCCCGACAACACCCCCGTTGGCCCCATCCCCGAGGACGAGGCCACCCAGACCGGAATCCTGCGCCGCGTCGTTGTGCGGCCCACGATGACCGGCGCGATCCCGATCGTCAAGAGGCGCTAAATGAAACCCGTGTCGATCGTGTGGGTGCTGGCGGTGGGCCTCGTGGCTGCCGGCCTGAGCTTCCTCGGCTTCTTCGCGCACATGCGCGAGGGCGGCACCCCGATGATCGTCACCCCGGGTCCCGCTGTCATCTTTGCGATCGCCACCGCGTGCCTCATCTGGTCCGGCTTGGCGGTGCGTCGCCTACGCGCCGGCAAAGACACGTGGATCGACGCGATCGGCGCGATGCGCGTCGCCGTCTTTGCGCGGGCCAGCGCCATCGTCGGCTCGGGCCTGACGGGGGTCCTGATCGGCGTCATGGCTGTGTCTCTCATGCAGCTCGAGGCCCCCGCGATGCTCTCCAACGCGATCGGCTCCGGCCTCAGCGGCCTCGTCGGCATCGTGTGGTGCGTGATCGCGATCGTCGTCGAGCGCTGGTGCGTCATCGATCCCGACGACGAGGGCTCGACGTCCTCCAAGCGCAGCGCCGCCGCCTGATCGCATCTTCACTGGAGTGCGACGACGGGCGCTCAGCGTGTGAAAGTCGCCCCCGTCCCGAGCGTTAGCCGCTTACCGCGCCCCGCGCCCGGTATCGTGGATGCGTGGCTGACCAGCGTAAGAATTCTCCCAGGCGACCCACCTCCAGGCGTAGTACGTCGGGAGGCGCGACCGGTCGCACCGGCGATCGAGCGTCCCGCGCCGCAGCCGGCAGCCGCGCGTCGACGGGGCGCGCAGCCTCGTCGAAGGCATCACCCTCCACGAAGCGGGGCAGTGCCAGCTCACCCAAGGCACAGCGCGGCGGCGCCGCACAGGCACCCGCGAAGAAGAAGGGCGGCGGCCGTCCGCCGGTCAACCTGTGGCCGCGGCGTATCATCACGGGCCTCGGGCTGATCCTCATCCTGGCCCTCATTGTGTGGGGGATCGTCGCCGCCGTTCGCGCGATCGCGGGGGCATTCACCGCCGATCCTGCGCCCCAGTCGGCCCCGCAGTCCGCTGTCCAGTCCGGAGCCCTCGACGCATCCGGTTACACGCTCAAGGGCGGCCAGGAGGCCACCGCCGACGGTCTGCTCACCGACGGCACGACGATCGATATCCCCGCCTGCCTGGACCGCGACATTACCGCCACCGCGACAGCATCTGCGACCTCCTCCGGGTCGGCGATGCCCGTGACACTCACGCTCGAAAACCGCGGCAGCGTCGCGTGCTCGACATCCCTGTCGCGCTTCGCCCTGCAGATTTCGACCGGTGACCTGCAGGTCTACAACTCTGCGAAGTGCGGCGAGGACCAGCAGTCGTCGGCGACACTGCTGCTGCGCCCGGGCGCCACGTGGAGCGGCGCGCTGCGCTGGGATGGCTACGTGTACACGAACGGCTGCACGACCCCGGTGGGCGGCGCGAGTGCCGCGTCGGCCGGAACCTACAAGGTCGCGGTCACAATGGGCACCCGCGAGGTTGGTTCGACCGTCGTCGACGTGACTCCCGCGCCGACGCCCGCCCCGCAGTCGGGCGCTCAGTCGGGGTCCCAGTCGGGCCGCTAAGGCCTACCAGCCGACCAGGCCGGAGCTGACCGCCTGCGCCTGGTGGGCCAGGTTCTCGGTGATGAGCTTGGCGCGGTAGGGGCCGATGCCCTCGATGGCTTCCAGGTCCTCGGTGGTGGCGGCGCGCAGCTGAGGCAGCGTCGTGATGTGCGAGGACACCTCCTTGATGGCGCTCCACGACAGGTGCGGAACCAAGGAGAGGGCGCGCACGCCTCGCGGCGTAATCTCGCGGTCCAGGTCCGCGACCTCGTACACGTCCAGCCCGAGGATGTTCGCGATCGCGGTGAGGTCCACGATGCGCTCCGAACCCAGGGAGGTGAGCTCGGCCTCGACGCGGGCGACGTCCTCGGGGTTGTGGATGTAGTCGCGCATGACGAGGGCGCGCTCGGACGCGGAGCCACGCACGAGGTCCTCGACCTGCAGGGCCAGCAGGCGGCCCTCGGAGCCCAGCTCCTCCAGGTATTCGGTGATCTCGGAGGTGATGCGGCGGATCATCTCCATGCGCTGCATGACGGTGGCGACGTCGCGCACGGTCGCGCTGTCGCGCATTTCCAGGATGGTGAGGGTCTGCAGGACCTCGTCGAGGCGCTGGCTGTAACGGTCGAGAGTGTCCACGGCCAGGTTGGCGCGCGAGAGCAGGGCTTCGGGCTCTTCGACGAGGCGGTGCTCGGTGCCCACGTAGATGGAGATCATGCGCATCGACGCGGACAGGGACAGAACCGGCAGATGGGTCTGGCGGGCGGTGCGCTGCGCGGTGCGGTGGCGCATGCCGGACTCGTCGGTGGGAATCGTGGGGTCCGGGAAGAGTTGCACGTTGGCCTTGCGGATGCGCCACAGGTCGGGGTCGATGATGACGGCGCCGTCCATCTTGCACAGCTCGCGCAGGCGTGCGGCCGTGAAGGCGACGTCGAGGTCGAAGCCGCCCGAGCAGATCGCCTGCACTTCGGGGGTGTATCCCAGGACGATGAGTGCACCCGTGTGGGAGCGCTGGATTCGTTCCAGTCCTTCACGCAGTGGCGTACCGGGCGCGACTGCGCGCAGTGCGTCACGAAGGATCGCTGCATCGGACGTCAATGTGATTCCCTCCCCGAACAGTAGGTTCGATACCTATTATTGCGAGTCCGTCGGGAAAGCGACGCGAATAGCCGTCGCCAGATCCGACACAGTAAAGACGGTGATGCCGTCGACGCCCGCGAGGTCCTCGCTGCCTTGAGCGGGCACGATGGCCGCGGAGAAGCCCAGGCGCGCGGCCTCGGCGAGGCGGCGCTGGGTGCCCGTGCAGGCCCGTACTTCGCCCGTCAGGGAGATCTCTCCGACCGCGACGAGGTCCGCGCGCGGGGGAAGGCCCTTGAGGGACGACACGATCGAGATAGCCATTGCCAGGTCGATCGCGGGCTCGACCGTGCGCGCCCCACCGACCGTGGAGACGTAGACGTCCGCCCCCGACGTGTCCGCGCCGATGCGGGCCTGCAGGACCGCCAGAATCATGGCGACGCGCGCGTGGTCCACGCCCGACGTGGTGCGCCGAGGCGAGCCGCCCGAGGAGGGCGCGACGAGCGACTGAATTTCCGTGGGCAGCGGGCGGCGCCCCTCGAGGGAGACGGCCGCGCACGTGCCGGGCACGCCGCGCGTCGTGCGCGACAGGAACAGCCCGGAGGGGTCGGCGAGGCCGTAGATCCCCGAGTCCGTCAGCTCGAAGCAGCCGACCTCGTCGGTGGGGCCGTAACGATTCTTCACCGCGCGCAGCAGGCGCAGGCGCGAATGGCGGTCCCCCTCGAACTGGCAGACGACGTCTACGAGGTGTTCGAGGACGCGCGGACCCGCGATGCCGCCGTCCTTCGTCACGTGGCCCACAAGGAGGGTGGGCAGGTCGGATTCCTTGGCGACCCGGATGAGTGAGGCGGCAACCGCGCGCACCTGCGCGACGCCGCCCGCCCCGCCCTCGACCTGGGCGGAAGAGATGGTCTGCACGGAGTCGACGATGAGGAGGGAGGGGGAGGCCTCCTGCACGTGGCCGAGGACGACGCCAAGCTCCGTCTCATCCGCGATGAGCAGGTTCGGTTCGAGCGCGCCGATGCGTTCCGCGCGCCCGCGCACCTGCGCCGCCGACTCCTCGCCCGTGATGTAGAGGACGGGCCCGCGCCCGCCAGCGGCCGCCGTGCGCGCGGCCTTGGCGGCCACGTCCAGCAGCAGCGTCGACTTGCCGACGCCGGGCTCGCCGGCCAGGAGGATCACCGCACCGGGGACGATGCCGCCGCCGAGCACGCGGTCCAGCTCGCCCACGCCCGTGGAGCGCGACGAGGCGCGTTCCCCGTCGACCTCTCCGATGGGCAGGGCGGGGCGCCGTGGGGCCGTGGCCGCCGTCCGCGCACCCCCCGTCGCCTCGCCCGCCTGGTCGACCGTGCCCCACGCCCCGCACTCGCGGCACTGGCCCACCCACTTGGGGGAGGTCCAGCCGCAGTCGGAGCAGCGGTAGGTGATCTTTTCTTTCGCCATGCACTCACCGTAACCCGACCCACCCTCATCTGCGGTTTGCGCGCGCGAGGAAGCGGGCAGGTGTGCGCGTCCAGGGGTGTCGTGCGCCGCTGCGAGAGGGGGGAGCGGTGGAGGTGGGACCCCGGCCTCGGCCTCGTCGAAGGATGGAGAGTGTCCAAATACGTCACTGTGGTCAGGTTCTCGCGCACGCAACTTGCGCGAAATCACCGCATGAATGAGCCGTCGAGCGAACGCACTTATTCAGTACCTGTTGTTGTCTCGGGCGTTTATCCATAGGGTTGGTCGGTGTGTATCCTTGGAGTGGCTCACTATGCCGCCCACGGATACAGATGCCCTCCCACAACAGTGCGTAGATGAAGACTGAGGAAGCCCCTATGAACAAGGCGCGTCAATCGCGAAACACCTGGTCGAAGCGGATGCCCGCGATCGCCGTTCTCGTGGTGTCTGCGATGCTGTGCGTCCTCGCGGTGGTCTACCGCGGCGTCGAGGTCACGCAGGTCAGCGTCGATGACGGCGGTATCTGGGTGACGAACCAGGACCGCAAGCTCCTGGGCCACCTCAACTATGACTCGCTGATGCTCGACGGCACCGTGTCCGTCAAGTCCGCGTCCTTCGACATCGGTCAGGCCGGCGGCGACGTGACGCTGGGGGAGACGGTGACGCGCACGGTGTCGCCCGTCAAGCCCACCTCCTTCTCAATCGGCCAGGCTGTGACCCTGCCCGAGGGCGCCACCCAGGTGCAGGGTGGTTCCGTTCTGGCGGTCCTCGACCCGGCCGCCGGCCTCCTGTGGGTCGGTAACGCGGGTGAACCCGCCTCCATTTCTTTCGCAGCCGAAGATGCGGTCGCCAAGGACCTGAGCGACGGCGTCGTCACGGTGTCGCGCACGGGCACGGTGTTCGCCTACTCGGCCGGTTCCTCGTCGCTGATCACCGTCGTCAAGGAAGGCCAGACGTGGCGCGCGAAGACGAGCGTGATCAAGGATTTCCAGCCCTCCGGCCCCCTGTCGATGACGGCGGTCGGCGATAAGCCCGTCATCTACGACCAGTCTGGTAATACCCTCGTCCTGCCCGGTGGGAAGCTCCGTGACCTCGCCGAGGAACACGTGACCGGCGCGGTCCTGCAGGACCCGGGCGACGAGGCCGCATCTGTGCTGCTCGCGACCGATTCGGAGCTCGTGGCCGTCTCTCTCAACGGCAAGTCCGTCGAGCGTCAGCCCGCCTCCGACGCGGGTGCGAAGGGCAACCCGGCTGCCCCCGTCTTCCACAACGGCTGCTCCTACGGCGCGTGGGCCGGCTCGGGCGCGTTCGTGCGCACGTGCACGGATAAGTCGCGCAACCAGGCGCAGACGGTTCCGACGCTCGCCGAGGCCACATCCGCCGTCTTCCGCACGAACCGCACGCGCATCGTCCTCAACGATGTCTCGACGGGCACGCTGTGGCTGCCGGACAAGAACATGGTCCTCGTCAATAACTGGGATCAGATTCCCACTGAGGAGCAGGAAGAAGAGGACACCCCGACTCCGGACCAGCGCGAGCAGGTCTCGGAGCCGGAGCACAACGACAAGAACACGCCGCCCGAGGCCGTGGACGACGACTTCGGCATCCGCCCGGGGCGTTCGACGCTGCTGCCGGTCCTCGATAACGACTCGGATGACGACGGCGATGTGCTCACGGCGCGCGCCGTGACGAACCCGGAGTTCGGGACGGTCGTGCGCACGAGGGGCGGTCGCGCCCTGCAGATCACGGAGGTTCCCGAGAACCTGACGAGCGGGTCCACGTCCTTCACGTACGAGGCCTCGGACGGCCTCGCGGGCTCCACCGCGACCGTGCACGTGACGATTCACCCGTGGACGCAGAACGAGGGGCCGCGCCAGGTCAAGCGCCCGGTCGTCAAGGTCGGCGCGAACGCTCAGGTGGAGTACAACCTGCTGTCGGATTGGATTGATCCGGACGGCGACCAGTTCTTCCTCAAGTCCGTGGTCGCTCCCGACGGTATCGCCGTGCAGTTCACGGAGGACGGGACGGTGCAGATCCGTGACCTCGGTTCGGGCGCGGGCACGAAGGTGCTGAGCGTGACCCTGTCGGACGGCCACGCGGAGACGACGGGCGATCTTCAGGTGAGCGTCCAGGAGGCGGGTAACGTTCCGCCGGTGGCGCGCGCTGACTTCTTTGTGGCCCGCGTGGGTGAGGCCCTGGCGATTGACCCGATTGCGAATGATACGGATCCGAACGGCGACGCGATTTCGCTCGTCGCGGCGGGAACGCCCCCGGCTGGCACGTCCGTGTCGGCGGATCTGTCCCGAGGCATCCTGACGTTCACGGGCTCGGTCCCGGGTTCCTTCCAGTTCACGTACACGGTGTCAGACGGCCCGTCGACGACGGTGGGCGTCATCCGCGTGGACGTGGTCGATGACGACACGCATGCGCTCCCGATCGCCGAGGATGACCTGGCGGTGCTGCCCAGTGGTGGCGCCTCGCTGATCGCTCCGCTGGCCAACGACACGGACCCGTCGGGCGGCGTGCTCGTCGTCCAGTCGATTGACGTGCCCGCGAGCTCGGGCCTCGAGGTGACCCTCATTGAGCGTCACCTGCTGCGCATTACCGCGCCCGGCGGCCTCAGCGATGTCACCTCCTTTACGTACACGGTCTCCAACGGCGCGGGTTCCGCGACCGCTCAGGTGAGCGTCATCCCCACGGATGCGCAGAGCGAGGAGACTCCGCCCGAGGCCTCTCCGGACACCGCGAAGGTGCGCGCCGACGACATCGGTTCGGTGAGCGTCCTGAGCAACGATCGCTCGCCGATCGGCCTGTCGCTGAGCCTGGATCCCGACGTCACGGTCCTGTCGGGTTCGGAGCTGGGAACGGTGTTTGTCACCGGTAACCAGGTGCGCCTCGCTGCCGGATCCGAGGCCGGGGTCGTCCGCGTGGCGTACACGGTCGTGGATTCGGTGGGTAACCGTGCGACGTCGACCGTCACCTTCGAGGTCGTGGCGGCCTCCGCCGCGAACAGCGCGCCCATTCCCAAGGCGCTGAGCGCCTGGGCCGTGCAGGGCCAGATGACGCGTATTCCCGTGCCGCTGACGGGCATCGATCCGGACGGCGACTCGGTGGCCCTCGTTGGTATCGATCAGCCGCCCGCCAAGGGCAGCGTCGTGCTCGGCACGGAGTGGCTGGAGTACACGCCTTCGGATGATGCGACCGGCACGGACACGTTCTCCTACATCGTCGAGGACCGCCTCGGCGTGCAGGGCCGTGCGCGCGTGCGCGTCGGCATCGCGCCGCCTGGATCGCAGAACCATAACCCGACCGCCGTCCCGGACTCGGTGACGGTGCGACCGGGCCGTGAGGTGAGCATTAACGTCCTGAGCAACGACCTGGACGCCGACGGTGACGCTCTCACCGTCGACACGGATCCGGCGACCGTGGCGGTCTCGGATGAGTCGGCGACCGTGACGATGGCCGAGGATACGGTGACGGTCAAGGCCCCCGCCTCCAATGGCGTGTTTGTCGTCGCCTACCAGATTCAGGACGGCCGAGGAGGTCGCGCCCAGGGGCAGCTGACCGTGACGGTGGACGCTGAGGCGCCGCTGCGCGCACCGATCGCCCGCGACGACGTCGTGTCGGTCGCGGATCTGCCCTCCGACTCCAAGCCCGTGAGCGTTCCTGTGCTCGTCAACGACGAGGACCCGGACGGCACGACGGGTGCTCTGACGATCTCATCGGATGGCTCGGGCGTGAGCGTGTCCGGCCAGAACCTGTCGATTAGCCCGGACGCGCGCCGTCGCCTCGTCGTCTACACGGTGACGGACCCCGATGGGCTCAAGGCGAGCGCCGTTGTGACGGTCCCGGGCACGGACCTGCTGGCTCCGCGCCTCGATATGACGCGCATCCCGGTGGCGATGCGCGCGGGGGCCGCCCTCACCCTCGACATCAACGACTACGTGCTCGTGCGCGACAACTCGCGGTCTCCGGTGATCACCGACTCGGCGACGGTCAAGGCCAGTGGCGGCATCGACTCGGCGACGCTGCAGGATTCCTCGCACATCGTGCTGACGGCGCCCGACACGGCCTCGGGCCGTGCCTCGGTGTCCTTCACGGTGCGTGACGGTTCTGTCGATGATGAGTCGGCCCTGTCCTCGACGCTGACGATCCCGATCACGATTCAGCCCGCGAGGAACCTGCCTCCGCGCCTGACCCCGACCCCGATCCTCGTGGGTCAGGGCGAGAACGTGAAGGTTGATCTCACCCAGATGGTGGACGACCCGGACGACCAGGCGAAGAGCTCCTTCGACTATCGTGTGGTGAAGGTCCCCGGCGGCATCGACGTGTCCCTGGACGGCTACACGCTGACCGTGGCGGGCAAGAAGGACCAGCCCAAGGGGCCGGTCGGCGCGATCACGGTGAGCGTGGACGACGGCTCGGGCGCGGTCAACGCCGACATTCCGGTGACGATCGTGAAGTCCTCCAAGCCCCTCGTGACGACGACGGACGCACGCATCAAGGTCAACGCGGGTCAGACGGCGACCGTGAACCTGTCGGAGTACACGACGAACCCGTTCCCGGATCCGCTCGTGGTCCTGGACGCGTCCGTGCACGTGGGCCAGGGCACCGCGGCGGGTGACGGCAACGTGCTGACCGTGAGCCCCAAGGCGGGCTTCCACGGCGACATGATCGTCGTCTACCGCGTCATGGACGCGACGAACGACCCGGACCGCGTCGTGCAGGGCCGCGTCATCGTCAAGGTCCTGGACCGCCCCGATCCTCCGCAGAACGTGACCGCGACCGCGACCGGCCCGGGCAGCGCTTTCGTGAGCTTCCAGGCAGCCGCTCCGAACGGCGGAACCATTTCGGGGTACACGATCATCGACTCGGTGAGCGGAAAGCCCGAACGCACGACCAACCCGGGCATGGAAGTAACGGGCCTGCAAAACGGCGTCGAACACTCCTTCACGGTCATCGCCCACAACGAGGCCGGCGATTCGGACCCGTCGGCGCCCTCTGCGCCTGCGTATGTTGACGCGGTGCCCGATCAGATGGCCGCGCCCACGGTTGAGGGCACGGATGGTGGCCTGATCGTCTCGTGGACGGACGCGACCACTAGGGGATCGGCGGTCCACACCTACACGGTCTTCGTCGCGCCGCAGGCGGGCGGTCAGCCGATCGCGCAGTCCGTGTCCGCTACGGCGGAGAACACCACGACCATTCGCGGCCTGCAGAACGGTGCCATCTACTTGGTGTCCATCCAGGCGCAGAACGGTGCGAAGTCCCCCTCGCCGGTGTCTAATCCGACGCAGGGTAGCCCGCACGGGCCGCCGTCCATTCTGGGCAACATCACCGCCTCCACGACGGCTATGGCGCCCGACGCGTCAACTGCGACGGTGCGAGTGTCCTGGACGCCCGGTCAGTCGAATGGAAGTGGCTGGGGCCGGGCGGAGGTCATGGTGAAGGACAAGCCAGCTACTGCCAACGCGACTGATCCGTACGTTGACGTTTCCGGCGTGCCGGCGGACACCGACGTACCCGTGACGGTGGTGCTGTACAACGCCGACGGCGACAAGTCGGCCACCGCGACCACGACGGTAAGCGTTGCCACGGTCCCCGTTGAGATCGCGGCCCCGACCCTGTCTGGTATCGGAGAAGAAGGCAAGGTGCGCGTGGACGGTCTGGTGCGCGTTCCGGGCCGAGGCTTCGACGCGTCGCGCCTGACGCTGCGTTACGCCAGTTCGCGGGACGCGTGTGCCACTGGGACGCAGGTCGAGAACGGTGAGACTCTGACGGTGACCGGTTGGGAGCCGCAGACGTTCTACTTCTGCCAGACGGGCGTGGGCGTGAGTAGCCCGAACGCGGCCTCCACGCCGGTGCCGGCGGTCGGCCAGGCGACGGGTGTGCCGTCGGATGTGGGTGTGCAGATCACAGGCGTCAACTCGACGAGCGTGACGGTGCAGTGGGATCCGGTGGGTGCAAACCCGGCGGTGACCGAGATCCGCGTGTCGTTGGGCGGCGAAACAAAGACTGCGACTCGTGACATGACCTCGGTGACGTTCTCGGATCTGGCGCAGGGAACTCGTTACCAGGCGACGGTCACCGCTGTGAACTCGCAGGGGACCAGAACGATGACTAAGCACCCCGAGACCTTCACGAAGCTCGATGTGAGCGCCCAGTGGGTGGAGACCTGCAGCGGCGAGGAGCGCGGATTCTCCGCGGGCTCGTGCCACACGTTCTCGCTGAGCGCTCCGGGTTGGTCGGGTTCGTCGAGTAACCACACGTGCACGGTCCGTAACGAAAAGACGGGCGGTACGCAGACGGTGCACATCAATGGTGCGGGCCCGTTCCAGACGCGTGCGATCACCCTCGCAGGCAGTGAGGATGAATTCAGGCAACGCGGGCCGTACCTGCTCGAATGTCATCCGGAGTAGTGAGCACGTGAAGAAACTTCGTCGAATCATCAAGGCGGCGTGGCGCAATGCGCGCGCCCGCCTGGAGGCGGTTCCCGCCTTCGTGTGGCTGTCGCGCTGGCTGAGCGCACTGACGCCGGTGGGCTGGGCGGTGAGCATCGCCCTCGTCGCGGGCGCGGTGGCCGCGGTCTCCTTTGGCTGGATCGAGGGCTTCGTGGTGGCCGTCATGGGCCTGGTGGCCCTCGTGGTGGCGATCGCGTCGGTGGCATCCCCGTCTCCGCTGGCGGTGTCGCTGCGTATGCAGAACGATCGCATCGTTGCCGGTCAGGTGGCGGTGGGCCGCGTGCGCGTCGTTAACGAGTCGGCTCGCCGCTCGGGGTCGACCCTCGTGGAGGTCACGATCGGACGAGGCAGTGGCGAGTTCCTGGTCCCCCCGATTAGCGGGAACGGGACGTGGAACGAGGCCTTCTCGGTGATGACGAAGCGTCGCGGCGTGATCAACGTCGGTCCGGCGCGCACGGTGCGTATGGACGGCTTGGGCCTGCTGCGCCGCGTGCGCCAGTGGGATGACCCGATCCTCGTGCACGTGCATCCTCCGACGGTGCGTTTTTCCTTTGACGCGACGGGCATGCAGATGGACGTCGAGGGCGTGGCCAGCGAGAAGCTGACGAGCTCGGACGTGTCCTTCCACGCCCTGCGAGACTACGAGCCGGGCGACGACCGTCGCGCGGTGCACTGGCCGTCGACGGCCCGGTACGGGCGCCTGATCGTGCGCCAGTTTGAGGAGACGCACCGCTCGCACCACATGGTGCTGCTGGATACGAGGATTGACTCGTGGGGTCGCCGCGCCTTCGAGACGGGTGTGTCTGTTGCGGCTTCGCTCGCGATTGCCGGCTCGGGCGAGGCGCGTACGGTGTCGATGCACACGGCGGACGAGTGGATTCCCACGGGCACGCCGATGGCGATGCTGGATGCTCTGTCGGAGATGGAGACGTCGACGCGCTCGGAGTTCGCGGGTGTCGTTCGGCGCTGCATCATGGAGCGCGGCGGCATTTCGGTTCTGTCGATCGTGGTGAGTGAGTCCGTGGATGACGAGGAGGCGGCTCGCCTGGCCAATATTGCGCCGGTCGACGTGACCGTGTCCGTCATTCGTGTGGCTCCGGGGCGCGCGAGGCGCCGCCGCAAGATTAGCCGAGGCGTCATCATTGACTGCCCGTCGCTGGAAGATCTGCCGATGCTGGTGTCGAGGGGGGTGTCTGCGTGAGCGCTCCCGTTCGTCCTGCGGCCCATCAGGCCCCGCCGCGTCGTTCGCGTCGCTCGGATACGTCCGAGACGACGATGGGCGGCTCGATGCGTCGCTCGGCCATGCCCGCGTGGTCGCTGCTGGTGCTGGGTGTCCTCTTCGTGGGCCCTATTGTCATGTTCGAGTCCGTCTTTGGCGGGGGAGAGGGCGCGATTGCCGCGGGCCTGGGTGTCCTTGTCGGTCTGCTTGTGTCCTGGGCGGCGTCGAGGTGGCGCTGGGACCTGCTGTCGATCGTTGCCTGCGTCGTGGCCGCTCACTTCCTGCTCGGCGGGCCCGCGGCCCTGCGTGAGACGACCCGTTGGGTCGTGGTGCCTACGTCCCGGACCCTCCAGACGCTTGTGATCGGCGCGGTCGAGGCCTGGAAGGACCTCCTGACGCTGACGCCTCCTGCTGGCTCCTATGTGGGGCCGGCGATGGTGCCGTGGATGGCGTGCCTCGTGTGTTCGGTCGCTGCGGGCGTCGTCACGGTGCGCTACGGGCGCCCGATGTGGGGCTCGGCGGCCCTCGTCCTGTGCGGCGTGATTGCGATCGTGTGGGGCCCGACGAACCACACCCCGAACCTCATTCTCGTCATCGTCTGGTGGGTGGCCCTCATCGCCTGGTGGTCGTGGGCCTCGGCGATTGGCCGGGCGCGCTCGGGTGCGGACATCGTCATTGGTATGTCGGCATTGACGACGTCGGCGTCCACGACGATGGGTGGGTCCTCGCGTCAGATCGTGCACGTGTGGTGGCGCGTGGGTATGGCCTCGCTGATGGTTGGCGTCATGGTCGCGGCCGCGATTCCGGCGGCGTCCGTGCTGGGGCCCACGGCCTCGGACCGTGTCGTGGGGCGCGACGTTGTGGAGCCGCCCGTGGATGCGCGCGAGTACCCTTCGCCGCTGTCGAGCTACCGCCACTACAACAAGGACCTCGAGGATTCGTCGCTGATTCACGTGACCAACATGCCCAAGGAGGCGCGCGTGCGCCTGGGCGCGATGGACGTGTACGACGGGACGACCTTCGGCATGGGCGTGGCGAATGCGGATGGCACGGCGGGATATCGCCGCGTCGGTTCGACGATCCCGGGCCGCAACGCGAACGAGGCCGAGGTTGAGACGACCGTGTCGACGTCGCAGCTGCTGGGGCCGTGGGTGCCCACGATCGGTCAGGTGCACGTCCTGGAGTTCGACCCGAGTGACCCTCTCGCAGCCGACCAGCAGAAGGGCCTGAACTACGACCTGTGGGCTGAGACCGCGCTGACGACGGGCCCCGCCGGGGAGATGGGCTACACGATGAGCCTGACGATGCCTCGTGATCGCGCGGACGCGGAGTTCGCTAGTGTTGAGGCCGCCCGCTACGCCGGGGGCGACACGAACGTCCCTAAGGACGTTGACACGCTCGCAGCTGAGCACACGCTGACCGCGCGTTCGGACCTGGAGAAGGCCCGCGCGATTGAGAACTTCCTGCACACGGACGGCTACTACTCGAACGAGGACACGATTAACTCGCGTCCGGGTTCCTCCCAGGACCGCATCCAGCGCATGATTGGCGCGGAGATGCTGGTGGGCGACGATGAGCAGTATGCGACCCTCATGGCGCTCATGCTGCACTCGCAGGGGATCAACGCCCGTGTCGTGATGGGCGCGTACCGCGAGGGAACGTCGGGGAACGTGGACCTGACGGGCGCGGACATGCACGCATGGGTCGAGGTCGAGTTCCCCGGCATCGGATGGGCGACCTTCGACCCGACACCGCCGCGAGACCAGCAGCCCACGACGCAGTTCAACAAGCCGAAGTCCGTGCCTAAGCCGCAGGTTCTGCAGCCGCCGGAGCCCCCGGAGCAGCCGGTTGAGCTGCCTCCGGCTACCCGCGATCAGGCGACAGATCCGCACGATCCGAACGGCCTGCATATCCCGTGGATGGCGATCGGCACGGTGTCTCTGTCGCTGCTGGTGCTCCTCGGCCCGGTGCTGGCGGTGCTCCTGGCGAAGTCTCGCCGCCGCAAGGCCCGCCGCAAGGCTCAGGCCGCCGAATCGGTGCGTGGCTCGTGGGATGAGCTGGTGGATACCGCGATCGACTCCGGCCTGGTCGTGGAGCCGCACCTGACGCGCCAGGAGGTCGCGTGGGCGCTCGCCTCGCAGTGGGCCCCTGATACTTCTGAGGGCGACGAGGCGTCGTCGCGTAGGTCCCGCAAGGCGCGCACGCGCTCGGCGGCGGACGTGCGCGTGCCCGGATGGTCGCTGTTCTCCGGCGCCGTGCCCCGCGCGGTCACGGTGGCACGCCGAGCGGATGTCGCTGACTTCGCGGTGACCGGTGCGCGCGCGCAGGACGCCGAGCAGGCGTGGAACGACGTGGATGAGCTGCGCCGCGAGTGGGCTTCGTCGGTGTCGGTGTTCGCGCGGGTGCGCCATGCGCTGTCGCTGAAGTCGTTGCGCTGGCGCCGACGTGCACGCCGCCAGGCGGCAGCAGCTTCCGGTGAGGGGCGTCGTTCGCTGATTGGGCGCGTCAGTGGCCGTGGGAAAGGGAAACGTTGATGGATAGCGACGCTCGCGTCGGAATGGTGCCGGCGATACCGGGATACCAGTGGATTCGCCCCCTGGGGGCGGGCGGTTTCGCGGACGTGTTCCTGTGCCGTCAGGAG
>ERZ1674049.109-NODE-109-length-15721-cov-16.170880_pt1 | contig 15721 bp, 14 predicted proteins | sample MGYA00581127_ERZ1674049 | MGnify/ENA primary metagenome ERZ1674049 (study PRJEB41354, sample SAMEA4873323) | human saliva metagenome | biome: human-associated habitat [ENVO:00009003]; feature: mouth environment [ENVO:08000002]; material: saliva material...
AGCGAGACACCCCTATGCTCAGGGACTTCTTCTTTACTTCTTTCATTTTAACCACAGAATCATCTAATTATATAGGGATAACACGCTGTTCACTCCCCCCTCTCCTTTTACTCTCTTCGGGCAATTACCATTGATTCAGAGAGCTCAAGAGTAGCTACCATAGGGATATCTCGGTGTCTACTCCCCTCCCTTTGGGGGAGGGGCAAGGGGGAGGGGCTGCTTGTAGTGTTCTGGTGTGTTGCTGTTGTTATACTTAAAAAAAGCTGCCACCCTTTCAGGCGACAGCTTCCATTCCGTTATAACGAGTGCCCACGTTCGTGAGCGTCATTAATTTACTTTACTTTGTCAACAATAGCCTTAAAAGCTTCCTGATTGTTAACAGCGAGGTCAGCGAGCACCTTACGGTTGATCTCGATACCAGCCTTGTGCAATGCACCCATCAACTGGCTGTAGCTCATATCATAAAGACGAGCAGCAGCGTTGATACGCTGAATCCACAATGCGCGGAAGTTACGCTTCTTGTTACGGCGGTCACGATAAGCATAAGTCAAACCCTTCTCATAGGTATTCTTTGCTACCGTCCAAACATTTTTACGGGCACCATAGTAACCCTTAGTCTGCTTCAGAATTCTTGTTCTCTTTGCTTTTGAAGCAACATGATTGACTGATCTTGGCATAGTTTTTCTTTCCTTTTAATTTGTTTGACTAATGAATTAACGAAGTCTGAGCAGGTCGCGTACCTGCTTCAGGTCTGAACGATCCACAAGCGTCTGGTGAACAAGATTTCTCTTCTGTTTCTTTGTCTTCTTAGTCAGAATGTGACTGTGGTAAGCGTGATGACGTTTAATCTTACCAGTACCGGTGAACGTGAATCTCTTCTTTGCGCCGGAATTTGTCTTCTGTTTTGGCATTTTTGTAAAATTTAAAATTGTTATTTATATTCATCTGTGGCAACGTATATACCAGGACGTTACGCACAGGCTGCCCATGTCGCCCCTCATAACGAGGAGACACCCAATGGGCGTTAGTCAATATTCAGTTTCTTCAATGCGTCAGCACCATTCTTAGCGTTGGCAAACAAACCGCCATCCGTCTTTGGCTCCTCGCTGACGCCCTCAGCACCAGCCTTCGCACCAGCCTCTGCCTCCTCACGGTCGCGCTTCTGCTGACTCTTCTTGGCAACACCTGCCTTCTTAGGTGCAAGATAGAGGAACATCTTCTTGCCTTCAAGTTTCGGAAGCTGCTCTACCTTTGCAAGCTCCTCAAGATCGTTAGCAAAACGAAGCAACAACACCTCGCCCTGCTCCTTAAACAAAATCGAACGACCACGGAAGAACACGTATGCGCGTACCTTATTACCTGCATTGAGGAACTCCTGCGCATGCTTGAGCTTAAACTTATAGTCATGCTCATCCGTCTGAGGACCGAAACGAATCTCCTTCACCTCCTGCTTAACCTGCTTCTGCTTCATCTCCTTCTGATGCTTCTTCTGCTGGTACAGGAACTTAGAATAGTCGATGATACGACAAACCGGTGGCTGTGCGTTAGGAGAAATCTCCACAAGGTCAACTCCCTCTTTCTGAGCTAATTCCAACGCTTTTCGCGTAGGCATAACCTCAGCTCCATCATCACTTACCACACGTACTTCCCGAACGCGAATCTGCTCGTTCACGCGGTACTTCATTTTCATTTTGTCATTCTTCATTCAACTATTTTAAAGTGTCTAAATTCGCTAAACGCGTGCAAAGTTACTATTTTCCAACCGATTATCCAAGCGTTTTAGTTATATTTTTCACATAAAGAGGAAAATAAAAGAAAAAAAGAAGAAGAAGTAGCCCCTCCCCCTCGCCCCTCCCCCAGAGGGAGGGGAGTAATATGTCCTGCTGAGTGTCGTTGAATATCAAGAGGGGTATCAAAGCTGTTTTGTTCAGCAAAAGGCAGTAATCACTCCCCTCCCTTCGGGGGAGGGGCAAGGGGAAGGGGCCAGTTGTTGGTTGTTGGTTGTTTTTTCTACAAACAGCTCGACATACCCAGCGTTGTAGCAATGGCAGTGAGCACAGAGATAATCACATTAATGATTGTTTTCCATTTTTCGTGTTTCATAAGGCTTTTTTACTTTGAAATTTGAGGTTTGAAGTTTGAACAATTAACTTTGAACTTTGAGGTTTGAACTTTGAACAATTAACTTTGACCTTGGAAGTTTGAACTTTGAACTTTATGATTTGAACTATTAACTTTGAACTTTATGATTTGCGACTACGAATTTCTCTAATTACGCTAAAATTATTGCTAAGTAATTCGTAATCCCCCTTTGACCCTTGAATAGAACTTTAGGGGTATCTCGCTAATCACTCCCCTCTCCCTTCGGAGAGGGGTTGGGGGGTGAGGCTGCTTGGGGGGTGAGGCTGCTCCTCCCCTTTCGGGGAGGTCGGGAGGGGCTTTACGCGTGTCCACCCTCACTCGTAGCCGTAGACTCGCCAGGCTCAGGTCCCGAAGGCGTAGCCCCACTGGCTGGGTGCTTACCCTTCTTATTACCCTTCCTGCTATCCTTGAGCGACTGGTCATACTTATCGTACTCACGCAGGCGCACAGAATGCTTCAAGCGAGCCGTCATCAACGAACCAGAGGCACGAGCACGCAAGTGAGGCTGATAGATATCCCTTGTCGGAGTAAAGTCCTCCAACTTCTCCACACCAAGGCTACGGATTCCCGCTGAGAAGATTGCCAAGTCAGGGATTTTCACTGCCACACCCTCCAGTACCAACTCGCGGATGCAAGCCACCATATCGGTCAGCACACCAGCAATAGCACCCTTAGAATAAGGCGTGTTATGGGCAGACATATACTCCGCCAACTTCTCCAAATCGTAGGTCTGATCGACCACCGCACGCGCATACCAATATCCCTTACGCTTACTGGTCTTACGCTTGTCTTGATAAATTTTGTAATGAATCATAGTATATTAACTTTGAACTTTGAGGTTTGAACTTTGAATTTTATGATTTCAACTATTAACTTTGAACTTTGAGGTTTGAACTATTAACTTTGAACTTTGAATATTAAACTTTGAACTTTATGATTTGTAATATTAACTTTGAGGTTTGAACTTTATGATTTGAACTACGAATTTCTCTAATTACGCTAATGCTTATTGCGATGTTATTCGTGTCATTCGTAGTTAACTTTGAGGTTTGAAATTTATGATTTGAACTATTAACTTTGAAATTTGAACTTTGAAGATTTAAGATTGAACTTTGAAATAATCATTTTCTAACGCTATACTATAAGTTTGAGAGCACTAATCTTTACGCTTAAGAGCGCTTACCTTTGCGTTTAAGAACTGCTACCATCACATTAGGGATATCTCGCTAATCACTCTCCTCTCCCTTCGGAGAGGGGTTGGGGCTGAGGCTCCCTCCTCCCCTTTCGGGGAGGTCGGGTGGGGCTTTTTCTGTTTGCAAAGTTACCCATGATTACCTAAAAAACCAGCATTTTTCGGGCTATGCCGACTGCAAGTTCTGCATCTTACCTTGTAACAATCTAATTTACAGAGTGTTTACAGAGTGTAACTTACCACAAAGAGGCGCCCCGCCTATCTACCTTCGCGACAACTAAAAAGGACGAGATAACAAAGAGGGGTGCGGGGGCATTACACATATTGCAGAAAAAATAATCACACCAATCATAAATCATAAAATCATAACAAGGAATTGCAACGTAAAAAGAAAGGGATTACATATAATATAATACCTTATTAATAAATAATAATATATAATGAGCCATTCTGATAACAGTAAAACACGAAGGTCCTTAATATGACTGCGTGATTACATGATTGTGATTTTTCTTCCTCTTTATTAACAATTTGTAAATATTTATTCGTAAGTTTGCAGATGCAATCCTGAGAAGTCATCAGAGAAAAGCACAACCGTAACTATTGTCTAACGATTTACAGAACTGTAAAAACTGTTCATAACAGAACTAATATCTTTACCGAAAACCATAAAATACGACATAACGGAAATGAAATTTTTTGCCCTTTACAACTACATGTTTGAAAAGTGCATCGACACTGACAACATTTTTAACGACGAAGAACGACTGCAGGAAGTAGAAGAAAACTTTGCCCGACGACAGGCGTGTTTTGACGACGTGCTTGTTGACGACTACACCAAAACACACCGCATTCACTTCACTAACGCAAGAGGTACGCAGTATCTCCACCACTTCCTCCTCGAGCCTTTCAAAGAAGAAGGCGTCTACGTGCTGAGAATTCTCAAGAACTGCCGTGGCACACGACACGATGAAAACTTCAAGTCGATTTCCTTCGACGACTATCGCAGTTGCATCATCATCATCGACAATCGTCCTGGCGTACAGGCAATTGCAATTGAGAATTCAACCTCCGCCTTCCAGTCGCTCAAAACCATCGAAAACATCGTCGAAAGAACGCTCTCACACGTTATGCAACGACGTTTCTCGCTCAAACTGAGCATCAAAAACCTCTACGACTCATCCCGCTTCTGGAATATTGTACAGGACAAGAAGAGTTATCCAAGGGGCTTTCGAAAGGTAGAATTCACATGGCCAAAGCCCAACCTCGAACGCCTTGCCAAGCGATTCGAGTTCATACAAGGACTCCGTAAGAGCACTGAAGGTGCACTGACACTTGCTTCCGATGCAGGGGCAGGAAAATGCATAAAGTTAGACCCTGAAGACCAGTGGACAAAGGAAATCGTAGAAGCGGCAAGCGACATCGGTGGCGAAGGCTCAATCAGTTTGACGCCCACTGGCAGCAGGCGCAAAATAAGCGTTGGAAAGGACAGCTACAGATATATTAATTTCAAAGATGCTACCTTCACCAACATGAGTCCCGAAAACCCACACCTCTTTCCGAAAGACCACCTCGCAATATTCACAAATGAAATTGAGAAACACGTACTGAAAAATGGAGATTCTGACAGACCGTGACAACGAAATCTATAGAACGCAAGTGCTGAACTCGCCTGAAGCGTCAATCTTCAAGCAGTGGGCATCGCCACTAAACCGCCTACAAAGAGAGGCGGGAGAACTCTCAGCAATGGACATCTGGCAAGCCAGTAAGCGCTGCATTGATGAACTCAAAAAAGCAGGGAGCAACAAGTTAGATGAAGTCACCTTCATCTATACCACGCTGATAGATGACTGCGAAACCATCAAGCGGGGAAGAAACACCACCACCCGCACAAGGGCTGAGGCAGAAGCTTCAGCCCAGCTCATCATGACCGTGACCGCCACGAGAAGCCTTAACTACATCGAACCAGGACACGAGCAGGACCCAGAGAGCGAGAACGACGGTATCTTAAAGACTATAATGGACGAAATCGGGGATAACGCTTTCAACCGATACGTCAACCTCTTCTTTGCAAAGAAAAGAAATGTTTACGGAGAGAAAATCGTCATCGAACCCCACAATCCCCTTGCCGACACAGACGACACCGACTCCCCTGCCCTACAGAAGGAAGCACGCCAGAAAGCCGTCCTAACAAAAGTCCTGACCAACACACAAGGACTAAAAAAGCTACTGAATAAACTCGACTACGACGACCTAACGCAATGTTTCGAGACCATCTGCAGCGACGACGCCCTCCTCTCCCGCTTCGAAATGATTAAACCCAACGGCAACAGCTGGGGCATAAACCGCAAAATGGCACTCAACATCATCGCCCTCTTCATAAAGCTCCGAAAACTCAACATCCCCATGAACCAAATCAACACAACCATCGGTGGAAGTAACAACAACACTTACCTCACCCACCAACGCCCTAACAACGACCGCACCGCCTTCGGCATCACCACCGAAGATTATGATGCCATCCGTGGTATTATTGAGACTCTATAGCCTGCTCAACCATTAACTTGGCTTTATCAAGCAATGCTCTCGACTCCCTGCGGAGAATAAAACTTCTGGAAACCTGCTCCGAGAGTTTTTGTTGTATATGGGCAGGGAGGATCGGGATAACAACCTGTTCTATTTCCGAAGGCTTCCAATGCTGAATAATAGAACCTCCAGCATCCCTCTCCGCCTGCATTCTGACAATAGGAGAATTAAGTAATAGCGTGAGGTAGTCAGGTAATACATTCTTATCTTTCACCGACAGATGAAGTATCGCCCCTGAAGTGATGACCTTAGCATCCTCATCCATCTTATAAGCAATCCCCACACTGCCATCTTTCGACAAAAGGATGGTATTTTTCTTTGGTCGGGGAGCAGTGGAGAACACTTTTCGGTCTAAGTAAACACTCGGACTGTCAAGACCAAATTTGCTAAGGTCTGCCACACGAACGAATGGCACTCCTTCCCCTCTATAGGCTTCGCTCCCCGGCTCAATGGATTTACACATATCTACCACTTCGCCTAACCGTTTTATCGGTATCGAGGAAAGTTGTGTATCAAGATAATCATACTTGGGTTGGTAGTATTCCGCATCCAGTCGTCCGCTGGAAAGGAACGACTGAGACAAACGTTTTTCAGTAACAACTGCCTTTTGTTGGTTTTGAGTTTCGCCCACGACACCCAGTTCATTGAGCAACAGCCACATCGCCAAACGTTCGCACTTCACAGATTTCATCTGTAAACCACTGTGTATCAATCGTTTACCCCCCCCTATTTCTATAGCATGCTCTACGCTAAGCTTCGCTTTTTCAAGATATTCTGAGGCTTCCTTACGCAGATCAAAGCTCCGTCTGACATGTTTTGCGATTTCCTCCTGCACTTCAGGACGAATGAGAGGGATGGGAATATTTTCAAACTCCTGCTTACTGATGCCTGTAAGTATAGTGCCTGAACAGCCTTTCTTAAGTAGTTGCTGTATTGGAAGTGACTTGAAAAGTGTCAACAATGTCTCGGCATTGATTAGAGAAGAACGCACTACATAAAAACCTGTGGAACAGAGTGATTGGTCGTAGTCATCCGTCACCAATGCGCAACTGTTCAAAGACCCCTCAATGGAGGAGACAATCACATCGCCTTGTGTTACGATGCGTCTTGCACGCGTGGGTAGGTATTCGCCATTTTCATACGTACAGCCCGTAATGTCTCCCGACTTGCCAATGTTAGCCAGCTCAATGTAGTGATATTTCACCCCATGTTCAGGAGTATAATTGCTGTCTTTAATGGTGCAAACCTTGCCAAGAGGAGCAACACCTCCTGCGTATGCCGATACGGCTTTGATATAATCTTCGTACTTTGGCAAATAATACTCTGCATCTATTCGTCCGCTTTCGAGAAAACACTCTTTGAGCGTCTTTACATTGTAGGCATCGAGATTAGCAACAAAATCCTGCATACCTAAACACTCCAACAGATAACTCTCAGCAGAAGAGTAAAGAGAGTGAGATTCTTTTTGTGTATTTTCAACTGAAGCTAACATTTGACTTAATTCCTCTAAAAACTGATGAGTAAATCGAGGTATGTAGACTGACCTAATAGCCTCTTTATCAATAGTTAATGGCACGGTCCCATTAATCTTTCTCTCAATAATCAATCTGCCAATATCTGTATTAAGGAATAAAAATAATGCCACATTATTAATACTTGCATCTTGTTTGAGCTTCAACATAAACAAATTCATCCCTAAGGTAACAGGACAATTCAGCGAAGGCATAAGAAAAGTTCTTCCAGGCGATCCAATCTTATTAATAATAACTTCTCCACCGAAAACTTTACTTTTTGCTAAAAAATCATAAGTTTCTTTTGACACGTATTTCACGTTTTCCTCATAATTTTGTTGTTCCAAATCCGTTGTTCTTACCATATACGCATAATCCCGAGTATCAAGTAACTTGAACACTTTTGCGATACTTTCGTAGCTCCCATTTGAGTGAAAATCAGTAAGAACCTCAATTTCATTGCCTATTTGTGAATGAGGAATACGTTTTATTCGATTGTAAGCTTTGATATATTCTTTTTTAAAGAAATTACTATCCCATCTATATTTTTCATTGTCTATATACATGTCACTTAATCTCACCTCCGTAGCTTCCAGCCCCTCTAACAAAGCGTTGTACTTTACTTCATCAAAGGGGCATCCGCGAAAAAAGAGAGTTTTTCTTTCTTGGCGAACTCTATAAAGGCTTCTGCTATGCCGTCATTGGTAAGTCCATCATGATTGAAGAGGTCGTGCTTGACAATAAGATGCCCATGCGTGTCAAGCAAAGGCACGTTTTCGCCCTCTTCGTTAGTGGTATTGCGATAGACCTTGTCACCACTATTATCCTTGCTTGGCTCTTGCATTGTAGCAAAGAAGATGTTGTAGTCGTCGACTCGTGGGCAGAGCGTATCGTCCCACTTCTGCACAAAGAGTACGCTGGTCTTTGTACCTGTGTGGGGCTTAAACACGTTGCCGTGCAATCCGACAACAGCAAGAATACGACAGCGGTCGGCTATATACTCTCGCAAAGCCTTGTCGCTACTGTTGTTGAAACGCCCCTGTGGTAGAACGATAGCCATACGTCCTCCAGGCTTTAGGAAGTCGAGGTTGCGCTCCACAAAAAGAATGTCACGGCTCATATTGCTTGCCTGCTTGAGCTTCGTCTTGCGAAAAGTGCCGTCACTCATTTGATAGATGGTTTCTCCCGTATTCTTCAAGGCATCGGGAAAGGTTGGTTCTTGCTGAACAATAGCCCCATTTTTTTGCACAGTCTTAACCTTTTCAAGCGACATCGAGCGGCTCATGTCATACTTGGCAAGGATACGGCTTTCCTTTACATCTCCTGCAAAGGGAGGGTTTGCCATCACGATATCGAAGTTGAAATCACGGAAGCTATCTTTTCGTTTTCTTAGCTTCTTAAGCTTCTTCCATCCCTCGAAGTAAGTGTCTTGCCAATCTTCGCTATCGAGATTCTGTTCCCAACGTTCGTAGTCGAGTGTATTGAGGTGTAGCACATTTGTCTGTCCATCACCCGCAATAAGATTTAGCGTACGAGCTACGCGCACCGCCTTTTCATCAAAGTCGATGGCAAAAACATTGTCGTTCACATAGTCGGTACACTCTGCAGGCTTCTGTTCGAGCGTAAAAAGATGACTACGTTCCAATCCCTTTTCTTTGAGAATATTTCCCCACACATGGAAGATGGTGTGGACAGGGAATCCACAACTGCCTGCTGCTGTATCTATCATTTTTTCGCTCGCTTGGGGGTTAAGCATCTTCACACACATATCGATGACATATCGCGGTGTGAAGTACTGCCCTTTCTCACCCTTACTACTCTTATTTATGAGGTATTCAAAGGCTTCATCAACCACATCAAGGTTAGAGTTGAAGAGTTTGACATCCTGCAATGATGCTACGCAGACGGAGAGGTGAGAAGGTGTCAGTTGTATCTTGGCATCGCTACTAAAAACTCCCTCCCATTTATTACGTGCTTTGTCAAAAAGCTTCTGGATGCGTTCTTTGAGTTCGGTTTCTGTATCGCCATAGTTGCGGAACTCAAGATTTCGGGTATTGTTACGACCGCTCTCCATTTCATCAAATAACTTGGTAAAGATGAGTTTAAACACTTCTTCAAAGACATCCACACCAGCACCAGCCAACACCTCGTCCTCCATTTCAAGAATAAGACCCTTAAGCGACTTCCGCTCATTGATGAGCTTATCTTTTTCGATAAGGTCAGCTATCGTCCAGCGTTCAGAAAGTATATCCGAAAGCTTCTGGTCAGCTCTCGGAATGATGCTGATATCCTCAAAATAGTTTGGGTCTTTGCGGTGATAATAGGAAATACTCTTTCCGTTGCTCCACACACCAATGGGAGCTCCAGTAGCATTGCAATAGCTCTTGAGTTGCTCTTTACCATCTTTGAGTTTCGGTTTCTTAACCTCAATAATAATATAGGGACTGTCAGTCTGCTGCTTGTCAAAGATGACAATATCAGCTCTCTTCTTTTCCCTTCCAAAAGTTACTTCATACTCTAATTTGATACGAGAAAGCGGATAGCCGAAATCCTCTGTCAGCACTAATAGGTACAATTGGCGCACTACCTCTTCGGGAGTAAGTTTAATTTCTTGTTTACGGCAGAGACAAGTCAGAGAGGGGACAGGAGCCTTTTTCCCTTCTTTGACAACGATACGAGACTCCAGTTCAGTTATCTTTTCTTCTGAGAAAAGACTAAGGTCGTGCTCTGACCCCTTTGTTATATCTATCAGTTTCATAATATAATTTTATTTCTTACTTCGACACTAACATATCTCACATGTGAGACCACCCTTATTACGAGCACAAAATTACACAATTCTACTGGGTATCGTGCAGGAAATTACTTTTATTTTCAATTGATCACGCCTTTCCCTTTTAGACAATCTATATCGTTGCAATATAGAGATTTCAAAGTGACTGATGTAAAATTACAGACTTTCTATAAAGAAATTATAAACTTTCTATAAACGAATTATAAAGATTCGCATAACTTACTGATTATCAGTTTATAATTTTTTGATAATAAAAAGATAACTTTTTTATAAGCCGTCTGTAAGGATGAGATTCTTGCAAATGGCTCTGCGCTATAACTTTGCACCCACGTCACGGTCAGAACGAACCTTGGCGTGGGTATTCTCTTTTCCGCCTGGATGTGAAGTGGTGGTCAGCATTGACTGAGCTCCCGCTCCACTTAAAGTTCTCGGACACAAAGCTCTCAGACACGAAGTTCTCGGACACAAGGCGCGGAGAGCGGAGAAGGAAATCGGAAGAAGGAGGTTATGCCCCACAGAAAACAGTTTGTTTCACCCGAGCGGAGTGGGCAGGAGAAATCTCATGAGATAAAGCTGCGCAGCGTTTCCCGTGCTTTCTCTTCTCACAACCCTTGGGAGAATGAGAAAAAAGCATTACACACGACAGCGTGTGCAGCAACAGCGCAAAGCAAAGCGCAGATACCCTTTTGATGAGAACACAATGCTGTGCGAACTGTTCAGACCGGAATACTTCAAGCGTTTGGACGAGATAACCAATCAATTGCGACCCTATTTATCCAATGACGTGAAGACATTGCGGAGAGAAAAAGGATTGTTCTTATCAACGGAGGGAATAAAGAATGTAAAACGCACGTGGCTCTATGCCCTCATTGCCCTGACGATAGCACCGGGAGAGCAGGGAGAGAGTCCGCTGAAGGTGGCAAAAAGCATCTTCTTCAGATATCTCTCCAGCAGCGAACACAGCAATATCACTCTTTCTGAACCAGCGTTGAAAGCCTCTGTAAACAAGGTACTTAGGAAAGACAATTAAGAGATTTTAAGGAACTGCAGATTGTTTCAAAAAATTGCATCAGCTGCAAAAGTAAGATAACTTTGCAAAACGTAAAACAAACCAACGGCACTGTTGCCTGAGGAATAACAAAACAAAATTATGAACAACATTTTTAAGATTACCGGACTTGGAGAAATCCGCCCGTACACCAACCAGAAAGGAATCACCTCGCACTGCCGTGACATCCAGTTGCAACAGCTTGGAGGTAAGTTTGCCGACCGCTTCACATCAACTCTCTTTGATGCAGAGGCTGAGAAAGAACTCGAAGTGGGTGCGCTCGTTGTAGCACAACTCTACTTCTACACAACGGAATATAACGACCGTATGTTCCAGAACGTAAGTATTCCTGAAATCGAAATCATCAACCATAAATCATAAGAATATGCAGATCAAAGTAATTATGAGTGATGCTGACTACCAGCGCATTATCGCAGCCAACGGTAAGAGAATAAGAGGTTCTATCGCAATGAACTCACCTCAGGAATTTGACTTCCGTGCCTTTGCTACAGAAACGCCTTCAACGGCAACGCCCAACCGCATACTGAACATGAAGCATGGACGAGCAACAGTGGCACCCGACCGTGTCAGGCTCTACATCATGGTAAAGCGAGCAGACGAGGCGGCTCCCGTTGACATTGTTTTCGACGAAAGTCAGCAGGCAATTAACTTTATGGAAGGAAGCCTGCTTGCATAGCAATCATTTCACACGTGGGGCTGTCCCTTGTACATCAGCTACAAGCAGCCCCCACGCTTTTACTTAACCATAAAAAGATAAACAAAAATGTTCGACTATATACAAAATATCCGAGCCCAACACACGGTTCCCTGCACAGCTGACATCTTAGATGTGGTAATACATTCGACCATAGTAAACAACATCTGCGCTGAACTTGCCGACTGCCGCGAACAAATGATGCGTGGCGAGATGAGTCGTGACGATTTCGCAACAAAGAAAGCGGAGTTAAAACGACGTTTACCAGCCTTCTGCTTTCATGCACACTTCAAGAATGGTCGTCGACTCAACGCTGAGGCAATTCCCTCAGGACTGTCTATTCTCGACATCGACCATATCCCTTCGCCCGAAACCTTCTACAACGAAAAAGTAAAAGAGCGTACGAAGGAGTTGGGCATCGTATTGGTGCACATGACGCCATCGGCAGAGGGACTGCGCATTGTCTTCATGCTTCCGCAGAAGATGACTTTAGCGCAGGGACAGCAGTGGCTTGCAGGAAAACTGGGGCTGAAAGATTTTGATGAAGCTTGCAAGGATTACGCACGCTGCTCCTTTGCCGTGCCAGCCGATTACATCTTCTTCATCGACAAGGAACAGTTGTTTGCCACACCAACGCCACAGAAGACAGATACGGATACGTCTGAGACCGTAGCCACACCTACTATCAACCAGCAACGTCCACAGCCTACGGAGGAGACAGCCGCCACAAGCAACGAAGCTGTTGACATCGACCCCAACACGGAGTTGCTCTTCGACGCCTTTGTGGCGGCATCAGGCTTGGCACCCGCTGCACTCAACAACAAGGGTACACGTCATAACTCACTCGTCTCGCTGCTCTCTATGGGCATTTGCCGCCTCATACCGCAGGAGCAGCTCAGGGCTATCATCGCATGCAGAATGCCAGCATACGCACGCGAGAGTGACTGCCAACAGCTGATTAAAGACTTCTATGAGAAATACACCAACACCAACCGCCCTATGTCGTTTCAACTGAGAAAGATATACACGGAATCGCTCAGGAACAAGGCTGCCACGACAACACCCTCGGAAAACGACATTGAACAGTTTGAAGCAAAAAAAGAAACAGAGCAGCAAGCGCAAACTGCCTGCACAAACAACATCATCAACACGCTGCCACCAGTATTGCGCAAGACGCTCGAAGGTGTGCCTGCAAATATGCACATGCCCGTCCTCTGCTCCGTCCTCCCCCTTGCCGCTGCCTACGCTGACGGAGTACAGGTAAGATACTGTGATGGACAGCTGCACAGACTTAACTTAATGTCGGTTATCGTCGGTCCACAAGCATCAGGAAAGAGTGTGTGCAAGTCAAGAGTCGACCTATGGATGAAGCAGATGCTTGAAGACGACGCACGTGCACGTGAGATTGAAGATAAATGGAAACAAGAGAAGAAGCGACGCAAAGCCAACGAAAAGGCACCCGAAGACCCTTGTGTGCTGATACGTTCAGTTCCCATCACAATTAGTTGCTCTACATTATTGAGACGCTTCAAGAACTCACGCGGACACACGCTCTTCTCCTTTGGTGAGGAACTCGACACGCTACGAAAGACAAACGGTGCAGGCTCGTGGTCGCAGAAGTATGACATCTATCGCCTCGCCTTCGATAACGGACGGTGGGGACAAGATTATAACTCTGATCAGGCAGAGAGCGGAGTTGTTGACGTTGCCTATAATTGGACCATACTCGGCACATACGGTGCGTTGGCAAAATGCTTCCAAGGCGACAACGTGGAGAACGGACTTTCCTCACGCATCATCTTCTCCGAAATGCCTGACAACGCTTTTGCTCCTATGCCCCGCTTCCGAGGAATGATTGACAGGGACTCTGCCGCCATTCGTGAAGCCGTAGAAAAGCTGTGTGCTGCCAACGGATTCCTTGACACCCCCCGATTGCGTAAACGAATTGCTAATTGGGTGGAAGAAAAACGTCTTGAGGCATCACGCACCTGGGACATTGTCAAAGACACCTATCGTAAACGTGCTGCCGTCATAGGCTTTCGCTGTGGCGTTGTCTATAGACTGATCGTCGAGAAAGAGTCGAACGCCTGCCTTGACTTTGCAGCAGCTATGGCTGAATATGTCTTACAAGCACAAATGCAAATCTTCGGAAATCCACTGCTTACACAAATGGGTAAGACAATGGAGGGAAACGAGAGAAGAAGCAGAAACAAGAATATCCTTGAAGAATTGCCACAGACATTCACGCTCGACGACCTTAACCGACTGAAACCTGAGAATACGAACATAGGAACGCTGCGCGTTATGATTCATCGATGGAAGACGGACGGATGGATTGAGAAGGTGAAGGAAGGCGAATGGAAGAAGACTGTGACTGTATAACCCGAAGAAATTACATTATTACAATTACAAATTACATTAAGGTCTAACCATATAATCACTACTGCAATGGAAATAATCATCAGACGTACCGCCTTTAAAGAAGGCTACACAATAGGAAACCTCTATATTCTGCCCGAACAGGCTGGAAATGAAAAGAAAAGTATGCCTACACCAGCTAACGATAAAGAAATAGATGTGCCTAAAAAAATAGTTAATGAAGAAAAAGCTATGCCCGAATGGTTCTGCAACACGATGGAGCCAACAGCGAGAAAGCTGACTTCTCAAATGCCGCAAACAGTCATCCGCAGGCATAAAATAATTGGAAAGACAGCTATCCCCACTGGACGTTACCGCATCCTCATCACACGTAGCCGACGGTTCGGACGATGGCTGCCGCTGCTGATGAACGTGAAGGGTTTTGAGGGGATAAGGATTCATGCAGGGAATAAGCCAGAAGACACACGGGGATGCATCCTCCTCGGTTTCAACCGACGCAAAGGATATGTGCTCGACTCTACCCGCTGCGTGCTCACACTCGTTAAGATGATGACGGAGGCAATAGCGAAAGGAGAAAAGGTGTTTGTGGAAGTGAGGTAAAGCCCCACCCGACCTCCCCGAAGGGGGAGGAGTGCAAACTGCCAGCCCCCCGAACCAACGGTCACTGACCGAAGGGAAGTAAAGGGGAGGAGTGCAAAAATAGCGAGACAGAACTCATAATTCAAAATTCATAATTCACCTATAATTCATAATGCATAATTCACAATTCATAATTATGAATACCGCTGATTCTAAGAACTTTGGTACAAGTAACTTGCTTAATTCAGAATTATAAATTAAAGAAGCAATCATAATTATGCATTATGAATTTTGAATTATGAATTATCCAAGTAATCATAATTATGAATTATGAATTATGAATTATGAATTAAAAATCGTACCTTTGCCACAATATTTGATTTATAAAACTAATTTGTAGTATGGTTAAAATCACTTTCCCAGATGGTTCCGTTCGTGAATACGAGCAGGGCGTAACTGGTTATCAAATCGCCGAGAGCATTTCGCCGGCTCTCGCCCGTGACGTTGTATCTTGCGGTGTAAATGGCGAAACAACAGAACTCAATCGTCCTATCAATGAGGACGCAAGCATCGCTCTTTATAAGTTCGATGACGAAGAAGGTAAGCACACCTTCTGGCACACTTCTGCCCACCTACTTGCAGAGGCTTTGCAGGAGCTTTACCCAGGCATTCAGTTCGGATTCGGACCAGCTGTTGAGAATGGTTTCTTCTATGACGTGATGCCTGCAGAGGGTCAGACAATCTCTGAGAATGACTTCCCAAAGATTGAAGAGAA
>ERZ1674049.113-NODE-113-length-14945-cov-40.421088_pt1 | contig 14945 bp, 10 predicted proteins | sample MGYA00581127_ERZ1674049 | MGnify/ENA primary metagenome ERZ1674049 (study PRJEB41354, sample SAMEA4873323) | human saliva metagenome | biome: human-associated habitat [ENVO:00009003]; feature: mouth environment [ENVO:08000002]; material: saliva material...
CAACCCTCGACGGTTTTCAAGACCGTTGCATTAAACCGCTCTGCCACGCTTCCGTTCTTGAAGCCGTAATATTAATAGAACTTACGGCCTTTGCCAAGTGGTATTTTAGGGAAAATATCTAGTATTTTGTTTTTATTTAGATTGTTCTTCACGCATGAATACCCATTCGGCTTCGTTTGAAGCTGCTTCATTGAATGAATAGCCCTCGTAGTCGAAATTTTTGAGCATTTCAGGCTCGGTAATGCCGTGTTCTGCCGCGTAGCGCACCATCAAACCGCGTGCACGTTTGGCGTAGAAGCTGATGATTTTGTATTTCCCGTTTTTCTCGTCTTTAAAAATCGGCGTAATCAGACGTGCGTTGAGTTTTTGGGTGTTGACGGATTTGAAATATTCTTGTGAGGCGAGGTTGATTAAAACGTCGCTACCGGCCTGCTTCAGTGTTTGGTTGAGCAGGTCGGTAATTTTATCGCCCCAAAATTCGTAGAGGTTTTTACCGCGCGAGTTGGCAAAGGCCGTGCCCATTTCCAAGCGGTAGGGCTGCATCAAGTCGAGCGGGCGCAGTACGCCGTATAGGCCGGAGAGCAGGCGGACGTGTTGTTGCAGGTAGTCGATTTGTTCCGGCTTGAGCGTATCGGCGGCGATGCCTTCATAGACGTCGCCGTTGAACATAAATACGGCCTGCTTGGCGTTTTCAGGTGTAAACGGCGTGTGCCATACGGCATTGCGTTCGGCGTTGAGCAGGGCAATTTTGTCTGAAACATGCATCAGCTCGGCGATTTGTTGAGGGGCAAGTTTGCGCAATTCCTGCATCAGGATTTCCGCTTCGGGCAGAAGGTCGGGCTGGGTAAAGCTGCTGACGGGGGAAGGGTCTTTTTCGTTGAGGTTTTTGGCTGGGGATAAGACAAAAAACATAATGATTTCGGCTTTGAAATGAATAATATGTGGGATTGTAGGTTTAAAATCGGGGAAGAACAAGACGGGATAAATGCATTAATTGAATGCTTTTATTGAAACGTATTTCTGTTGAAAGTAAAATTCGAAGCTTCCACCTGATTCTGACATTTCTACTTGAGGAGAATATCATGTCTAAAACCATTATCCATACCGACAAAGCTCCTGCCGCGATTGGCGCATACAGCCAAGCAGTCCGCGCAGGCGATACGGTTTATATGAGCGGACAGATTCCTTTGGATCCGGCCACGATGACTGTGGTCGGTAATGGCGACTTCCGCGCCGAAGCAGTGCAAGTATTTAAAAACCTGCAAGCCGTAGCCGAAGCGGCCGGCGGTTCTTTGAACGATATCGTCAAACTCAATGCTTATTTGACCGATTTGGCCAACTTTGCCGTGTTTAATGAAGTGATGGCTGAATTTATCGAACAACCTTTCCCTGCGCGCGCGGCGGTTGGCGTGGCCAGCCTGCCTAAAGGCGTTCAGGTTGAAGCGGAAGCAGTATTGGTTTTAAACGCATAATTGATGTTTCAGACGGCCTGGGCTGGGCTTGAGGCCGTCTGAAAAGAATAACAACGGAAAACAATAATAATGGCACATTACGCAATCGGAGACATTCAAGGCTGCTTTGACGAGCTGACTTTGCTGCTTGCCAAAATCGGCTTTAATCATGGTACGGATACCCTTTGGTTGGTCGGCGATATTGTCAATCGCGGCCCGAAGTCATTGGAAACCTTGAAATTTGCCAAAGAGCACGACAGCAGTGTGCAAATGGTTTTGGGTAATCATGACTTGCATCTTTTGGCCGTCGGTTGCGGTGAAGGAACGCTCAAGCGCAGCGATACGGTTGAGCCGATTTTGACCCATCCCGAGAGTCAATCCCTATTGGACTGGCTGCGTCATCAACCGCTTTTGGTGCGCGGCAACAGACATGTGATGGTGCATGCCGGTATTTTGCCGCAATGGTCGGTTGATAAGGCCGAAAGCCTTGCCCGTGAAGCCGAGGCTGAATTGCAAGGTAAAAAATACAGGAAATTTTTTGGCAAAATGTACGGCAACAAGCCGACTGCATGGACGGATGATTTGACCGGCTACGAGCGCCTGCGGATGATTGTCAATGTCTTTACCCGTATGCGTGCGCTGACGTACAAAGGTGAATTGGATTACGAATATAAATCCACTTTGAAGAAAATGCCGCTTTACCTGCGCCCTTGGTTTAAAGCACCTGATAGGCAGAATTTGGATTATATTACCGTGTTTGGGCATTGGTCGTCATTGGGCTACGTTAACACAGACCAAGTAATTGCTTTGGATACCGGCGCGTTGTGGGGTGGAGAGCTGACAGCGGTCAATTTGGATACCAACGAAGTGATACAGGTACCGTCATTGGGCGGATTGGACTGGAAAACGGCATTAAAATAGTTTGGATAAGATAAAAGGCCGTCTGAAATGTTTCAGACGGCCTTTTTGTATTGGTTAATCCAAAGAAGGCAGGAGTTTCCCCGGATTCATGATGCCGTAAGGGTCAAGCTGATTTTTGATGGCATGCATCAGAGCAAGTTCGGCCTGTGTACGCACACGGGGCAGCCAATGTTTTTTGATGATGCCTACGCCGTGTTCGGCGGCAATGGTACCGTGGCAGGCAAGGATGTTTTCATAAACAATGGTATTGACGGCATCTTCGTATTGGTAGGCCTCGTTGCTTAATACATTGGGCAGGAATGTATTGTAATGCAGGCTGCCGTCGCCTAAATGTCCGAAGCAGACAATTTGTATGCCGGGAAAACGGGTTTCCAAGGCAGGCGCGCATTGGCGGACAAAAGCGGCTACTTGGGCGATAGGGACGGCGATGTCGTGTTTGATGCTGGTGCCGAGTTTGCGTTGGGAAGCGGAAATATTTTCACGCAAGGTCCACAAATTGGAGCGTTCTTGCTCGGATTGCGCCAAGATACTGTTTTCCCATCCGTTTTGATAGAGAAATTCGGCAAGCTTTTCATCCAAACCTGCGTCGGGAACAGAGTCGGCAAGTTCAATCAAAATATGCCATTCCGCATCGGCAGGCTTTTTGAGTTGGCTGAATTCCGAAGATAAATCGAGGGCAAAGCGGCTGATCAGCTCGAAACTGGTCAAGCGTTCGGCAAAATGGCCTTGCACAGCGGTCAAAAGCGAGACGGCAGATTCAATATCATCTAGGCCTACCCATGCGGTCGCTTTGGTTTTGGGCTGGGCAAAGAGTTTGAGTGTGGCGGCGGTAATGATGCCTAATGTTCCTTCGCTGCCGATAAAAAGATGGCGCAAGTCGTAGCCGGTCGTGTTTTTGTGTAGGGGCTGAAGGTGGGAAACCAGTTCGCCGTTTGGTAAAACGACTTCCAAACCCAATACCAAATCACGCATGCTGCCGTAACGCAAGACATTCAAACCGCCGGCATTACAGGCGATATTGCCGCCGATTTGGCAAGAGCCTTCGCTGGCAAGGCTGAGCGGAAACAGTCGTCCTGCTTTATCTGCCGCCTTTTGAGCATTTTGCAAAATCACACCGGCTTCAACCGTCATGCTGTTATCGGCAAGGTTGATATCGCGGATGCGGTTGAGCTTGGAGAGGTTGAGCAGTACGCCTTCGGTGGTTACCGTTGCGCCGCATAATCCGGTATTGCCGCCTTGCGGGGTGACGCGGATGCGGTTTTCAAAACAGAAACGCATGATTTTCTGCACGCTTTCGACAGAGTTCGGCTGTAAGACAATATCCGGAGAAGAAGTAAAACGGCGGCGTTGGTCGTTTAACAAGGCCGGAGTGGCTTCGATGATTTCAGAGGCGGAAAGAAACGTTGCAAAACGGTCGTGAAGGTGCATGGCAGTCAGGCGGAAAAGTCGGGAAGGGGAGTGAGAGGAATGTAAAAAAGCAGGATACGCAATGGTATCCTGCTTTTTTTATATTCAAAAGAATATTATTTAGCAGCTTCAGAAGCGGCAGAAGCAGCGGCATCAGTAGCAGACGCAGTGGCTTCAGTAGCAGAAGCAGCAGCTTCGGTAGCGGCAGAAGCAGCGGCATCAGCAGTAGAAGCAGCAGCTTCAGTAGCAGAAGCAGCGGCTTCAGAAGCAGCAGAAGCGGCAGTTTCAGCAGCTTTATCAGCACCGCCACAAGCGGCCAAAGCTAAAGACAACAAAGCAGCAGCGAACAGAGATTTTTTCATTTTTAAGAACCTTTTTTAAATCGATTTAAACTAAAAATAGCCGTCAGACGGCCTATACAGTAGAAATTCATTGCTGAATTTTTCGATATTATGCCCCACGGGATAGGTCAATGCAACGTTGCGTAACCGTTTGCCGGCTAAAATCAATACGAAAATAGTGAAAATAATGTAAATCATATTGGCGCGCGAAAAATCATCTGAAAATATTCATTATTGATGAAGATTTTAAAAACATATTATATTCAATTGGTTGTGTGGTTTTATTTGTTATTGGTTTTAAGGGTTTGGAATGTTTTTGCTTTGGGGAAGTTTTTTGTAATTTAATCACTTTGTGTTGTGAAAAAGCAACTTCTGCTTATTGAAATCATTTGATTTTGCTTTTTTATATAGGCTTTTATCTTTTTGTCGCATTTGAATGGGGTATTTATTAAAGCAAGCCGATTGTTTGGTTGCGGCTGTGATAGAATAACCGTAGCGTAACTTTTAAATATTGATTAAGGACGGCATGATGTCTATTGTTAAAAATTCCGTAGTTTCCCTGCATTATGAAATGTACGATGCCAACAACCAGCTGTTGGACAAAACCGAAGAGCCGATTGCTTACCTGCATGGCGGTTATGACGGTATTTTCCCTTTGGTGGAAGAAGCGTTGCACGGCAAAAATGTAGGCGATACCGTCGAAGTGGCTTTGTCGCCCGATGATGCTTTCGGCGAACAAGATCCTGATCTGGTGCGTATTGAAGATGTCAGCGTGTTTCCTGTTGAAGTCGAAGTCGGCATGATGTTTGAAGCCGATGATCCGGAAACCGGTGATGTATTGATTTATCGTGTAACCGATGTTGCCGACGGCAAAGCCGTGGTGGACGGCAACCATCCTTTGGCCGGTATGAAAGTATTGTTCAAAGCGACTGTTGAGGGCGTGCGCGATGCGACCGAGGAAGAAATTGCCCACGGTCACGTACATGGTCCGCACGGTCATCACCATCACTAATCAGGCTTAAAGCATGATAAAGGCCGTCTGAAAAGGAATGAAATCCTCCTTTTCAGACGGCCTTTAAGTTTTTACAAGACAGATAAATAGGAAATTTTGGCTCAGGTCAAATCAAGCGGGGAAATATGGGGTTTGTTTGAGACTACAATGAATTACATATCACGGTGCGGCAGAATCTGTATTAAGATTCAGATATTGGTAAAACAGGCAGAATGCAATGAGTGAAACATTGGAGCAGCAGGCGGTGCAGGCCGGTATTGATTTAGGTTACCACGACATCAACGGCACTTATCATGTGACCAAAACGGAAGTTTTGGAATCGATTGTCGCTGTTTTGGATAAAAGCAAACCGGATTCAGACGGCCTTTATTTGAATACGATGGTTGCGCATGAAAATGGCGAAGAATCTTTACAGATGCCGTCTGAATTTCATGGTGCTGAAGCAGTCGTATTGATTGATGAAGCAGATAAATGTCAGACCTTGACTTTGTATCCGGGCGACAACGATACGCTTTGGATTAAGCTGCCCCAACTGGCTTGCGGTTATTACACTTTGTCGGCCGAGACCGGCGGCAAAAGTTGCCTTGTGCGCCTGATTGTTGCGCCTGAATCGGTTTATCAGCCTAAACTGCTTGCCAATGGCGGACGGATGAATGGTTTGACCATGCATTTGTACAGCCTGCGTTCTGAGCGCAACTGGGGCATAGGCGACTTTACCGATTTGTTGAACCTGATGAAATATGCGGCGGAGAAAAAGCTGGATTTTGTCGGTATCAACCCTTTGCACGCTTTGTTTACCAGCAAGCCCGCTTTTGCCAGCCCGTATAGCCCTTCTTCGCGCGAATGGCTCAATCCGATTTATTTGGATGTTGAGAAAGTCGGTGCGTTTACTTATAACGAGCAACTGAAAAACTGGCTGGCGCAACCGAAAATCCGTCAGCGCATCGCTGCTTTGCGTATTACGGAAACAGTGACTTATACCGCGGTTTGGGCGTGCAAGCGTGATGCGCTGCACATGGCGTTTAACGCGTTTGAACAAGATACTTGCGAAGCCGCGGAAAATGAGCGTGCTGCATTTGAATCGTTTGTGGCGGAAAAAGGCAAAGCCTTACGGGGCTTCGGTTTGTTTGAGGCTTTGGATCAGTATTACAGCCGTCCCGGACAAGTGGGTTGGCAGTCATGGCCGTCTGAATTTCATCAGCCTGATGGCGAAGCGGTAGAAAAATTCGCACGCAGCCATGAACGTGAAATCCGTTTTTATATGTGGCTGCAATGGCTTTGCGCGGAGCAATTGCGCGAAGTCAACCAAGCCGCTGCCGAATACGGTGTCAAACTCGGCATTTACGGCGATTTGGCAGTCGGCGTGGCGCGCGGCAGCGCGGATACTTGGTTAAACCGCCAAGATTATTGTATGGACTTGTCAGTCGGCGCGCCGCCCGATCCTTTGGGGCCGACAGGGCAGAATTGGGATTTGCCGCCACTTAATCCGTTGATGTTGAAGCATACGGGCTATGAAAAATTTGCCCATCTGTTGCGCGAAAACATGCGCCTGTATGGTGTATTGCGGATTGACCATGTAATGGCATTGTGCCGTTTGTGGTGGGTTTTAAACGGCAAAACGGCGGATTTCGGCGCGTATGTGCATTACGATGCCGAAGTGATGTTTGCTATTTTGGCGTTGGAAAGCCGGTGCAATCGTTGCGTCATTATCGGCGAGGATTTGGGTACGGTACCTGACGAAGCCCGCCATCTGCTCAACCGCTATCAGGTGTTCTCGTACAAAGTCATGTATTTCAGCAAGGGCTGGAACGGTTTCCAATTGCCGGAAGAATACCCCGAGCAGGCGATTACGGTCATCAGTACCCACGATGTTGCACCCTTGGCAGGCTATTGGACAGGCAAAGATTTGGATACGATGTTCAAACTCGGTACTTTGCCTGATGCAGCCGCTTTTCAGACGGCCTTGGATGAGCGCGAACACGATAAAGCCGATTTGCTGGATAAATTGAAAGAAACCGGCTGTCTGGGTGCAGACGTACAAATGCCGGCAAAAGCCGATGAAACCTTGTTGGTGGCTTTGCACAAATACGGCGCATTGAGCCGCAGCAAGCTTTACGCCGTACAACTGGAAAACCTGCTGGGCGTCATCGACAATCTGAATGTCCCGGGTGTAACCGAAGGCTATCCGAACTGGGCGCAAAAAATGCCGGTTTCTTTGGAAGATTTCCTACAACACCGCCTCATGGGCGGCCAACTTGCCATTATTGACGAGGTACGCATGAAAACAAACAGCCAAATCAAGACTTATCATGAACTTGACCAAATCGAGCGCGATACGGTCGAAAGCCTGTTTCTTGCCACCCATAGCGATGTGTTCGCTTATCTGGGACGACACCGCCTTGCAGAGGGCGATGAAGTGGTACGCGTTTTGATTCCCGACGCAGTAAGCGTGGATATCGTGAACCGCCGCAGCGGCGAACTCATCGTGCCGTCTGAAAAAATTGATGAACGCGGTTTCTTTGTGGCCGTCTTGCCCGATGATGCGCCCGATTACGCTTTGCGTATCCGTTACACCGAAGATACCGAGCCAGTGATTGAAGAAGACCCTTATCATTTCAGCTCTGCGTTGCAAGACATGGATTCCTGGCTGTTGGCCGAAGGCAAACACCTGCGTCCTTATGAGACTTTAGGCGCGCATTTTGCCGAGTTGGACGGTGTGAAGGGCGTACGCTTTGCCGTCTGGGCGCCCAATGCGCAACGCGTTTCCGTTATCGGCGAGTTCAACAACTGGGACGGCCGCCGCCATGTGATGCGTTTCCACCGCGATAACGGCATTTGGGACATCTTCATTCCGGCAGTCAAACTCAATGCCCTATACAAATTTGAAATCCGCGATGCCAACGGTAATGTACGTGAAAAAGCCGACCCGTATGCTTTCGGTGCGGAACTACGCCCGACCACGGCATCTATCGTGCGCGGCTTGCCTGACGAAGTGGAAGAACCGGCCTTCCGCGCCCGCGCCAATGCCGTTGATGCGCCGATCAGCATTTATGAAGTGCATTTGGGTTCGTGGAAGCGCAATCCGGAAAACAATTACTGGCTGACTTACGAACAGCTGGCCAAAGAATTGGTCGCATACGTCAAAGACATGGGTTTTACCCATATCGAGTTCCTGCCTGTTTCCGAATATCCGTTTGACGGCTCATGGGGCTATCAGGCAACCGGATTGTATGCGCCGACCAGCCGTTTCGGTTCGCCGGAAGAATTGCGCGCCCTGATTAAAGCTGCGCACGACGAGGGCATCAGCGTTATCCTCGACTGGGTGGTCGGCCACTTTCCGACCGATGATCACGGCCTGGCCAAATTCGACGGCACCGCGCTGTACGAACATGCCGATCCGCGCGAAGGCTACCATCAAGACTGGAACACCCTGATTTACAACTTCGGCAGAAACGAAGTGAAAAACTTCCTGCAAGGCAACGCCCTGTATTGGATAGAACGTTTCGGCTTCGACGGTATCCGCGTTGACGCGGTTGCTTCCATGATTTACCGCAACTACTCGCGCAAAGACGGCGAGTGGATTCCGAACCAATACGGCGGCCATGAAAACCTTGAAGCCATCGCTTTCCTGCGCGATACCAACACCATGTTGAAAGAAGAAGTTCCGGCTGCGACCGAAATTGCCGAAGAATCCACATCATTTGCCAATGTGACCCGCCAAGAAGGTTTGAACTTCAGCTTCAAATGGAATATGGGCTGGATGAACGATACTTTGCGTTACATGATGGAAGACCCCATCAACCGCAAATATCACCACAACAAAATGACCTTCGGCATGATGTACCAGTACAGCGAAAACTTTGTGCTGCCGCTTTCTCACGACGAAGTCGTGCATGGCAAACGCTCGCTGCTCGGACGGATGCCCGGCGACTGCTGGCAGCAATTTGCCAACCTGCGCGCCTACTACGGCTTTATGTACGGCTTCCCCGGCAAAAAACTCTTGTTTATGGGCAGCGAGTTTGCGCAAGGCCGCGAGTGGAACTACAACGAAGGGCTGGATTGGTTCCTGCTGGAGCAAGAGGGCGGCTGGCACAAAGGCGTGCAAGACTTTGTGCGCGAATTGAACCATGTCTATAAAGACACCGCGCCGCTTTACCAATTAGACCAATGGCCGGAAGGCTTCGAATGGCTGGTTGCCGACGATGGTAATAATTCCGTATTCGTCTTCGAACGCCGCGACCGTGAAGGTAACCGCGTTATCGTTATTAGCAACTTCACGCCAGTAGTACGCGAAGGTTACCGCTTCGGTGTGAATTCTGCCGGTGAATACCGCGAAATCCTCAATTCAGACGACCTGCATTACAAAGGCAGCGGCGTTTCTGCCGGCGCAACGGTGGAGACAGAAGAAGTTTGGTCGCATGGCAAACCTAATTCCCTGTCTGTGACCGTGCCGCCGTTGGCAACCGTTTACCTGTATCAGGCGGCAGTCAAAGAAGAAGCGTAAATCAACTTTGAGGGTGGGCATCATACCTGCCCAATCAGCTGAAAATTAAAAGATAGTGACATCAATATGACTCAAGGCCGTCTGAAAGATTTTCAGACGGCCTTATATTGGACACGCAACCAAATACATACCAAGGAATCATTCTATGTCTGCCAAATCATGGCATATCGAGGAAGGCAAGCCTTATCCCATGGGCGCGACCCTGACAAGCAAGGGCGCGAATTTTACCTTGTTTTCCATCAATGCCGAAAAGGTCGAATTGTGTCTGTTTGATAAGGATAAAGAAACCCGTTTGGAGATGCCTTCACGGCGCGGTTCGGTATTTTACGGATTTGTGCCGGATGTTAAGGCAGGGCAGCGATACGGTTTCCGCGTATATGGACGTGAAAACGCAGAATACGGCTCATGTTTCAATCCCAACAAATTACTGATTGACCCGTATTCCAAAAAAATTGACGGCAAACCAAGCTACCGTAATGCCGAAGAAATGGCATGGTTCAGGCCGGAAGATGAACGCGACAATGCCGCCGTTGCGCCAAAAAGCGTCGTGGTCGGACGCAGCCGATTCAATTGGGCCAAAGATTGCCGTCCGGAAATACCGTGGGGCAAAACCGTTATTTATGAAGCCCATGTCAAAGGGTTGACCAAGCAATTCCCCGATTTGAAGTACGCAGGCACTTATAAAGCCTTGTGCGATAAACGGGTTTTGGCCTATTTGCAAGAATTGGGGGTAACGACGGTCGAGCTGCTGCCGATTCATTATCATCTGGATGAATACCATCTTCAGCAGATGGGCTTGAGCAATTATTGGGGCTACAACACTTATTCCCATTTTGCCGTTGGGCCGTCTTATGCCGACAATCCCGAGCGTGCGGCGGCGGAGTTTAAACAAGCGGTCAAAGCCCTGCATCAGGCAGGTTTGGAAGTGATTTTAGATGTCGTGTACAACCACACGGCCGAGCAGGACGACAAAGGCCCGATGCTGTGTCAGCGAGGTATCGACAACACCTTATGGTATTGGCACACCCCTTACGGCAATTATGAAAACTGGTCGGGTTGCGGCAATACGCTCAATATTGTCCGGAGAGATGTTACCCGTTGGGCGGCAGACAGCCTGCGCTATTGGGCGGAAGAGTTTCATATCGACGGCTTCCGTTTCGATTTGGGAACTGTATTGGGACGCGAGCCTGATTTCCAATCGTACGGCCGTTTTTTCCAAGTCCTGTATCAAGACCCGGTGTTGGCCGGTTTGAAACTGATTGTCGAAGCATGGGACATAGGCGAGGGCGGCTATCACTTGGGCAATTTCCCGCAACCTTTTGCCGAATGGAACGGCCGTTTCCGTGATGACATGCGCGCGTTTTGGTCATGGGAAAGCGGCAATTTGGGCGCATTTGCCGAACGCTTGGCCGGGTCGTCCGATATTTTCAACCACAGCGGCCGCCACCCGTCCGCCAGCATTAACTTCATCACTGCACACGACGGCTTCACTCTGCGCGATTTGGTCAGCTATAACGAAAAACACAACGAAGCCAACGGCGAAAACAACCGCGACGGGCATAATGAAAACATCAGCTACAACCACGGCGTAGAAGGCGAAACCGATGATGAAGAGGTGTTGCTCAACCGCGAATACACCTCCAAAGCGCTGCTTGCCTCCTTATTTTTATCCAATGGTACGCCCATGCTTTTGGCGGGCGATGAGTTCGGCAACAGTCAGCAAGGCAACAACAACAGCTACTGCCAAGATAATCCGATTACATGGTTGGATTGGCAAAATGAGTCTCATGTGTTGCAGAATTACACTCAAGAGCTGATACGCATCCGCAGTCAAATCAAGCTGCTGACAGATGATTGCTGGTGGGAAAAAGAGCGTGTGCAATGGCTCAATGCGGATGGCAGCCCGATGACCGAATATTGTTGGCACAACAGGGGCAGCAAGGCGATTCAGGTTGTTTTGGACGATGAATGGCTGCTGTTGGTCAATGCCAAACGTAGTCGTCAGTTATTTAACCTGCCTCAAGGCAATTGGGAAATTTCTTGCGTACCATCTGAGAAATTTAATTACGAAGAGGCTGGAAAATGTGTTGTCGAACACATGGGGATTTGGGTTTTACATAAAACGAATTAAATGAAAACCAAGCCGTTATTGTGTTAACTCTTTGATATTTCGTCTGTATCCGTTGAGCCGAAGCTTGCATGGCATAAATGGAAATGCCGATGAGATGATGAGTAGTTTAATTTGTAATTAAATGTTTTATAAGGAAAAAAATAATACGGAATGGAATCTTTCAGTTATAATCCGTATCAAACCTGAAACAAACCTACCTATAAATTTTTCAGACGGCATTTATACTTCTTCAGGCCGTCTGAAAACTGAATGACGTTGTTTCTATAACCCATCAGGCGCGTTGTCCAAGTGCCTCAAATGAAAGAAAGGCTTCCATGGCTAAGCAAAAACTCCCCATCTCCGGCTACGATTACGTTATGCCCAAACCGGATGCAGAAACCATCCGCAAGTCCATTGTTTACAAGTTGATTTTCATCTTGGGCGTCGATCCTAAAGAAGCAACTTCACACCAATGGCTCAATGCCGCCATGTTGGCCGCACGCGACCTGATTGCCGAGGATTTCCTCAAAACACGCCGCGCCCACATCGACAACAGCAAACGCATGGTTTATTACCTGTCTATGGAATTCCTGCTCGGCCGTGCGTTTGTCAATGCGCTGATTAACGAAGGCGTTTATGCCGAGTTTGAAGAAGCCTTCAAGCAACTGGGCAAAGAATTTGCCGATGTCTGCGAACAAGAAGAAGATCCGGGTTTGGGTAACGGCGGTTTGGGCCGTCTGGCCGCCTGCTTCCTCGACTCTTTGGCAACCCTGCGCATTCCTGCCATGGGCTACGGCATCCGTTACCAATACGGTATGTTCAAACAAGAAATCGTGGACGGCCAACAAGTCGAAAAACCCGATTTGTGGCTCGACCAAGATTTGGCATGGCAGTTTGCCCGTCCGAACAAACAATATTCCGTCCGTTTCGGCGGCCAAGTATTGAACTTGGGCAACAAAAAAGAATGGCAGCCGAGCGAAGAAATTTCCGCTTGGGCATACGATGAAATCATTCCGGGCTATGGCGGCGAATGTGCCAACCCATTACGCTTGTGGACTGCGCACGCAGGCAACCTGTTCGACCTTGCCGACTTCAACCGAGGCGACTATGCCTCTGCCGTTCGCGCACAAAACAGCGACGAAAACATCTCACGCGTCCTCTATCCGAACGACTCTACCGATTCCGGCCGCGAATTGCGCCTGAAGCAAGAATACTTCTTGGTTTCCGCTTCCGTTCAAGATATTGTTGCACGCCACAAATGCCGTTTCCCAAGCATCCGCACGCTGGCGGACGAAGTCGCCATCCACTTGAACGATACTCATCCGGTGCTCGCCATTCCAGAATTGATGCGCATCCTGATTGACGAAGAAGGCATCGAATGGACTGAAGCATGGAATATGTGCTGTAAGATTTTCTCTTACACCAACCACACATTGATGAGCGAAGCCTTGGAAACCTGGCAGGTTGACCTGATGGGCCGTCTGCTGCCGCGCCATTTGGACATCATCTTTGAAATCAACGCCTACTTCCTCAATGCCTTACGCGCCATCGGCAACTTTGACGACGACTTTGTCCGCCGCGTATCCATCATTGACGAAACCCACGGCCGTCGCGTCCGCATGGCATGGCTTGCCGTGATCGGTTCGCACAAAGTCAACGGCGTGGCTAAAATCCACTCCGATTTGATGACCACATCCATCTTCGCCGACTTCGCCAAAGTGTTCCCGGAACGCTTTACCAACGTAACCAACGGCGTAACCCCGCGCCGCTGGATTAACATCGCCAACCCGGGCCTGACCAAATTCTTGGACAAACATCTGGGCGACGAAGACTGGCGTCTGCATTTGGACAACCTGACCAAGCTCAACGACAAAGTGGACGATGCCTCCGTACAGGCAGAATTCGGCGCAGTGAAAAAAGCCGCCAAAGAGCGCCTTGCCAAATACATCGAAACCGAGCTGGGCATCAAGGTTAATACCGATGCACTTTTCGACATCCAAATCAAACGTATCCACGAGTACAAACGTCAAGCATTGAACGTGATGCACATCGTCGACCGCTACAACAAAATCCTGGAAAACCCGGATTTCGATTGGCAGCCGCGCGTGTTCATCTTTGCCGGTAAAGCCGCTTCCGCCTATTACATGGCGAAGAAAATCATCCGACTGATTAACGACGTTGCCAAAGTCATCAACAACGACACCCGTATCCGCGACCTGATTAAAGTTGTGTTCATCCCGAACTACAGCGTCAGCCTCGCCCAAATCATCATCCCGGCCGCCGATTTGCACGAACAAATCTCACTGGCGGGTACAGAAGCATCCGGTACCAGCAACATGAAATTCGCCCTCAACGGCGCGCTCTGCATGGGTACGCTGGACGGCGCGAACGTCGAAATTTTGGAAAAAGTCGGCGCGGACAACTGCTTTATCTTCGGTAACACCGTCGAGCAAGTCGAAGAACTCCGCCGCAACGGTTACGACCCATTGAGCTATATCGAACGAGACAGCGACCTGCGCCGCGTCGTCAACCAAATCAGTCAAGGCACTTTCTCTCCGGAAGAGCCAAACCGCTACAACGACGTGTTGCAACCATACGGCGACTTCTATCAACTGATGGCCGATTTCCGCAGCTACATCGACACGCAATACAAAGCGGACGAACACTACCGCAACGTATCCGCATGGCGCAAATCAGCCTTGATCAACATCGCCAACATGGGCTTCTTCTCATCCGACCGCTCCATCGCCGACTACTGCCGCGATATTTGGTACATCAAACCATTGAGCGAAAAAGAACTGCCCGGCAAAAATTAAGCGTTGAGCAGATAGCGAAAGCCGATACATCGGAAAGGTGTATCGGCTTTTTTTATATTCGCTGTTTTGAATTGGATAACAAACTTAAAAGGCCGTCTGAAACCTTTCAGACGGCCTTTTGTTTCATTTGTTTTGAAAATCAATCAAGCAAGATTATTTTTCAGCTTCTTCAAAGCCGACGACTTCGAGGCCGAAGCCGGTGAGGCCGGTGAAGGATGACGGCTGGCCGAGGACGCGCAGTTTTTTGACGTTGAGGCCGGCGAGGATTTGTGCGCCTATGCCGTAGCTTTTGCTGTCCCATTTGTAGGCTTGGTTGGCGCCTTTGGGCAGGGTGCGGTCGAGCAGGGTGGCGCCGTCTTCGGTGCGGTGCAGGAGGATGACGA
>ERZ1674049.125-NODE-125-length-14015-cov-25.027650_pt1 | contig 14015 bp, 9 predicted proteins | sample MGYA00581127_ERZ1674049 | MGnify/ENA primary metagenome ERZ1674049 (study PRJEB41354, sample SAMEA4873323) | human saliva metagenome | biome: human-associated habitat [ENVO:00009003]; feature: mouth environment [ENVO:08000002]; material: saliva material...
AATACGACATATTCAAAAAGATTTCCGGTACAAGTATAGACAAGACCGTACCAAGAAGCACTTCCGTGCATAATGCTAACTTCCGCGGAATATCAAGGTTTTTAGGGGGTTGAGTGAAAATTCTAGGGAGTGTAAAGAGCTTGCCAAGGGTGAAAAATAACGAAACGATAACAAAATTTTTAAAAAAATCTTGGTTTTGGCTTTGCAACCGTAATGAAACCGTGTACACTAATTACATAACGGGGTCGAAGGAAGCCTCCGAGGCGAGACCGGAAGCTCGCTTTGATAGGTTCGACTCTCTATTTATCGGTGATTGTCGTCGGTGTACGAGTAACTCGTATTTCTACCGACGGATGTGCGGTGCGGGTGCAGTTCGTGGTTGGGCTGCATTCCGTACCGTATCTTTTTAACTGAAATCTCTATCAACTCACTCTAAGAGCATCCAATGATCGGGTGCTCTTTTTCTTTGCCCTCATAGGGATTAGCAAGAGCGCCCCTGCGAACTAGGGGAGGAGCATGAGTTGAGGGGTCTGCGTATCTGCACTGCGCACCTTGCAGCTGTGGCGTTGCTGCGCCGTATCGCGCCAGGAATGTTATCCATAGGGGTTATCCACAATGGTTATCCACAGTGTGGAGAACTTACACGCATGTGATTTGGTGAAGCTGGCGATGGTGGCAATGCAAGATGCAAAGAGGGGCCCAGTCGAAAAATTCTTGTAATTACAGGCTTTCGAGGCTGTTAAAAGCGAGGGTAAGTTCTTAAACAGAAGACCTTTTCACCTTTAAAACCGCGGAACCCGAAAATTTCCACAGCTGTGGATAACCCTGTGCACTTAATCCACCGCCTCCGGCGTAAGGAGGCGCGTAAGATCGCTCGGCGGCCCTGTTAGTACTCAATATTTTGGCTAGTAGAAGGAAAAACACCCCGAATGAGGGCGAAAATTCTGCAGTTTATCCCCCGCGCATCCCCAAAATAGGATGTTATCCACAGTAGTTATCCACAGTGTGGAGAACTTACAACTCTGTTATTCACATGAGTGCATACCCCGGTATTTCAAGGCAGAATAGGGTGCCGACCCCGAAAAGCCTGTTGATACACAGGATTATCCACAGGTGTGGGGAAAAGTCTTCGCCTGAAATCCACATGCTCAAGCGAGGTCTTACATAAATGTGACGCACCCCAACTCATGAAAAGTAAAGTAAACGCTACGCTGGTAATCTTTAATACAAGCCAAGTTTTCTAATGAAAGGCATCATCATGGCTGAAAAGTACACCCTCCCCGAGCTCCCCTACGACTACGCGGCGCTCGAGCCCCACATCTCCGCAAAGATCATGGAGCTGCACCACGACAAGCACCACGCAGCATACGTTGCAGGCGCTAACGCAGCTCTCGAGCAGCTCGAAGAGGCACGCGAGAACGGTGCATACGGCAACGTCTCCAAGCTCTCCAAGGACCTGGCGTTCAACCTGGGTGGCCACACCAACCACTCCATCTTCTGGAACAACCTGTCCCCCGAGGGCGGCGACAAGCCCACCGGCGAGCTGGCAGCGGCAATCGACGAGTTCTTCGGCTCCTTCGACAAGTTCCGTGAGCACTTCACCAACGTTGCACTGACCATTCAGGGCTCCGGCTGGGCAGTCCTCGCATGGGACACCGTTGGCAAGCGCCTCATCATCGAGCAGCTTTACGACCAGCAGGGCAACATCTCCGTTGCACTGATTCCCGTTCTGCAGCTGGACATGTGGGAGCACGCATTCTACCTGGACTACCAGAACGTCAAGGGTGAGTACGTCAAGGCATTCTGGAACATTGTGAACTGGGCTGACGTTCAGGCTCGCTTCGAGCGCGCAGTGTCCCAGACCAAGGGCCTGGTCCTCTAATCTAGGTTTTCGTCAGCGCGGTGAAGTAGCCGCGGTGAGGTAACTGAAACGGGTGCCCGGCGCCTCCATATTCGGAGGTGCCGGGCACCCGTTCGTTGTATTCAGATGTTGCTCTGCGGGGTTCAGGACTGAGCCCTAGAGCGCCAGCGTGCGGTCAATGCGGATGCGGCGGCAGAAATCCTCATCATGGCTCACCACAATGAGCGCGCCGGTGTATGCTTCGAGCGCCTGCACCAGCCAATCCACCGAGGAAATATCGAGGTTATTCGTCGGCTCATCCAGCATGAGTAGCTGCGGCACCGGATCTGCCAGAAGTACCTGCGCCACCGCGGCACGGAAGCGCTCACCTCCGGATAAATCCCCAATGCGCTGATGTACGCTTTCGCGGCGGAAGAGCAGGCGCGCCAGCTGGTCACGCAGATGCTGTTCGCTCACCCCGGGGTTAGCCCGCTGCACACTCTGCAGGAGGGTCAGCTGCGGATCCAAGCTAATGCGCTGCGGAATGTACGCCCCCTCGAGGCAATAGTCGACTCGGTAGGCGGGCTGTACGGGGGAGTGGTACTCCGGGTCTTTTGCGTGGGCAATTGCCTCAAGGAGGGTGGTCTTGCCGCTACCGTTTGCGCCGGTGATGCGCAGGTGCTCGGGGCCGCTGAGAATCAGGTGTTCTGGGCGTTCCGCCGGGGTTCCCTGCTGGCTCTCGCTATCAGTCTCAGTGGGTGAAAAATGCAGAGAATCAACCTTAGTGGGTTGCTGAGTGGTAAATGTTTCACGTGAAACCTGCCGGGCATCAACCCTGTGTAGCTCCAGCACCTTGCGCCCCGCGGGTAGGGGCTGCTGGCTCAGCTCGGCATAGATTTTCTCCTGCACGCGCACCTCATCCTGGGCGTTCTGGTATTCCTCCTGAGCCTGCTCCTGCTTGCCGACGCGCAGAACTCGAAGCTTTGCCGCCGCCTGACGTGAGGCGTCCTTGGCGAGGGCAAGAATCGTATCCGGCTGGTCGTCCTTCCACACCTGCGCCATGTTCTTCGAGATAATCTCCTGTGCCTGCACCCACTCGCGATGCGCCGAACGCACCCGGTTCTTCGCCTCGCTCACGCGACGCTGAGCCGCCTGCTGTTCGGTGTCCAGCGCCTGCCGGTAGGTGCTGTAGTTACCCTCGAAGAGGCGCAGATGCGCCAGCCCCTGACGGTCAGCATGAAGCTCGGCAATCACGTTTACACGCTCCAGTAGGTCACGGTCGTGGCTAATGATGAGCGCCGGGCAGGGTAGCGCCTCCAACGCGGCGAAGAGCTGAGCCTTCGCCGCGGAGTCCAGGTTGTTTGTCGGCTCGTCGAGCAAGATGAACTCGGGGTCAGAAATCATCAGCGAGGCAAGTGCAGCAATGACCGCTTCGCCACCGGAGAAGCTGCGCATGCTGCGGGCAAAGAGTGCCCGAACCGCCTCCGAGTTGTCGCGATCAACCACGGTCGCCGGGGTGAAACCGTAGGTCGCAAGAGCCGCGAGGGTGCGCTCCTCAACGTCCCAGCTGTCCCCGATGATCTCATAGAGTTCGGGGGAGTACTCGCCGGATTCCACTGCCTGCAGCGCCCGCAGAATCTCGGAGATTCCGCAGAGCTCGGCGAGGGTTTGATTCCGATTCAGACCCATATCCTGAGGTAGATACGCCATGTGTTCCGGCGCCGCCAAAGAACCGGAATCCGGGGTCAAATCACCCAAAATCAACCTCATAAGGGTTGTTTTTCCGCAACCATTATCACCAATGAGCCCGGTCAGAGGTGCCGAAAATACCGCCGACAGATCCGCAAAAAGCGGAGGCTGGCTCGGGTGCGCAAAGTGCAGATGAGCGATACTAATGTGCGCCGCTGCATGGGAAGTGGCGTGCGAGCGGACATCGTGGGAAGAAGCGGAACGGGGAAAGGTCGCCTGCGGCTGAAGTACGTGTGTCATACGAGCTCCTTGAGGTATGGATGCTCGGGTGCTCTCAAACTCCGACGGTGGTGCGTTGCAGCAGTGTGCCGGCGGTTTGGGGGTGCCTATGCTGAGCGCGTGGCGGTAAGAGGATCGCCCTAAAAAGGGTGCGAAAAAACCCGAGCGTAACGGTGGATGTACTTGTGCCCGGGTGCGTGCGCGCTGATTGGAACACGTAGGAAACGTGTCCGTAGAGCTGCTGCGTGAGCGCGCGAAAAATTCTTCTGAGTCCGGGCTTATGCTCGGTGGGTCATTTCTTTGATGCCTCCTAGATTCCGAAGGGCACCCCGGTCGCGCCTTGGGTGGCTTCGGTCAAACGATACATTCAGCTCCGCCAGCTACCCCCGTGGTGGGGTAGCGCGGATAGAGAGCTGATGGCTCAAGCATAGAAACTATGTGGGTGCTGAGTCAAACACCTTCCCATGTAGGAGAAGATTCAGCATGCTGATTCCCCGAATGGTTCCTTCCCGAGAGTTTTTGTTGAAAGGTTGAGCGTGCGGTCAATGCGGATACGGCGGCAGAAATCCTCATCATGGCTCACCACAATGAGCGCGCCGGTGTATGCTTCGAGCGCCTGCACCAGCCAATCCACCGAGGAAATATCGAGGTTATTCGTCGGCTCATCCAGCATGAGTAGCTGCGGCACCGGATCTGCCAGAAGTACCTGCGCCACCGCGGCACGGAAGCGCTCACCTCCGGATAAATCCCCAATGCGCTGATGTACGCTTTCGCGACGGAAGAGCACGCGCGCCAGCTGGTCACGCAGATGCTGTTCGCTCGCACCGGGATTCGCCCTCTGTACGGTTTCAAGGAGGGTGAGCTCCGGGTCGAGGATGATGCGCTGCGGCAGGTATGCGGTGTTGTCCAGGCGGTAGAGCACTTGGTATGCAGGCGGCACTGGGGAACGGTAATCAGGGTCATTCGCGTGCGCTATCGCATTGAGAAGCACAGTCTTGCCACTGCCGTTTGCGCCCGTGATGTGCAGGTGTTCGGGTCCGGTCAGGATAAGAACCTCGGGAGAATCTTGGATTTGAAGCAGATAATCAACTTTATATGGTTGTGTTTCACGTGAAACGGTGTTTTGGGTGTATGCATTCTTAAGGTCGGCGCTCTGCGGTGTAGACGCGCAAGAGTCGTTCTTCACCCGATGTAATTCCAGTACCTTCCGCCCCAGTGGGAGCGCATCCTGAACAAGTTCCAGATAGATACGCTCCTGCACGCGCAGGTTCTCTTGGGCTTCTCCAACTGCCGCCCGCGCATCCGCCACCATGCTTTCGTGGGCTGTGTGAAGTTTCCCGGCAGAGCGCTCTGAACTGTTTTTATCCAGGCCCATAGCCATGCCAGGTTTCCGCTTTGACCGTTCAAATTCGCGGCCTCGGCGGGCGTTGCGATCGAGCTTAATTTGGTTCTCGGCGCGCTCACGCTCAGCCTTACGCGCCTCATTCTTCGCCTCGGTCACGCGACGCTGAGCCGCCTGCTGCTCGGTCTCCAATGCCTGCCGGTAGGTGCTGTAGTTACCCTCGAAGAGGCGCAGATGCGCCAGCCCCTGGCGGTCGGCGTGAAGCTCGGCAATCACGTGCACGCGCTCCAGCAGGTCGCGGTCGTGGCTAATAATGAGCGCCGGGCAGGGCAGCGCCTCCAGTGTCGTGAAGAGCTGGGCTTTCGCCGCGGAGTCTAGGTTATTCGTCGGCTCGTCGAGCAGAATGAACTCTGGATCTGAATACAGAAGCGCGATGAGTGCGGCTGTGACCGTCTGACCACCTGAAAAGGTGCTAAGGGGACGCATCAGAAGGTTGCGACGGGCCTGTGTATCGGTCGTAGTGAGGGCAGGACCAAAACCATGTTCGGCAAGGGCTACGAGGGTGCGTTCTTCAATATCCCAGGCGTCGCCTATGGTGTCGTAAAGGCTGGGGGAATATTCGCCCGATTCCAGCGCATCAAGCGCCTGCAGTATTTTTGTAATTCCAAAAATATCGGCAAGATGCTGATGCCCACTCAACCCTAAATCTTGTGGTAGGTACGCTATGTGCGGTGGGGTGCTGATTATGCCTTGACTAGGGTTTATGTCGCCAAGAATAAGTCTGAAGAGGGTAGTTTTTCCGGCGCCGTTATCGCCGATAAGCCCGGTGAGTGGCGCAGAAAATACCGCGGAAAGGTCTGTGAAAAGTGGGGGCTCACCCGGATGTGCATACGAAATATGGTCGAGTGTAATGTGGTGTGGCATGGGCCGAGTTCCTTCGAATGGGTGCTCGGATTCCCGCCATCGTAGTGCATGTTAGGCATGAGAATATGAAAAAACCCGAGCGCGGTCTGTAGGTACACGTAAGCCCGGGTAGTGGGGTGGACGCATAAAAGCGCATTGACCTGGTGTCGTTGGATCCGGGCTTATGCTCGGTGGGTCATTTCTTTGATGCCTCCTAGATTCCGAATACCGCCCCGGTCGCGCCTTGGGTGGCTTCGGTCAAACATTGCATTCAGCCTCTTAGGTTACCCTCACGGCGGGGCAGTATGGATAGAGAGCTGATGGCTCCAGCATAGGGAGCGTGCGGGTGCTGAGTCAAACACCCTCCCGTAAAACCGCCTGACAAGTGCCGATATCCCCTAGACAACGCAAAAGGAGGGGTGGCACCAATCGGTGCCACCCCTCCTTTGAGGCGTTAAATCTTAGGCATTAAATCTGCGCGCGTACAACATGCGAAACGCTATTACGCCTCGTGGCGTTCACGGTACATGCCCAGCGGGCCCGCATCCGCGTACGCCTGAGCGTCGTTGTAACGGTACAGGCGCGGCGGGCGGTGACGGGTGCCCTCCACGCGGCGGCCGGTGTCAATAATCGACTTCGACGCTGCAATCTGGCGGCGGAAGTTCGCCGGATCCAGGGTACGACCCAGAATCGCCTCGTACACCTCACGCAGCTGCGCCAGGGTGAACTCCTCACCCAAGAAAGAGTGCGCAATACGCGAGTACTCGACCTTGTTCTGCAGGCGGTAGAGCGCGTACTCAATGATTTCGTTGTGGTCGAAGGCGAGCTCGGGCAGCTCATCCACCGGGAACCAGCGGATGTTCTCGTGCACGCGAGTGTTCGCGACCTCGGTGGCGGGAATCGACGCCCAGTACACCACGGACACCACGCGCTCATGATCAGTACCGGGTGCCGGTTCGGGCTCTCCCACAACGCGGGCGGCGCGCGCCTCGGGGGTGCGCAGAACGTCGCCGAACGCGTAGAGCTGCTCCAGGTAGCCGGGCTGCAGATTGGTTGCACGCTTCAGGGTCGAAGCCGCTGCCTCTTCGAGGGAAAGATTCGGGTTAAGCGGACCGCCAGGAAGTGCCCACTGGCCCTTATAGGGCTCGCGGAGGCGGCGAACCAGCGGCAGCCACAGGGTCGGGTGGGTTTCGTTGTCCTTGGGGCGCAGTGCCAGAATAACGGTCGAGACGGCGAGGGATACAGAGGTGTGGTCCACGTCGTTGTGCTCTTCAGCGGCGACTGCGCCGGGAAGAGGCTGGGATGCGATGCTCATTCAAGCCTCCTGTGCGAATGGGTATCGATAGGTGTGCATACTCTACCCATTTTAAGGGGTTAATAGGGTAAAAATGCACGCAAGGCACCCGCTGAGTCGAAAACCGGTACCATCCGCGTCGTGTCAAGGGGAAAAGTTCAGGTACCGGACACGCCAAAGCACCCCTCCTGCCTGTCCAATAGAACAGGCAGGAGAGGCGCTTTAGCGTCTACTTATGCAACATCTAACTATGCAGTTTTAGGTGCATATCAGGGGTGCAGACTAGTCGATCTGCAGCTCGCCCATAGCGTCCCAGCCGTCGCCGTCAACCAGGCGAGAAATAATCTTCGGGGTTGCAGTCAGCAGCGGACGCATGTCCTTCATAGCCTGCTGGAAGTGGTCAGAGTTCACGTGCGGGCCAGCTGCATCGTCGTTGAAAGCCTCGAGCAGAACGAACTCGTTCGGGTCCTCAACACTGCGGGACCACTCGAAGAACTTATTGCCTTCCTCGGCGCGGGTTGCCTCGGTGAAAGCGCGGGTCTTCTCAATCCACTGGTCAGCGTATTCGGGCTTGACGGGGAACTTTACAGCAATGAAAATCATCGGAACTCCTTGGTTGAAGAGTAGATACGTACCCTTCCAGTTTAAGCCCCGGGTGCTCGCCGGCGCTGAAGAATAGGGTTTGAGGTAGCGGTTTTAGCTTGTGGCTTTAACCGCTGTGTCGAGTGGCTTTTGTGGTTTAACGAGCCGCCGCCTTGAGTACCTGCAGGGCGCGTTCGAGTGCCGCACGGTCTGCCGCGATGGCTGCAGCCCTCTGCGGGCTGGCGGAGTCGCCTCCGAATGCCGCGTTGTAGTACATGCCATCACCCAGAAGCAGCACGGTGCGGGCAATCTGTTCATCACCCAGCTCAGCGAGGACGAGCGCATGCCAGCCATCCTGTACGCGACTCATGGTCTGCTGGGCGAGCTCATTATTGTTCTGCGCCAGGCGGCTGAGGGCAATGAGGGCACGGTCGAACGGGGTGTTATCCGGCGTGGAGGAATTGATGTAGTAGGCGCTTGCCCCCTCGGGTGCCTGCTCCATTGCCGCGAAGTCCTCTTCAGCCAGGGTGAGGGTGCGTTCTGCGAGCGCTTCAAGGAGCGCCTTCTTGGATGAGAAGTGGTAGAGTAGCCCGCCCCGGGAAACCTTGGCGGCGGTGGCGACGGCGTCGAGGGTTGCGGCGCGTTCTCCCGAGCGAATCAGCAGGTCGACGTAGGTGTCGAGGATGTGTTCGCGGGAGTTGTTGGCGCGTTGTTTTCGGTGGTTGGGGGTGGTCATGTGTACCAGTTTAACCGCTTGAAACTATACCGTCCAGTTGGTATAGTTAATTTTCGTTTGTGGACCCACCCGGACCCCTAAAAACTCCGGGTAAGCCCCGAAAACCTCACTAAAAGACCTAGTCCAAAAGATAGGCCGAGCTGATGCCGCCGCGTCCGCCGCATCAGCCGATACCTTATAGACGCACGAAAACAACCCATGACGAATCACAATCCGCACACCACGGCTCTGCCCATTCACGCCCCCGACCAGAAGACCAAGCGCTGGGCGGCACTCGGCGTGCTCATGCTCCCGGTGCTCCTGGTCTCCATCGACAACACGGTGCTCGCCTTCGCGGTGCCCGCAATCGCTAAGGCGCTGAGCCCTTCCTCCGCGGAGCAGCTGTGGATTGTTGACTCCTACCCGCTGGTGCTCTCCGCCCTGCTCGTGCCCATGGGCGCTATCGGTGACCGCATCGGCCGCCGCAAGCTGCTGCTCATCGGTTCGACCGGCTTCGCGGCAATCTCTGCGCTCGCGGCGTTCGCGCCCTCCGCGTTGATGCTCGTGGTTGCCCGTGCCCTGCTCGGTATTTTTGGTGCCATGCTCATGCCGGCAACCCTGTCGATTATTCGCAATATCTTTGTGGACGCGACCGAGCGCCGCATCGCTATTGCCGTGTGGGCTTCGGGCTTCTCCGCCGGTGCGGCGCTGGGTCCGATTGTGGGTGGCTTCCTGCTGGAGCACTTCGACTGGGGTTCGGTGTTCCTGCTCGCTGTGCCGATTCTGATTCCTCTGCTGATTCTTGCCCCGATCATGGTGCCCGAGTCTAAGGATCCGAATCCCAGCCCGGTGGATCCGCTGAGTATCCTGCTGATTATGACCGGCATGACCGGTATTACCTTCGGTCTGACTCACACCTCCGAAACCGGTTTCGACGCGGTGGCTATTAGCACCATCCTTGCCGGTCTGTGCTTCATCGTTCTGTTTGTGCTGCGTCAGCTCAACCGCGAGAAGAACGACATTCAGCCCATGCTGGATGTGCGCCTCTTCCGCAACACCGTGTTCACCGGCGCGATTACCGCAAACCTCATCTCCATGATGGTGGACGTTGGCTTCATCTACTTCGCCTCCCAGCACCTGCAGCTGGTCTCCGGTCTGCCGCCCATGTACGCCGGTATGCTGCTGATTCCCGGTACCCTGGCGACCATTATCGCCGGCCTGGTGATTGCGCGCGTGGCGGTGCACTTCCACCCGGCGCAGGTGGTGTCCTTCGGTCTGGCGCTCAACGCTGCCGCGTTTGCGGTGCTCGCCTTCCTGGGTGCGCATCATGACGTGGTGATTATCCTGATTTTCATTGTGCTCGGTACCGGTATCGGTATTGTGCAGACCATTTCGAACGACCTGATGCTCTCCAGCGTGCCGCCGCGTAAGGCGGGTGCGGCATCCGCGATTTCGGAGACCTCCTACGAGACGGGTGCGGTGCTCGGCACCGTCATCATTGGTGGTATGCTCACCGCCGTCTACCGCGCAAATGTGGTTGTACCCGACGGCCTGGATGAGACTCTCGCCGACCACGCCCACGAAACCCTCGGCGGTGCCGTGTCCGTCGCCAGCCATGTAGGTGGCGAGCAGGCGAACCAGCTGCTCTCCTCCGCATTCGCTGCCTTCGACTCGGGCGTGGTGCTGAGCTCTGCATTCAGTGCCGTGCTCATGGGTGTTATGGCTGTCATCAGCTACCTCATGATTCGTAAGGCACCGCGCGAAATGAAGCCCGCTGACCACTAATCCAGTGCACTAATTCGGAATATATAAGCCCCGCCTCCTGACGCTACCGCAGCATCGGGAGGCGGGGCTTAATTTACGCACCCACCTGCGCATTTAAAGGTTCAGCACAGGTGCCGGTGGTACGGTAAAAACAGCGGGCTCGCGCCCGCAAAAGACGTCCTGAAAAGACGCGCTGAAAAGACCGAGGAACCAGCGGCTCCACACAACTCAAGGAGGAACGCCACCATGGGACTCAAAGACTGGATAGCACCCTTCATTACGCTACTGATTGGTGCCAGCACCATCTTCATTTCCTACAAGAACTACCAGGCGCAGGCGGCGGCAAAACCCTCCGAACTGGCGCGCCTAGAGCTGTGGAGCAAGCTACTGACCGAAGCTGGCATGGACATCAGTGCGCTACCCGACCCGGAGAGCCTCACCTCCGACCAGCGCGTCGTCCTCGAAAACTACCGGGTCTTCCTCAAACGTGCCTCCCTCGAATCGAAGCTGCGTAAAGTCGGCATCGATAGCAACCGCGTGTTCAGCCTGCTCATGAAGCGTGCGCACTCCTCCGTGAAGCCCACGCCCATCGCCATTGGGGACTCGGTACGCTACTACCGCCTGATTCTGCGCGGCCTGCTGTACATTTGGACGCCCCTCGCCGTGGTGTTCATTGGTGTGCCGATTATCGTGGCAACCATTGCCTACCTGGTGCGTATCTTCACCGGCCAGCCGGTGGACTGGACCAGCTACAGCCTGCCGCCCATCGCAGTGGTTCTGCTGCTGGTGGGTGCCGGTGCGGTGGGTGCCCTCGTGTACCTGCAGGACCGCATTATCTACGCGATTATCGCGAACAACGTGTACTTCTACTTCTGGGATATTTACGGCTCTAAGAAGGGCACCCGCGATTCGAAGCATGCCTACAGCGAGCGCCTGTCGGCTAAAACCTACGCCGACCAGCTGTTCTTGGGTCAGCAGGAGTTCGCCCAGCAGTTCCGCGAAAATATGTACATGGCGGGTATTCAGGAGATTGACGAGTACCCGCGCGTGCTCAGTGATAGCGTGATGCTGCCGCGTAACTACCGGGTTGTTGAAACTACCGAGGGTGAGGACCGCATTGACCGGATGGTGAACTGGGTGCGTTCCAAGATTGGTTTTGAGCGTATGGAACCGCGCATCATCTACACGCTCGAACATAAGGACGCGAACAAGGATGAGCACAAGGACGCGCAGAAGGACTCCGCGCACGGTGAGCCGGTAGCTACTGAGCAGGATGTTTCTGGGCAGCCTGTAGAGACTCCGGCTCAGGATCAGCAGGAGGATGCGCAGAAGGCTCCGGAGGCGCCTGTTTCGGAAGAGCCCATCGTTGCGGAGGTGCCCGTTGAAGCACCTGCCGATAATCCTACTGACGTGCTTGCCGGGGATCCGGCTGATGCACCCACCGAGCCCGTCACCGGAGACGCCACCGAATCCTCTGCCGTATCTGGGGTATCTGCCGCATTCGGAGAGGATGATCCCACGGAGGTGTTCAACCCCATCACGCAGAACGCCGCTATCGGCGAGAAGGCTGACGGTGAGAAGCCCAAAAACTAAATAGCTGCCCTAGAATCCATCGGGCATGAGAAAAGGGTCGCAGCCTACGAATCGCCATTGAATCGTAAGCGTGCGACCCTTTTCCTTTCCCTTCAAGGAAGAGCAGAATCGGAGGTACCGCCCGACCAAGAAGAGCCAAATGATGCGCCCCTCCACCAGTAGAGGTTGCCTGGCAGAAGAACCCGCAAGAGCGGGTCGGCAGAGCGCCCGGCAGAGGGTGCATCATGCTTGAGGAACCGCCCCTAAACCCACGAAAGAACAGGTTGAGCCCGCCAAAGAACGGGTTGCCCAAAGAATGGGTTGAGGGAACAGAAAACCCCGAGCTGGCGCCTCTCTTGAATCTTCAGAAAATCCTGTATCTTCAGACAATCTAGTCTCTTCAGAAAATAACTACATCTCGGGGTAGGGGAGGACGATTCGCGCTCCGGGTGGGACCTACCCACTCCCACCCGGAGGCGAATCCTAGGGATGTTCGCAGTGTAATGAATACATCCCACCGAAATCCCTCACAAACGTTCGGGGTTTCAGTATGAGCGGTATATGAGCCTACCGCAGTCTATGTCGCAACCTCCGGGTCGCGGGAGATAACAACCTTCACCACGTTGTGCTCAGCAGCGTGGCTGAACAGGTCGTATGCTTCCTCGAACTGGTCGAAGGTGAAGCGGTGGGTTGCCATCGCCTTAGCGTTCAGGCGACCCGAGCGGACCATGTTCAGCAGGTTACCGACGGTGTTGCAGTTGACCAGACCCATGTTGATGCTCACGTTAGAAATCCACATAGTGTTCAGGGGCAGCTCAACGGGCTTGCCGTGCACGCCAGCGTTCGCGATGTTGCCGTAGGGGCGAACAATCTTGGTGCAGGTCTCGAAGGTCTGCGGAACGCCCACAGCCTCAATTGCCACATCCACGCCCAGGCCGTCGGGGGAGAGGGCCTTAATCTTCTCGATGAAGTCCGGGTCGCCCGCGTTGACCTTATCGGTTGCACCCAGCTCCAGTGCCTTGTTCATGCGGTTGTCGTCAAAGTCGACGGTGATGACGCGGCCGGCACCGCAGAGGTTAGCGGTCATGATTGCGCCCAGACCCACGGGGCCTGCACCCACGACAGCGACGGTGTCGCCGGGCTTGGTGTTGCCGTTCAGAATACCGATCTCGAAGCCGGTGGGCAGTGCGTCGGTGAGGAAGAGGACGTCCTCATCGGTCAGGCCTTCCGGAACCAGGTGGACCGAGGTCTCTGCGTAGGGAACACGCACGTATTCTGCCTGGGTGCCGTCAATCATGTAACCGAAAATCCAGCCGACACCACCAACGGTTTGGCAGTGCGAAGGCTGGTTCGCCTTACAGTAGGAGCACTTACCGCAGTTGGTCACGGCGGGAATGATGATGCGGTCGCCGACCTTCAGGTCAGTCACCGCGGAGCCAACCTCGGTAATGGTACCGACAGCCTCGTGGCCCAGGATGCGTCCGTGGTCCACCTCGGGGCAGTCACCCTTCAGGATGTGCAGGTCAGTACCGCAAATGGTGGTGGTGTCGACACGGGCGATAACGTCCGTGGGCTCAAGAATGGTGGGGTTCGGGACTTCCTCCCAGGCGCCCTTCTGGTCGGGGCCGTGATATACATATGCCTTCATGGTGACTCCTTCTTTGAAGCTCTAATGAGGGTGTAGTGACTGCTTTATCACTACATGTATCAACCCATAAGAAATATTTGATAGGTTGTATTTTCATTAAACCCGACGTGTTGAATTATGCGCTTTTATTACGCGGAGTGTATCTTTTGGTTCTTTAAACATGAACATGATTCACTTTGGGTATTTAAGACCTGTAAAAAACGCACGAGGCGCACCCCCCCAAACAGGGATGCGCCTCGTGCGTTTACTCGTGCGTTTACTCGTGCGTTTAATCGAGAAAAGTTGGATTGAGTCGAGGTTGAGCTGGGCTTAGCTCTTCAACTGGATTTAGCTCTTCAGCTGGGCACGCGCTCGCGAACGAACCGCCGTCACCGCCCACACCAGCAC
>ERZ1674049.139-NODE-139-length-12367-cov-6.556611_pt1 | contig 12367 bp, 9 predicted proteins | sample MGYA00581127_ERZ1674049 | MGnify/ENA primary metagenome ERZ1674049 (study PRJEB41354, sample SAMEA4873323) | human saliva metagenome | biome: human-associated habitat [ENVO:00009003]; feature: mouth environment [ENVO:08000002]; material: saliva material...
AGACGTGTGCTCTTCCGATCTGTCGTGGCTGGTCGTGGCCGTGAAGCGGCGCCCCTGCCCGTCTACGCAGTCGAGGGAGACGATGTTGTCGGAGGTACGCCCCCAGGCGGTCGCGTGCGGGCCGCACGCGTTGTTGGCAACCATGCCGGCGATCGTCGCGCGGTTCTGGGAGGAGGGGTCGGGGCCGAAGCGCAGGCCGTGCTTCGCGGCCGCGGCCTGGAGGGTGGAGCCGACGCAGCCGGGTTCGACGGTGGCGGTGTGGGCCTCGGGGTCAATGGAGATGACACGGTTCATGTGCCGTGAGAAATCGAGGACGAGGCCGGGGCCGATCGCGTTGGACGCGCACGAGGTGCCGCCGCCTCGGGCGGTGAGGGGGACGCCGTGGGCGCGGGCGAGGTCGAAGGCTGCGACCGCCTGCTCGGGCGTGCGCGGGAAAGCGACGGCCAGGGGCGGGATGCGCGTGAGGCCGGCGTCGGAGGAGTAGCGCGCTCGCGTGCCGCTCGAGGCGTCGACGTCGATGAGTGCGCGCAGGTCCGTCAGGAAGCTCTCGCTCATGGTGCCAGTCTGTCACGCGGACGCACCCGGGGCGGCGGGTATCCGGTGTGCGGATGGTCGCTTGAGGGCGTGGTCCGTCGGCTGCGCGTGGGGGTCCGTGGCGCTGTGGGTGACAGGAGAGGGCCGAGGCAGTGGCTGCCTGCGGCCCTCACATTATGCGGGCTCTGGGTCGTCTCGGAAGAGCTTGGGGAAAGGTGTCACGGGGACGGGCATGCGCTCCACGGGCGGAAGGTGAGGGCTGACCGCCTGTTCGGAATGTGGATAAATGCGCGGCGCCGAGTCGGCGTTGAGGCAGTAGGGGGACAGCTCGCGGCGCGTCTCGTCGGACGCCGGAACCTGCGGTTCTGGCGCCGAGTATTCAATGACGCGCAGCTTATCTCTGTCCATTGAGTACCACCCTGTTCTCTCTCACAAGCTCTGCCGCGCAGTAGTCTAACCGGGTGGAAGATGCTGCGCCATCCGGTTTCTGAGCGACATGTGTCATCGTACACGACATTGGTCCCAAGTCGTCGGACAACTGAGGATAGTTGCTCAGCATGTGTCAGTGGGTTACTTACCGCGCTCCTTCTCGATGGCCGCCCACTCCTCGTCGGTCGTCTGTTTGCCGCCTCCAATGATGTTGGCGAAGTCCTGGAAAGCTCGCGTGTCCTTGTCGAAGTAAGACATGTGGTTCACGAAGGGGTCGCCGATTATGTTTCCTAACTCTTTGCCTGGGTGGAAGAAGTCGCGAGCCCAATTCGCCCCCGGAACCTTGTAGTCCTTGGCATCCGTCGTGTCTCCGCTGAGATGGACGATTCCGTCGAGTGTCTTGGGATTGCTTCCGTAGCCGATGAAAGAACCGCTGCCTTGCACCATGTCGCCTTTGGGGACGGAGGACTCGTACACGTGCCCCTCGGAGACGTTGTACTGGTCAATGCTCTCGGCTCCGCTTCCGGGGGAGCCGCACATGATGAAGTTGTCGACTGTGCCCTCGGCCACCTGCGTCATGGCCTTGCCGGCGATGGTTGACCCGTAGGAGTGTCCGATGACGGTGTTCGTGAACGAGTGGCCGTTCGCTTTTCCGCTCGCGCGCAGGCCCTCCTCGAAGCGTGCGAGGTCGGGAGCTGCCCGGTCCGCGTAACTGATGTCGGCAGCTTGGTAGAGCTTTCCCTTGGGGCCCTCGGGGGCAACGTAGCCGAGGTAGGAGATGGTGGCGACCTGGTTCGGGTCGGTGCCCGCCTGCGCTGTCTGTGCCCTGAGGTTATCGTTTCTCGTTATGTAATCACCCAAGTCGCCTCGCACGTTCGTGCCGATGCCGGGAACGAGGGTCGACACGTAGGATGCCGTGTCGGGGTTGCCCGACGAGACGATTGCCGTCGTGCGGTGGTACTTCTCGTCGTAGTCAAAGTCGAGCAAGTACGTGGGGGCGAGTCCATTGTGCTCTCGATCGTCGTTATTCGTCTGTTCGTTGATGGCCTCAAGGTCCGCGACCTTTTCCTTGAGCTGCTCTATTTCTTCTTCGGAGGCGTCGGATTTCTTTCTTGCTTCCCTGAGATCGTGCCTTGCATCTTCGAGGGCACCCTTGTGTTCGTGGCCGTTGGCGTCGACGTATCCTTTGAGCGCATGTCGATTGGCCTGGTCGCGAGCTGCAGCGGGGAGGCCGTCGAGGTGTCGGATCTCGTCGGGGCAGTGATCGATGAGGTGTTGCCTCTGCGTCTCGCTGAGGGAGTTCCACCAGGCCGCGTTCTGCGAGGGGGTCCAGTTCTTGTTCGGGTGGTCCGGCACGCCGATGACCTTGTTATCGCTGCCCTTATCTCCATCGGTGGCGCGGTCGTTGTTGATGTCGCTCATCGCGTGGTACAAGTCGGTGTCGATCTGGTCGGCGTCCTTGATGATCTGTTTGATCGTCATCCGGAGGTTTTCGGCGGCGATGAACCCATCTTCCTTATGTCGCTCGTCGGTATCGTAGGTGACTTGCCCGTCAGATCCGATCGTGCAGTAGTTTTCGGCGGCGTAGGCCTGCGCGTTCTGGATGTTCGCCATGACCGTCGCGACGCCGTCGTAGGCGCCCTCGATGGCCATAAGTGCGCTGTTGACGTTCGTGGCGAGCCGCGCGAGCGCCGTCATGTTCTTTGAGGCCGCAGAGCGTATAGCGGTGACGGCGCTGCCCTGGGACTGGATAGCGTTGGTGGCGTCCTGCCCGTCGCTGGCGGCGGAGACGAGGGCTTTGCTGGTGGCAGTGAGGTCGGTGGCCGCCGATTCGAGCGGGCCCGTCGTCCAGGTGAGGATGTCTGCCCATGTGATGGCCATGGCTTACTTATCTTTCTTCGATGAGACGGGCGGGCAGGGTTCGGGGACGTCGGCCAGGACTTGGTTCATCGACTGCTGGTTGATGTCCTCGGTCGCCTGGAACTGAGTGGCGCAGGACTGAACGTCGTCGGCGAGGCTCGTGAGGGACTTACTGAGCGCGAGGATCTGGTCGTCGATGTGCTCGCCGGCGTATTGTGCCTGAGCGCCCGATGAGCCTCCGGACATGGCGGATGAGACGTTATAGAGCGCGTACGCGACGTTTTCCTGACCTCCGACGGTGGAGGAGAGGCCGCTCATAGCGTTGGAGAATCGTTCGAGGTCACCCTCGCGAATGTCAAGGTCGGACATGGTGTGGTCCTGGGTCAAGCGACGTTGGTTTAGGACTCTATTCTACCGACTTGACGAGGCCGTTGGGGCGCGGTGCAACAGGTGAGATGGAAGTAGTGACAAACCGAGATGTTGTGATCGTCCGGCCCCTATCTATCCCGTCGGTGCGGTCTCATTCCTGTTCTAGTGGCCTCGTCTCCCCGCGCAACAGTGCTCCCAGCCTATCGCGGGATGGGAGCACTATTGAAGGGGGCAGTGGTTGGAGTCCTACTTCCGACGTTCAGCCTGGATGGCCGCCCACTGCGCGTCGGTCGTCGGCTCCTTGCCGGCGAGGATGTGGGCGATGTCCTCAGCTGCGCGAGAGCCCTCCTTGAAGTATTCCGAGTGGTTTGAGAGGGGATGGAAAGAGGTGGAGGTTGCTTCAAATTTTGGATTCGGGAATATGCGGAACAGTCGTCTGTTGAGATCAGTGTCGCTCACGTCTCCGCTGATATGGCTCATTCCTTCGAGTTTCTGGGGGTTTTTCCCGTAACTACGATCAGTTCCGAGGCCTTCCACCATGTCGCCTGCGTAGGCGGAGGATTCGTACACGTGTCCCTTGGGGACGTTGTACTGGTCGATGCTCTGCACACCTGAGCCGGGTGAGCCGGTCAGGATGAGGCGGTCGATCGTGCCGGGAGCGGTTTGTGTGGCCGCGATGCCGCCCGCAGTTGATCCATAGGAGTGGGTGGCGAGTGTGTTGAGGAAGGTGTGGTTGTTTGCGTTCCCGTGCGCGCGCAGCCCCTCCATAAAACGGGCGATTTTCGGGGCGCCTTCTTTTGCGTAGTCAATGTCGGCAGCTTGAAAGATCCCGAGATCGTGGAAGGAGTTCTTTGGAGCTACGTAGCCGAGGTAGGAGATCGCGGCGACGTTCTTAAGATAGACTCCTGCATGTTTCGTGAGCTGTCTGAGGCGATCGTTGATCTCCATGTATTGAGGGAGGCTATCGTGAACGTTGGTGCCGATGCCCGGCACGAGCGTTGATACGTAGGACGCAGTGTCAGGGTTACCCGAAGCGACGATGGCTGTCGAGCGATGATGCTTCGTGTCGTAATTGAAATCAAGCAGATACCTTCGCGCAGAGTCATCTTCCTTGCGCCCATCGTTGTTGATCTGCTTCTCGAGGGTCTCGAGGTCATTGAGGACTTTCTCTGCCTGGTCAAGCTTCAGCTTGGCGGCATTCTCGTCTGAGTAGAGTTGTTTTATGCCCGGAAACAGTGAACGACGTCCGTAGGCAATCCTGTATTCAGTTTTCGCCTCCTCGGCAGCTTGCTTGGCGTCGGCGAGGGCGCCCTGGCGCTTGTTGCCATAGGCGTCCACGTAACCGTAGAGCGCGTTTCGGTTGGCCTCGTCGCGAATGGTTGCCGGGAGCCCGTCGAGGTGGCGGATGGTGTCCGGACAATGTTCCGTAAGGAACCTCTTGCGCTCCTCCGGTAGTGCCCTCCACCAGGCTGCGTTCTGGGATGGACTCCAGTTCGCCTGGGGGAAGTCGGGCACACCGACGACCTTGTTGTCGGCTCCGTCCCCATCCGTGTAGGTGTCGGTGTTGACTGCTTTGAGGGCGCTGCAGAGTTCGCTGTCGACGCGCTCGGCATCCTCGAGGATTGTTTTCACCTTCTCCGTGAGCGTTATTTTGGATGTTCGAGCGTCGATAATTGCTTGTTTGTCGACGGCATCGGTCGGGGTGCAGTTGACGGAGCCATCGGACGCAATCGTGCAGTTTTTCGCGCTGGCGTAGGCCATTGCATCTTCGACTCTCGCCTTGATCGTGGCGACCCCGTCGCGCGCGCCTTCGATCGCCATAAGGGCGCCGTTGACGTTGGTGAGTGCTTGCTCGAGTGTGCTGAGGTTCTTGCTGGTTGCTGCGCGCATGGCCAGGACGGCGACGCCCTCCGATCGGACGGCGCAGACGGCGCCCTCGCCGGTATCGTAGGCCTCGCGCAGGCCCTTGCTCGCCTGGTAGAGGTCGGTTGCGGCGTTGTCAAGGGGGCCGGGGTCCCATGAGGTGATGGACGACCATGTGAGAGCCATGCGTTACTGTCCCTTCGTCAAGCCGACGGGCGGGCAGGGTACGGGGATGCTTGCCATGATCATCTGAATTGCGATCTCGTTGATCTCTTCAATCGCTTGGAATTGGTTGGCAGAGTTCTTCACGTTGTCGGCCAAGTCGGCGAGCGAAGCCTTCAGTGCTCTGATCTGTGCTTCCATGTGCTCGCCCGCGTATATTGCCTGCGTGCAAGATGACGCATCGGGCATCGCTGACTGTACCTCGGCGAGGCTTAGAGGAAGGGTGGCGTAGTGGGCGACCTTTCCGGAGAGGTCATGCAAGCGGCTGGAGAACCCCTCGAGATCCCCCTGCTGAATCTTCAGATCGGGCATCGTTGTCCTGTCCTTGAGCTGAATCAGTGCTTCGTCAGCTCGCCATTCTAGCGTTGTCAGAGCGTGCGGGGGTGGCGTCTAGAGTGCTGAGACAGTCCGAAGGCGCTCGGCATCCCACATGCACCGGCGGCTCCAGCCTGCGGGAGGCCGGGGCCGTCGTTCAGGCTGCCGGTGGGCACCAGAGATTTTCGCCAGGTTACTCGGAGTAGTGTCTAACGTTATGTCTGACATTGATGCCGTGTTAGCGCGAGTGTAAGTACTTCTTCATCCAGGGCTTGCGGTCGAGCTCTGTCACTTTTCCTTCAGCCCTCTGGAGTGCTTCCCATTCCTCGTCGGTCGTCTGCTTACCGCCGGCGATGATGTTGGCGAAATCTTGAGACGTGCGTGTCCCCTCGTGGAAGTAGGCCATGTGGTTGACGGTCGAAAAACCGCGGAATGAAATTTTGTAGTCTTCGGAGCCGGTTGCGTCGCCGCTCAGGTGGGTGATCCCCTCGAGTTTTCGGGGGTCTTCTCCGTATCCGATAATAGAGCCTAAGCCTTCGACGGAATCTCCGGAGGGAACGGCCGAGACATAGACCTGTTTCTTGGGAACGTTGTACTCATCGATGGAATCGACCCCGCCTCCGGGGGAGCCGGTCAGGATGAGGCGGTCGACGGTGCCTGGGGCCATAAGCGTTGCGCTCTTGCCGCCTGTTGTCGAGCCGTAGGAGTGGGTGAGGAGCGTGTTGAGGAACTTGTGGCCATTGGCGTTCGCGCTCGCGCGCAGCCCCTCCTCGAATTGGGCGAGCTTGGGGGCGGCTCGGTTTGCATAGTCGATGTTCGCCGCCTGAACGATGTTCGCTCCGTCGTTCCGTGGTGCGACGTAGCCGAGGTAGGAGATAGTGGCGACGGTGTTCGGGTTGATCCCTGCGTGCTTGGTCTGCTCCCTGAGGCGGTCGTTAATCTCCATGTACTGGCCGAGGCTGTCACGAACGTTCGTGCCGATGCCGGGCACGAGGGTCGACACGTGCGTGGCGGTGTCGGGGTTGCCCGCGGAGACGATGGCGGTCGTGCGCTGGTACTTCTTGTCGTAGTCGAAGTCGAGAAGGTAGGCAGGGGGAAGACCCTTCCTCCTGCGTGTCATGTCGTCTGTCTGCGTGTCGATGGCGATGAGGTCGTCGAGGGCTTCTGTGGCACGGTCCAGGCGTTCTTTAGCCTTCTGGAGCTTGCCGTCAGGGAGATGGTTGAGCATCGCTGGGCCTGAAGAACCCTTCTTTGCTGCATTTGCCTCATCAGCGAGGGCCTTGTCGTACTCCTTTCGCGCCTCGATGGCCTCTTCTTCTGCGTCCTTGAGTGCTCCCTGGCGGTACTTGCCGTCGGCATGGAGATAACCGTGTAGGGCATGGTGGTTGGCCTTATCGCGCACGACCGCGGGAAGGCCGTCGAGGTGGCGGATGTCGTCCGGGCGACGATCGGTGAGGAATTGCTGCTGCTCGTATGTCAGCGATTTCCACCAGGCCGCGACCTGGGAGGGAGTCCAGTTTGGCTGGGGGAGGTCGGGGACGCCGACGACCTTGTTGTTCTCCCCGTCTCCATCCGTGTAACGGTCGTTATTGATGTCTTGGAGGGCGTGGTAGAGATCCGTGTCGACTTGGTCGGCATACTTGAGGATTTCCTTCACCATGTCCGACAGCGAGATTTTTGCGCGGAGTATGTCTTGGTTTTTCGTGTCGGGGTCAATTGTATGAACGGTTCCGTCAGCATCGATCGTGCATTCATGTGCCGCAGCGGAGGCCAGTGCACTGTCGGCGTGGCCGATGACCTCACCGACCCCGTCGCGTGCGCCCTCGATGGCCATCAGGGCGCCGTTGACGTTGGTGAGGGCGCGCTCGAGCGAGGCGAGGTTGGTGATGGTCGTCGCGCGCATCGCGGTGACGGCCTCACCCTCGGACTGAAGCGCGTTCAGATGATCCTGACCTTTTTCGTAGGCGTCGCGCAGGCCCTGGCTAGCCTCGAACAATGTCTGCGCGATCTCGTCGAGCGGACGGGTCTCCCACTCGAGGATGTTTGCCCATGTGATCGCCATGTCTCATTCTCCCTTCGAGGGGCCCTTGGGCGGGCAGGGTTCGGGGATGCTCGCCATGACCTGCTGGATTGCCTGCTGGTTGATCTCTTCGGTCGCCTGGAACTGCTTGGCCGCGGCCTCCACGTTGTCGGCCAGGGTTACGAATGAGGCCCTCAGTGCCCTCAGCTCGTCCTCCATGTGTTCACCCGCGTACTGTGCCTGCTTGTGGGAGGAGCCGCCAGTCATGGCCGAGGCAACCTTGCACAGGTCGGAGGGGTTGTCGATGAAGCCGCCAACATCGGTGGAGAGGTCGCGCAGGTTGGCGGAAAAGTTCTCGAGGTCTCCCTCGCGGATGTCAAGGTCGGGCATCGTCGTCCTGTTCGTCGTGCCGGCATTGTGCTGTGCTGGCTCACTATTCTACCGACTTGAAAAGGCCTCAGCGCGACGGAAGGCAGGGCCGAGATGCCTCGTCGACGCCCGTAATAACGCCTGATAATTACGTGGTATCTACCGCAATGTGCCTGTGTCGTCCTAGCTTCTTTTGGAACGTATGAAACAATGGCCACGAGCGCCCCATACACGTGAAGGAAAGAGCGATGGCCCTGTTTGAGTTCGAGGATGGTCACCTCGTACCCGCTCAATTCGGATACCCGGTCGCCCAAGACCTGGGACCCGACCTCGTTGACGCTATCTGCCAGCAGGTCCTGCAGATCGTCTCGCGTCCCCTGTTCCCCGTGACCTGGCGCGACATGACCGGCCAGGACGACGAGGAGACGCCTCGCCTGACGGCTCTCGACGTGACCGGTCAGATCGTCTCCGTTGAAATCCTCAAAGAACTCGACTCCGAGACCCTCATTACTTCCCTGTCCCGACTGGCCGAGGTGGCCTCGATCTCCTGGTCGGATCTCGCCGCCGAGTATCCGTCGGGTCCCGAGGGCTTCCGTGCCGGGTGGGCGCAGTTCCGCGACTCGATGCCCCCGGCCGTTGGTCCGGGCCCCCGCCTGATCATGGTCGCAGGCGACATCGACCCCTCCGTGCGCCCCGCCCTGTCTGTGCTGGCGACCTCCGGCGTCGAGGTGCACCTCATGAACCTGCGCCAGATGTCCAATGGCCGCCTCTTCCTGGATGTGAACGCGGTCGGCCCGCGCCTCTACGGCCACGCCCCGCAGCTCCTCGTGTCCGCCGCGGCAGCGCCCGAGCTGACCGCCGCAACCGAGCAGGCGGCTCCCTTCGAGGAAAGCGCGCCCGTAGAGACCGAGATCCCCGCGCCTCCTGCGGAGGAGGCCGAGGCCTCGAACGAGGAGGACTCCGAGACCCCTACGACGCGCCCCACGCCGAAGGTCGCCCCGCACCTGCGCGAGGTCTTCACCTACCCGATGGACGAGGAGCCCCCGGCCCCCTTCAAGTCCGCCGCCGACGAGCAGCCGTCCGACGAGGCCGTGGAAGCCTCGCGCGACGAGGCGGAGCTGGCCGACGAGCAGCCCGAATCCGAGTCTGACAACCGCGCGGACGTGGACGCCGGCGTTGAGGACGCCGAGGGCGTCGCGGAGTCCGACGAGAGCGCCGAGCCGGCAGTTGATGCCGACGAACCCGAGGTTGCGGAACAGCCCGAGGAATCCGAGGCGGAGCTGGTCGAGGACTCCGAGGACGCCGAGGGCGAGCTGGCCGACGAACTCCTCGATCCCGAAGACAACGCCGCTCAGGACGCCGCTGAGGACCATGAGCCCGAAGCAGCGGATGAGCATGCCGACATCGCCGACGAGCATGAGGCCGCGCCCGTCGACCAACACGTGGCAGAAGAGCGCGCCGATGATCGCGCGGATGAGAAGGCTGACGATGCGGCCGATGAGTCCGACGTCGACGCTCACGACGATGCCGAAGCTCCCGCCGACGAGCCGCGCCCCGAGGAAGCCCCTGAGCAGGCAGACGATCAGCGCGCCGATGATCAGCAAGTCGACGATCAGCGCGCCGACGAACCCCAGGCCGACGAGCAGCCTGCCCCCGAGGAAGACAAGCCTCGCTGGGAGCGTCCCGCCCACATGAGTCGCCGCGCCACGCGCCGCGCTCGCGAGGAGTCGGGCGAGCTCAACGACGGTGGCGCGACCGACGCGGCCACGGCCTCGTCCGTGGATCGCGCCGAAGAGTCCCCTGAGGTCGCCCAGGCGCGCGCGGAGGGCCTGCCGGTCCTCGGTCGCGACGAGGCCGGACTGCGCACCCTTGCGGAGATTCTTGGTCAGGACACGCCCCTCGTTGCCCGCAGCGAGCTGGGCCTGCCCGCCGACCTGGTGCTCGCCGCGAGCGGCGCCATTTCGGGCGCGGGCCTCACCTACCCGTCGCTCGACACCCTGCTCACCGCGCGCGGCCTCGGCCATATCGACGCGTGGGGTCAGGTGCGCATCGGTGACCGACTGGGTCCGACCCTGGCGGAAGCCCTCGACGAGATCAACCGTGAGATCGTGCGCGAGTACGCCCAGGCTCCGCGCGGACAGCACTCCGCCAAGCACTGACACAGCGGCCGCAGCAGCGGCACACGCACGAAGAGAGGCCCGGGATCACGAGATCCCGGGCCTCCTCGCTATCCGACGCTCAGCGCACGAAAGCGTCAAGCCAGCCGCGCATCGTCGCGTACACGGCCTCGCGCACAGGAGCGTCCGACAGAACCAGATCGTGCTTGCCAGGGAAACGGGCGATCGTCACCAGGTCCGAGAGGCCCAAGCTCCGCTCGGCGATAACCGTGGGGTCCAGGACGGTGTCGGACGTGAAGACGCGCTCGCACCACTCCTCCTCGAAATATGCCGACGTGGACACCATCGACAGGACCGGGCACTCCAGGTGCACGCGCTTCTCGATCGTTTCGTGCCCGGCCATGATCGCCTCCAGCCACGAGGCGGGAACCGGGTAGGACTCGGGGCGCTTCCACTCCTGGATGATCGGCCAGCCCGCGACCGACGGGTCCTCTGCCGACAGCCCCTCGGGGATCGGCAGCTCCGAGGAGGCACGCCCCGCGAGCGAGCGACCGTAGTGGCCGGTCCCACCCGAGGGCACCTCCCACATGGGGTTACGCGACGCGATGCGCCCGATGACGGGGGCCATCGCCCCGCGCCAGGCGGCCATCGACTGCATCTCCAGCCAGCCCGAGTTCAGGATGAGGCCGTCCAGGACGCCCGGGTGGCGGTGCGCCCACAGGGTCGCGATCAGGCCGCCCGTCGAGTGGCCCATGAGGACGATCGGCTCGTCCTCGCGCTCCTCGCGGATAATCTCGATGGCCTCGCCGATCTCCTCGTCGTACACGGACAGGTCGTCGGCGTATCCGATCGTCTGGTGGGGGCGCAGGGACCGCCCGTACTTGCGCATATCCAGCGCGTAGAACGCCGCCCCCGCCTCGCGCAGCCGATCAGCCATCTCCGTCTGGAAGAAGTAGTCGTTGCGTCCGTGCAGGTACAGGACCGTCATGCGGGCGCTCTCGGGCGGGGTAGCACGCACCAGGGTGGCCACGCAGGGCCCCTCCGCGTCGTCGAGCAGCTCGATCGTGCGCGACTCATACCCATCGCCGAGGATGTCGGCGCGCCAATCGGAGCCGGGAGGGCCGTCCTCGCCCCAGGGGGCCATGACGTCGCGCTCGGGGACCCCCTCGGGCGACGAGGCCGGGGTATCAACCCCGGACAGGTCGGGCAGACCGCTCGTGTCCGGGATTAGCTCGTCGCCGGGCTCGGGATTGCTAGTAACGCTCATGTGGTCAGCATAACGCGCGAGGCCACCCCGGCCTCGTTGATGAGGAGAAGAAACCGGGGCGGCCTCGACGACAGCGAACGCCAATCAGGCGAAGGAGGACGCGCGCGAGGGGATGCGCTCGTTGAGGAACTCGTCGAGGAGGGCCGTCAGCTGGTCGTGCTCGATGAGGAATCCGTCGTGACCGTGGTCGGAGTGGATCTCGCGGTAGAACGCGCCCGAGATGCCGGCCGCCATCTGCCAGACCTGCTCGGGGAAGAAAAGTCGGTCAGAGTCGACCGCGACGACGAGGGTGCGCGCGGTCACCGCCTTGAGAGCCTCGGCGATACCACCGCGGTCGCGGCCTACGTCGTGGGAGAGCATCGTGCGACACAGCGCCACGTAGGAACCCGCGTCGAAGCGGCGCACGATCTTCTCGCCGTGATAGTCCAGGTAGGACTCCACCGCGAGGCGCCCGCCGTGCAGGGGATCCTCGTCGTTCTGGGGGATGCGGCCGAAGCGCTCGTCCAGCTCGGAGGGGGAGCGGTAGGTCGTGTGCGCGATCTGGCGGGCGAGCGCCAAACCGGCGTTGGGGCCGGGGCCCGCGTAGTAGTCGCCACCGCGCCACGCCGGATCCAGCTCGATCGCGCGGATCTGCGTGTGGGTCCACGCCGCCTGGTCGGCGGTCGTCTGCGCGCCCGAGGCCACGACCACGAGTCGGCGTACGCGCTCGGGGTAGGTGACCGCCCACTCGATCGCGCGGTGACCGCCCAGGGAGGTGCCCACGACGATGCTCCACTCGTCGATGCCGAGCAAGTCGGCCAGGCGGGACTCGGCGTAGACCTGGTCGCGCGTGGAGATCACGGGGAAGCGCGAGCCCCAGGGTGCCCCGTCCGGCGCCAGTGAGGCCGGGCCAGTCGAGCCCTGACAGCCACCCAGAACGTTGGCGGCCACCACGTAGTAGCGGTCGGTGTCGATGATGCGCCCCGGGCCCACGATCTGGTCCCACCAGCCGGGGGTCGGCTG
>ERZ1674049.142-NODE-142-length-12145-cov-7.566419_pt1 | contig 12145 bp, 10 predicted proteins | sample MGYA00581127_ERZ1674049 | MGnify/ENA primary metagenome ERZ1674049 (study PRJEB41354, sample SAMEA4873323) | human saliva metagenome | biome: human-associated habitat [ENVO:00009003]; feature: mouth environment [ENVO:08000002]; material: saliva material...
CTCTTCCGATCTAGAGCGCAGCTACCGAGAGCTGAGGCAAGGAGTGTCATCAGATAGTTCATATTAATAGGGTGTGATATGTAGGGCGAGGAGGACGCCTTACAGCTATATAACAAGCAATGTGGGCAAATGGCTCGCTTTCGCTAACTTTGTAGGCTACAAAGAGTAGCGACAAAGCGATAAGACATCATGGCTAAGACTTCAGGTAAGACATCAAGTAACCCACGTGGCCGCCGCCCTGCAGCAGGGAGTGCGAAGGGGAATGCGTCCTCTCCACTCTTCGATATCGCAGGGGGACTACGTGATCTGGTGACGGAGAACTTCAGCAACCGCCGCATCCCGACACTCATCGGGCTGGTGCTGCTGGCATTCTTCGGCTTTGCCTGCCTGTCGCTCATCACCTTCCTCTTCTCTGGCGGGAGTGACCAGAGCCTCATCCTCGCCTCAGGTGAGGGCGAAGCTACAGCCGAGCTGGCACGTGAGGCGAAGAACATCTTCGGCCTCCCTGGTGCACGCATCGCAGACTACCTCTTCAACCAGCTCTTCGGCTGGGGGATTGTCTTCGCGCTCTCTTATCTCGCATTCCTCTTTGCGCACCTCATCTGGCGTCCACGTATCGCGCCCTACCGCTACGTCACGAACTTCCTTATCAATGGCTTCCTCCTGCTCTGGACCTCCGTAGCAGCTGCGGGCCTGCAGTCGCTCTTCCCCTCCGACAGCTTCCTGCGCTGGGGTGGTCTGCGCGGTGAGGAGCTCTTTACCTATATATATAGAGGTATCGGCATCGCTGGCCTCCTCGGCGTGCTGGCCTTCACGCTACTCATCTTCGCTGTGACGTGCAGTAGCCGTGTGCTCAGCGCCATACAGAATCCCAAGGTGCCGAAGGTACCCCACGTCTCCGTCCCACGCCCTGAGATGGGTGGCTTCTTCTCGCGCCTCTTCTCTCGCAAGAAGAAGGACGAAGAATCCCAGAGCGAAGAGGAGTACGAGAGCTACAGCCAAGACGAAGATGCTTGGCGTGACGAGCCTCCTATGCCCACCGATGACGAGGAGATGGACGTGCAGGAGGAAGACCCCACGCCTTACGTAGTGCATACACCTCCGACGACCACGACGGCTACGACTGCGCAGACCGCAGAAGCAGCCCCCAGTGCGACGTCCTTCAGCCGCACGACGACCAGCGAGCCTTCGGACGTCCCCGAGATGATCGTCGAGGAAGCACCCAAGGATGATCTCGTCGAGGACGGTGACCGCACCGCCCCCGAGCCCTTGGCTCCTGGCATCCAGCTCGCCCTCTACCGCAAGCCCACCATCGACCTCCTGCGCGACTACGAGCAGGGCGGCACGGGCATCGACATGGAGGAGATCGAGTACAACAAGCAGAAGATCATCGACACGCTCGCCAGCTTCAAGATGAACGTCACGCCCTGCAAGGCTACCGTTGGCCCCACCGTGACGCTCTACGAAGTCATCCCCGAGTCGGGTATCAAGGTCTCCCGCATCAAGACGATGGAGGACGACATCGCCATGAGCCTCAAGAGCGAGGGCGTACGTATCATCGCCCCCATGCCAGGTCTTGGCACGATCGGTATCGAGGTACCGAACTCCACCCCACAGACCGTATCTATGCGCTCCATCCTCGCCTCACGCAAGTACCGTGAGCAGCAGGAGAAGATGGAGCTCCCCATCGGTATCGGCAAGACGATCACGAACGAGCCCTTCATCTTTGACCTAACGAAGATGCCTCACCTGCTCATCGCAGGGGCTACAGGTCAGGGGAAGAGCGTCGGACTGAATGCCCTCATCACCTCACTCCTCTACAGCAAGCGCCCCGAGGAGCTGAAGTTCGTCATGGTCGACCCCAAGATGCTTGAGTTCTCTATCTACGAGGAGATCGAGCGTCACTTCCTCGCCAAGCTCCCCGATGCCGAGCGTGCTATCATCACCGACATGACGAAGGTCGTGGCGACGCTGAACTCCCTCTGTATCGAGATGGACAACCGCTACCGCCTCCTACAGACTGCAGGGCGTGCCGTGCGCAACATCCGTGAGTACAACGAGCAGGTCCGCTCTGGCGCCCTCAAGCGCATCGACGGACATGAGATCCTCCCCTACATCGTGCTCATTGTCGACGAGTTCGCCGACCTGATGATGACCGTAGGCAAGGAGGTCGAGCAGCCCATCGCCCGCCTGGCGCAGAAGGCACGTGCCGCAGGGATCCACATGGTCATCGCGACACAGCGCCCCTCGACAGACGTCATCACGGGTCTTATCAAGGCGAACTTCCCCGCACGTATCGCCTTCAAGGTCTTCTCTATGGTCGACTCCCGCACCGTCCTCGACTCCCCAGGAGCCAACCAGCTCATCGGCCGAGGCGACATGCTCTTCTATCAGGGCAAGGATATGATCCGCGTGCAGTGTGCCTTTATGGATACGCCCGAGACAGAGGCTATCGTTGAATATATAGCGCAGCAGGAGAGCACCGGCTCCGCCTACGAGCTCCCCGAATACATCCCCGAAGGGGAGGAGAATGGTGCCAAGGGCTTCAACCCCAACGAGAAGGACAGCCTCTTCGACGAGGTCGCTCGCATGGTCGTACAGACACAGGTGGGCTCGACGTCGAATATCCAGCGTAAGTTCAACATCGGCTACAACCGCGCTGGCCGTCTTATGGACCAGCTCGAGGGCGCCGGCATCGTCGGCGTACAGGAGGGCAGTAAGCCCCGCGAGGTCTACATCAAGGACCAAGCGACCCTCGAGCAACTGCTGCAGAAGCTAAGCTAAGCCCAAGGGGAATGGGCCGTTTTATCATTACTTTATAACTTTGAGCTATGATTATGCGACGTATCATCATGACGCTGAGTGCCGCTGCCCTGCTCTGCACGGGAGCCATAGCACAGCGCAAGGCTACCCCCGCAGCCCCCACTTCTACCGTCACTCCACAGAGCCTACTTGAGCGTGCTGAGGCCAGCCTCTACCGCACAGGTGCTACCGTGGTAGACTTCTCTACGCAGCTCCAGGACAAGGCTGGACGCAGCGCTGGATCGACGACGGGTAAGATGCACCTCCAGGGTGATGCCTTCCGCCTCGAGTACGGGACGATCACGGCGGTCTACACCGCTGGGACGCTCACCTACTACGATAGCGCCGAGCATACCCTCACCATATCCAAGCCCTCGCAGGACGAGCTCCTGCAGATCAACCCGCTCTACTTCCTTCGCTCCCGTGCTCAGGGCTTTGCAAGCCAGCTCGAGGGGAAGGCAGGTGCTACTGCTGTCGTGGCCTTCACCCCACAGCAGAAGAGCAATATCTCCCGTGTCGTGACGACCTTCCAGACGAGCAATGGGATCCCCACGCAGCTGGTCTTCACGGCTAAGGACAAGAGCGTCTTGACCGCCCGTATCGCGAAGGTTAGCCCTCGCACAGCCTATGCCGCAAGCTTCTTCACCCTCTCGGCGAAGAGCTACCCAGGCTGCGAAGTCGTCGACCTCCGCTAAGTAAGCCCACGCCCTCCAATAGACACTAAATGGAATTTAAGACCCTCGCCGAGGTAGGCGAGTATACGCAGCTCATGGGACGCGTCTTCACGCTGCCCATGCGCTGGCGGATGTTCTTCCGCTCCGTCATCCGAGAGATGTACAGTCTCGGGGTCGGCTCTCTCTGGATCGTCTTCATCATCTCGCTCTTCATCGGTGCGGTGATCACGATCCAGCTGTCGATCAATATGACCAACCCCCTTATCCCACGCTTCACCATCGGCTACTCCACGCGTGAGATCATGATCCTCGAGTTCTCCTCGACGGTCATGTGCCTCATCTTGTCGGGTAAAGTCGGATCAAGTGTCGCCTCAGAGCTCGGCACCATGCGCGTCACCGAGCAGATCGACGCAATGGAGATCATGGGGGTCAACTCTGCGAACTTCCTTATCCTGCCCAAGATCGTAGGCTTCATGGCCTTCATCCCCGTGCTCTCGGTCTTCTCCATGGTCACGGGTATCGTCGGGGGGTATATCGCCTGTGACCTGGCGCTCTCGATGACGCACAAGGACTTTGTCTATGGGCTCCAGCTTTTCTTCACGCCCTCCTACGTCGGCTACTCGATCATCAAGTCGGTGGTCTATGCCTTCATCATCTCCTCGGTAGCCTCCTACTACGGCTACTGCGTGAAGGGCGGGGCACTGCAGGTAGGCGCCTCAAGTACGCGCGCCGTCGTCAATAGCAGCGTCCTCATTCTCTTCTGGGACCTCCTGCTCACCAACATCCTCCTCACCTAAGCCCTCCCGCACTATGATACAAGTCAAGTCGCTCGCTAAGCGCTTTGAGGACAAGGAGGTCATCAAGGGTATCGACGCCACCTTCGAGACGGGGAAGACGAACCTCGTCATCGGTCGAAGCGGTGCTGGTAAGTCCGTCTTCGTGAAGTGTATGATCGGCCTCATCCGCCCCGACCAGGGCGAAGTCCTCTATGACGGCCGTGACCTCATCAAGATGACCAAGCCCGAGCTACTGCGTCTGCGTCGTGAGATGGGGATGCTCTTCCAGGGCTCAGCCCTCTTCGACAGCATGACGGTCGTAGAGAATGTCCTCTTCCCTATGGAGATGTTCTCCTCCGACAGCTACGACAAGTCCTACCGCCGTGCGATGGAGCTACTGGAGCGTGTCGGCCTGGCCGAAGCCGCGAAGAAGTATCCCGCTGAGATCAGTGGTGGGATGATGAAGCGTACTGCCATCGCACGCGCTTTGGCACTCAATCCGAAATACCTCTTCTGCGACGAGCCAAACTCAGGTCTTGACCCCAAGACCTCTACGGTCATCGACCAGCTCATCTACGAGCTCACGCAAGAGTACAATATCACGACCATCGTCAATACGCACGACATGAACTCCGTGCGTGCTATCGGCGATAAGATCATATACATCCACAACGGACTGAAGGAATGGGAGGGAAGTAGTGCCCTACTCTCCTCACCAGATGTGCCCGAGGGCGTCCTTCAGTTCATCAACGCAGGCCGCGTATAGCCTGCCCACTCCCCTTCTGACCAGCATATGTCTCTCCTCAAGAAAGATTCGCTCCTGACGCACATCCTACTTATGGTAGGTACCTCCGTCCTACTCGTCACCCTGCTCATCTACGGCCTCGACATCTACACCCGCCACGGGGACACGGTCAAGGTACCCGACCTGCGTGGTAAGACGCTTGCCGAGATGCAGCGCATCCTTGATGATGCAGGGTTGAAGTACGAGATCAACGACTCGACGTTCTCCCGCACCGCTATCCCTGGTACCGTCCGCGAGGTCATCCCCGCACCTGGTAGCGAGGTCAAGCTCGGCCGCATCCTCTTCATCGCTATCAATGGCTTCCACCAGCGTCGCCAGACGATCCCTAACTACAAGGATCAGTCGGCCCGTCAGATCCTTGCCCTGCTGAAGGGGCTGGGCTTTGAGTCCGTCGACCAGCGCGTCGTGCCTGGCGGCTACGTCGGCTCTGTCGTGGGCCTGCAGACAGCTGATGGCAAGGTCGTAGAGGCTGGTACGCAGCTGCCTATCGATACGAAGCTCGTCCTCCTGGTAGCAGGTCAGGTCATCGATACGCTGGGGCTCGACCGCTATATCGAAGGATACAGTAGCCAAGGCGATAGCACCGTCGTACGTACGACACCAGCCACACCCGAGAAGAAGGATGACGGAGGCATCAGCAATGACTGGTGGTAATCCGCTGACTGACGAGGAGCTGCTCCTCGATAGCGAAGCCTGGGAAGGCGACGAAGATCTCTTCCTCCCCGATGGCACCGCCGAGGTCGAGCGCCTCGACGCCGCTGCTGTCTCCTATCTCCAGCATGCCGATAGCTCACCACTCTATGAGCACTTCCGTGTCGTAGCTGACAAGGGGCAGGCGCCTATGCGCATCGACAAGTATCTGGCTACACGTATGACGGGTAGCAGTCGTAGTCGCATCCAGCAGGCGCTCGACGGGGGCTATGTCTTCGTCGGCGACAAGCCCGTCAAGAGCAACTACCGCATCAAGCCCCTCGACGTCGTCACCCTCCAGCTACGCCGTCCCAAGCACGAGCTTGAGATCATCCCCGAGCCCATACCGCTGGATGTCGTCTACGAAGATGAGGTGCTGATGGTCGTCAACAAGCCTGCGGGGCTCGTCGTCCACCCTGGGCACGGCAACTATACTGGCACGCTGGTCAATGCACTGGCCTACTACCTGCAGGATGATCCCCTCTATGATCCCGCCGACCCCAACGTCGGCCTCGTCCATCGCATCGACAAGGATACGAGTGGCCTGCTGGTCATCGCCAAGCGTCCCGAAGCGAAGGCGCATCTGGCACGTCAGTTCTTCAACAAGACGACCCGCCGCACCTACCGCGCCCTCGTCTGGGGCAGACTGAAGGAAGCCGAAGGCACGATCATCGGCAACATCGGCCGTGATGAGCGTGACCGCCTGCAGATGGCGGTCTATCCCGAGGGCTCTCCCAAGGGTAAGCACGCCGTCACGCACTACACGCTCCTCGAAGAGCTGGCCTACGTCAGCTGGGTCGAATGCCGACTCGAGACGGGCCGCACGCACCAGATCCGTGCCCATATGCGCCACATCGGGCACCCGCTCTTCGCTGATGCACGCTATGGTGGCGACAAGATCCTTTGGGGTAACCAGTTCTCACGCTACAAGCAGTTCGTCCAAAACTGCCTCACGCTCTGCCCTCGTCAAGCACTCCACGCTAAGACGCTGGGCTTCGTTCATCCCGTGACGGGCGAAGAGATGCTCTTCGACAGCAAGCTTCCCAGCGACCTTGAGCAACTCTTAGAGCGCTGGCGCACCTACGCAGCGCAGGTCGACAACGAATAAGAAATAGGGGAAGGTCTCCCCGACATCAGTCCCACACCGATAGGGCGGTACGCATACGTGATGCGTGCCGCCCTATTTTATTTCAGGAGGACCGAAGAAGCGATCTCGTGAGCGGGGTGATACCGACCTATATTGGTCAGCGGGTGAAGCTATACTGGTCGACGCTTCGACCACTACTGGTCGCGACGCGAACCTATAGTGGTTCACTTGCGGACCAGTAGTGGTTCGCACTTCGAAGGAATAGTGGTTAGCACCTCCCCCTCTATAGGGCCTGCATCCGTGGGGCTTGTGAAGCACCTCCGTCTCCTATGTATCTTCACTAAATAAATTCTCTATACCTTCGCATCGTAGGTACAAAGGACCACCCACTTAGGCCCACGAGAGAGCCTACTCCATGTAGTCATCATCCAATGCAACTCATCTAAGTTATGACAGCAAAAATGGTATTCTGTTCTCTCTGCCTTCTCCTGCTCGGTGCTACCTCCTGCACCAAGGATCAAGACATAGAGTCCACAGCCGATCCCTCTCCTTCGACCGCCGTAAAGGCACAGGAAACCGAGGAACCAGACGTTACCCACATTCCAAGCTCCCAGCTCCGCTCACTCCGCGCGAGCTACAGCCCGCACCAAGCCAAGGGGCTCTCCCTTGACTCCCATTCCGCCCGCACAGAGGCACTCACCACGCTCTCCGACCAGCTTCTCAAGATCCTACCTTCATTCGCCGACCCCAAGCGAGGCGAATTTGCCGCCATCGTCGTCAGCGATGACAAGGACCGTCAGGAGATCCGCATCGAAGAAGTCACGGTCTATGATCCTGAGAAGGTAGGCCTTCTTAACCTGCTCTTCGCTATCGCACTAATGCCCAAGTCCTATTCTGAGGAGCTCGACACAGCCCAGTCGACTGAGGCTGAGGCTCCGAGTAAGATGCTCTTCTCTTGCGATGGTGGAGCGAAGGATGGCAGCTCCATCAAGGTAAACTTCCCCAAGAACGACAAGGATCTGATGGAGGCCAGCAAGAAGATCGCGGCCTTCATCAGCGAATGTATGGCGGGCGAGGTTCGCGACCATGTAAGCAAGACCACCCTCATCTACATGCCGATCTAACGCGCTCCCCATTCGCTCTGACGAAGTCCAGCTAAGCGAAGCGAGCACTGTGCGGTCTATTGTCTGCACAGTGCTCGCTTTGCTATTGCCGATCAGAAGGGATGCGTAGCTTCCTGCTAAAGAGCTCTACGCTTGTGGCTCGATAGGCAGGCACTCACACTTTTGCCGTACCTTTGCACTCGTGTGGCACCGCATTCATTCGTACAATATTATAGGGTAAGGAAGGGCCCCGCCACAGACCTTCGGCACCCCATACCGCCCCAGCCTGCGGGGAGGACAAACTAATCAAGACTACTCCATTGGAATATCTATTCACCCTCGAGATGAAGGTGCGCGACTACGAGTGCGACCTACAGGGCGTCGTCAACAACGCCAACTACCAGCACTATATGGAGCATACGCGACATGAGTTCCTCGAGAGCCTGGGCGTGAACTTCGGCAAGATGCACGAAGATGGCCTGGATGCCTTCGTCACCAAAGTATCTATCTCCTATAAGAAGAGCCTGCGCAGTGGCGACCACTACCGCTCGGCACTCCGCTGTGCTATGCGTGCGCCCAAGCTCGTCTTCTATCAGGATATCCTGCACCTCGACGGGAGCCTCGCTGCACGCGGTGAGGTCGAGTGCGTCGTCGTCGACAATGGGCGCCTGACCCGTGGGGAGTTCTTCGCTGACCTCCTCCGTGACGTCCTGCCCCAAGACGCCCAGTAAACCTCCCTCCTCTCCCCTATTCCCCTCAGAGTAAAGTCCCACAAGCACACTATGGCAAAGAAGATCGCAGAGACCCCGATGATGAAGCAGTATATGGAGTTCAAGGCTAAGCACCCCGATGCTATCCTGCTCTTCCGTGTCGGTGACTTCTACGAGACCTTCAGCGACGATGCCATAGCTGCCGCCGAGATCCTCGGTATCACGCTCACCAAGCGTGCCAACGGCTCTGCGATGCACGTAGAGCTGGCGGGCTTCCCCCACCATGCCCTCGACACCTACCTGCCGAAGCTCGTTCGCGCGGGGCGTCGTGTGGCTATCTGCGACCAGCTCGAGGATCCCAAGCTGACGAAGAAGCTCGTCAAGCGTGGCATCACGGAGCTCGTCACCCCTGGGGTTGTACTCGGCGACAACGTCCTGAGAAGCAAGGAAAACAACTATCTGGCTGCCGTCTGGCTCTCCAGCGATGGTGCCATAGGGAGCGTCTCCCTGCTGGATATCTCGACGGGCGAATTCGTCGTCTCCGAAGGCACCCCCGAGCATCTCGAGAAGCTCCTCAGCTCCTACCAGCCCAAGGAGGTACTCGTCGAGCGCACGAGCCGTAGCCTCTTTGACAAGGTCATCGGCTATCGAGGCTTCATCTTCGAGGTCGAGGACTGGAGCTTTGCCGTGGAGAACAACCGCCGCAAGCTCACCGCCCACTTCGGTGTGCAGAGTCTCAAGGGCTTCGGCCTCGAGCAGCGCCCCGCCTCTATCGCAGCTGCTGGGGCTATCCTCAATTACCTCGAGCTGACGAGCCACCACGAGATCGGGCACATCACTACCCTTCGGAGTATCGACCGCCTGAGCTACATGCGTCTCGATAGCTTCACCTTCCGCAGTCTGGAGATCCTCTCTCCGATGAACCGCGAGGAGGGTAAGAGCCTCCTCGACATCATCGACCACACCCAGACGGCTATGGGTGGACGCCTGCTCCGCCACTGGCTTTCCTTCCCCCTCATTGACCTCACCGAGATTCACCGCCGCCAGTCGGTCGTGACGGATCTCGTACGTACGGCCGAGCTACGTCGCACGACCAGCGAGCTCCTCATCGGTATCGGGGACCTCGAGCGTATGGCATCGAAGGCCGTCGTCGGGCGTATCTCCCCTCGTGAGGTACGCCAGCTGGCCACCTCCCTCGGCCAAGTCGAGCAGATCGGCTCGCTCCTCACCTCCAGCGACTCGGCCGAGCTGCAGAAGATAGCCAGTCGCCTGCAGCCTATGGGCGAGCTCATCTCCGACATCGAGCACACGCTAACCGAAGAGCCACCCGTCGCCCTCGGTCGTGGCATCACCATCGCCCCAGGAGTGAATAGCGAGCTGGATGAGCTCCGTTGCCTCTCCTCCCACGGCAAGGAATACCTCCTGGAGCTCCAGCGCCGCGAGAGCGAGCGCACGGGCATCCCCTCCCTCAAGGTCTCCTATAATAATGTCTTCGGCTACTACATCGAGGTGCGCTCCACCCACAATGATAAGGTGCCCGAAGATTGGACACGCAAGCAGACGCTCGCCAACGCCGAGCGCTACATCTTCCCCGAGCTCAAGGAGTACGAGGAGAAGATCCTCGGCGCCGAAGAGCGTATCGCCAGCCTCGAAGGGCATCTCTATAGCGAGCTTCTTGTACGCCTCTCGCGCTTCGTCCGCCCACTGCAGCAGGATGCCCGCGTCATCGCTGAGCTGGACTGCCTCAGTTCGCTCGCCGAAGTGGCCGTCACGGAGCGCTACGCCTGCCCCGTCGTCGATGATGGCTTCGTCATCGATATCCGTGCTGGGCGCCACCCCGTCATCGAGAAGCAGCTCCCCTTCGGGCAGAGCTACGTACCGAATGACGTACACCTCGACAATGAGGAGACGCAGATCATGGTCATCACCGGGCCGAACATGAGCGGTAAGTCCGCCCTCCTTCGTCAGACCGCCCTCATCGTGCTCTTAGCGCAGATCGGCTCCTTCGTCCCTGCCGAAGCTGCCCACCTCGGGCTCACCGATGGCATCTTCACCCGTGTCGGAGCCTCGGACAATATCTCCCGTGGCGAATCGACCTTCATGGTCGAGATGCAGGAAGCCTCCAGCATCCTCAACGCCCTCACGCCTCGCTCCCTCGTCCTCTTCGACGAGCTGGGCCGTGGTACCAGCACCTACGATGGGATCTCCATAGCTTGGGCCATCATCGAGTACCTGCACGACAATCCCCACGGGCGCCCCAAGACCCTCTTCGCTACGCACTACCACGAGCTCAATGACCTCGAGGGTCGTCTCGAGCGCGTGAAGAACTACAACGTCTCCGCCCGCGAGATCGACGGGCGTATGCTCTTCCTTCGCAAGCTCGTCCGCGGGGGGAGCGAACATAGCTTCGGTATCCAGGTTGCGCGCCTCGGCGGTATGCCACGTAGCATCACCGACCGTGCCACTGACATCCTCGGCCAGCTCGAGTCCGCTCACATCCACGAAGTCACGGGCCTCAGCACCGAGGTCAACGTCAGCCGAGCCGCTACACCCAGCGTCACAGAGCCCAACAGCAATATCACGGGTGGCGTGCAAATGAGCTTCTTCCAGCTTGACGACCCCGTACTCTCCGACATCCGCGAGCGCCTGCTGATGGTGGACATCAACAGCCTCACGCCGCTGGAAGCCCTGAATAAGCTCAGCGAGATCCAGCGCCTGCTGAAGACGCCTTAGTGATTTTTACCCGAGCATAATCCGTACATATAATAAAAAGTGCCTTGTCTTGAGGGAGTTTACCTCTCTAAGACAAGGCACTTTCTTTACACATAAAGGGGGAAAGCAGTGAGATCGTAAAAAATAATCGGAATATATATACCACCCACACATAGCCATACGTTGATATAGCGAGAGCAGGTCACTTAGGTCTGCGCCTCAAGATAGGATAGTATTGATCACATTGCGTATGGACAAAAGCCCTACTTGTTAGAGCGAAGCAGATATCACTCACACCACATACCTTCCACTTGCGTGACCGCTCGTAGCGGTGACCTCCCCCCAGCTTGAGCTTGGCGACACTTCCCTTCTATGTCTCCGAGCCATTGTAAGCGACCGAAGGTATAGCAAGTCCCCCTCCCTCCCTGATTCAAGTCTCTCGCATGGTCAAGCAGCTATCTGTACACCATGCTTCCCCTTCACTTTTTTTCGGTAGCTCATCGACTACATCCCTGCGTCTCCTTGGAGGAACATCTCTCTGGATGACGAGTAGCAGAGCGCCCAGTCCTCTCACATATCCCACTTAAGAATAGAGCAGAAGACGTGTAATCGTCCTGCATATATATCCAATCTTATCATTCACGATGAACCACTTATCAGATTACCTCGCCCCTAAAGCTGAGTTCTTTGAGATTGAGGCCACAGTGAGCCTCCTCATCCAGTTCTCAGGAGACGCCGACTTTGAAGATTTCGAAGAAGGAGAAGCTATCTAAGTCAGACCCAAGC
>ERZ1674049.156-NODE-156-length-11484-cov-5.829644_pt1 | contig 11484 bp, 12 predicted proteins | sample MGYA00581127_ERZ1674049 | MGnify/ENA primary metagenome ERZ1674049 (study PRJEB41354, sample SAMEA4873323) | human saliva metagenome | biome: human-associated habitat [ENVO:00009003]; feature: mouth environment [ENVO:08000002]; material: saliva material...
ATGTGCGATGTTCCTCCAAAAAAATCCGCACTTTTGGCTCATGATTCGGAGACTTCTCCAGAAATCTCCGAGCAATCAAAAAAAACGTCGGAGTTTTTCCAAAAAACGTTGGAGATTTTTCCAAAAACGTCGGAGTTTTTTTCAAAAAAGTCCCACGTTTTTTCTGAAACGTCCGACAATTCCATTTTGCCCTCCGATTGTTCCGCCTCATCCCTCCCATCATTGGAGGTTGAAGCCCCCATGGCACGCACCTTTGCGCCCATTGCTGCGGTGGACATCACGCCCGAAGGCATCAGCATAGACGGCATTGCCCTACCTTTCGAGGAACAAGGAGCGGCACTTCTCCCAGCAGCCTACAAAAATCTCATTTGGGGCTACCCGAAATTCCACAAGATGGATGTCCTCTCTCAGTTGGCTTTCGTGGCTACTGAGTTGTTGGTACACTCCATTCCCCATCTCGATGCCCACACAGCGGTCGTCTTTCTCACGCATCACGGATCTTTGGCAGCCGATGTGCATTATCAAAGCACCATTGTGCCCACTGCCGAGGAATTCTTTCCCAGTCCAGCTGCGTTTGTCTACACCTTGCCCAACATTGCCACGGGCGAAGTTGCCATCCGTCACCATTGGCACGGCCACACCGCTTGTTATGCCCTGCCCACCACGGCAGAGGAAGCGCTCCAACAGTCGCTCATCCTTTCGCCTGCCTCCGATGGGCGCACCACTGCCATCGTAGGGGGATGGCTGGACGCCGAAGATGCCGAGCATTTCTCCACACATCTGCAACTCTATCTTCCCACGACTAACATCTAAGTAGAAGTTAGACATTAGATGTTAGACGCTAGAGCCCTGCGGCAATGAGCCTCTGGAAATGTCCAACTGCACTTGCCTTCTTAAAGACTTATGGTCTAATGTCTACCCGCTATTGCCAAAGCTCTAACATCTAATCTCTAACGTCTATCGTCTAATCTCTAACGTCTATCATCTAATCTCTAACGTCTAACGTCTAATCTCTAACGTCCAACGTCTAATCTCTAACGTCTAATCTCTAACGTCTATTATATGTCCGACCTCAAACTCCAACTCAAACAACAGATTATCGAAGTACTCTCCTTGGAAGAAATCACCCCAGAGTCCATCGTCGACAGCGAACCTCTCTTTGGAGATGGCTTAGGACTCGACTCTATCGATGCTCTCGAACTCATTGTACTCCTCGATCGCACCTATGGCATCCGACTTTCTTCTCCTGCCGAGGGCAAACAAGTCTTTGCTTCCATCGACACCATGGCAGACTACATCCAACAACACCGCACTAAATGATTGTAATCACTGGCGCAGGCATCCTCTCCTCCCTAGGCATCGGAGTAGATACCACACTGCAAGCCCTCCAATCGGGGACTTGTGGCATCGCCCCTCCGCGTCATCTCACCACACAGCACCCACTTCCTGTGGGAGAAGTGCCCATGAGCAATGCCGAACTGTCCGAAGCGGTGCAAGCTGCCTCGGACGTCATCTCGCGCACTGCCCTCATGGGCATCATGGCTTTGGGCGAAGCACTGCAGTCTGCTCAGCTTTCTTCTGCCGACCTTCCGCACCTGGCACTCGTGGGTGGCACGACGGTGGGCAACATGGACGTGACGGAAGTGGAGTTTGCACGCACGCTTCATGCCGACACCTTGGGACTCTGTGGCATGTGCACCGACCAAATCGCCGCGTACTTCGGAGAGTGGGGCTACGTCACCACCTTGAGCACCGCTTGTTCGTCGGCTGCAAATGCCTTCATCCACGGAGCCATGCTCATCGAAAGTGGGGCGTATGACTGTGTCGTTGTGGGCGGAAGCGAAGCACTCTCGCGTTTCCACTACAATGGTTTCCGATCGCTCCTCATTCTTGACCCAGATTCCTGCCGCCCCTTCGACAGTTCTCGAGCTGGTCTCAACCTGGGTGAAGGAGCCGCCTTTGTGGTGTTGGAGCGCGAAAGCCATGCTTTGGCACGCGGTGTCCAACCTCTTGCCACACTCTCCGGCTGGGGCAATGCCTGCGATGCCTTTCACCAAACGGCTTCTTCGGAAGAGGGCATCGGTGCTGTGCTAGCCATGCAAGCCGCTCTCCGCAGAGCCGGTCTGCAACCTGCCGACATCGGCTATATCAATGCCCACGGCACAGGCACTCCCAACAATGATGCGAGTGAACTTGCCGCAGTGCGCAGCGTGTTTCCCACGCTTCCCCCACTCTCCTCCACCAAGTCTGCCACCGGACACACCACGAGTGCTTCGGGAAGTGTGGAAGCTGTGATTTGCCTTCTGGCTTTGCAGCATCACTTCCTTCCTGCCAATCTGCATTGGAGCTCGGCAATGGACGAAGATTTCACGCCTGTGCTTGTTCCCACTCCTGCACCACAGCTCCGCCATGTGCTGTGCAATGCCTTTGCCTTCGGAGGCAACGACACTGCGCTCGTATTTTCGCAATACGACACTGTGCAATCGGAGGAACAGCCTTCCGCCATTCCTGCACCGCGCGCGGTCTATCTGCACCAACTGCTCCGACACGAAGATCTCGCACCCGAAGATTTGCCCAAGATTCCTCCCATGGTGGCACGTCGTCTCACGCCTTTGTTGAAGCGCGGATTGCAAGTGTCGCTCGCCGTCTTGGCAAAGGTGGCACAAAGTGAGCGTTCAAATTCGGCTGCTTCATCGGAACAGGCTGCAACGGCTCTCCCCAGTCCTTATGCCCAACCGCAAGCCATTGTGGTGGGTACTGCCATGGGCTGCGTCACCGACACGGAGCGTTTCTTGCGCCAATTAGTCGAACAAGGGGAGGAATTCCTTTCGCCCACGCATTTCATCCATTCCACGCACAACACCCTCGCTGGTTTGGTGGCGATTCATACGAAAAGTCACGGCTACAACACGACTTTCTCGCAGGGCGATGCGTCCTACGACCACGCACTCCGCGATGCCTACTTGCTCCTCTCGCAGGGGCATGCCGACAATGCGCTAGTGGGTGCGCACGACGAAAGGAATAATCTGGCAGTAGCGTACTATCTTTCCACCTCGCCCGAAGGAGCCATTTGCCCCATCCTTCCCACCACCACATTCCACGCTCTATGCCCGCACTGATATTTCTCGCACTGTTGCAGTCCGCCCTCCTTACCCTTGGGCAGGTGACTTTGAAGATTTCGCTCGCACAGTTCCCTGCCTTTTCATGGTCGCTCCGCTATTTTGGCGCGGTCTTTGGCAATCTGTGGTTTGCGGCTTGCGGACTTTGTTTCGGTGCTGCCTCATTGTTGTGGATGTACATCGTGAAGCACTTCGCCTTTCATCAAGCCTTTCCCATGGTGAGTCTGAGTTATGTGATGGGAATGTTGGCTGCAGTGTTTATCTTTCACGAAGAAGTGCCCTTCACCCGATGGATAGGACTTGCCTTTATCTTGGTGGGTGTAGCACTGATTTCCAAATAACAACATATTTATTCTCGTTTCCTCATGCGCAAATTTTGTTCTTTTCTCATAGGCTGTCTCACGTTTTTGTCGCTCTCAGCCCAAACTCCGCTCTCGCAGCAGGAGGCGCAACAGGTGCTCTCCCAAATCTCGACAGCGGCGCAGCAGACAAAGACCCTGCAAGCCCAATTTGTCCAAACCAAAACACTGAAGATGCTCAACCATCGTTTGGTGTCGCGCGGCAGAATGTCGTATGCCCAACCCACACAACTCCGTTGGGAATACAGCAGCCCCACGCACTACGTGTTTGTACTTTCGGGAAATAAGGTGCTCCTTGGCGGAGATCGCGGAAAGAATGTGGTCGATGTGCGCCAAAACAAGGTGTTTCAACAAATCGCTCGCCTGATGGTGAGCAACGTCACTGGGCAATGTCTGACAGATCGCTCCTTTCGCACTCAACTCTTTTCGCACAATGGCACGTGGATAGCCCAACTCACGCCTCAACGCGGTGAGATGAAAGCCTTGTTTTCTCAAATCACCCTCACCATCGACCCGAAGTTAGCGGTCGTTTCGCGCGTGGTGCTCACCGAACGCAGCGGAGATGTCACCACCATCGAACTTTCGGGTTTCAAAAAGAACCAACATGTCGCAGCTTCTGACTTTAAGGTGGATTAGCACCAAGCTACTTTTGGGGGCTATCTTCGTCTTGTGCTTGCTCACCGCTTGCAGTACGGCACAAAACGCTCCCAGTGCACCGCCCCTCCCGTGGGTGGTCACGGACAGTGCCACGACATGGTCGGCACAAATCACGATGCCGCGCGGCAATCTCTCCGGACTTTGCGTAGTGCGCGTGCGCCATGACAGCATCGTGGGTGCGTGGGTCAATGAGTTTGGTGTCCAAGCCTTCGACTTCACCTACAAGCGACGACGACAGCGCATCCGATTGGCGCACCTCATTCCTCCCTTGCGCGGCTTCTTCCTGCGCAGAATGTTGAAAAAGGATTTCCAGACTTTTGTTCCGCACTTTGCTACAGGACAAACCTTTTCTCACCAAAATCGTCACGGCATTCGCTACGATTTTGCCCCACTTCCCCTAGACACCACGCAGACAGTCCAAGACTCGACATCCAGCGACACCACTGCACCATGAAGCACTCCGAGCGTGCGCCACGCTTGCTTTGAAGGTGGCGACAGTGGCGCTGATAGTCTGCTCACTCTCTTACTAGCTTTTTCACATGAAGCTCCTTGATACTCTCTTTCATCTCACCGACGAGACCCACGAACTGCCCACGCGTGCCACATTTCAGTTGGACTTGCAGGCAGATCATCCCATCTTCCGAGCGCACTTTCCTGGACATCCCATCTTGCCTGGCGTGTGCGCGCTCCAAATCGTGAAAGAACTGGCTGAGCGCACTTGGAAATCTCCGCTCCTACTCTCTGAGGCGAAGAACATCAAATACCTTGCGCCCATCAGTCCATCGGAGGTTTCTACACTCACCATTGACCTTTCGGGCGAACCCTCGCAGTTGAAAGCAACCCTCTCCCAAGGCGACACCACATTTGCCAAACTCTCGCTGCGATTTTGTTCGTTGTCCTAATTAGGTTTTCCCAACTTTCTACTTATGCGCCCCATCATTCTACTACCCACCTACAACAATGCTCACACGCTGGCGGACGTCATCACCGACATCCTCCAAGCGCAGTGCGCCCCCCTCATGGTAATAGACGATGGAAGCACGGACGAGACCTTGCAGATTCTCTCACGATTTTCTGGCATCATCGTCTTACATCATCCCCAAAATTTGGGCAAAGGGGCAGCACTTCGCCATGGTTTCCACCATGCTCGACAATGTGGCTACACGCATGTCATTACGATGGACAGCGATGGTCAGCATTTTGCAAGCGACCTTCCGCAGTTTCTCCAAGCCATCGCGGAGACGCCCGACGACATCATCGTGGGCAATCGCTTTTCTCCCGAACTTTTTACGCAACAAGCTCCCAATATGTCGGCAGCGGCTAGGCGTGCCAACCGATTTTCCAACTTCTGGGTGTGGCTGCAAACAGGCTTTTCTCTGGAGGATACACAGACAGGATTTCGCGCCTATCCCTTGCATCAGCTCCACGGATTGGACTTTCTCACCAATCGCTACGAGGCGGAATTGGAAATCATGGTGTTCTCGGCTTGGTGTGGCACAAGATTGCGACAGATTCCCGTGAAGGTGTATTATCCTCCGCGCGAAGAAAGGGTGAGTCACTTCCGTCCTACTGCCGACTTTTTCCGCATCACCCTGCTCAACACTGTCCTCACCACACTCGCCCTCTCCGTGGTGTGGCCCCTCCGCTTGCTGAGTTTTGTCTACGGCATCGTTTTGTTGCTCAGCTTCTTCCTTCTCATGATCCCTGCGCAAGCCGTCATCGGGCTAGGGTTTGCGCTTTTTCCTCCTCAAGATGCCCAACGGCTGTGGCTCCATCGCCTGATTCAGCGCGTGTCGCGCGGCGTGTTGTGGTTGCTGCCACGCGTAACCTTGCGTGTTCATCGGCACGGAGAAGATTTCACTCGCCCAGCCATCATCGTGGCGAACCATCGTAGCCACCTCGACTTGCTCAGCGTCATGCTCCTCATCCCCCATTTGGTGATCATGACCAAGCAGTGGGTGTGGCGAAATCCCCTTTATGGTGTCATCATTCGCCATGCGGAGTTCTTGCCCGTCACAGAAGATTTTGAAACCCTCGCAGCACGCGTGGGGGGGCTCTTGCAGCGGGGCTACAGTGTATTGATTTTCCCCGAAGGCACTCGCAGTGCCACAGGACGATTAGGGCGATTTCATCAAGGAGCTTTCGCACTTGCCGAACGATTTGACGTAGATATTCTCCCCCTCTTTCTGAGAGGCACAGGACAGGTGTTGGGCAAAACCGACCTCGCTATCCGAGCAGGCAAAATAGATGTCGAAGTGGGACACCGCATTTCTCCCTCCGATCCACTGCGACAAGGGAGTACGCTCCAACAAGCTCGACAATTCCGGCAGTATTATCAAACTGTGCTGAGCAACCCCTCCGATACTTAATGGCGCAAAGTCCACCTTCTAACGTCTAAAGTCTAACGTCTAATCTCTAACCTCTAAAACGCCCGAGCCACGTTTGTCGTGGCGAGCAGAAAGGGTCTACGACCCTCTAACGTCTAAAACCTCCTCTTATGTCCCAAATACTTGTCCTTGGTAGCGGTCTCGGTGGGCTGAGTTGTGGTGTACAACTCGCACGGATGGGACATCAAGTCACCGTTTTGGAGCAATCTCCTCAAGCTGGCGGTTGCTTGCAGAGCTTTTATCGCCACGGACATCGGTGGGAAACGGGTATGCACTTCGTGGGAAGTTATGAAGAAGGGCAAGTGTTGCATCCGCTGCTCCAAGATTATAACCTGCACCTTCCGTTGGTGCCACTCGATGCTGGGGGATATGAACAGATTCATCTTGAGGGACAGTCCTTCGCCTACGCCAAAGGAGAGGCCTTTGTCGATGTTTTGGCACAGCATTTTCCCCAAGAGCGCGACAACCTGTGGAAGTATCTCCAGTTGGTACGGAAGATCATGCACATATCGTCCATTCATCATGAGACGAACTTGGCAGAGCAGCTCCACACCATGCAAGAATATCAGTCGCGCAGTGTGGACAGCATCCTCGAAAGTATGATAGGCGATGCCACTTTGCGGCAAGTCTTGGTGGGAAATCTCCCTCTCTATGCAGGGCGCAAGGGACAAACACCCTTTGCCACTCATGCTTTTATCACCGAATTCTACAACGCCAGTGCCGCGCGCATCGCAGGGGGAAGCCAGATTATTGCCGAACAACTCATCCAACAACTCGAGCAGCTCGGCGGAAAGGTGCTCACGCGCCAACGCGTCACGGAGATTCATTGCAACCATTCCCAAGCAACGGGAGTGACCACCGCCAAAGGGGCGCACTTCCCTGCCGATTGCATCGTCAGCACCCTCCATCCGCAAGCCCTGCTCTCCCTTCTTCCCGACACCCCTCTTCTACGTCCAGCCTATAAGCGTCGCATCGCCGCCCTGCCCAACACGGTGGGATGCTTCACTCTCTACCTCGCTTTTCGTCCCGAAAGCCTACCTTATCTCAACGCTAACCAATATGTCTACCACACCTCTCCGTGGGACTGCGAAGACTATACGACAGACGACTGGCCACGTGGCTTTCTCTATATGCACCAATGCGAGCAACCGCATCAGCAATGGGCAACAACGGCGGAGGTTATCGCCTATGTGCGTTACGAAGAGATGCAACCTTGGGAAGATTCGTTCGTGGGACATCGCGGTTCTTCCTACGAAATGTGGAAAGCAGCGCGAACGGAACAGTTACTTGCTGCCTTAGAACGACAATTCCCTGGCACGCGCGCTTGCATCAGTCGGATATATTCGTCCTCCCCGCTCACCTATCGCGACTACACGGGCACTGTCGGAGGAAGTCTCTACGGCATCGCTCGCGACATCTCCCTCGGTGCTGCTGGAAGAGTGGCTACTCGCACGCGCATCCCTAACTTGTTTTTGGCTGGACAAAACGTCAATTCCCATGGCATCTTGGGCACTTTGGTGGGCACCCACCTTGCAGTCTCTGAAATCAAGCGCAGCTGGGATTGAAAAAGTCCCCATCCAAACGTCTACTCTCTAAGTTTTTAGCACTAATGTCCGCGACTCTAATATCTGTTCTCCCTCTCTCCGAGCCACGCTTGTCGGGGCGAGAAAAATGGGTCCGCGACCCTCTAACGTCTATTCTCCCGCTGTCCGAGCCACGCTTGTCGGGGCGAGCAGAAAGGGTCCGCGCCCCTCTAACGTCTAACGTCTAATCTCTAACGTCTAACATCTAATGTCTAACGTCTATTCTCCCTACAACGTCCTCATCATTGGTGGAGGTCTTGGCGGACTTTTCACCGCAGCGCTGCTCAGTAAGTCGGGTATGCGCTGCCTCGTCTTGGAGAAAAATGCCATCATCGGGGGAGGACTGCAGAGTTTTCGTCGAGGAACGCAACATTTCGACACAGGAATGCACCTCTTGGGTGGCTTTGGCGAAGATCAAACTTTACGAAGACTCTGTGATTATCTCGGCATCTACGACCAACTTCGTCTGAAGGATGTGGATGAAACGATGGACGAAATCTTCATGGCATCCACAGGCGATCGCTATGAAATCCGCGGTAGTCGAGAAGGATTCGTCCAAAGTTGGACACGCTATTTCCCACAGGAAGAAACTGGCATCGCACGATATGTCGACGCCCTCTACCGCATCACCGACCAACTCTCGCTCTTTCATCTTCGTCCCTCCGACACGATGGCAGCACTCAGCGAAGATTGCCTCGTGCCAGCCGATGAATTTATCGCACAATACATAGAAGACGAACACCTCCGTCAGTTGTTGGCGTACATGAATCCGATGTATGGAGGGCGCGCTGGACACACTCCTGCCTATATCCACGCAGTGATCAATGTGCTGTATATCGAAGGAACGTCGCGATTTGTGGGGAATAGTGGACAACTCGCCGATGCGCTGCGCCAAGTGATCGAAGAGGCAGGCGGTGAAGTGCTGAATCGCGCTGAGGTCACGCGCATTATCGTGCAAGACCATGCGGTGCAAAGGGTAGAACTCGCAGATGGCAGGCAGTTTTCGGCGGAGAAATATGTGTCGGCAGTCCATGTGCGCGAACTGCTTCGTGTGACGGACGAAGGCGCTTTCCCCAAGATTTATCGCCAACGTTTGGAAGATTTGCCCGTGGGTTATTCGGCTTTTTCGGTCTATCTCACGCTCAAAGAGGGCTACCCCTATGTGAATCGCAGCGGATATGTGCAACGCGCATGGGGAAAAATCTGGTCGCTTGAAGCGTACAATGCGGAGTGGCCCCACGGACTTCTGTACATGACACCGCCCGACTCGGAAGATGCCACCACCGCTTCGCGAATGACCATCACCGCTCCTATGCCTTTCTCTGCCGTGGCTCCGTGGGCAGACACTACAACTCACCAACGAGGAGCCGAATATCAGGCTTGGAAAGCAGAGATGACGGAGAGGGTCTTGGATCTTCTTGCCACCCGCTTGCCCAACATCCGGCAATGGATCGACCGCATCGAGGCAGCATCACCCCTCACCATCCGCGATTATTACCACAGCCCTCAAGGAAGTCTCTATGGCATTGAGAAAGATGCGGAGCACTTCATGCGATGGCAAATCCCTGTGTTCACCAAAGTGCACAACTTATATTTGAGTGGTCAGTGCGTTGGTCTGCATGGCATCTGCGGCACTCCTCTCAATGCGGTGCAAACTGCAGAAGCGATCCTCGGCAAAAACACACTTTTGGGGCATATCTAAGCCACATTTTCAACTGAACTCACGCATTTTCACCTCCCCTTCTCCCACTTTTACATCCCATCTCTCCCACGTTTGATGCTTCATGCTCCCAAGGCTGCGCCAGTACCTTGTAAGAATACCCCCCAAAAAAGCAATACAGCATCAAAGAAAGGGCAAGCCTCCGTGCCTTATGACTGATATTTCTTTCCAATCTCCCCAAGCTATTCAGGAATTTCAAGAAGATCTTCTGCGCAAACATCTGCACTATCTGGCGGAAAAATCGCCATTCTATCAACGGATGTTTCGAGAACACCACATTGATGTGGCACAAATCCGCACCATTGACGACTTGCAGCAACTGCCCTTCACGGAGAAAGCAGATCTGCAACGCGACAATGCGGACTTCCTCTGCGTACCCCCAAGCGAGGTCATCGACTATGTCACCACCTCGGGTACGATGGGCGAGGCAGTAACCTTCGCTTGCACCGATAGCGATCTCGAACGATTGGCTTTCAACGAAGCCCGTTCCTTTGCCTGCGCTGGTGTGACGCGCGACAGCATCGTGCAGATCATGACCACTCTCGACAAGAGATTTATGGCAGGTATGGCATATTTTCTCGGACTTCGCCGTTTGGGAGCAGGCGTGGTGCGAGTGGGTGGCGGTATTCCCGAATTGCAATGGGACACCATTCGCAAGATTCAGCCCGACACCCTCATGTGTGTGCCCTCGTTCATCCTACGTCTCATCGACTATGCCGAGGCACACGGCATCGACTATCGCCACTCCAGCGTGCGCCGCATCATCGGTATTGGCGAAGGTCTCCGAGATACTGATTTTCAACTCAATCTTTTGGGCAAGCGCATTGCAGAGAGATGGCCCGAAGTGTCGCTCTTTGCCACCTATTCCTCCACAGAGATGGGGGCAACCTTTGCCGAATGTCCCGAAGGAAATGGCGGTCATGTGCATCCCGAACTCGTGATAGTCGAGATTATCGGTGAGGACAATCGCCCCGTGAAAGACGGAGAATTTGGGGAAATCGTGGTCACGCCCTTGGGTGTCGAGGGAATGCCGCTCTTGCGCTTCCGCACGGGCGATGTGGCAGCGCGCATTGTTGCCCCTTGCGCTTGCGGACGTCACACCTATCGTCTCACACCGCTCGTGGGAAGAAAGCACAATATGATCAAACTCAAAGGAACAACGCTCTATCCGCCTGCCTTGAATGATGTCTTGGATCACGCACCTTATGTGGAGAACTATGTGGTGGTGGCGCGCACTTCTGCCAACGGCACAGACGAAGTGTGCGCAAAAGTGGGACTGAAACAGGAGGTGGCGCAACAATATGTCGCAGACAGCCATTTGCCACTGCCCACTGCCATTACGAAAGATTTGAAAGATCGCTTCCGCGCTCGCCTTCGAGTGACGCCCGATGTAGAGATTCTGCCCAAAGAAGAGGTGGCTGCCATCAACTTTCCACCTAAATCGCGCAAACCCATCAAGTTTATCGACCTGAGAGGTCAGTCGTAGGTGCCTCCCCCTCCCAAGGCTCTCTGAAGTATTCCTTTTGCCTCCCTTGTAGCAAGCAGAAAGGACTGCCCCTCTAACGTCTAACGTCTAATCTCTAACGTCTAACGTCTAATCTCTAACGTCTAACGTCAGATCGGAAGAGCACACGTCTGAACTCCAGTCACATTCAGAAA
>ERZ1674049.161-NODE-161-length-11401-cov-13.571391_pt1 | contig 11401 bp, 8 predicted proteins | sample MGYA00581127_ERZ1674049 | MGnify/ENA primary metagenome ERZ1674049 (study PRJEB41354, sample SAMEA4873323) | human saliva metagenome | biome: human-associated habitat [ENVO:00009003]; feature: mouth environment [ENVO:08000002]; material: saliva material...
TACACGACGCTCTTCCGATCTATTAAAAAGGCTTGTATGACTCTTTGCCTGGTAGGTTCCTTGGCAAGTTGTAACGATTATCTGGAGTATAAGCCAACAGCTGTTGTCGATGAGCAGCAGGCATTCCAAAACCCAGACGAGATGGTGAATAGTGCCTATGCCATGCTGGGGGATGACTGGTATGGATACCCTTTCAATCTCTGGGCATACGGTGATGTGGCGTCTGATGATGCTCTCAAGGGTGGTTCAGGAACCACAGATACAGATTATCATCAGGTGGAGGTATTCACAACTCTTACCCCTACATTAGGACATCTTGACGAGTTGTGGTATCATCTCTATATTGCTGTTAGCCGTTGTAATCGTGCTCTCGTGGCACTGCAGGATAATGGTGAGGCGAAACTCGGCGCTGAAACAACAAAACAGCGTATTGCTGAGGTAAAGTTCCTTCGTGCTCATTTCTATTTCAAACTTAAGATGGTGTTCAACAAAGTGCCTTGGATTGACGAGGATGCTTATCGTAATAACAGTCAGGAGCAAATTAAGAATGATGAGTATACTGCAGAACAGCTATGGGAGAAAATCATTGCTGACTTTAAGGAGGCTTACGATGTTCTTCCAGCAACGCAGTCTCAGGGCGGACGTGTCAATAAAGTTGCTGCTGCCGCTTATCTTGCAAAATGTTATCTTGAGAAAGGATGGGGCGACGGCTACGAGGGTAGTACAGGTGCCAACTTTGTCAATAAGGAGGATATGAAGAAGGTTGTTGAATACACTGATGTAGTGAAGAGCTCACAATATGGCTATCTTGAGGACTATGGTGATATATTCCTTCCAGAGCATCACAACAGTAAGGAAAGTATATTTGCAGTACAACATTCTAATTACGAGGATGACCACACAACTTACGGACGTGGCAACTGGTCAAATGTTCTTAATGGTGTATGGGGTATATGGTCATGCGGATGGGATTTCCATAAGCCATCACAGAACTTCGTAAATGCTTTCAAAACTCACAATGGACTTCCACAGTTTAATGACTATGCGGATGAAAATGCCCACCCAGTAAATGGAGCACCATCATCTCAAAAATGGGATCCAAGATTGTTCCACACAGTGGGTATGCCTTCATTCCCTTATAAGTACGAGGGAGCCTACACTCTGACAACTGCGAACTCACGTACGCCTAACACCTATGGTTATTATTGCTCTATGAAAGAGGTTCCGCAGCGTTCAAAGGGAGAGACATACAACAGCCCATGGCAGTCTTTCGCAATGAATGACTATGTAATTCGCTATACCCAGTCAATGCTCGACCGCGCTGAGGCTCTTATCGAATTGGACCGTTTTGTTGAGGCACGCCAGATTATCAACGATATCCGTCAACGTGCAGCCAACTCCATCAATAAGCATATCTCTTATGCCGCTAATCAGTGTGAGATAAGTCTCTATCCTGATACATACTTCCAGAATAAGGAGAAGGCACGTTTGTGTCTGCGCTGGGAGCGTCGTATAGAAATGGGTATGGAGCATGAACGTTTCTTTGATCTCCGCCGCTGGGGTCTTCTCTCAACAACTCTAAACAATTACTTTAAGAAGGAGCAGAATGATGAATACAATGGACAGAAGTATGCGCAGTATTATAAGGGTGCACATTTCACGCCAGGCAAGAACGAGTACTTCCCTGTACCTTATCCACAGTTGTATTACATCCCAGGACTTTACTCTCAGAACAGAGGATACTAAGTTAGAGAAAAAAAGTAAAATAGACAGAAATTATGAAAAAGATATCAATCATATTAACGGTATTGGTTGCGCTTATCTTTACTGCTTGTCAGGACAAGGATATCGAAAGAGCTCCAATGCTTCTTCAGGCTATCAATGCTGAAGAAATAACAGGTAATCTTACAGGTGATGACTACACATGGACATGGCCACAGCTAACACCAGGCCAGTTAATGTATGTTATGGTTTATGAAGGAAGTACATTGCTTTCTTCGGAGACTGTGACAGGCAACAGTTTTACGCACAAGAGTGTTCAGACCAACGTTCCTTTTGTTTATGTCTTCAAAGTCAGCGACGGTGATAATGTCTCTTCTGGTGTAGTAAAGAATTATACACGTGAGGGTGCAACACAGATTACAGGTCTTTCTATGTCACAGGTTGAGAAGGGACGTGGATATGACGCTGCCATCACATGGAATAAAACTACTGATGCCACATCCATCGACTTAATAGCTACCAATGGCACACGGACTATTCATGAGACCCTCTCAGGTTCTGTTTATAGCTATACAATTCCTAACGTAGTATATGGCGACACATGGAACGTTACTCTGCGTGCTATCAACGATAAAGGAACCTCAATGGCAACAACGTCAAGCCTGAAGATTGGTAAGACGGCTATCGCATTCCTCAGCATATATGCTACGCCAGAGGAACTCATTGCTAATGGTGACGATGACGAAGCGTCTGCATGGCTGTGGCTTCATAAAACATATCCTAACGCACAGTTCGTTTATTTCGGTAATATTAAGTCGGCTACCGACATGGAGCCTTATCGTGTGGCATTTTGGTTGCGTGACCTTGAGCAAGGTACAGAGGATGATGTATGGAGTCTTCCTGCGGTTGTGAATTCAGCAACACCTTACATCTCAGAATGGTACAAAAATGGTGGAAATATACTGCTCTGGCAGCATGCAACAGCTTACCTCACTAACCTTGGTCGCTTTGAGCAAAGCCTATTCCGAGGAAATGACCATACTATCGGTATTGGACGTGGTGGTATCAATAATGATAACTGGGGTATGGGTGCATGTTTGAACATCGAAGGAAGTCTCATAGACTTCACTACTCACCCTATCTATAAGGGGATCCCAGTACGTATTTCTAACGGCATCAAACTCATTGATATGAAGGGACCTGGATGGACAGAGGATCATAACTGTCTATACTTCAACATCCCTTCTGTACTGTCTGGCATAGCAAATGACAAACTCTCTGCCTATACTACAATAACAGAGACTTACGGCATATATCCTCTTGGCGTATGGGATTCGCAAATAAGGTCAGTTTCACAACTCAATGTCTGGGAATGCCGTCAGGGCAACAGCGACTTCAAGGGTACAGCAATCTGCGTCGGTAATGGTGGTTGCGAATTCTCTATGCGTAATGCTGATGGCTCTGCAGATGTAAGTGCCCATCCAAAGAACAACGTCAACCAGGAGTCAATCCTCAAGTTGGCTAAGAATAGTATCGAATATCTCAAAACTCGCTAACAAAACATTCTATATCAAAAGTTATGAAGCAAATACTTATAACAACTTTGCTTATACTCATGGGATGCGTCTCGTCGGTAGCCCAGAGTCAGGTACAAGTTCTTAGTGAGCGCCATGCTATGCAGCGTATCTCTGGGCAGAAGAATTATCTTATGTTGCCTGTCGAAGAGGCCGAAGAAGGGGCACATGTAAAGATAATTTATAATAACAAAATTGTCAAGGAATTCAATGTTCGTCTTGCTGTCAACAAGGTGGACTATTATGTGCCTGTTGACATTTCAGTAATTAATGGTAAGGATGCACTCATTGACGTGGACTTTGGGGATGGCCGCAACAGAAGACATAGTGATATAAAGAACTATGTATGCTGGACAAAGATTGATTATACAGATAAGATAGATACGGCCAATCGTGAGACACGCTGGCGTCCTATATATCATCATACCCCTACATACGGATGGATGAACGACCCTAATGGTATGTTTTATAAGGATGGCGTGTGGAATCTCTACTTCCAATATAACCCTTATGGCTCAACATGGGAGAATATGACATGGGGACATTCCACGTCTACTGATCTTGTGAACTGGACATATCAGGGCGATGTAATAGAGCCTGATGCCTTAGGTACAATATTTTCTGGTTCTTCTGTAGTTGATTATAAAAACACTGCCGGATTTGGAGAAGGGGCCATCATCTCTTATTACACCTCTGCAGGTCAATCACAGACTCAGAGTATGGCTTATAGTACTGACAATGGTATGACTTTCAAGAAGTATTCTGAAAATCCTATATTGACAAGCAATCTTCCTGATTTCCGTGACCCAAAGGTGCTTTGGAATGATGAGGCTTCGCACTGGGTTCTTGTTCTTGCAGCTGGTCAGCAGATGAACTTCTACAGCTCAAAGAACCTTAAAGACTGGAAGTATGAGAGTTCTTTTGGAGAAGGATATGGTAATCATGGAGGTGTTTGGGAGTGTCCTGACCTCTTGAAGATGGGTGATAAATGGGTGCTTATCTGTAATATTAATCCTGGAGGTCCCTTTGGAGGTAGCGCAACTCAATACTTTGTTGGTTCATTTGATGGTCATAAATTCACTTGTAATTCAAAACCTGAGGTGACAAAGTGGATGGATTATGGAAAGGATCACTATGCAACAGTTTCTTTCAGCAATGCTCCAGACGGAAGAATCGTTGTTCTTCCTTGGATGAGTAACTGGCAGTATGCTAATCAGGTGCCTACACAACAGTATCGTTCTGCCAATGGTTTGCCACGAGAACTCAGTCTCTTCACTTATGAGGGAGAAGACTATGTTTGCGTAAAGCCATCTCCTGAGGTCTTTGCAGCCTTTGAGCAGAAACCTACAGGAAGTCTTCAGTCTGCTGCTTATCTTGAAGTTACAAATATAAAGAGCAATGCTTCTATCGTACTCAGCAATGATAAAGACGAGAAGGTAACGATGGTCTATGATGAAATAACTAAAACTTTCAGCATGGATCGAACAGAAAGTGGTTTGACAGATTTCAACAATGACTTCAAAGCTAAAACCACAGCACCTACCTATGGAACTATAAAGAAACTTCAGATTTTCGTAGACAATAGTAGCATCGAAGCTTTTGATGCTGACGGAAAGATGTCAATGACCAATCTTGTGTTCCCTAACAAGCCTTATGACAAGATCCTTGCTAAGGGCTGTAAGGTAAAGGTATATAACTTGAAGAAATAAATAATAGCACGAGTTAAGATTTAAGATTTCGTTCATTTACCACAAAATAAACTCTTATAGTAACATTTGTTGCGGTCAATGAACGGAATTTGAAACGTGTTTCTTGCGTAAAAACTTAACTTTGCAATCGATATTAAGACAATCACTTTACACAAAACTAAAAATTTAAAGATTATGTCGAAAACCAATAAGCTCGCTCTCTTGCCCGTAATGCTTTGTTTTTTTGCGATGGGCTTCGTTGACTTGGTGGGTATTGCCTCCAACTACGTAAAGAACGATCTACAGCTATCGGATTCCACAGCGAACGTATTTCCATCCCTTGTTTTCTTCTGGTTCCTTATCTTCTCCGTACCAACAGGTATGTTAATGAATAAGATTGGACGTAAGAAGACGGTACTTATAAGTCTTGTCGTCACTTTATTCTCTCTTCTCTTGCCAATCTTTGGTGAGACATACGGCTTAATGCTCGTGTCATTCTCATTGCTCGGAATAGGTAATGCGTTGATGCAAACATCGTTGAACCCGCTCGTTTCAACGGTTATGAAAGGTGGAAACTTGGCTTCAACACTTACCTTTGGACAGTTTGTTAAGGCTATCGCTTCATTTATGGCACCTTACTTTGCTATATGGGGGGCGCAGGCAAGCATTCCTGCCTTTGGTCTTGGATGGCGTATTCTCTTCCCAATTTATTTGATTATTGGTGCTCTTGCAACCCTTCTGCTCTTCTCAACACCTATCGAAGAAGAACCAATCGAGGGTAAGGCAAGTTCTTTCGGAGAGTGTCTCAGTCTGTTGGGTAAGCCTATTGTTCTGCTTAGCTTCTTGGGTATTATGTGCCACGTTGGTATTGATGTAGGAACAAACACAACGGCTCCAAAGATTTTGATGGAGCGTTTAGGTATGTCATTGAATGATGCAGCTTTTGCAACTTCCCTCTATTTTATCTTCCGTACTATCGGATGTTTTACCGGTTCCTTTTTCCTTCGTGTAATGAATAATAAGTTGTTCTTCATTATCTCAGTTGTGATGATGGCACTCTCTATGTGCGGCTTGGCTGTAGGAACATCAAAGACAGTGCTCTTTGTTGCGATAGCACTTGTGGGTTATGGTAACAGTAATATCTTCTCAATGGTCTTCGCACGTGCTTTGCAGAGTGTTCCAGACAAGCAGAACGAGGTGAGCGGACTGATGATTATGGGTCTTTTCGGTGGTACCATCTTCCCACTCTTGATGGGTTTTGCCAGCGATGGATTCGGTCAGGTGGGTGCTGTTGTCGTAATGGCAGTGGGTGTACTCTACCTCTTTTCTTATATTCCAAAGATGAACAATAAATAATACAGATATGAAACAGTTAATCGTTGGCCTCGGAGAGGCGTTGTGGGATTGTCTTCCAGAAGGACGAAAGCTTGGTGGCGCACCTGCAAATTTTGCTTATCATGCAAATCAGTTTGGTCATGATTCTATTGCTATCAGTGCTGTTGGAGATGATGCGTTAGGGCAGGAAACGCTCGATGAATTCGATAAAAAAGGCGTAAAACACCTGATGCCAAAGGTGGATTATCCAACAGGAACGGTTCAGGTTGAACTCGATGGTGAGGGTATTCCTACATACGATATTAAGGAAGGTGTAGCTTGGGATAATATTCCTTTCACCCCAGAGATTGAAGCTGCGGCTAAGAATTGTCGTGCAGTATGCTTTGGTTCACTCGCACAGCGCAGTAGTGTTAGTCGTCAGACGATACAGAAGTTCCTCGAAGCAACCCCTAAGGACTGTCTGAAGATATTTGATATCAACCTTCGTCAGAACTTTTATACAAAGGAGATTATTACCAATTCGCTCCAGCATGCCAATATCCTTAAGATTAATGATGAGGAACTTGTGCTCATCGGTCGTCTCTTTGGTTATCCAGGTCTTGATATAGAGAATAAGTGTTGGCTGCTTTTAGGAAAGTACAACCTTGACATGCTCGTCCTGACCTGCGGTGTTAATGGTTCGTATGTGTTTGCACCAAACCTCAAGTCGTTCCAAGAAACACCGAAGGTTGAGGTTGCTGACACTGTTGGTGCAGGCGATTCCTTTACGGGTGCTTTCACTTCAGCCATCCTTGCGGGTATGCCTATTACTGATGCCCATAAACTTGCAGTAGATGTAAGTGCATACGTTTGCACACAGAATGGCGCTATGCCAAAGCTTCCTAAGAAGTTATTAGATAGAATAAAGTAAATTATTTCTTTCCTTTATACGTGATATTGTTTCCGTGTGGGATAATATTTGTTTATTGTATTTATCTCAATAGACAAGGGATAATTGGCATTTAGATAAACTATATGGTCCGAATTGATGGAGTAAAGTATAACTTTTCTCGATTAATTCGGGCTTTTTAGTATGTCAGTCTTTGAGTTCTTAATATGTAATTTATGCCCTCCTTTTCCATTAAATGCCTCTCCTTTCGAATTATTTTCATGAAAATAAATCTTTTTTTTCATGAAGATAAATATTTCTTTTCACGTAAATAATTATTTTTCTTCATGAAAGTAATTCGCAAAGGGGTATGAATTTTACTATAATTCATTATTAACTAAGGTTCACAAAGGCTTATAGAATCGTTTAATTGAGGGCTTAATCTATCGTTAAAAGTAAAATAAAGAGAAAGTGAGAGCCATTAAAGGGTGTGTTTGTAGCAGTCTTAGTTGATTTACTAACTTAGTGTTTGTCATTTCGTTTTTTTTATGTAAGTTTGTATGCTCAATGGAGTTTTATAGTACCTAAGACCAAGTTTAAGAAATAAAAATACCTAAGTATAACATCATTATGAATCCGAACCTAACAAAGACACTTCTGCCCATAGCTGGATTGGCTTGTGGACATGTTAACGCAATGGTGCAGAAACACCAGCAACGTCCAAACATCATTTATATCATGTGTGATGATATGGGCTATGGCGACCTTGGATGCTATGGTCAGCAGTACATCCTTACACCGAATATTGACCGTATGGCAAAGGAAGGTATGCGTTTTACACAAGCGTATGCAGGTGCTCCGGTGAGTGCTCCATCGCGTGCCTGCTTTATGACAGGACAACATTCTGGGCATACGGAAGTACGAGGAAACAAGGAATATTGGGCACCAAGTAAACCTATTTATTACGGAAAAAATCGCGATTTCAGCGTTGTTGGTCAGCATCCTTACGATCCAGAGCATGTTATTTTGCCTGAGATAATGAAAGAACAAGGCTATCGCACGGGTATGTTTGGTAAGTGGGCTGGAGGTTACGAAGGTTCTAAGTCAACACCAGACAAGCGTGGTGTTGATGAATTCTATGGATATATCTGTCAGTTCCAAGCACATCTTTATTATCCAAACTTCCTCAATGAGTACAGCAGGGAGCGTGGAGACAGTGCTGTTAAACGTGTTGTGATGCAGAATAATATTGATTATCCAATGTTTGGTGAGCAGTATGCGCAACGCAAAGACTATTCAGCCGACCTCATTCATCAGCACGCTTTGAATTGGTTGAAGCGACAAAGCAATGATAAACCATTCTTTGGAGTATTCACTTATACGCTTCCTCATGCAGAACTTGCACAGCCTAACGACTCACTTTTGGCTTTCTACAAGAAGAAGTTCTTTGAAGATAAGACATGGGGAGGACAGGAAGGCTCACGTTACAACGCTGTTGTACATACACACGCACAATTTGCTGCAATGATAACTCGCCTTGATGCTTATGTCGGAGAAATCCTCCGTACCTTAGATGAGCAGGGACTTGCTGAGAACACGCTCGTTATCTTTACCAGTGATAATGGTCCTCATGAGGAGGGTGGAGCTGACCCTGCATTCTTCAACCGTGATGGTAAGTTGCGTGGAGTTAAACGTCAGTGCTATGAAGGTGGTATTCGTATTCCGTTCATTGCTCGATGGAAGGGACGTATTAAGGAGGATGTAACCAGCGATTTGCCGTTTGCATTCTACGACCTGATGCCAACATTTTGTGATGTGGCAGGTGTACGTAACTTCCCAAAACGCTATGTCAATAAGAAGAAAGCTGTCGATTATTTCGATGGAATCTCTATTTTCCCAACCTTGATGAGCGATGAAAAGGCACAAAAGAAGCATCCGCATCTTTATTGGGAGTTTGCTGAAACCAATCAGATTGCCGTACGCATGGGCGATTGGAAACTGATCGTTATTCGTGGTGTACCGCACCTTTATAATCTTGCAACCGACCTTCATGAAGATAAGGACATTGCGCAGGAGCATCCGGAGATTGTTGAACAGATGGTAAAGATAATCTATCAGGAGCATGTAGACAATCCTTTGTTCCCAATAACGATGCCGAAGGGAAAGGAAATATAAGACACAAACATCTAAAAACCATTCTATATGAATCAGAACATTGCAAAAGCAATCTTGCCATTGGCAGCACTTTCATGTGCTCAAGGTAAGATGCTTGCACAGGACGCGGCACGTCCTAACATCCTTTACATTATGTGTGACGACCATGCTATGCAGGCTATTAGTGCATACGGTAGTCCTATATCGAAGTTAGCTCCTACACCAAACATCGATCGTTTGGCACAGCGTGGAATGCTTTTCCGCAACTGTTTCGTGGAGAACTCATTGTCAACGCCAAGTCGTGCCTGCTTGATGACAGGCCTTTATAGCCATCAGAACGGGCAAAGACAGTTAGCGGAAGGTATTGATACAACAAAGACTTTCGTTCCAGAGCTGATGCAGAAGGCAGGTTATGAGACTGGAATCGTTGGTAAATGGCACATGATGTGTAAGCCAAAGGGCTTTGATTACTATCATATCCTTGATGGTCAGGGAAAATACTATAATCCAAATTTCTGCACAACAGGCAATTATGGCAAGTATAAACAGGAGATGGGATATGCTACAACACTGACCACAAAGCATGCAATAGAGTTCCTCGATAATCGTCAGAAGGATAAGCCTTTCTGTTTGTATGTGCATCATAAGGCACCACATCGCAACTGGTTTGCTGAACCAAAGCATATCGGAATGTATGATGGGGTAGACTTCCCATTGCCAAAAACTTTCTGGGACAACTATGAGAATCGTGGTTCGGCAGCTAAAACACAGAAGATGAATATTGAAAAGGATATGGAGTTAATCTTAGACTTCAAAATCCCAGAACTTCTCGATACGTCAGATGTGGAGAGTATGGCTTCTTATGAAGGTTTGATGGGCGAACTTGGTCGTATGACAGCAGCACAAAGAATGGCTTGGGATAAGTATTATATGCCAAGAAACCGCCGTTTCATCGAGGCAAAACTTTCTGGTAAGGAACTTGCCGTATGGAAGTATCAGAATTATATTCGTGATTATATGTCTGTCATTGCTTCGGTAGACGAGAGCGTTGGTCAGCTGTTGGATTATCTTAAAGCACATGACTTAGATAAGAATACCGTGGTTATCTATACCTCTGATCAGGGCTTCTATATGGGCGAGCATGGATGGTTTGATAAGCGTTTTATGTATGAGGAGTCGTTCCATACACCATTGATTATTAGCTACCCAGGTCATATAAAGGAAGGTGTTGAGAATACTGATATGGTACAGAACATCGACTTTGCACCTACTTTCCTTGCTTATGCTGGTGTAGAGCAACCTAAGGAGATGACGGGTAAGCCTCTGCAGCCATTGTTTGCAGGTGAGAAGCCAAAGAACTGGCGCAAGGATTTGTATTATCACTACTACGACTATCCTACTTATCACCTCGTTCGTAAGCACGATGGTGTACGTACTGACCGCTATAAACTTATCTATTTCTATGGTAAGGGTGGTATGCGTGCCGTGGAGGAGAATAAGTACCAGAATATTGCAGGTACAAGCGAGAACAATTGTTTGCGCTATCTCTATGCAACAAACTACTTCAACGAGGATCCTGACGTAAGCTACTATGAACTTTATGACCTACAGAATGACCCAGACGAGTTGAATAACATCTACGGCAAGAAGGGTACAGAGAAGGTTACAAAGCAGCTGATGAAGCGTCTGAACGATTATCGTAAGGAGCTGAAAATAGATGAATATTAATGTTCTGTAAACTCTTATAGCTTAGGAGTTGTAGAATATAAAGACGTTATAGAGAGTCAAGTCAATTCTTTCCTTAGTGTGAATTCAGGGAAAGAGTGACTTGACTCTCTTTTTGATATGTTAATAATGAGGGAGATGGTGTAATTTCCTTTATTGCTGTATTATGGCAATAAAGGTGTATATTGTCTGTGATAGCCTTCTTTTTAGCTGTGAATTATGGGGAGGAGAATGCTCCGCACCACTGGTGCGGAGGCTTGACACCATTGGTGCGGAGGGTTAACACGAATGGTGCGGAGCATTAGTATAGCGAGTATCTATCACCTTTAGAAAGG
>ERZ1674049.166-NODE-166-length-11166-cov-6.669517_pt1 | contig 11166 bp, 6 predicted proteins | sample MGYA00581127_ERZ1674049 | MGnify/ENA primary metagenome ERZ1674049 (study PRJEB41354, sample SAMEA4873323) | human saliva metagenome | biome: human-associated habitat [ENVO:00009003]; feature: mouth environment [ENVO:08000002]; material: saliva material...
GCAGGCGCGCCCAGTTGATGGAGTTGACGGCGCCCACGTGCCAGGTGGCCTTGAAGTCGGCGTCCATGTTGACGGCCTTGACGAGGTCCTGGCAGTCGTCGAATACGCCGTCGACGGCGACGTTGACGATGTTCTCGTCGAGGAGGGAGAACATCTGGGCGCGCTGGAAGGCGGTCATGCGGCCGGCGGGGGTGAGCATGACGACGGAGAGGCCGCGTCGGCCGCGCAGCGCGTACTCGGCGGAGGAGCCGGTGTCACCGGAGGTGGCACCGACGATGGTGAGCCAGTCGCCACGGCGGGTGAGCTCATATTCGAAGAGCTCACCCAGGAGTTGCATCGCCATGTCCTTGAAGGCTGCCGTGGGGCCGTTAGAGAGGTGGGCGAGGTGCAGGCCGGTGCCCTCCAGGGCGTCAACGGGGACAATCTGGGGGTCAGAGAAGGCGGGGGTGCGGTAGGCGCGGGCGGTGATCGCGCTCAGGTCGTCGGCGGGGATGTCGTCGACGAAGAGCGAGATGATGCCTGCGGCCATGGCCGCGTAGCCGTCCTCACGCAGGACGACGCGCAGCTCGTCCAGATCGGAGCGAGACAGCGTCGGGTATTCCTCGGGCAGGTAGAGGCCGCCGTCGGGGGCGAGGCCTTCCAGGAGGATGTCACTGAAGGAACGGGTGGGCGTGTTGGGGCCGCGTCGGGTCGAAATGTAGCGCACGGGTCGATCCTATCGGAGAGGGCACGTGGCCTGCGAGGGCGCCCGTTCCTCGTCACATGCGTGGGACGAGGCCGGGGCCATGTGAGCCCGGGAAACCTCACGACCGTCTGTGGTACAAACGACGGGTGAGTACGAACGATTCCCCGTGGACGCAGCCTTCCGCTTTCGATTCCTCGAGTGCCCCGATTCCCCAGCCGCCGACGGGTGCGCCAGTCACGGGCGTTCCCGGCCCATCGACGAACGTGTTTGCCGCGCCGTCGTCGGTCCCCAACCCCATTGCGCGCCCGAACGATCCGGGAGCCGCCTCGGAGGTTTCCTCGAAGCGCGGGTGGTTTATCGTCTTGTCGATCCTCGCGTTCCTCATCGTCATCCTCCTGCTCCTCGGATACTTCTTCCAGCCGTGGGGATCCACGCCGCGCACAGAGAAGAACAGCTCCCAGGGCTACAGTGGGTCCGCGACGAACACCGGTAACCTCTCGAGCGCTTGGGCGGCGGGCATCGGCACCGCATGGACCCTCGACAACGTCTCAGCCGTCCGGGGAGAGCACCAGGACGTGGTGACCCTGGTGGACGGCACGACCCTGTACGTGGCTGGTACCCCTAGCAGCCACGAGGGGATCGACGTTGCTGCCGTCGATATTTCGGGCTCGCAGCCGCAGGTTATCTGGGATTCGAGTGACCCGCAGGTGAGGCGTGATTCCTCTCGTTTGCCGCTGCGCATGACGTCCGTCGGAGACAAGCTCATCGTCGGCAACTACACGGTGGACAAAGCGACGGGTGAGGTTCAGGAGTCCCCCTGGATCGATGACTCGCCCCTGACGGCGGTCGGTGACGTCCTCGTGACGTGCTCGGGTGCCGAGACCTGCGCCGGGTGGACGTGGGAGTCCTCCGAGTGGAAGCAGCAGTGGAAGTCGATCACGACTCTCCAGTCGGAGAGTAGTGAGATCTGGAGCCAGCGCGGCGGGCTGGTTGTTGGCAGCGGCGACGACGCATCGATCCTGGTGCCCGTGCAGGACAGGCGGGCGCTGCAGCTGATTAACGTGCGCACGGGCACGGTGACCACGCTCGGCGACAAGACCCAATTGGATCGTTCCAGCTACCGGCGCGATATCTTCGTCGCCAGCGACGGCGTGGCAGTCAGGGATAACAACGACCTGGTGTCGTTCTACGACGCCTCCGGGACGCTCATCAATTCCTTCGAGGTGACGCGCTACCTGAAGGGAATCGCGAATGGAGACCAGGCCCCGACCCTGGAGGAGCTCCAGGCATTCCTGAAGAGCGGGAAGACCCCGTGGGCGACGGGCACGGTCGAGGTTTCCGGCGGAAAGTGCGAGGACGCCACGGTCTCCCTCACATCGGGTGGGAACTCGCGCATCGTGCACGGCACAAAGGGCCTGTCGCACACCTCCAGCGAGCCCTGCTATTCGAACTTGACGGACGTGCGCATCAGCCCCGACGGAGCCGCAGCGTTCGTCCAGGAAGGCTCCGTCTCGAGCATTGATCACGCCTACTTCCTCAACACGGATGGGGACATCGTCCACGCGGCGACGGACATGATTGAGGCGGATCAGGTGACGTGGGCGTTTGACGACCTTGTCATCGTGGTCTCGAAGGGCCAGGTCACGGCCTTTACTCCGGCTTCCGCGTGACGCTACCCTGGTGCCATGACTGATCTGCCTTTCCGCATCGGCCAAGCGGTCGACGTCCACGCGTTCGCTGCTCCCGACTCGCCGCGCCCTCTGATGGTCGCGTGCCTGGAGTGGCCGGGAGAGCGCCCTCTCGAGGGTCATTCGGACGCGGACGTTGCCGCGCACGCCCTGTGTGACGCGATGCTGCTGGCGACGGGCCTGGGTGAGTTGGGCACGGTCTTTGGCGTGGACCGCCCGGAGTGGGCGGGCGCCTCGGGGCGTGCCCTCCTCGAGGAGGTTCGCCGCATGGCGGCCGAGGCCGGCTGGGTACTCGGCAACGCGACCGTGCAGGTCGTCGGGAATCGGCCTCGTATGGCCGCGCGCCTGCCCGAGGCCTGCGCGGTCATGAGCGAGATCGCGGGGGGCACGGTCACCGTGTCGGCGACGACCTCGGATCGTCTGGGTTTCACGGGACGAGGCGAGGGCGTGGCTGCACTGGCAAGTGCCCTCATGGTGCGCGCCGAGTAGGTCTCCCATTCGCGGCTGCTCGGCACCGTTGAGGCTTCCGCGCGTGAGGCCTGCCCGCAGTCCCATTCGCTGCCGCGAGCGCACTCCGGGCGCGGTTGCATGGTAGAAACGTCTCATGAGCAACGACGACCTCCGCCACACGTCCGACGACGCAGCACACGCTCACTCTTCCGACGCGTGGGATGACCTGTCGCAGCTCGATATCCCAGCACTCCCCGACTTTGGGGATCTTCCGGGGTTCGCGGACCTCCCTGAGCTCCCATCGCTGCCAGAGTTGGACGCGTTGCAGGAGTCGGCGATGCCAGAGATCGTGATGCCGGACCTGGAGATGCCGGACCTCGACGAGTTCCTTCGCGTCACACCGCCCGTGCCGACCGACGTCCCTCAGCCAGACGCAGTCCCTGAGACGGGATCTGCACCGACGGCGGGAGCTGCAACAGCCCGGACGCACAGCGCCTCCCACAAAGCCGCCACGGCCTCGTCGCAAAAACGGTCCAGAAGCAAGCAGGAATCGCGTCCGACCGCCGCCACGGCCTCGCCGAGGAGGCCGCCCGCAGCCACGCAGGCACCGCAGCCGGCCATCACCGTCGGGTCCACGCCCGCGAAGACCCCGCGAGCCTCGGTGCCCCCGAGGCAGAAAAAGCCGAACCTCCTCATCGCGTTCGTCGCTCTCATCGCGATCGGCTTGGGCGCGTCGTTTCTCTCGTCCACTCGCGACGGTTCATCATCGACACCTTGGGGCACACAGACCTCGTCGAGCACCAGCACACAGACCTCGCCGAGCGCCAGCACTGCAACGAACACGGAGGTACGCGAACATGCGGCGAACCTGCCGACCCGCGCGCCCGGGTACCGCGGGAGCGCCACGAACACGCATTCCATCTCTGCGCAGTGGGCCTCGGGCGTGGCCACCGCGTGGACGCTCGAGCTGCCGTCAGAAATGACTCAGTTCGGACCGCAGATGTTCGCCGAGGGTCAGGTCCTCTACATCGCCGGCAACGACATGATCGAGGGCCAGCGCGGTTCCGCCGTCAGAACTCAGGCCTACGACCTGTCCGGGGAGGAACCCACCCTCCTGTGGGACACGGTCGGCCCCACGGAAAACTCCGCGATCATGACGTACACACCCGCGTTCGTGTCGAGCGAGACCCAGCTCTTTTTCCACGACGTAGTCATCGACAAGGCAACCGGCGAGCAGACACAGGCCCCGTGGGGCGATGATTTTCCCCTCGCGCAGGCCGACGGCATCGTGGTGACCTGTTCGACGACATCCTCGTGCCGCGGGTGGATGCAAACCTCCGGCGAGTGGACGAATCTGTGGACGACGACAACGAATCCACAGACGTCCTACGGGTTGAGTAACCAGGGTTTGGGCTATGCGCCCGCAGGCACCACGCGCTCCGGCACGGGTGAACTCGCCTCCGTCCTGGTCCCCTCCAGCCATCAGGAAACCCCGCAGATCATCAACATCCATACCGGAAAGACAACGTACCTGCCCAGCCCCGACCAGTCAGGCTTGGGCCAATACGTCGAGGTGGCGACCGACGGCTTCGTCATCATCGACGTCAGCAAGAAGCAGGGGTTCCTCACCGACAGCTCGGGGGCCCGCCAATCCACGTTCTCAACCGATGAATATCTGCGTCTACCCGCAGTCAGCCGTGACGGTAGCAACCCGAGCACTGCGGATATCAAGACCTTCATGACGACGAAGACTGCGAATTGGGCGACGGGCACGGTGGGCCTCGTCGGCAAGGACGACTGTTCCATCGAGGTCACCCTCACCTCCGATGGGTCGACGCACAAGACCCCCGTGCCCGGCGTGCTGAGCCAGCACATGACCAGCTCGTGCTACTTCGAACCGAAGGAGGTCCGCGTGAGTGCGGACGGTTCGGTTCTCTACGCCGATACCTTCACCTACCAGGACCAGAGCCGATACTTCATCGATACCGCCAACGGCCTCATCTACACATCACCCGAGCTCAACACTCCGAAACAGATCATGTGGGCCTTCGACGACATGATCATCGGCTTGACCGACAGCGGACTCACGGCATTCGTGCCGGCGTCCTCCTGAGATCACCGTCCAATGACCAAACCACGACTGCCCTCTCATAGAAACGTCTCATGAACAACGATGACCTCCGCCGCGGTTCCGACGACGAGTCGCGCACTCGCCCCTCCTATACGCCGAACGCGGATCCGCAGGTAAACGTGCCCGAGTTCCCGGAGTTCGGGGAATTGCCCGGGTTCACGCCGCTGCCTGACCTCGCGCCTCTGCCGGAGTTGGCCCCGCTGCCGGATTTCGGCGATTTCCTGAACGATACTCCTCCCGTTATCCCGGACGAGGCTGTCGCTGGTCCGGCGGACAGCGAAAGCTCTCCCACCACAGACCTTTTTCCCGGTGTTGCGTCACTTCCCGAGCTCACGCCACTACCCGCCATCACAGACCTGCTCCCAGATGCCGCGTCCTCGCCAGGCGATGAGGCTGCGCAGGCAGAGGGCGGCAACAACTGGCCGCAAGTGGAAGATATCCCGACCACTGCTTCCCTACCCCTGCCGGATGCGTTCCCCGAGGTGGAAGCCGCTCCCACCCCGACGGAAACCGTCTCCGCGGCGGCGGCCACAGCCTCGTCGCGGAGGGCACCCGATGGTGGCCAGAAGTCGACGATTTCCCTCTCCACAGCCCTGGAGCTCTCCCGGACACGGGTGGACAAGACGGCCATCAAGCGGAAGCCGTCTGTCGTCATGATCGTGCTCGGCTGCATCCTCGCTCTCAACGTCGCAGTTTCCCTCTTCTCCCCCGGTCGGAGCGGATCATCGTCGACGCCGTCGTCCCATCAGACGACGTCGAGCACCAGCACTGCAACGAACACGGAGGTACGCGAACATGCGGCGAACCTGCCGGCCCGTGCGCCCGGGTACCGCGGGAGCGCCACGAACACGCATTCCATATCGCCGCAGTGGTCCTCGGGCGTGGCGACCGCGTGGACGCTGCCCATTCCGGAGCAACACTCCACTCTCCCACCCCAGGTGTACGTCGACGGTTCAACCGTCTACCTCGTCGGTCCAGGCTCTCCCGAGGGCGAAGCCAGCCAAGCCGTCACCGTCACTGCCTACGATGTGTCAGGGGAACAACCCGCCCTCCTCTGGTCTTCGACCGGCCCCTCAGCGAGTGACGTATCCAGCCCCTACACGCCTGCGTTCGTCTCGAGCGAGGACAGCGTCTTCTTCCACGACGTCATCATCGACAAGACAACTGGCGAGCAGACCCCCGCCCCCTGGGGCACGGCTGTTCCCCTCGCATATGCCGACGGCATCCTCGTGACCTGCACGCCACCGTCCACCTGCAACGGGTGGACGCACGCGTCCGGCGAATGGACGACCCTGTGGACAACACCAACAGGGCAGCTGAGTTCAAGCGGGTTGGTACAGTATTTCTTGGATTACGTGCCCTCTCAGTTCGCGCTCTCGGGTAGCGGGGAGCATGCCTCCGTTCTGGTCCCGACGCGCTCGTCGCAGATTCCCCAGATCATTCACATCCATACGGGCGAGCTGACCGAGCTGAGCAGCCCGGGCAACGACAGCGAGTCTCGTAGCGTCGAGGTCGCATCCGACGGTTACCTCGTCTTCGAAAACGACAAGTCGCGGGGTCTCCTCTTCGACAGTGACGGATCCCTGCAGTCCACATTCAGCGCGAGGCACGTGCTTGGGCTGCCGACGGTCAGTGATGACGGGACGTACCCGAGCATCTCGGGCCTCAAAAACTACATGACTGAGGGAAAAGCGAGATGGTCGAGCGGTACGGTCGAACTGGACCGCGACAACGACTGCAAGCTTGTGGTCACTCCCTCCACTGGCGGATCGACGCGTAAGACCCACCTCCCGGAGGAGCTTCGCCGTTACGCGACCGAGTACTGCGTCATGAAACCACGGCAGCTGCGCGTCAGCGCCGACGGGTCAGCTCTCTACATCGACGCTTTTACGCGCGAAGACAAGAGCAACTATTTCATCGACATCGCTAACGGGCTCACCTATACGTCAAGCGACTTGAATGCGGCCTCCCAACTGACGTGGGTTTTCGATGACATGATCATCGGCATGACTAAGAGCGGACTGAAGGCGTTCGTACCGGCCTCATCGTAATACCGCCCGCTCTGGGTGTGATACAAACTACCTATGAGCAATGGTGATCATGCGGGCACGAACACACCCTCGCGCGAGCAGGGCAGCGGGATGGAGCGTCACACGCCCACCAAGCAGCCTCCTCGTGAGAGCAAACTGTTCTCGCTGCCGCGCATCGTGACCACCCTCGCCGTCATTGTCCTCGTCGTTCTCGTCGGCAGATGGATCTGGCCCTCCGGCTCCACTGCCCCATCGTTGCAGCGAACGGCGCGAACATACGACGCAAATGCCCCGACCTCGGGCTACAGCGGGCACGCGACCAACACGCATCTCCTGTCTCCCAACTGGGCTTCGGGCATAGAGACGGCGTGGCGACTCCCCCTCAACGCTGAGGATAAGAACGCTACCGTCTTCCTCTACGCCGAAGGAAGCACGCTCTACGTCACCTTCCAGTCCATTCTGGGATCCTCGAAGGCCTTGACCGCGCAGGCGTACGATCTGTCCGGCGCCGAGCCTCGCCTGCTGTGGAATGAGAAGAAACAGAAGCCCCCGCACATCGACACGTCCACATTCGTCGTCACCGATACGGACATCGTGTTCAATTCCATCATCATTCACAAATCAACCGGGCGGCTGTCCCACACCCCTTGGGAGGACACGAAGCCGGTCGCACTTGCTGACGGCGTTCTCGTCATGTGTGACGAGAACGTGACATGCGACGGCTGGGAACAAGGATCCTCCGGCTGGACGCAGAAGTGGACATCCCGGACGGCTCATCACTCCTTCACGAATCTGAACCGTGACCGGATTACCTATCCCGACTCCAAGGTCATCACAAACGGCGAAACAACGAGAATTCTCCTGCCGATCGACACCAGCCAACATCCGGCTCAGCTCATTGACCCACTCACCGGAGTCGTCACAAACCTCGAGGACCCCGCCTCCTACAACCCTCAGAAGCCCCACGATCTGCTCCTCGCGCGCGACGGAGTGGTCGCCTACGACGCCTACACAGCCCTCACCTTCGACGCGGGCGGATTCCTCGTGGGAGTACAGCCTGCCTCAACCGGCGGGCGCATGACGACGAACGACGGGACACTACCCTCCATCGCCGATATTCAGGAGTTTTTCTCTGGCTCAGCTCCAACGTGGGCAACAGCAACCCTGAAAACGGTGAACGGGGCAAAGGGAGAGCAATGCCCCCTCCTCACGGTCACCCCGACAGACGGTAGCCCCAGCCGCGCGGTATGCCCGGGCGACAACAACCTGAACCATACGTACGTGGCGTACTCATCCTCAGACATCCGCGTCAGCCCCGGAGCCGACGTGGTGTTCGCCCAGTTCAACACGCTACAGCGGGACAACGAGGACGTCTTCGTCGATACGAGGAACGGAAGCTCATACGTCTCCGAGGAACTCAACGCGGCCAAGGACCTCACCTGGGTGTTTGACGACCTCGTCGTCGGCGTCATCGACAACACCATCGTGGCGTTCACGCCTCACTCGTCGTAACGGCAGCACCCCTGAGCGGAAGGAAGGAATCGTGAGCAGTATCGATCTGATATGTCCAGGTCCCGACGCGTCTCGAGCACCTCGCAAGCGGAGGGGCTCCCTCTTGCTACGCTTTTTTCTCCTCACCTGGCTGGCCTTCATACTGGCTTTCATCCTGAACATGTGCGATCAGGGCAACAAGCACCCCACACCGCAACCCGATGTGGACTGGGGGAATGCAGCCCCCACGGGCTACCACGGTTCAGCGCAGAACACGCGTGCTCTCTCCCCGGACTGGGCCTCGGGCATCGCCGTCGCGTGGACGCAGCCCTTCGATGCTGCGGCCGCCGCCGTACCACCGCAGCTGTTCGCGGAGGGCTCCACCCTCTACGTGGTGTCCTACGGCCCCAACTCGAATGCCGTCACGACGATCGCGGCCTACGACGTGTCGGGCAGCGAACCGAGCGCCCTGTGGACGACGACCGGCCCGCGTCCCTCCCACCTGCGCACCTACGCGTCCCCTCAGTTTCTCTCAACTGACACGCACCTCGTGATTGGCCCACTCCTCGTCGATAAGGCGACCGGCGAACAGTCCCTGGCCCCCTGGGGCAACGAGCTACCCATGGGAGTCGCCCAGGGCGTCCTGGTCACGTGCGATACCGTCGCGACCTGCAACGGTTGGACGGACGAGGAGGGCGCATGGACTCAGCAGTGGAGCGCGACGACCTCACCTCAGAGCCACAACGGATTGACGTCCATGTCCCCCACCACCACCCCATTGGACGCTGTGATTGGCAGCGGAGAGAGCGCATCGGTGCTGGTACCAGTCGACGATTCCCACTATGCACCCCAGCTCGTCGACCCGAGTAACGGTCAGGTGCACACTCTCGGGACTCAAACGACGCGGGACGATGAGGGCACGCCCCGCGTCACAGTAGCGCGAGATGGCGTGGCTATTGGGGGCAGTGACGCCACAATCAACGCCTACGATTCGAGCGGCGCTGCGGTCGACACGTACACGCGAGTACCCCGCAGCGACATCTTCACCGGCGATGGACCGCTACCAACGCTCGAGCAGCTCAAGTCCTTCTATACGGATGGGACAGCGCCGTGGGAGACCGGCCTGATTGCGGTCTCCCACGGCGAGGCTCATTCGCTCCCGCACCTTCGTCTGTCGTCAACTGAGAGCGGCGAGACCATCGAGATGTTCCCCGACTGGGCATTCATGGAGGAGTACAACGAGCCCGATTTTCTCTCTTCCGTCACGGCACGCGCTAGCGCCGACGGCACGGCCCTGTACGTACGAGGACCGGGCCCAGCCGGCACGCCCACGTTCGTTTTCGCCATGGCGGACAACGTGACGGGAAGGTCGCAGCGACTCGACGAGACGATCAATCAGACGTGGGTCTATGACGATCTGCTCGTGGGCGTCACGAAAGACGGCCTGGTTGCCTTCGCGCCCGACCGCAAGTAAGCGGATCAACAAAGGATCGTCCCCGACGCCCGAGACTCACTCGGTTGCGTCGGGGACGTATCGTATGCGGGCGCAGGTGCCTCGTCGAGGAGCTCACTCCTCCATGTGCGCCAGGGTGGCACGGTCCGCCTTCACGGGGATCGTGAGGGCCAGGCCAACGCCGAGGATCAGCATGATGCCGAGGATGCCCCAGTAGGTGTAGTCCTCGCCGGCGGGCGTCATGCGCTTGCCGAGCATGAGGAAGAGGCTGTACATGGCAGGCGCCATGAAGGACACGGCGCGGCCGGTCGTCGCGTAGAGGCCGAAGACCTCACCCTCGCGGCCGGCGGGAATGATGCGCGACAGGAAGGAACGCGACGCGGACTGCGTGGGGCCGACGAAGACGCAGAGGACCAGGCCGAGGCTCCAGAAGACGGCGGGGCCGCGGGCGTGCAGGAAGAAGACGCCGAAGCCGGCGACGACCATCGCGCACAGGGACAGGATGATGACCTTCTTCGGGCCGATCTTGTCGTCGACCCAGCCGAAGGCCACGGTCGCGAGGCCGGCGACGATGTTCGCGGCGATCGCGAAGATCATGACCTGGCTGGCGGTGAATCCGAAGGCGGTCTTGGCCAGGACGGCGCCGAAGGTGAAGACGCCGGCGAGGCCATCACGGAATACTGCGGAGGCGATGAGGAAGAAGAGGGTGTGCGGGGCCTCGTTCTTGAGGGTGCGCACGGTGCGCCACAGGAGCTTGTAGGAGTCGATGATCGACTCACCTTCACCGCCGGTCTGGACCTTCTTGGGCAGCGGCGGGTTCACGATGACGGGGATCGCGAAGCCGCCGAGCCACAGGGAAGCGATCACCATGGAGATGCGGATGTTCAGGTGCGCGTCGGTGGGCACGTTCAGCAGGTTCACGCCGATGAGGCCGACGTAGAGGATGAGCAGCAGGACGATGCCACCGATGTAGCCGGCCGCCCAGCCAAAGCCGGAGATCTTGCCGCGGTCTTCCTTCTCGCCCAGGTGGTTGAGCATCGCATTGTAGTTCACCGAGGCGAACTCGAAGAACACGTTGCCCAGGCCGAGCAGAGCAATACCCAGCATGAGTGCTCCCTGGGGCCCGAGGACCGAGTCGGGGTGCACGAAGTACATGGCGAGCATGCAGACTACGACCGCACCCGTGAACCATCCGAGCCAGACTCCGCCCCGGCCTCGTCGATCGGCGCGCTGGCCGG
>ERZ1674049.177-NODE-177-length-10595-cov-5.817173_pt1 | contig 10595 bp, 10 predicted proteins | sample MGYA00581127_ERZ1674049 | MGnify/ENA primary metagenome ERZ1674049 (study PRJEB41354, sample SAMEA4873323) | human saliva metagenome | biome: human-associated habitat [ENVO:00009003]; feature: mouth environment [ENVO:08000002]; material: saliva material...
CCCACATGTCGAGGGACTTATGGCCTATTTGACAATCAACGAAGCCAGGGCACTCCCGGCTCTCGGAGGCCTTGCCAGCCACGGCCTCGTGCGGCGTGCGCGGCCATGATGCCGATGACGGTCGAGGGATTGTGCAGGCGACCGGCAAGCACCCATTCCATGGCATCGGTCAGTGAGACCCACGCGTATTCCATGGTTGCTTCCTCATCCTCGCGTTCAAAGGTCGTGCCCGTGGGCGCGAGGTCTCGTGCCAAGAAGACGCGAATAGGCTCCGTCGATCCGCCGGGCGAGGTGTAAAAGTCAACGAGCGTGTCCCAACGCTCGGCGCTCAGGTCCGCCTCTTCCGCGAGTTCACGCTCGGCTGCAACCAGAGGATCCTCGCCGGGGATATCAAGCAGTCCAGCGGGAATCTCCCACAGCGACGCGCGCACCGGGTGTCGGTACTGGCGCTCGAGGAGAATTTCCTCGGCACCGGCCTCGCCGCGTATAACGACGACAGCGACGGCACCGGGGTGGCGGGTGTATTGACGGACAACGGGTTCCTCACCCTCCACGACCACGACACGGTCCTCCACCATGTCCACGATACGGCCACTCCACACGACCTCGCTCGCTGCGACCTTGTGTGGGGTCGGCTGGTCAGCGATCGCGCGGACCTGCTCGCTCGACAGAAAATGCATGTCGTCTCTCATTCCTTCTCGTCCGAGCGCGATGAGTAACGTCCCACGTGACGCTTCAACGCAGCTTCAATCAGCCCCGCGAACAGCGGATGCGGGCGCGTCGGACGGCTCTTAAACTCCGGATGCGCCTGCGTTGCAACATAGTAGGGGTGCAGAGCCGAATCAAGCTCGACGAACTCAACAAGTGAGCCGTCCGGAGAGGTTCCGCAAACCTTCAAGCCTGCCTGTTCGAGGCGGTCGCGGTAGGCATTGTTGACCTCGTAACGGTGACGGTGCCGCTCACTCACGTCGGTCGTGCCATAGGCTGCGGCAACAATCGAATTCGGAACGAGCTGTGCGGGGTATGCACCGAGTCGCATCGTTCCGCCCATATCACCGTCTCCATCAACGAACTCGTGCTGGTCGGCCATCGTATGAATGACTGGCTCGGTCGTGTCGGGATCCATTTCGGTCGACGAAGCGCCGGGGATACCAGCGAGATGACGGGCAGCCTCAATGACCATGCACTGCAGACCCAGGCACAGGCCCAGCGTCGGAACACGATGCTCGCGTGCCCAGCGCAGCGCCCCGAGCTTTCCCTCAATACCACGAATGCCGAAGCCTCCGGGGACGACAATCGCGTCGACGCCAGCGAGCTCGCGGGCAGCACCTTCGGGTGTCTCGCACGTATCTGACGCGACCCAGCGAATATCAACTCGGGCATTGTTCGCGAAACCGCCGTGCTTGATTGCCTCAGACACCGATAGATACGCGTCGTGCAGGTCGATGTACTTACCGACAAGGGCAACCTCAAGGCGGTGCTTAGGAGAATGCACGCGCTCCAGAAGTTCCTTCCATTCCTTCCAATCGACGTCGCGGAAGGACAATCCGAGGCGCTGGACGAGGTAGGCGTCGAGACCCTCTCGATGCAGTGTCAGCGGTACGTTGTAGATGGAAGGAACGTCGGCGCATTCGATGACCGCTTCGCGGTCGACATCGCACATGAGAGCGACCTTCGACTTGACTCCCTCGGGTAGCGCACGATCAGTGCGCAGCACGAGCGCGTCCGGCGCGATGCCAATTGATCGCAGTGCGCTGACGGAATGCTGCGTCGGCTTCGTCTTCAGTTCGCCGGCTGCGGGCAGGAAAGGAATCAGCGACACGTGCACGAAAGCAACGTTCGAGCGGCCGAGGTCGTGGCGCACCTGACGGGCTGCTTCGAGGAACGGCTGTGATTCGATATCGCCAACTGTTCCACCAATTTCCGTGATGATGATGTCAGGACGCTCACCGTTCTCATCGGGCTGAGCCTGACGACGCATGACGTTCTTGATTTCGTCGGTGATATGAGGAATAACCTGAACCGTATCACCCAGGTATTCGCCGCGACGCTCCTTGGCAATGACCGTAGAATACACCTGGCCGGTGGTCGCATTAGCGGCACCCGACAGGTTCACATCGAGAAAGCGCTCGTAGTGGCCGATATCCAGATCGGTCTCCGCACCATCCTCAGTGACAAAAACCTCGCCGTGCTGGAAGGGGTTCATTGTACCGGGATCGACGTTGATGTAGGGATCGAGCTTCTGCATGACCACGTGCAGGCCCCGAGACCGAAGGAGCCTCCCCAAGCTGGAGGCGGTCAGGCCCTTACCCAGTGAAGAGACGACGCCGCCCGTCACGAAAATATGCTTGGTCATGGAATTTTCCGCACGCACTGTGCGCATTGAAGTACTCACCATGGAACTTCAGCTTAACACTGCACGAACGACTCGTCCCCCCTGACCTGGGCAGGTCAGCGGGGGACGACGAAGCAAATCGCGTCGTGACGCGCTTTACTTGTTGCTCGGGATGACAGACTGTGCGCCGGAACCCACGCCGTAGGCGCGCGCTCCGGTCGCCTTGGTCGACAGGGCGAGCGCGGTATCGACCGTCGCGAGGGTGGTACCCACCGAATCGACGGTCGTCACGGCGGTGCCGGCGCTGCGGATGCGGGAGATCCTCGCGTCACGCGAGGAAGCATCACCCACGACCACGCCGGAGGTGGAGCCGACGGCCTGCGCCATGCCCACCCAGGCGTCAGGACTCGTGGGAGCGGACGAGGCCGTGGCCGCGCTCTGTGCACGCGCACCGATAGCAACGAGGGTCGTAGCCTTGCCGGCAGGATCCTCGTCGATCGTCATGAGCGGGGTCGACTTGTCGGTAAGGATCTGGCGCAGCAGGTCGGTCTCGGAGCCGCTCGAGGTCAGGACCTGGACGATGGAGTAGCCCACGACGCCGTCGGCGCTGGCGGTCTTGGCGGCGGCAGACTCAAGGTGAGAGGCCAGCGACGTGGACAGCGTGGCACGATACTGACTCATGGAGGTGGACTGCCAGTTGTCGGTCAGCGTCACGCGACCAACCACGGACGCACCCGCGTCGGTCAAGGTGGAACGCACAGCGGCCACGTCATCGTCGGAGGCACCAGGCAGTACAACGAGCGCGACCTGGATGCCGGTCAGCGAGCCGGTCAGGGAGGAGGACGCGAGGGCCTTGAGGCCCGCGGCTTCAGCTTCGGCCTGTGCGCTTAGCTGCGGGTCGGAGGCGGCCGCAGACGGCGAACGGTTCATGCCCGTGTTGATCGTGCGCTGCAGGGGCCCAGCACCCAGGACGACGCCAACGGCCAGGGCCATGAAGATCCCGATGATCGAGACAACGTGGTAACGGAAGTTAATCATTGGGTTCCTCCAGCAAGGTGCGTCAGCGACGTAAAAAGCGACGTGATCGGGTACAGCAGATCGTTACCCCACGGGGTGGACCACAGGGCGACGCCCATGAGAAGGACTGCGACGACCGCAAGCATCACCAGCGTCCACCCGCGCGGGCGGGGACGGAATGTGGCAGCGACGGCGTGGGCTCCGATCAGACGCGAGCCGCACGCAAGGCGCGAGAAGAAGGCAGGGGCGACGAGGGAACGCCCTGCGTCGACCAGCTTGGCCTCTCCGTAGGAGACGCCGACAGTCACGACAGCACTGGCATCCGAATGGGCTGCGACGACCATCGCGGCATCAAGTGACGTTCCGGACATCGCGACAGAGTCGTAGACGATGCCCATACGGTCCAGGCGCTCGGAGCCGGGAGCCAGGCCGTCACCGCCGACGCGCACGATGAAGGAGCGGGCTTTGCGGATCGCTTTCTCACTCATGAGTTCGGCGTCCCCGATCACAGCATCGAGCGTCAGGTGTGCTTTGAGGGCGACGTCCGCTCCCCCGTCCACGGCCACGACGTAGGGGGCCGCTTCGGCGCGCCACCGCGCGAGCGCGCGCAGCTCGCCAGCAGCGTCGGATGCATCAGTCACCAGTAGGATGGGACGGTTGCCGAGTTCGTGCAGCTGAGGAACACCCTCACCACGTAGGACAGTTGCTCCATCCTTCGCCAGATAGTCCTCGATCGCGCCCTCAAAACCCGCGAAGAGGGCTGCGGAGTCAGCGACCTCGATCTCGAGGTCTTTGTCCTCGACCCGCTTACCAGTGGCGATAACGGTGCTTTCGAGCAGCACTTTGCCGCCCGTAACTGTCACTTCCTGTCCTTCGCGCAGGGACATAATGTCCTGTCCCAGGTCATCCACGAGGAGGATACCGGCATCAAGAATGAGCCGGGGACCCAACGCGGCCGTGCGCCCCGTCAGCGAGGGCTGCGCGTTGAGGACCGCAACGGGGCCAGCAGCCACGAGTGCAGCGGCGCTATCCTTGTCGAGGTCGGCAATGTTGATGACGGCAATATCGCCCGTCTCAAGGCGCGTCGCCAGGTGCTTGGGCCGGTCGTCAATGCGAACCCGCCCGCTCCGGGCACTTGCTGTTGTTGAACGTGTGTCACTCATCCCTGCGATTGTGACACGGCGGAGGCCAGGACGCGCGATGCGTGGCGGCGCGCCGCCTGCGAGTGCGGATCCCCACCCATCATGCGGGTCAGCTCGGCCTCGCGCTCCGCGCCTGTCACCTCGCGGACGCTGGTCGTGCCATCAGTCTTTTCGATGACCAGGTGTTGGTCGCCGAAGGCTGCGACCTGAGCGAGGTGGGTGACGACGATGACCTGGCGCGATTTGGCAAGACGCTTCAGACGCGCACCAACCTCCGTTGCGGTCTGCCCGCCGATACCAGCGTCAATCTCGTCGAAGATGAAGGTCGACGAGGCCTCGGTGCGCCCCAGCATCAGCTCCAGGCCGAGCATGACGCGCGAGAGTTCACCGCCGGATGCACCCTGGCCGAGCGGGCGCGCGGGCGCGTGCGGGTGCGGCTGGAGGCGGAAGACAACCGTCTCGCAGCCGTGCGAGGTCGGCTTGGTGGCCTCCAGGTCAATGTGAAGGGTCGCGTCGGGCATCGCGAGGGCGTGGAGCTCCTCGTTGACGCCTGCGGCCAACTCGCGGGCCAGGCGTGTACGTGCCTTCGTCAGGCGCGCACCGACATCGAGGACAAGGCTCTGGGCCGCGGCCAGCTCACGCTCGACGACCTCGGGGTCCGAGGCCGGGGCAGACAGCTCATCCACGCGCGCTCGAGCGTCATCCGCCCAGGTCAGCAAAGACTCAACGTCGGCCGCACGCCCGCGCAGGACATCCTTGATGGCTGCGCGTCGCGCATGAATCTGCGCGAGGCGCTCCGGATCCGCGTCCAAGCGGGACAGGTAGACCGCGATGTCGTCTGCCAGCGCATCCAATTCGAGTGCCTGACTGCGCGCCCGCCCGGCGAACTCTGCCACGGCCTCGTCGAAGCGAGAGGCGTCATCCAGCTGAGCGTAGGCACTGCGCGCAGACTCGACCGCCCCCGAAAAGTCGCCGCGATCATCGCCCTTCAGGAAGCCCTGTGCGACGCCCATGAGCGCGCGCAGATCCTCGACGTTGGTCAGGCGTGAGGCCTCGCGAACCAGCTCTTCCTCCTCACCTACCTGGGGATCCAAGGACTCGATCTGAGCCAAGGCCGCGCGCAGATCCTCCAGTTCCTCCTCGCGTTCGCTCGCGTCCCCAAGCAGTGCATCGAGGCGGTGCTTCGCATCCACAGCAGCGCGGAAAGCCTCGCGGTATTCCTTCACCAAGGCGGCGTGCGCAGTACCACCAAACTGGTCGAGAGCACGGCGCTGGGCGGCTTCCCCCGTCAGGCGAACCTGATCGGCCTGACCGTGAATCGTCACCATCGAACCGACGATCTCAGAGAGCGCGGAGGCAGGAACGGGCCGCGACCCCAGGTGCGCGCGCGACCTGCCGGCCGCCCTCACGGAGCGTCCAACGATCAACTCGCCGCCCTCGACGACGCCACCGGCTTCCTCGACGCGGGCAGCCACCTCCTCAGTCACCGAAAAAATACCGTCGACTGAGAGACGATCCGCGCCCGAGCGCACGAGCGCCGCGTCCGCGCGAGCCCCCAGCAGAAGCTGCAGGGAGGACAAGACCATCGTCTTACCCGCGCCCGTCTCGCCCGTCACGACGACCAGACCGCCTCCAATCTCGACATGCGCAGAAGCGATCACGCCGAGATTAGCGATATCGAGAGACTCAATCACCGCGGGCCATCCCTCCACCCGCGCACGGGAAGATTGAACTTGCGCACGAGGCGCGCCGAAAAGGGCGTGTCATCCACACGCACCAGCTGCACCGGCGAAGAACCCACGCGAGCGCGGACCACTGCCCCGGCCGGAACAGTCATCCGACGCAAGCCGTCGCACCACATCTCGGGAGCCGTCCACATGTCGTCGAGCACAACGATCTCCACGCAGGCCGAGGGCCCCACCACAAGCGGGCGGGTGAACAGGCCATGCGCGGCCAGCGGGGCGACGACAATTGCCTCCGTGTCGGGCCACACGACAGGGCCACCCGCTGAAAACGAATAAGCCGTCGACCCCGTCGGAGTTGACAGGATCATGCCGTCGGCACCGTAGGTCGACACCTCCTGACCGTCGACGACCAGCGCAAAATGCACCGGATGAGCGACGTCCGTGTGCATGATGACAGCCTCGTTGAGAGCCCAGTCCGAGGCTCTGGAACCGTCCGAACGCTCCATCGTAACGTCCAACGTCATGCGGCGTTCGACGGTGAAGTCGCCCTCGGCAATCTTGCGCGCGAGGTCGCCCGTGCCCGTCGAACCGAGCTCCGTCAAGAACCCCATGTGCCCGGCATTGACACCGAGGAGTGGCACGCCCAGAGCGCGTGCACTCGAGGCGGCCACGAGGAACGTGCCATCACCACCGATCGACAGCACCAAATCGATGCCACCCGAGGACGCATCCTCGACGACCTCAATCCCCCGCTCCGCCAGCGCATGCGTGAGCGTCACCGCGCTGGTCACAGCATTCGTTCGGTTGCGATGACGCACCATCAGTACTCGAGTCACAACGCTCCTCCTGCAGGTCCCTCGGCGACGGTCGCCCGGATGTACTGCGTCAGCTCCTGCGGGTTGATCGGCTCCGGGTAATCGCGTCGCATGTACAGGAAATACTCGACGTTGCCGGAGGGGCCGGGCAACGGGGAGGGCGCGATGGCAGCGATGTCCAGCCCCAGGCCGATGGCACAGCGAGCCACGTTTTCAACAGTTTCGACGTGGTGTTCGGGATTGCGGACCACTCCCCCATGACCCAGGCGCTCCTTGCCGATCTCGAACTGGGGCTTGACCATCAGCAAGAAGTCCGCGTCGGGTGCCGCCGCAGCAACCAGCGCAGGCAGAACGAGAGTCAGCGAAATGAACGACATGTCGCCCACGACGATGCCCGGTGCCGGAGCGACCGAGGCGGGATCCAGTGTGCGCACGTTCGTGCGGTCGTGGACCTCGACACGAGGATCGGACTGTAGCTTCCACGCAAGCTGGCCGTAGCCAACGTCAACGGCAACGACCGAAGCAGCTCCGCGCCGCAGCAGAACGTCAGTAAAACCTCCCGTCGATGCGCCAGCGTCGAGCGCGCGTCGACCCTCGATCAGAGGAGCCTTCTCACCGAGCGTGTCCAGCGCACCTGCGAGCTTGTGCGCCCCACGCGACACGTACTCGGGATCATCTGATTCCTCGACGATGATCGCCTGCGCCGGATCCATCTGTCGGGCGGGTTTCAGGACAACCTGGCCGTCAAGTTTGACCCGACCGTCCTCAATCATCTGCGCTGCTGCCGAGCGCGACTTCGCCAGGCCTCGGCGCACCAACTCCGAATCGATCCGTCGCAACTTCACGCGTCGCTCCTCCCCTGCTCGCGCACTCCGACGCGTGCTGCGGAACCTTGCATCTCCGCGGGCACGTCGGCCGACAGCGCCCGCCGAAGGTCGGCCTCAATGACCTGAAGCGTCGAGATTTGCATCTGCACGCCAAGCTCATCGAAGCCGACCAGACGGGCAGCCGTCTGTTCACTCAGGGCCATCAGGCCTCGTCGTCCATATCTGCCGTCGCCTCCAGCAGGGCCTCCAGTTCCTCCTCACCGGGCAGGAACGCGGGGGTCTCCTCGCTGGGTTCGGGCAGCTCATCGGCAGCCTCGGCCACCGCAAAGTCCTCATCAGCAGCTGCGTCAACGGCGAGGGCCTCAGGTTCGACCACGATGCCTGCCGGATCGTCGTTGTCGACGACAGTGATCTCAGGGCAGGTCACCGGGTTACCGGAGCCGTCCGACCATTCCCAGGCAGCAGCGGCGAGCGCGCGGTAGGAGTCGATGGAAATCGTCACCGCGTCGGTCAGTTCGATGTCGTCCAACGTCAGCGTACCGCCGCGCGTCACCTTGGCAACCTGCGACAGACCGCAGGTCCACGTGCCATCGCGATGGTGCTTGGGAGCCGGGTGGGCCTCCAGCATGCCGCGCATATCAAGTGCCAGGTATGTGGGACGCTGGCCGCGAGGAGCACGCAAAACCGCACGAGCCTGGTGGACACCGGTCAGCACGTGCATCGCGGGGACGCCAGCTGCGACGGCACCCATAATGTCGGTCTCAAGGCGGTCGCCCACTGCCATCGGGTTCGTGGCACCAACGAGCTGGCTCGCACGGCGATAGATACCCGGCTCGGGCTTGCCACCGGCGGTGGGACGCTTGCGGGTCACGTGCTGAATCGCACGCACCAGCGAGCCATTGCCAAGCGCCTGGCCACGCTCGACGGGCAGGGTCGCGTCAAGGTTCGAGGCATAGAAGGCAGCACCGCGTTCAATCGCGAAAGCTCCCTCGGACAGGAGTGCCCAGTTAACCTCCTTGTCGAGGCCCTGCACGACGGCAGCAGGCTCGTCGTCGGCACTACCCACCAGCTCAAAGCCCTGCTCTTCGAGAGCCTGGCGCAAACCGGGACCGCCGAGTACGAAGACCTTGGCACCCTCGTCGAGTTCCTCCGCCATGATGGCGGCAATGTCCATAGCCGACGTCATGACCATCTCGGGGGTCGCCTCGAAGTCCATGCTGTTGAGCTTGTCGGCCACCTGCTGCGGGGTACGCATCGCGTTGTTCGTGACGAACGCGGAGGCCATGCCCATCGTGCGCGCCTCGATAACGGACGAGGCAGCGTGCTCGATCCGCTCGTCACCAGACCACGCCGTACCATCGAGGTCAAGCAACGCGCAGTCATATTCCTCGGCCAGTGCATTCTTGCAGCCGCGCAGCGGCGAACGCTTATCATCAACGTCGGCGTCCTGGAACAGGGCAACGTCAACGATCTCGGTATCCTCAACCTCGGCGGGCATCTCCGCAATGACAGCCTCGGCTTCGTCCACGCGACCCAGTTCCGTCAGGCGCTCAGCCTTGACCTCCATGAGACGGCGGCGGAGCTCGTCGTCGGCCGATTCCGGCAGCACGGCAAGCGCATCGTCGACGATCACGAGGCCGACGTCGGACTGACCGAGGTCAGCACGTGCACCAGAGGAGACGAGCACCAGCTCGACCTGTTCCGCAAGATCCAGAGTCGTGGAGTCGGTTGCGTCGATGATCTCAACGGCCTTCTCGGGGTGGCCAAGCCCGCGCTCCGCGTCGGCTTCGACAGCGCGCAGCGAGTCATCCCCACGCATCCGTCGCACGGCGCGCACTTCGCGCAGCGCCTCCTCATAACGACCCGAGGCGTACGCGGTCAGAGCAGCGGCCTCGCGAACGACATCGACGCGACCCGCGCGGCTCACAGCAGCCTGAGCATGCTGGTAGGCGGCCTCGGGATCGAGATCAATCAGCTGACCGGCCATCACCAGATGACGTGCAACAATGTCACGGTTGGGACCCGACAGCGTCGCCAGCGCGCGCATAGCATCACGGTCAAGCTCCTGGGAACTCACGCCAGCAGGAATCGTCGGCTCATTGCCGTTAGGAGACACGTACTCGTCAGTCGACGAATAGTTCTGGTAGGCGACATCGTTGCGCCGCTCATTCTGACGAGGCCCGCGACCGTCACGCTCAAAACGGCCGCCCTCACGTCGGTCACCGCGGAAGCCTCCGCGACGGTCATCGCGACGCTGGAAGCCACCACGGCCACCCCGGCGATCATCGCGAGCACCAAAATCGCGGCGCTCACCATCACGACGCTGGAAATCACGCTCACCGTCCCGACGATCATCACGACGGAAACCACCGCGGTCGTCACGACGCTGGTAACCGCCACGACGCTGGTAACCGCCACGACGATCTTCAAAGCCTCCGCGACGATCATCGCGACGCTGGAAGCCACCACGGCCACCCCGGCGATCATCACGGCCACCAAAATCGCGGCGCTCACCATCACGACGATCATCACGACGCTGGTAACCGCCACGATCATTGTTGCGTTCCCGCCATTGGGGCTGACGCTTCGAGTAATCACCACGACCGAATCCGCCGCGTCCTTGAGTCTCTTCTGCCATGGTGCCTAACCTCTATTCCTGCGCTCGTCGGCGCTCTTGTCTGTGGTGCGCTACAGGCGCGTTCAACCACCCAAGTTTAGACGACGGTACGCGTGTTGGGTGGGGTGGGTGTGTAAAAGGAGAGGGATGACACCGC